>Ga0209211_10002203_pt1 | contig 34200 bp, 29 predicted proteins | sample RifGroA2_FD_183992 | JGI IMG/M metagenome (GOLD analysis project Ga0209211, IMG submission 183992) | Groundwater microbial communities from Rifle, Colorado, USA - Groundwater A2 (SPAdes) (version 2) | ecosystem: Environmental > Aquatic > Deep subsurface > Groundwater | place: Rifle, Colorado... | reverse complement strand
GCCCCAGCGTAGCCAGCCGTACGGTCTGGGCAAGACGCTCCTCCAGATTCCTGGTATCGGAAAGATCCCTGATCAACCCGGTAAAATAGAGTTGCCCCTCAATGTCCGCCACGGAAAAAGAGATGGCGGCGGGAAAGGTCTCCCCGTTTTTGCGGGTCACCTCCATTTCCGTCTCATGCCCTATCAAGGTTGCCTCCCCGCTTCGAACATATCTGGCCACCGCCAGTTCATGTCCGGCCCGGCACATGGGACTCAAAATCTTCCCCAGGTCACGGCCAAGAACCTCCTCCCGGTCATAGCCGAATATTCTCTCCGCGGCCTTGTTGAAAAAAATCACCGTGGAATCTTCAGCAATGGTGACAAAAGCCTCGTTGGTATTTTCAACCGCGTTCTTGAGAATAAGAAACTTCTTCTGGGTCTCTGCCGTCGTTTCTTCAGCCATACCACTCCACCGGATCATGGATCATAATAGGTGCGTTCACCTTCGACCTGCCGCCTGTCACAACTTATGCCTTTACCGCTATCCCTCTTTTCCGCAGATCACTGACAACTGCGCCAATCTGCTTTTCATTACAATCATCAATCTGATAAACGTTCTTCATCCCATCCAGGAAATAAATAGTCACCCTGCCCCCGCCGTCCAACTCGGCGCTGCGGATGTGGTTCGTATCAAGCCAAGGCTCAAGTTCTCCCATGAAATCCTGCAGGCTGCATTGCTTCATCAGCACCCTCCTTACAAACTATAGTTGATAAAAATCACCGGCAATCATGGGCCACCCTGATCCGGTTGCCCCCTTCCACCCTGGCCAGATAGCGCGCCCCGTCCGCGGCAATTATCAGGCTCTGCATATCCGAACCACGAGATGGCTCGGCGGTTGCGAGACCAACGCTCACCGTCAGGAACTTACATATTCCCCCCTCCTCATAGCTGATAGACAATGCGATCATCTGCTCCAGAAATTCATGGGCCACAACCAGAGCGCCCTCACTGGGGGTGTTGGCCAGGATAATGGCAAACTCATCTCCGTCATAACGGAGCCCGGTGTCTCCGGCCCGTTTGAGCACACCGTTCATGGCGTCCGCCACCTGCCGCAAGCATTCATCGCCCTTGTCCCGGCCATGCGCCTCGTTAAATTTTTTAAAATCATCAAGATCCATCATGAGCAGGGAAAGAGGAGCCGCCTCCCGCCGGGATCGGTTCCATTCCCTGCCCAGTGTTTCATCAAAATAACGACGGTTGTCCACCACGGCCAGGCTGTCGCGAGGCACCATGTGCATCAGGCTGCGATTTATCGTCTCCATTTGGCGGGTAAGTTCGAGCAACTCCCGCTCTCGCGTCTTGCGCTGGTCGATTTCCCGCTTCAGCCTCAAAGCGGCGCGAACCCTGGCCAACAGTTCAAGCTCTCTGACTGGTTTGACGATATAGTCTGTCGCGCCCATGGCGAACGCCTGGGCGAGCGCTTCTTCATCATCGCGGACCGTAACCATGATCACCGGGATATCCCGCAGTCCATCCTGCTCCTTTATCCGCTGGCAGGCCTCTATGCCGTCCATGCCCGGCATCATGACGTCCATGAGGATAAGATCGACTCTTCTCTCCTCCGCCTCGGCCGTTTCAGTTGTCGCCAGCATTTCCAAGGCTTCCTGGCCGCTTCTGGCACAATAGATGTCCGCGTAACCTTCTTCTTGAAGTATTTCCTCAAGCAGCATCAGGTTTACAGGGATATCGTCAACAATAAGGATTGCCATTTTCACCTCGATATTTCAGGAGCCGCAAAAAAACCGTTCAACTCCGGCCGTTGCCTTACGACTTCTGTACGAAAGGCAGGTTTATTCTTCAACAACGACTTATGGCAAAAATGTGGGAAGGCACCACTTGTGGCTGCACCTCTTGCCTCGCATGTAATCATGGTATAGAATCACGCCTGATTTTGGAAGAGCCTAATATGATGGTCTCGTAAAAAGGGAAAAAGCTTACAGGCCCGCGACACAAAATCAAATAGTTACGCAGCAACAACCGTTGTAATCGCGTCTTTTTGCGATTTCAACAAATATTTTTTCACCCTTTTTGCTGTTCCCTGACCACAGGAAAAAACATGCCCTACACCCCCATCATCGGCACCCTTGGCTACGTTATTTCTCCAGATCTAACTCAGACCCTTCTTGTCCACCGCAATGCCCGCCCGGCGGATGCCCACCTGGGCAAATACAACGGCCTTGGCGGCAAAATGCGACCAGACGAGGATGTCCTTACCTGCCTCACCAGGGAAATCAAGGAAGAAGCCGGGATCGACTGCGAAGAAATCCGGCTGCGCGGTACCATCAACTGGCCCGGCTTCGGGCCCAAAGGGGAAGACTGGCTGGGCTTTATCTTCCGAATCGACCGCTTCCACGGCATACCCTGGCCTGAAAATGAAGAAGGGACGCTCGCCTGGCACCCCATTGCCCAACTCCATCTCCTGCCGATGTGGGATGGAGACCGGTATTTTCTGCCTCTGGTTTTCGATTCCGATCCCCGCATCTTCCACGGCCATCTCCCCTACCAAAACGGCCAGCCGCTAAGCTGGAACTTTACGCGAAGCTAAAACTCATTACTCCCGGACCGGGAGCAGTCCTGACTTATCAGGCGCAACTTTTGTTGGATCTGGGATCCCAGGTGTCATAAGCCTTGCTGTAGAGATAATCATTGATAACCAGCAGGTCTTCCGGAGAAAGTTTTGCCCAGGAGCCATCCTTGGCACACTGCACATTTTTCTTGTGAAATATCATGTTCCAGCCCCGCATGGTCCGCGATTCTGTATCCAGAAACTTGGCGCCCCGGTCATTTCCCCGGAAATGACAGTTTTTGCAATTACTTTGATAAAGCTTATACCCAGCCATGGTGTTTTTATACTCCAAGGCCCGGCTGGACTGGGTTGTTGGATCAAAGCGGTAGGCAGTTTCGCCGCCCTCATCATCGGCAAAAACCCCGGCCTGAGAAAACATGGCCAGGAAAGCCGCCAGCACTACAATGACCATATTTTTTCTCCTCATCCTTCCTCCTCTCCTGTTATTTTAGCACCTGTTGTTCCTTACCTATCTTGCCCGCTGCTTTCTCCTCCCCTGCCGGTTCCGAGGCAGCTAACCATATTAACACGCTGATAAAACTCGATAAAGATCTTGTTTCTGCCTTATTTTTTGTTGTAATCGCCAGAAGACGCGATTACAACGGTTACTGGTTGGGAATTCGTTGCTTTTGGGTCGCGAACCTTTAGCTGCTTTCCTTTTTTTGCAAGACCATTATTTCCAGTTGATTCTTAAGGTATTTTTCATTCTCCCTCGTGGGTTAAGGAAACGCAAGGCCAATAATCATGCGGTTATACACCAGCTGGATACATTTCTCTTCCCCGAATTTCATGATCAGGTGCGGGTTCCTCTACTTCATATTTTTTTGCCTCATCACCGCTCCGGCAGCTGTCCAGGCCATGCCTGTGCCGGTGCAACTTGTCCCGGAGCAAGCCTCATACCCTCTGACAAAACATCTCGAACTCCTGGAAGATCCAACCGGAAAACTTGCAATCGCCGACATCGTTTCCCCACCAAGCGAAGCCCGTTTTGCTCCTGCGGCCACCGTCACCCCGAGCTTCGGCTTTACCACTTCGGCGGTATGGGCTCGTTTTACCGTACAAAACAGCCTGCCCTATTCCGTGGAATATTTTCTCGAAGCAAAATATCCTCTTCTTGACCGGATAGACCTGTACACCCCCATCGGTACCGGCGCTTTCATTGTTCTCAGGGCCGGCGACAGCTTCCCTTTCACAAGCAGGCCCATCCAGCACAAAAACAACATTTTCCCGATCAGACTTCTGCCGGGCGAAGAGAAAACCATGTACCTCCGCTGCGAGACGACAAGTTCCCTGAACCTGCCGCTCATGCTGTATTCCCCTGCCGGCCTGGCCGAAGAAATCAGCCTGGAACAAAGCCTGCTGGGCATCTATTACGGCATCCTGCTGGTCATGATGATCTACAATTTTTTCATTTATCTAAGCATCAGGGACAGCACCTATCTCTACTACGTCCTTTTTGTTTTTACTTATATGCTGTTCCAGTTGAGCGTCAACGGCATGGCTTTCCAGTATTTCTGGCCCAATCAGATCTGGTGGGCCAATAACTGCATCCCATTTTTTATTTTCCTCGCCTACATCTTCGCCACCCAATTCACCCGAAAAATTCTTGATACCACAAGAAACGCCCCCCGGCTTGACCCCATTCTCCGGGCAGGCCTGGCTTTTTCCGCAATCGGCACCATGCTGACTTTTTTTGTCGGCTATACCCTGAGCATCCGTCTGGCAACGCTGATGAGCCTGACGGTGGTTGCCCTGATTGTTGCCGGCTTTATCTGCCTGCACAAAGGCTACCGCCCGGCCCGCTATTATCTCCTGGCCTGGTCTGTCTCCATGCTGGGAGTAACGATGTTTGGCCTTAAGACCTTCGGCATTCTACCCCATACCTTCATTACCCACTGGGGTATCCAGTTCGGCTCGGCCTGGGAGGTCATCCTGTTGTCCATGGGCCTTGCCGACCGTTTTCAGCTCATGAAACAGGAAAAGGGGCAGATGCAAACCGTCTACGCCAGACAACTGGAAGAAGCCCATGGCGAGTTGGAAAAAACCTTCCGGGATATGGAGCAGTTTAAACATTCCCTGGAATCTCTGCTTGAAGAACGAACAGCGGACCTGAGCCGGGTCAATGAAAACCTTGCTCGCGAAGTGCTGGAACGGCAAAAAGCAGAAGCCCGGGCAGATGCGGCCAGCAAGGCAAAATCCCAGTTCCTCGCCTCCATGAGCCATGAGATCCGCACCCCGATGAACGCCATTCTCGGCATGGCGAACATGGCGGCAAAAATGGCGGGAACAGCAAAGCTGCAACAGTACCTCGCCATTATCCAAGACTCCGGCAAGTCTTTGCTTGCCCTGATCAACGACATCCTCGATTTCTCAAAAATTGAAGCAGGCCGCCTTGATCTCGAGTGTACCAATTTTGATTTGCGAGAAACCCTGGAAAACCTTGCGGACCTGTTCGGCCGACAGGCAGCCGACAAAGGCCTTGAATTGCTGATCAGGATGGACGGCGATACCCCTTGCGTCCTGAGAGGAGATGCCCACCGCCTGCGGCAAATTCTGATCAATCTGATCAGCAACGCCATCAAGTTTACCCAAAAAGGCGAGGTCGCTGTCACGACGTACTGTGAAAAAATGGCTGCTAGTGAGGCAATGCTGCATTTTTCCGTGCGGGACACCGGCAGCGGGATCAACCATGACCAGATCAGGCAGCTTTTCAGCGAATACTCCCAGGCAGACAGCTCAACCGCCAGGCTTTACGGGGGAAGCGGCCTTGGTCTTGCCATCAGCAGGCAGTTGGTCACCCTGATGGGCGGCGAAATCAATGCCGAAAGCGAACCGGGCAAAGGCAGCACCTTCCATTTCACCATCAAGGTAAAATTGCAACCCCCTCAATCCCAATCCCCCATGCTTCTTCCTGCCTCGGCTACCGAGGCCAGGGTTCTAGTGGCGACAAACCATCCGGCTCTCGAGGCAACCTTGCTGGAAATGCTCTCCGGCTTCGGCTGCCGGGCAGAAACGCTTCTACCTTCGGGAGCAAAAGGATCGCCAGTACTCATTGCCAAACAAGTCCAGGGATATGCGCTATTTGTTATTGACAGCTCCCTGGCAGAACTGGACCTGCCTCTTTTTCTGAAAGAACGCGATACCAACCAAGCGGGCGGTCATCTTACTCCGGTCATAATCCTCACTCAGCTCGACCAGGAGGAAGCCCTTGAAGACAACAACAAAGCCTGCCCCGGAATAATTTTCCTGAGTAAGCCGCTTAAGCAGTCATACCTGTATAAAGCCGTTGCCGACTGTCTGGGGACAGGCTCCAGCCAATCCCGCGCGCTTTCTCCTCCGGAGGAAAACGACCAAAACCAGTTCAAGAGCCTGGCCGGCAAACAGGTACTGGTGGTCGAAGACAACCAGGTAAACCAGATGGTGACAAGTCAACTCTTGACAAGAGTCGGCATTCTGGTTGATATAGCGGGCAACGGTCAGGAGGCGCTTGCCGCACTACAGGCCAAAACCTACGATGCCGTGCTGATGGATGTCATAATGCCGGGAATGGACGGACTGGCTGCGACCAGGGCCATCCGCCGGACTCTGCGTCTTGACCTGCCCATCATTGCCCTCACCGCCAAGGCCACCGATGGAGACCGGGGAAAATGCCTGGAAGCCGGCATGGACGAGTATCTGACAAAGCCTGTGGAAAGTCAGCACCTGTATCAGGCCCTGGAAAAATTGATGGTTATGCGAACATGATCTCCTCCTCCATAACAACCTTAAACCTGCTCTTGGAAGAAAGTGCCCGATCCTTTGGCAACTTGCCTGCGGTCGGCTTCGCCTTTCAGCCGCCCATTCCCTATGGAGAGTTCCAGGAAAAAGCTCAACAGGTTGCCGCCCTGCTTCGGGAGCAGGGCATCAGAAAAGGCGACCGGGTGGCGATTTTCGCCGACAACTCACCCCAATGGGGCATGAGCTACTTCGGCATCATCAGCTTGGGGGCGATTGGTGTCCCAATTCTCCCAGATTTTCCGGAAGCCGACGTCAAACACATCCTGAACGAGGCCGGGGTAAAGATCCTTTTCACCGCCCAGCGCCAGCTGGAAAAACTCTATGGCCTTACCGGCATCCGGTTAAAGGCCGTAATAACCCTGGATGACGCAGCCGACCAGAACAACCTCGTGACCACCATCCCCTTCAGCCAATTTCTTGCCGCCGCAAGGGATCTGCCGGAAAATAAAGCTGAGTTGAGCAGCTCGCCGGATTTTATGCCCTTCAGGGTGCAAACGAAACTTATACCCTTTGGGTGTAAAAAATCCCCACCCACTTGTCCGACCAACCCGGAAGACACCGCCTCGATCATCTATACCTCCGGCACTTCGGGCCACGCCAAGGCGGTGATGCTGAGTCATAAAAACTTTATCAGCAATGTCCGCGCCACCCTGGCCATCTTTACCGATGACCCGGTGCAGGGCTGGACCTTTCTTTCGATCCTGCCCATGTCCCACGCCTATGAGTTCACCACCAGCTTCCTGGTGCCGCTGGCCACCGGCTCCCGCATTATCTATGCAGGCAAGACCCCGACCCCAAGTGTGCTTGAACGGATCTGCAGGAAGGAACAGCCCACCACCATGTGCATGGTGCCCATGGTCATGGAGAAGATCTACAAAAAGAAAGTCCTGCCGGTCATCAGCGCCAATGTGCTCATGCGGACGGCCATGAAGATGCCCTTCCTCCGCCGGAAGATCCTGCAGAAAATCGGCAAAAAATTGCGGATCTTTTTCGGGGGCAGGCTGAAGTTTGTCGCCATCGGCGGGGCTCCCCTCAACATCGAGGTGGAACGTTTCCTGGCCGAGGCCGGATTCCCTTACCTGGTCGGCTACGGTTTGACTGAAGCCTCGCCCCTGGTCAGCGCCGGGCCACACGGCGACCCAAGCATCGCCCTGGGCTCGGCAGGCAAGCCAGTGCAGGATGTGGAGGTTAAAATCAGCAAGACAAATCCGGAAACAGGGTTGGGCGAAATCATGGTCCGGGGAGCCAATGTAATGCAGGGATACCGCAACAATCCCGAGGCAACCAAGGAAGTCCTCGACCAGGAAGGCTGGCTGACCACCGGCGATCTGGGGTTTCTCGACCAGCAGGGAAATCTCTTTATCAAGGGGCGCTCCAAAAACGTCATTGTCCTTTCCCACGGAGAGAATATCTATCCCGAAACAATCGAAGAGAAGATCAACGCCTTCCAGGCGGTGGTGGAATCGCTGGTGCGCGAATGCAACAACCGGCTGGAAGCCTTGGTCTATCTGGATTACGAACTGATCGACGCGGAAACCCGTGGCAGGGACCAATCCCGGCAACTGGAGCATATTGCCGAAATTATGGCGGAGATCAAAAGACAGGTGAACCTGCAGCTGCCCCCGTATGCGCAGCTTGCCCAGGTAAGGGAACACCGCGAACCGTTCACCAAGACCGCGACTCATAAGATAAAACGCTATCTCTACACCAGCAGCCCCCAGAGTTGCTGAACACAAAAATATGACTGAATCCAAAGTGGCTACCACCCCCAATTATCCCCCGGACGTCCATTGCCTCAAGCTGGACGAGCGGGAAATCTTTTTGATCGGCACGGCCCATATCTCCCGGGAATCCGTGGAACTGGTCCGCCAGGTCATTGCCGGCGAAAAGCCGGACTGCGTCTGCGTTGAGCTGGACGAGAAGCGCTACGAGGCCCTGGCCAAGCGCAAGACCTGGGAGCTTCTCGACCTCAAGGAGATCATCCGCAAGAAACAGCTCTCCACCCTGCTGATCAACATGGTTCTGGCCTCTTACCAGAAAAGACTCGGCGACCAGATGGGGATCAAACCGGGCACCGAATTGCTGGAGGCGGTGCAGGAAGCTGAGAAATACGGCATTCCCGTGGCCCTCTGCGACCGGGATGTAAGAGTCACCCTGCGCCGGGCCTGGAATTCCACCTCGTTCTGGCGCAAGAACTATCTGCTGGCCAGCCTTCTCACCAGCATGTTCGAGGATACCGAGATCACCGAGGACAAGCTGCGGGAGCTGAAAGAGAGCGATGTTCTTTCCGAGCTGCTCAATGAACTGGGCCAAGCCATGCCGGAACTGAAAAGGGTGCTGATCGACGAACGGGACACCTTTCTGGCGGAAAAAATCAAGGCCAGCGAAGGCAGGAGACTGGTGGCCGTAGTGGGAGCCGGACATGTGGCCGGAATAAAGAAGGCGCTCGGCGAGGACCGCCGCGATCAGATGGAGGCCATCAACCTGATTCCGCCCGTTTCCCAGGTCTGGAAGGTGGTCGGCTGGGCCATCCCCGCCCTCATCGTAATCGCTCTGGTCGTGATCGCCTTTACCAAGGGCGCGGCAGTGGCCAGCGACAATCTGCTCTTCTGGATTCTGGCCACCGGCCTGCCCGCCGCCCTGGGAGCCGTCCTGGCCCTGGCCCATCCTCTCACCATCCTCGGCGCTTTCGTCGGCGCGCCCATTACCACCCTGTTGCCCGTGCTCGGCGTGGGCCATCTCACCGCATTCATTCAGGTCATGGCCCAGCCGCCGCTGGTTATTGAGTTTGAAACCGTTCTCCAAGACATGGCAACCTTTCGCGGCTGGTGGCGCAACCGGCTGTTGCGGCTTTTTCTCGCCTTTATGCTGCCAAGCTTCGGCGCCGTGGCCGGGATGTGGGTCGGCGGCTCCAAAATTATCTCCAACCTCTTTTAAAAAAACAGTCAGGACAAAACCATGAACAAGAATCTGTATCTTACGGGCAAAGAAGCCCGCCACCTGCGCGGCCTCGGCCACCATCTTTCCCCCCTGATCATGATCGGCAAGGAGGGCGTTACCGACAATCTCCTCAAGGCGCTGGAGGCGGTGCTTACCGCGCACGAACTGGTCAAGGTCAAAATTCAGGAAGGCTGTCCCTCTGACAGGGAGGAGACCGCCGAGCTGCTGGCCCAAAAAACCAAAAGCCGGATCGCCCAGATCATCGGCAAGACCTTCCTGCTCTTTCGCGAGAACAAGGAGCTGAAAGAAGACAAGAAGATCAAACTGCCGGCAGGCAAATAGGGCTCACCCGTAACTCCTGTCATGCACGATTATCTCGATCTTCTGGAAAACGCGAATAAGGATGCCATCCGTACCCGGCGAGCGGAAACGGCCATCCGCCTGGCCCAGCCTAAGAAAGGCTATCTGCGTTTTCGCGAGCCCTATGAAGCAGTGCGGCATCTGCGGGCGCAATTCACCGATTTCAGCAAGGATGCAGTGACCATCGGCCTGGCCGATGAGTTAAACGAAACAGACCGCAGCCTGGTGCATGAAGCCATGCGGTCCTTCATGCCCTGGCGCAAGGGACCATTCAATATCTTCGGGGTTGAGATCGAGGCGGAGTGGCAGAGCTGGCGCAAGTGGAATCGGCTGCTCCCCGCCCTGCCGGATCTCGCCGGCAAGGTGGTGGCCGACATCGGCTGCAACAACGGCTATTACATGTTTCGCCTGCTGCCGCACAAGCCGCGCTGCGTGGTCGGCCTGGAGCCCTTTCTCCAGCATTATTACTGTTTCAAGACCCTGCGTCGGCTGGCAAAAGCCGAGGAGCTGTTCATCGAGCTGATGAGGGTGGAGGATATCCCCCTCTTCCCCTCCTGCTTTGATGTGATATTTCTGATGGGCATCATCTACCACCGCATCTCGCCGGTGGAAATGCTGCGGGAAATCCGGGCGGCCATGCGGCCGGGCGGGGTTTTAATTTTAGAATCCCAGGCCATTCCGGGTGAACCCCCGGTGGCCCTTTTTCCGGAGGAGCGCTACGCCAAGGTGCCTGGCACCTATTTCGTGCCCACGGCCAGCTGCCTGCGCAACTGGCTGCTGCGCACCGGCTTTGCCGAGGTGGAGATCTTTTGCAGCCACCCCATGAGCAGCGAGGAGCAGCGCAAAACAGCATGGATGACCTTTGAATCATACGAGGATTTCCTCGATCCGGAAAACCCGGCCCTGACCGTGGAGGGTTACCCGGCCCCTTTGCGGGTGTTTCTTAAGGCGGTGAACCCCTGACCAGTCAGCACAATAAATCAACCCTCAACCAGACATGGTGACAACGTGGCAAAACCGAACTATCAGTACGAAAAGCGGCAGCGAGAACTGGCAAAGAAAAAAAAGAAAGAGGAGAAGAAGCAAAACCTGATGGAGAAGAAGGAGCTACCGGAAGAAGCCGAACCAGATCAGCCAACGGATAGCGAAGTGGATTAAAACCGTTCTTTTTCTGTCCGGCGACAGGCACTCCGGACAACCGGCGGCGGAGACAACCCATCTCCCCAAGTTCACGAATTTATTTACCATTTCCTCCTTGACTTTTCGCGTTGCATACGCATTATATATAATTATAAAAGGAGGTATGCCATGGCCCTCACAATCAACAGCAACAGCAGTGCATCAACCATAAACCAGCTGGGGCACGCCCAGAAAAACCTCGCCTCATCCCTGGAAAAAATCTCTTCCGGGCGGCGCATCAACAAGGCGGCGGACGATGCCGCCGGTATGGCCATCGCCGACCTCCTGCTCAGTCAGGCCAGAGGAATGGGTCAGGCCCTGCGCAACGCCAATGATGCCATTTCCATAGCCCAGGTGGCAGACAGCGCCCTGAGCCAGTCAACGGAATTGGTTCAGTCCATTCGCGTAAAAGCGCTGCAAGCCGCAAACGCCAGCCAGAGTACGGAAAGTCGCCAGGCCCTCCAGAGCGACATCAACAACTCCCTGGCCCAGCTCGATAGAATTGCCCAGAATACCACCTACAACGGGCAACAGTTGCTCTCCGGCACCTTTACCGGCAAGGAAGTGCAGGTAGGCGCCAACAGCGGCGAAACCATCAAGCTCTCCATTGCCTCGGCTGTTGCGGGCAATCTTGGCAGCTCTACCCTGGGCAACCTCTCCGAGATCAACGTATTGAGCCCGGAAAGCGCTCAGGACGCCATCATGATCGCCGATGCAGCCCTGGAACAGATTAACGCAGCTCGGGCCGAGATCGGCTCCACCCAGAACCAGCTTGCCTCAACCATCAACAACCTGACCGCCACCGGCACCAATCTGCTGTCCGCCGCCTCGAGCATCTCCGATGTGGATCTGGCCGAAGAAGCCATCGATTTTAATTCCTTGAAGGTGCTGACTGAGGTGAAAGCCTTTGCCCTGGCCCAGACCGGAAAAATAAACAAGCAGAACATCTTGAGCCTGTTGCAGGGTTGACAGACAATCTCCCGCGCCCCCCATCGCACAAATAAAAACCCGAATCTCCTGATGGTGATTCGGGTTTTTTTAGGAGCCGTTAAAAAGCAACATGTTTTTCTGGTTCTTTTCGTTACGGCTCCTTATGCCGTTCGTGGGATCATGACTGTACAAGTTATTTTTTGACAACGGCTTAGTCCGAGTGAAATTTATCAAGCTGTAATCTTTGCACCGCCTTACCCAACCGGGCATTCTCCTTGTGAATTGCAGGCCTGGACAGCCTCCTGTCGATAAAACCATCCAAAAAGACTCTTTATCGCCCCCCCTCGCATAAGTTGAATCCATTGACCTGCTGATCCTGATAAGGGGAAAAATGCCAATTGCAATATGGGCAAAGCAGCATCTTTTTTTATTGCTCTTTTACCGACAATCGCCAATAGTGTGCCGCATATTGACAACCAAAGGAAAAACAAAGCATGGCCATCCCTTCCAAGGAAATACACGGCAACAAACTGACGGTCCTGTCTCTGGCCGCTCTGGGCGTGGTCTTTGGCGATATCGGCACCAGCCCCCTCTACGCCATGCGGGAATGTTTTCACGGCCAGTACGGCATCGCACCCTCCCCCGCCAATGTACTCGGCGTATTGTCCCTCATCTTCTGGGCCTTGCTGCTCATCGTCAGCGTCAAATACCTCGGCTTCATCCTCCTGGCTGATAACGAAGGGGAAGGCGGAGTTCTGGCCCTGACCGCCCTGATCAAGCCCAGAAACCTAAAATCGCGCACCCCCCAGTGGGCCCTGGTGGGGCTCGGCCTCTTTGCCGCCTGCCTGATGTACGGCGACGGGATGATCACTCCGGCCATCTCGGTGCTGAGCGCCGTGGAAGGGGTACAGAACATCACTCCGGTGCTGGAGCCTTATATCATCCCGACCACCATTATCATCTTGGCCGGGCTGTTTCTCCTGCAGAAACGAGGCACCGCCAAGGTGGGCCGCCTGTTTGGGCCGGTCATGCTCCTCTGGTTCTTGGTGCTTGCCGTTCTCGGCATTGCCCAGATCGTGCGCTGCCCGCAGGTTCTGGCCGCCGTCTTTCCCTGGCACGGGATCAGCTTTCTGCTCGAAAACAGGCTCCACGGCTTCATCGTCCTGGGCGCGGTTTTCCTGGCGGTCACCGGGGCCGAGGCCATCTATGCCGACATGGGTCACTTCGGCAAACGGCCCATCCAGCTGGTCTGGTTCATAGTCGCCTTTCCGGCCTTGGTCCTCAACTATTTCGGCCAGGGCGCCCTCTTGCTCGCCAGGCCGGAAGAGGCATATCACCCCTTCTACGCCCTGGTTCCGGACTGGGCCATGATCCCCATGGTGCTCCTGGCAACTTTTGCTACCATCATCGCCTCCCAGGCCGTGATCACCGGCTCCTTTTCCCTCACCCGCCAGGCGATTCAACTGGGCTACCTTCCCCGAATGCGGATCACCCACACTTCGTCCGCCCACATCGGCCAGATTTACGTCGGGCCGGTGAACTGGGCCTTGATGCTCTGCACCATCGGCCTGGTCCTGGGTTTTCAATCGTCAAGCAAGCTGGCCGCCGCCTATGGCGTGGCGGTGAGCGCCACCATGCTGATCACCACCACCCTCTTTTTTGTGGTGGCCAGCAAGCGCTGGGGCTGGAACCCGCTGGCTGCCGGGCTCCTCACCGCCCTTTTCTTTGTGGTTGATCTCCCCTTCTTCGGGGCGAACATGAGCAAGCTCTTCCACGGCGCCTGGTTCGCCCTGGCCATCGGCGGTTTCTTTTTCCTCATCATGCTGACCTGGGAACAGGGCCGGGAAATACTCGGCAAAAGGATGCGGAGCCTGACTCCGAGCCTGGGTGAATTCAAAAAGATGTTGAAAAAATCTCCCCCGCAACGGATCAACGGCCAGGCCGTGTTCCTGACCAGGGGCCACGACATTGTCCCCGCCGCGCTGATGCACAACCTCAAGCACAACAAGATCCTGCACTCCGAGGTGGTTTTTCTAAATATCCGCACCGAGGAAATTCCCCGGGTACCAAATTTCGAAAAAATCGAAGCCGAAAAACTGGGTGCGGGCCTCTATCGCATCATTGCCCACTTCGGCTTTATGGAAGAGCCGAAGATCGACAAAATTTTCGCCCTGGCCCGCAGCAAGGGACTGACCCTGGACATGAAGGAAGCCAGCTTTTTCCTGGGGAGGGAAAAACTCTCCATCGGGGAACACCCGGAGATGTGGCGCTGGCGTTCGCATCTTTTCCTCTTCCTGGCACGCAACGCCATGGATGCCGCAGGTTTTTTCGATATCCCCTCGGATCAGGTCATCGAGGTTGGCGTCCAGTTGGAGCTATAAATTCGTAACCGTTCAAAGGACGAACCGGTCAATCTTCCGGTTCCGAAAGTAAAGGCAGATATCAGCGGCCACCATGATCCCGTTCAGGATGTAGAGGAATATTACCGGGTCGGGGCTGAAGAAAATCTTGTGCATGATGCCGGAGATATACCCCAGAAAAACCACGCCCAGGAAAAAAAGACTCTTGCCGGCATTGGTCCGGGAGCGGTAGGACCAGTACAGGGAAAAAGGCCAGGCCGCGCCAAAGCAGACCAGCATGACAATTTCAAAAATGCTCATATCCCATCTCCACAAATCTTTTTTTGACACCCTTGCCAGCCCGAATCCTTACCATTTCCGGCTCCATCCTGACCAGTATTTTTCTTCTGACGGATTTCGATGATGCCCCCATGGAAACGGCTGCTGGCCCGCAGCCTCACTACCCCAAAACAGCTAAGCCTCCATTTCGGCTTCGATTTTTCGGCCTTGACCCCGGTTATCGAACAATTTCCCATGCGGATCAATCCCTATTACCTCGGGCTGATCAAGGCACCGGGAGATCCTCTCTGGCGGCAGGCCGTCCCAGACCCGCGAGAACTGGACGACCGCATCTGCCTTGTTGACCCCCTGGATGAGGAAAACCGCTCGCCGGTGGAAAATCTGGTCCACACCTATCCGGACCGCGTCCTCTTTCTGGTAACCAACCAATGCGCCATGTACTGTCGGTTCTGCACCAGAAAAAGAAAGGTCGGCACCAGCCGCATGCAGGTCAGCCGGGAAACCATGCAGGAGGCATTTGCCTATCTGCGCAAAAACAAGCAGATCCGCGATGTCCTCATTTCCGGCGGCGACCCGCTGCTCTTAAGCGACGAAGCCCTTGTCTGGCTGCTGGACAACTTGCGCGCCATCCCCTCAGTCCAGATCATCCGCATCGGCAGCCGGGTTCCCTGCACCTTGCCCATGCGGATCACCACCCGCTTAGCCGCCATCCTCAAACGCTATCACCCGCTCTACCTCAACACCCATTTCAACCATCCCGACGAAATAACCCCCGAGGCGGCCAAGGCCTGCGCCCGGCTGGCCGGGGCCGGCATCCCCCTGGGCAACCAGACCGTGCTGCTCAGAGGCGTCAACGACAACGCCGCCACCATCACCGAGCTCATGCACCGGCTGCTCATGATCCGGGTAAAGCCTTACTATCTTTTCCAGGGAGACATGACCCAGGGCACCGACCATTTCAGAACCAGGGTGGAGACGGGGATTGAAATCATGCAAACCCTGATCGGCCACACCTCCGGCCTGGCCGTGCCGACCTTCGCCGTTGATGCGCCGGGCGGCGGGAGCAAGATCCCGCTTACCCCCAGCTATCTCACCAGCCTGGGCAAAACCGTCAGCTTGACAAATTATCTCGGCGCCCCATGCAGCTACCACAACGATCTTGAATGATGGAACGATTGCCTCCAGCCTCCATCTTTGATACCCTTTATGCAGACCAATGGCACAAGGAGGCCACATATGCAGAAAAAAATTCTCGTCGCCGTTGACGGCTCACCATACAGCACCCATTCTCTTCGCTACCTGGGCCAGCTTTTCCAACAGCTTCCCGAGATTCATTTCCATCTTCTTTCCCTGGTCCCGGCAAGCAGCCTCGGCACAGCCGCCCGCGACTGGCTGAGCGAAGCGGAACTGCTCAATACCGTAAATCCAGCCACCCGCAACCTCCTGTCCGCCCAGAAAAAATACATGCTCCAAGCCACGGATACCCTCAAACGGCTTGGCATTGCCGAAGAACAGATCCACACCTCCGTCCGACTTTCCCAGCATAGTGTGGCCCAGGAAATCATCCGCGAAGCCAGGCAAGGGAAATACGACGCCCTGCTTATCGGCCGCAGGGGCATCGGCAAGCTGGAAGAGATAATCATGGGCAGTGTTTCCGCCACTATTCTTGACAAATGCCATGATGTTCCCCTGTGGATCATCGACGGTCAGGTCGACTCCCGCAAATTCCTGGTCCCGGTGGACGGCAGCAGCCATTCCCTGAAGGCCATCGACCATCTGGCCTTTATCCTTGCCGACAACCCTTTTGCTGAAGTAACCCTCTTTTACTCAAAAGCCCTGCTGGGCAGCCGCCCCGCCATTGAGCCCAAGGATTTCTATGCCGTCTGGGGCGAGGCGTGGTGCGAAGAGCATCTGCGCCGGGAGGACAGCCTTTTTCATGCGCCCAGACAAATCCTCATTGACGGCGGCTTCCCGGCTGAGCGCATATTCCGCCTGGAAACCTCCATGGGCTTCGACCCCAGCCGTCAGATTCTTCGCCAGGCCCTGATCGATGATTTCGGCACCATCGTCATGGGCCGCCGGGGAGAGGAGGTCAACAAGGGGATCTTTCGGGGAGTTTCGGACCGGGTGCTGCTCATGGCCGAGGAGGTGGCGATCTGGATTGTCGGCTGACCGGCAGATACATAAGCTATCACATGGCACCGCATCTGCTTTGTTATCGGCCTGTTCGCATACAAAAGTATAGCTCTCAGTCCTCTGTCGTGCATCTGCGGCACCCTGTGATCGCTTATTTCGGAGCTTATACGTCCTTCAGGGGCTTACCCCGTGATCAGTTACGCAGATACCAGTTGACAGGGAGGACATTTATCAATACAAAATTACTCAGGTTGGTCAGACTATCAGGCTGTAGTCTTTCAGGTGAAAAACCATCTGAAATAAGGCACAATGTGTGCATTGTCTGGTATTTTTTAGTTGCTGACAGACTATACACTTGCAGACTATTCACCTGAACAGTTTTTGCCTGACGAATGCCGGAGAGAACATGCCTTTAAAAATTCTCGTGGTGGACAACCACCCGATGATCCTGAAGCTCCTGAGCAACTTTCTGGAAAAGGAAGGCCATGAGGTGATGACGGCCAGCGATGGCCTGGCGGCCCTCAGTGTGCTGGAGGTCTACACCCCGGACATCATCTTTGTCGATCTGGTCATGCCCAACATCAGCGGGGACAAGCTCTGCCTGATTATCCGCAGCATCCCAAGGTTTGCCGACCTTTTCATCGTCATCCTTTCCGCCATTGTCGCGGAAAACAACATCGATTACAAAAAATTCGGCGCCGACGCCTGCATCGCCAAGGGCTCCATCAAATCCATCCAAAAACACGTTCTTGAAATCTTCCGACATCGGGAGGACAAATCCCGAACCGGCCTTGAGCCGGTGGCAAATCTTGAAGACATCCACTACCGGACCATAACCAGGGAACTGCTTTCCGCAAAAAATCATTTTGAAGCCATCATCAACAACATGTCCGAGGCGGTTTTCGAACTGACCACGGACGGCACCATTATCTTTGTCAATCTGGCCGCCATGGCCCTCTGCGACCTGGCCGAAGAAAAACTGCTGGCCGCGAACCTTGTCACTCTTTTCAGCAAAGATGAACACATAAGAATCTCCAGCCTGCTGGCACAACCGGAGCGTTTGCCCCAGCTCATTGAAGATAACCCTGCCACGCTTTTAAACGGCAAGCATGTCGCCCTGCATTTTCTCAAACTCGGTCACAAGGCCAAACCCGGCATAATTCTCATCGCCAAGGACATCAGCGAACGCTACGAGGCGGAACAAGCCTTGCAAGCCAGTGAAATCCGCTTCCGGGAGCTGTTCGACAACATGGGGGCCGGAGTCGCGGTCTACGAAGCGGAAAACTTTGAAGCCGGCGATTTTGTTTTTGTCGACTTTAACCGGGCGGCGCAACGCATCGAAAAAATAGGCAAAGACCAGGTGATCGGCAGGTCACTCCTGGAGGTCTTTCCCGGCGCAAAGGAGTTTGGCCTGCCTGCCATACTGCAACGGGTCTGGCAGACCGGCAGGCCGGAACATCTCCCGGGTGCCCTGTATAAGGACAATCGTCTCTCCGGCTGGCGGGAAAACTATGTGTACAAGCTTCCCACCGGCGAACTTGTCGCCATCTTTGAGGATGTCACCGCCAGAAAGCAGGCGGAAAACAAGCTGGCCATCGAATCGGCCATGAACGGGGCCGTAGCCAGAATTTCCCGGATGATCATCTCCTCCGATTCCCTGAAGGATATCTCCGCGGCCCTGCTTGAAGAGATCCTGGTCCTGACCGAGAGTAAATACGGGATTATCGACCTGGTGGACCAAAAAACAGACAACCTGCAGGCCATGGCTTTTTCCCCGGAAATCCAGGCCATGTGCAACATGCACGAAGAAGGCGACGCCTGGGTGCACACCCCCATGGGCCTGATCAGCTGGGTTCTGGAAAACAGGGCCGCCATCCTCTCAAACTCGCCCGGCACCGACTACCGGGCAAAAGGCCTTCCTGACGGCCCAGCCGCCATTACCCGTCTGCTGACGGTTCCGGCCATGTTCAACGACGAGTTTCTCGGCCTCATCACCGTGGCCAACAGCCCCCGCAATTATGAACAACGGGATCTCGACACCGTTGAGCAGTTCGCCTCCCTGTTCGCTCTGGCTGCCCAGAAAAAACAGGCCCAGGACCACATTGCCCACTTGGCCCATCATGACCCCCTCACCGGCCTGGTCAACAGACATCTTTTCCCGGACCGCCTGGCCCAGGCCATGATTCTGAGCCAGCGGCACCGGAAAAAAATCGCCCTCCTCTATGTTGATCTGAACAAATTCAAGCAGATCAACGACACCCACGGACACCTGGCTGGAGACACCGTCCTCAGAGAAGTCGCCGCCAGACTGCGCTGCCTGTTGCGAGACTCCGATACGGTAGCCCGCATGGGCGGGGATGAATTCGTGGTAATTCTCCAGGATATCTCCGGCAAAGCCTCTGTGGAAGACGTAACGAAAAAAATTATCGACTCATTGGCCGAACCCATCCTCTTTCACGAGACACGGTTCACCGTCACAGCCAGCGTTGGCATCAGCATCTATCCTGACGATGACAAACAGATCGACGCCCTGCTCCAGAAGGCGGACAAGGCCATGTATCAGGCGAAAAAATCCAGCACCACCAGCTATTTCTTTTACGAGGGATAGCTCCCCTGCAAAACATCTCCTTGGAAAATCCTGACTGATTGTGTATTCTTGTCTGCAAGCTTTCCCCACTCTACCAGTCCAGGAAATGAATAACCGGGCGCGCCTATCCAGCCCATAGACAAGTTTGCCCGGAGCCAGCCATGCTTGCCAAGGTTATCAGTGGAACGGTGTTGGGCGTTGACGGACATCTCGTTGACGTGGAGGTTGATATCGCCATGGGCTTGCCGGCCCTTACCATTGTCGGCCTTGCCGAAGGCGCGGTGCGGGAAAGCAAGGACCGGGTAAGGGCGGCCATCAAGAATAGCGGCTATGATTTCCCCAACCGGCGCATCACCGTAAACCTCGCCCCGGCCGATCTCAAAAAATCAGGCACCGGTTTTGACCTGCCCATCGCCCTCGGCATCCTGGCCTCCGCGGGACTGATCAACCCGGAAATCCTTGCCAAAACCTGCGTCACCGGGGAGCTTTCCCTGGATGGCGGCCTGCGCCCCACGCCGGGCATTCTCTCCATTGCCCTGGCCGCGCGCAAAGCGGGCTTGGCCAACTACCTGATGCCCGAGGACAATGGCGCCGAAGGGGCCGTAGTGGAAGGAATCAATACGTTGAGTGTGGCCGCTTTGCATGAAGCGGTGGAACTCCTGGCCGGCAAGAAACCATTCTCCCCGATAACCATTAGCCACGCTGACCTGTTCCGCCAGACAGAAGCGCCGGAAAACGATTTTTCCGAGGTCAAGGGCCACGCCCATGTGAAAAGGGCGCTGGAGGTTGCCGCGGCGGGGAGACACAACATCCTGCTTTCCGGCCCGCCTGGTTCAGGAAAGACCATGCTGGCCCGCAGAATCCCCTCAATCCTGCCGGATCTTTCCTTTGCCGAGGCTCTGGAAACCACGAAAATCTATTCCACCCTGGGGCTCATCCCCAAGGAGCAAAGCCTGATCACCATCAGGCCTTTCCGGACCCCGCACCATACCATTTCCGATGCCGGCCTGATCGGCGGCGGCGGGCAAATCCCCAAGCCAGGCGAGGTCTCCCTGGCCCATAACGGCGTACTTTTTCTCGATGAGCTGCCGGAATTCAAGCGCAACGTCCTGGAAGTTCTTCGGCAACCCCTGGAAGATGGCCAGGTCACCATTGCCAGGGCCGCGCAATCACTGCGCTTTCCCGCAGACTTCATGCTGGTTGCGGCGATGAATCCCTGCCCCTGCAGTTTCTTGGGCTCGGAGAAGGATTGCCTCTGCACGCCTTCGCAAATCCAGCGCTACCGCAGCAGACTTTCCGGCCCCCTGCTGGACAGGATTGATATCCATCTTGAGGTGCCTGCGGTTAAAGTGCATGAACTCACGGCCATAAGGCCAGGGGAGACCTCGGCGGCCATCAAGGCCAGGGTAAGCAAGGCCCATGGCCTTCAACAGACGCGGTTTGCCGCGAGATCTGCCGTGTACTTCAACAGCCAGATGGGGCCAAAGGATATCAAGCGCCATTGCGCCCTGGACAGCCACGGACAGGAACTGCTGGTGCAGGCCACTACCAGGCTGGGCCTTTCCGCCAGAGCATATCACCGCATTCTAAAAATTGCCAGAACCATTGCCGACCTGGAAGCAAGTCCGAATATCCTCTCAAGCCACCTTGCGGAGGCCATCCAATACCGGCGCTTGCCAAACCAGTGATGCCAAGTTTATAAAATATTCTGGCGCAAGAATTCTCCCCTTGACAACTCACTACTACTTCGTGGTACTAGTAGTACCGCTAATAATATCAGCTCTTGCAAAAATCATCCTCCCCATGCAGAAGGAGATTCAGCTTGATGATGACTCCTCAAAATGACCGGACTCCGGTCTACGAGGAATGGCAAAGCGGATGAGACAAGAGCCCCGGTACCCCCCCCTTTCTTCTGTCAGGAGGACAATATGGACAAACAGATCTTTTTGTCGGCGCGCAAAAAACTTGGCAAAACCCAAAAACAACTTGCCGAACTCCTGGGTGCGTCGATAAAATCCATTCAAGGCTACGAACAGGGTTGGCGTTCCGTTCCTCCGCACGTCGAACGGCAAGTTTTCTTCCTTCTCTCCCGCCGGCAGAGGAAAAACAATCCTAGCCCCCTTCCATGCTGGGAGATAAAAAAATGCCCGCCGGAAAGGCGTGAACAATGCCCGGCCTGGGAATTTCAGATCGGCGAATTATGCTGGTTCATCAACGGCACCATTTGCGAGTGCAAGGCCCAGAAAAACTGGAAGGAAAAAATGAAGATCTGCCGGGAGTGCGAAGTGCTCTTCCCTTTTCTCTGATTTTTCATAACTGCTCCAGCAGCGCCCTCATACAAAAGGAAATCCATCATGCCCCGAATTTTTCCTGACATCACCGCAATAATAGGCAGAACTCCCCTGCTCAATATGGCACGGCTCGGGGCGGGACTGCAAGCCCAGCTGCTTGCCAAACTGGAATCACAGAACCCCCTGGGAAGTGTCAAGGATCGCATCGGCCTGGCCATGATCAACGCCGCCGAGGCACAGGGGCTGCTTAGGCCAACAACCACCATCATCGAGCCAACCAGCGGCAACACCGGCATTGCTCTTGCCTTTGTCTGCGCCGCGAGAAGATACCGCCTGATCCTGACCATGCCGGAAACCATGAGCCTGGAGCGGCGCACTCTCCTCAAACACCTAGGCGCCGAGCTGGTGCTTACTCCGGGCAGCGAGGGCATGAAAGGCGCCATAGCCAAGGCGGAAGAGCTGGCTGCCGCAACCCCGGACAGCTTCATGCCCAACCAGTTTACCAACCCGGCCAACCCGGAAATCCATCGCCAGACCACGGCCAAGGAGATATGGGAAGATACCGATGGCGCCATTGATATTTTTGTGGCCGGGGTGGGCACCGGCGGCACCATCACCGGGGTTGGCGAAATGGTCAAGGCGTTAAAACCATCACTGTACGTGGTGGCGGTGGAACCTGCCGACTCTCCGGTGCTGTCCGGGGGTAAACCAGGCCCCCACAAGATTCAAGGCATCGGGGCAGGCTTTGTCCCCAAGATCCTCAACCGGGAGATCATCGATGAAATCATCACGGTGACCAACGAGCAGGCCATGGAAACCGCCCGGAGAATCGCCAGGGAAGAAGGGATTCTCTGCGGCATCTCCTCGGGCGCCAACGCCTGGGCCGCGATGCAGATCGCCGGCCGCCCGGAAAATCGTGGCAAACAGATCATCTTTCCTCTCTGCGACACCGGGGAGAGATATTTGAGCACCGAACTTATTAAAACGCTTTGATTGCCCCACTCTACCAACATTTGCCAACATTTGTTTGACAAACAGCTGGGGATCATATAGTAATTGCGCTTCGAATGGATGCTGGAGAATACGGTCAACAGTTTCTCCTCAGCCCTTGGAACCGTCACCCAATCGCAAAACCGCTTCCGCTATGTTGCCTTGCGCTATTTTAATGTTGCCGGGACCAGTCTGGACGGTTCCCTGGGACAAGCCACCCCCAACGCCTCGCATCTTATCAAGGTTGCCTGTGAAGCGGCCTGCGGCAAACGGGAGAGTATTTCCATCTATGGCACGGATTATTCGACCCCGGATGGAACCTGCCTCCGCGACTATATCCATGTAGAGGATCTGGCCCAGGCCCATCTTTTGGCCCTGGCGCACCTTTTTGGAGGGGGAGCTGCAGAAATACTCAACTGCGGCTACGGCACGGGCTTCAGCGTCCGGGAGATTCTGGAAGCCGTCAATGAGGTGAGCGGCGTACAATTAAGGATCATTGAGACGGAACGACGATTGGGCGATCCGCCCGCGCTCATCTCTGATCCACAACGCATCAAAGAACTGTTCGCCTGGCAACCGGCATTGCAGGATATCCGGCTGATCTGCGAAACCTCCTATAAGTGGGAAAAGAATTACGCCTCCAGAAACTGAACAGCACAATTATGCCTGATAACACAATCGTTTTTCGAATCATCCAGATCATCAAGCCATACAAAAACCGTCTTATCCTGGCCATGATCAGCATGGTCATTGTCGCCGGTTTGAGCGCCATGCAGGCTTATATGGTAAAGCCGCTTCTCGACGAAATTTTCTTCAAGAAAGATCGGCTGATGCTCAACCTGCTGCCGCTTGCCCTCATGCTGCTCTTTCTGGTCAAGGGAATATTCTATTATTGTTATTCATACCTCATGGAGCGCGTGGGCCAAGGGATCATCCTTGATCTTCGCAAAAAAATTTATGACCATATCCAGAGCCTTCCTCTTTCCTACTTCACCAAAACCCCCACCGGAGAGCTTATCTCACGAATCATCTCCGATGTCACGCTCATGCAGGGCGCGGTCTCTTCGGCCCTTGTCGGAACACTGAAGGATCTTTTCCAGGCCCTTGGTCTGCTGACCGTCATTTTTTACCAGAACTGGAAACTTGCCCTAATGTCCCTTATTTTTATCCCCCTTGCCAGTCTGCCGATCTACCGGTTTGGCAAAAAATTCCGAGAACTCAGTTCCAGAGGTCAAGAGACCACCGCCTCTATCGCCAACATCCTCCAGGAAACCATCCACGGCAACCGGATCGTTAAAGCCTTCGGCATGGAAGAGTATGAATCCAAACGATTTTCCGAAAGAGCGGGACAGCTTTTTCGCATCACCATGAAAGACGTTCAGTTAAAAAGCCTGAACCATCCGCTGATGGAGTTGTTGGGCGGAATCGGCATCGCCCTGATCATGTGGTACGGCGGCAATCAGGTGCTCAACGGCAAATCGACGCCAGGCACCTTTTTTTCGTTTCTTACGGCGCTGATCATGATCTATGAACCGATCAAAAACATCAGCAAGGTTAACAATCCCATCCAACATGGCCTAGCCGCCGCCACCCGTGTCTTCAGCGTGCTCGACATAAAACCGGAGATCACCGACAAACCAGGAGCCCTTGCCCTGCCGCCAATCCACAAAGAGATTGTCTTCAAAGATGTCCATTTCAGCTACGACAGAGCCACCGAAATCCTTAAAGGGATAAACCTTGCCGTATCCCCCGGCGAGGTCATTGCCCTGGTGGGCACAAGCGGCGGGGGAAAGACCACCCTTGCCAATCTCATCCCCCGTTTCCTTGATGTTACCAATGGAGAAATATCCATTGACGGCCAAGACATACGCAATGTAACTTTGAAATCCCTGCGTGGCCAGATTGCCATGGTAACCCAGCAGACCATTCTTTTTAATGATACGGTTCGGAACAATATCGCTTACGGCGATCTGAAAAAATCCGACGATGAACTGGCTGCCGTTGCCAAAGCGGCACATGCCCTGGATTTTATCAACGAACTGCCCAAAGGGTTTGAAACAATAATCGGCGAGTCTGGAGCAAGACTTTCCGGGGGGCAACAGCAACGCATCTCCATCGCCAGAGCGCTGGCAAAGAATGCGCCCATCCTAATCCTGGATGAAGCGACCTCGGCCCTTGATATGGAGTCGGAACGCGAGGTTCAAAAAGCTTTAGAAAATTTAATGAAAGGAAGAACTACTTTCATAATCGCGCATCGTCTCTCCACCATAAAAAATGCTGACAGGATCATTGTCATCAAGGACGGCCTGATTGCGGAAGAAGGCACCCACGATTCCCTGCTGGCGAAAAATGGCCCCTACCACATGCTGTACACCATGCAGTTTGCTGATCAATGAGCGTCGACATCATTGTCCCCACCTATAACCGGGCCTCTTTTCTGCCTGAAACACTGAAAAGTGTTCAGAACCAGACCTATAAAGACTGGCTCTGCTGGATTGCGGAAGACGGAAACAGCCCAGAAACCAGAGAAGCGATCCGGCCTTTTCTGGCCGACAAGCGTTTTGTCCATTTACCGGGCAAACACATCGGCTACCCCTCCGCTCCCAGAAATCGCGCAATTCGTCAAGGCACTGGCCCGTATGTCGCCTTTCTGGATGACGATGACCTATGGCTTCCTGAAAAACTGGCAAAGCAGGTAGAATTTCTTGAATGCAACAAGGCCTGCGTTCTTGTCGGCACAAACGCTTTCCGTTGGGATGGAGTCAGCGCCAAAGAAGACGCCCCCCTTTACCACCAGAAAATCTCCTTTGGCCGGATTCCATACGAAAAGCTTGTGCAGGAAAATGTGTTCATTGTCTCCTCGGTTCTGACCAGAAGAGAAAGCCTCGTCGAGGCGGGACCATTTAACGAGAGCCTTGATCCCCCGGTTTCAGAGGATTATGAATTATGGCTTCGCCTTGGCGCCATGGGCGAAGCCTGGATCATGGCGCCCCCCTTGATGTTCTGTCGAGAGACGGCCCCCACTTACTACGTGAAAAAAATGAGCCGTAGCGCAAAATACCAGCTCAGAACGGGCATTTATGCTGCTGCCCTGCATGGCATGCCCGACTTCCCAAGCCCTCTGGCCGACCCGGAGAAAAAATATTATGCCGATCTCTGCCGAGCCGAAAGGGATTTCTATCGTGCAGGACCTCGTCTCCTAGACAGGCTCCGCAGAGCGGTATCAAAAAAAATCAAACCATTGGTTACTTTTAAATGATCGTCGTCAGAATAATTGGTGGGCTTGGAAACCAGATGTTTCAGTATGCGGCAGGCAGACAACTTGCGGCAATCAATAACACTGCGTTGAAGCTTGATATATCTTATTTCAGGAATTACAATCTGCGCGACTATGGCTTGTCCGTCTTTAACATAAAAGAACTCTTTGCAACGCAGGAAGAGACACAGCTCTATAAAGAACCTGAATCCGGAGCGTTTAAGAAAAAAATCAAAAAGCTCTTACGGCGGCCGAGCAAACTGGGGATAACCCATATCCGAGAAAAGCAGTATGATTTTTCCCCGGAAATACTCACTGTGCCTGCCCCCCTTTACTTGGACGGCTATTGGCAGAGCGAAAAATATTTTCTGGGCATAGCGGATATTATCAGAAAAGAATTTACGGTAAAATTGTTCCAGACAGACAAAAATATGGAGTTGGGACAACAAATAACTTCCTGTGAATCAGTAAGCTTGCATGTTCGCCGCGGCGATTATGTGACAGATGAAAAAACCAAGACGATCCATGGAACCTGCGATCTTGCCTATTATGAATATTGCATTGAACGACTTACCAAAAAAATTCATCGCCCTCATTTTTTCATCTTCAGCGATGACCCCGATTGGACGGAAAAAAATTTAAAAATGACACATCCGGCGACCTTCATCAGCCATAACGGGACTGAAAAAAGTTACGAAGATTTGCGCCTGATGAGCCAATGTCGGCATCACATCATTGCCAACAGCAGTTTTTCCTGGTGGGGGGCGTGGTTAAGTCCGCATCAGGATAAGATTGTTTACGCGCCAAAACGATGGTTCAATTCTCCATCGCTTAATACGAAAGATCTTCTTCCTGAAGCATGGACTCGTATCTGAACGATTCGCTAAAAATACTCTCTCGATGGATCAAATGAAGAAAATTCCCTTTCTGAACGCAGTGCGCGCCCTCTTTCCAAACAACGACAAAAAGACGCATAAACAAACGATCGCCTCATGGTTTCAGACAAATGGCGACGAAACGTTGCGCCTGCAGTATGAAAATTTAACTCGCGAATCAACAGTCTTCGACCTGGGCGGCTACAAGGGCCAATGGAGCAGTGATATCTTTGCCAGATACTGTTGCGAGATCTACTGTTTTGAGCCGGTCCGCGAATTCGCAGCAGCAATCGAAGAAAAATTTTCACGAAATCCAAAGATTCATGTTTTCCCTTTTGGCTTGGCAGAACAAACAAAAAGCGCAACCATCTTAACCGACGCCGATGGTTCTTCCATCTTCACCGGAAATGGTCAGGAAAATATTCAACTGGTCCAAGCCGCCTCTTTTTTCAAAGAAAATAATATTAAACAAATTGACCTGATCAAGATCAACATTGAAGGCGGGGAATACGATCTGCTTGACCATCTTATCGAGAATGGCGCCATCACCATGATCAACAATCTCCAGATCCAGTTCCACAACTTTTTTCCCGAAGCTGAGCAGCGAATGCGCACAATTCAGGCGAATCTAAGCCGCACCCATAGGATCACTTGGCAGTACGAATTTGTCTGGGAAAACTGGAAAAGAAAATAATTGGGGCCACCCTCCTACGGACTACAAAACCATAATTACGGTGAAACAGCTCCATTCTAAACACCTCCATTTTCTGTTTCAAGAAACTGTGCTTTGGTGTCCAGTTTTTCCATCCTAATTCAACGGCGCCTTGGTGCCCATACTGCACAGGTTAATGGATATCAAATAAAACAGTCTCTCAGCCTGAGAGCCTTCTTCCAGCCTGGTATTTTTACGGGAATCTCTTTTCGTCTGATAAGTTGAATTTCAATTTCACAAATAAAGTTTTTCGCCCTGTTTTTCCAGTCATGATCTACCAAAGCCCGCTTGTGTGCCGCCATTCTAAAGGAATGGGTCTCCTCGGGATTATCAAGATAGTAGCGGATGGCAGAGACCCATTCTTTTGGCGAATCTATGGCTACTACTTCCGAATCATCAAAATAATGCCTGACCAACTGTGGGGCATTGCTTATTTGAAAACAACCTGCCATGGCCAAGTCAAACAGCCTGTTGTTGGCATCCATTCTTGGTATCGAATCGGCATCTTTCTGTTCATCATTTGATATATTCAGACAAATATTGGACAAGTTATAAATAATATTAAGAAGTTCCCCCCATGCAATAGTTTGGAACGGGAAGCCGTATTTTTCCCAGCCAGAGCCTACAAATAAAATATTTCTATCCTGAAGCTCTTCAAGAAGCAGTTTGGTATATCGATGACGCCCAACTCCACTGTCCGCATTGCCGACAAACACCGCATCATATAATTTAGGCAAATTAAGGGGGCGCATGATTTCCGGATTAGAACCAAACGCCATATTATGGTATGGCAATCCGACCATTTGAGCCATCCTGAAGGAATGCTCTGATAAGTCTGTGCCGTATAAAAACAAGATCCTTTCCTTCCACCGATTCAATAACCCTTCCCTAAACCAATATCCGGCCGCGCCAATATTCAAGATTACCGGGCCATCGTATTTCATCATGGCTTTCATACTGGACTTATCTTGCCCGCCACCCATGGGTAACACCAGAATATCGATATCTTTCTCGGGCTCATCATCGGTATATGAAACATGACACCCCAAGTCTTCAAGAGCCTTAAAAAGGCTCCTGTACATTCCCCCAAACCAGGAATTAATCGTAGGTTTATTAAGACCAAATTGATGAAATCCAATTTTGTACATTTCTCTCTCCATGGCTGACATAATTCGCCTTGGGCCTGTTGCAGGGGAAGACTAATATGGGGAAAGCACCATAATCCCACCTGGAGCCGGAGACTTCAGGAATTTTTTGAAATTATTGTCTCAGGGGCTTGCAGCCCCAAGAACAACACAAAGCAACTGTTACGACAAGATTACCGCCGAGCTATCCTGCAGATGAGACTCGACCCCCGCCCTAATCTCTTCCAGCGTCAATTCATCCAGACAGTTACTCTTCTCGCTGTTATGACACCCCTTTTGCCGGCACGGAACACACGGTAAATTTTTCTGAATGATGAGATGGTGCCTGCCCGCTGGCGCCCAGGACACCGGAGAAGACGGCCCGAATATCCCGACCGTGGGAGTTCCCACGGCTGCTGCAATATGGAGACCTGCGCTATCGACCCCTATGAACAACCGGCATTGCTGTAACAAAGCCGCATAGATGCCGAGAGAAGTTTTTCCGGCGAAATTGTAGCATCCTGTCCCACAACTCCGGACAATTTCCTCGGCTCGCTCATTTTCAGCAGCAGAGCCGGTGACGATCACTGCCACCCCGTATTCCGCCACCAGCCACCGGATGAGGGCGATGTATTTCTCCTTCCCCCATTCCTTATATTGCCAGAGGGAAAACGGCTGCACCGCAACAAGCTTTTTATCCCAGGGAATAGCTTCGTTTTCCAAAATAATCCGGATCTGTTCCTGTTTTTCTTCAGCTACGGCTAGCTCGGGAATTTTCTGCTCGGTTCTAATACCGAATGCTGCGAGCAATCCGAGAAGATAGTCGGCAACATGCAGGTCTGGGGTATACTCACGTTTCAAAAGACTGGTAAAGAGACTATTCCGCCAGAGCTTGCCATCCTCGGCATCAAAACCGATTCGTTGGGATGCTCCCGAAAGAAATACCATTATGGCTCCGCGCGTTCCAGTTCGCAAGTCAATGGCCAGATCACAATGAAGGCTGCGCAGGTTGCGAAAGAAATCAATCTGGAAACGAATTTCTTCCCACAGCGACCTGGACCGCTTTGTGACCGCGATGACCTGGTCGAGCCAGGGGCAATCTCCCAGCAGTTCGGCAGCCTTGTCCCAGACGACAACCACAATCCTGGCCTGCGGATAATTCTCCCGCAATGCCCTGATACAGGGGGTGGAAAGGACAACATCTCCTATATCGCCCAACTGCACAAGTAGGATGTTGCGCGGTGTTCCTGTTATCGTCTTTTTGCCTGTAACCAAGTTCATGTCCTTAGAAGGCATCAGGGGCACAGCCGCAAATGCCATGAAATCAGTTGCAAGTACAGCACGAATCTCCCCCGAATCCCTCCATGCAACCCAAGGGTCACGATCAGGCCAAGACCGTTCAACAGGGCATTAACAATCAGACGCACCACAATCAACAGGGCATGAAGCGGCCAGACCAACGGAAACCACTTTCGGAAATATTGATACCGCCCCCGGTAAAACATGATCCTGGCCCTGACATTATGCCCGGCGCTCTGGCCCTGCAGATGGTAGATCATGGCATCAGGAACAAAGCAGGATTTCCAGCCTGCCTGGCGCATGGCAAAGGCCCAGTCTGTTTCTTCCATGAAAAAAAAGTAGCGCTCATCCAGCAGCCCCACCGCATCCATGGCCGCCTTGCGCACCATCAGACAAGCGCCTATGCAGGACTCAACCGGGATCGGCCCGGCATAGTCCTGCCTCTTGCTGGGAAACCTTTTCGGCATAAGAATCCGGAGCAGAGTTTCGTTTGCAAGCAGGGTAAACAGGCTGGGAAAATTGGCAATTGAATTTTGTTTCGTGCCGTCTGCGTTGAGCAACTGACCACAGGCCATGGCCACATCGCCATGACTTTCCATATACTCAAATAACTTAGCGATTGCCGCCCTGGTTACGATGGTATCGGTATTGAGCAGCAGCGCGTACTTCCCCTGCATGATCCTCAGGGCCTTATTGTTGGCGGCGGCAAAACCAAGGTTTTTTTTATTTTGAATAACATTGACCTGTTGATACTGCGCCCGCACCGCCTCAACACTACCGTCGGTGGAGGCATTATCCACCAGGAATATCTCAAAGCTCAAATTCCTGGCCATGGCATACACCGAGGCTAGGCAATCCAGGAGCAACTCCCGGGTGTTCCAGTTCACAATCACGATGGAAAGATCCGGACAATCAGCTTCCGCTGTGCCAAGCACCCCACCCGACAACACTTTTTCTTCTTCTGTCGACACATCAGAGATTGTCATACAACTCTCCAACCCTTCGCACCAAGGTTTGCCAACCACAAGCAGACACGCTCTCTCTGGCTTTTTCGGCCATATCCATACGCATGCCGCCCTCTGCAATGCGCAGCAGAACGGCACTTATTCTCTCCACATCCTGCCGGTTTACGACAAACCCATTTTCTCCCTCTCGAATCAAATCCTTCGCCCCCACCTGAGTACTGACAATTACCGGGAGACCGGCGGCAAGAGCCTCAAGAACCACCATGCCAAAGGTGTCAAACTGCGACAGCAGGCAAAAAACATCCCCAGCCTGATAAATTCGTTCCATATCGCGCCTGATGCCAGCAAAAAAAACGTTCGCACCAATCCCTAGGCCATGTGCCACCTCTTGAAACCTCTTGGCTGCGCCCTTGCCGACAACTAAAAGAGATATTTTTTTAGCCGTCAATTGATGTTGCGCAAGGGCAATCGCCCGCATTAGCGGCACCAGGCCTTTCAATTCAAAATTCATCCCGACAAAAATAACCAACAAATCATCTCTACCGATACCAAATTCCTGACGCACTTCTTGGCGCCAATCAAACCGTGATTGCCCAAACTTGACCAAGTCGATGCCAGGGGGCATAACCTCTATCTTTCCACGCAGGGCAGGATAAATTGCACACAATTTTTCAGCAGCAAGGCTTGAGACAGGAAGCACCATCTTGCAGCCCCCTTTTCCAAACATCCGCCTTTCAACCCAGCTTGTTGCCAAATCAAAAAGACTTGGAATCCACTTACAACGAATTTCCTTCACCCATATTCGATGCGGGATACTGTGAACTGTAACGATATCAGCTCTAAAAATTCGGTCATGGGTATGGACAATATCCGGTTTGATCTCGGCAAGCTTTCGCTGAACAAACCATGCAAAACTGATGGTAGTGAGCCACTTGGGAAAGCCAATGACAGGTATTCTATGAAAGGTTATTCGGCGTGAGTCGCTCTGCCATTTATTGGCAAGCAAGTGGATATCATAAGTTGCATTCCGGGCAAGCCTTTCGGTCAATTCCCGGACGAATCTTTCCCCCCCCCCAACAAGGCCGTATTTGGGAACAACAACGGCGATTTTCTTTTTACGAGGCATAAAGAGAGGCCTTACTTGGTGAAACTTCTGTGCGGCTGATATATTGAAGGCTATTTGGTGAAACAGGAGCAAAAGAACCGCACATAATGGCAGATAAAACCAACTGCCCTAGGAGTCCGCTCTCCAAAGAAACCGCCCGGACGATTCTCTCCAATTTTGAGGGTGATCTAGACAGAGCCCCCAATAAGAAAGCAGTTACATCTTGTTGCATGTGCAGTTCCTTATGGCAAGCGTTGCCTGCACCACCTTATCCACGGTAATCTGCTCCATGCAGACATGACCTCGGTCGCACTGCCGCTTAAGGCAAGGGCTGCAGGAAATTTCCGCCCGCAAAACCCTGTGACCCTCACCGAAAGGCCCGGTCCGCCAGGGCGCGGTCGGCCCGAACAGGGCGACGACCGGGGTGCCCGCTGCTGCCGCCAGATGCATGGGGCCGGTGTCGGTGGTGATGAGCACGGCCGCCATTTCATAGAGCGCGGCCAAATCTTTCAGGCTTGTTCTGCCTGCCAGAGTTGCGGCCTTGCCAGTCATGGCAGCACGGATCTCCTCGATACCCTGCATGTCCTGCGGGCCGCCGCTGAAAACCACCGCCATGCCCTTTTCGAGCAGCTGATCGGCAACCCGGGCAAAACGCTCATTGCGCCAGTGTTTGGTTTTCCAGGTGGTCATGGGGTTGATCGCCACCAGAGGCTTGGCCGGATCGATCCCCTGGGCCGCAAGCAGTTGCCCGATCTTTTCCCGCTGCTCATTGGTAACCGGCAGAGCAAAAACAACCTCTTCGCACTCAATGCCGATGGCTTTGAGCAGCAGCAGTTCCCGGATGACCGCATGCTGATCCATGTTCACCGGCGGGATGGGCTCGTTGAGAAAAAGGTAGCTGCCTTCGGCATGCTCCATCCCCTTGCCGAAGCCGACCTTTCTTTTGGCCCGGGCCAGGCCGACAAAGATTCCGCTTTTCAGCAGTCCCTGAAAATCGATGAGCAGGTCATATTCGATCTCCCGCAACCGCTTGACAAAATCGGCGAACCCCCGCCAGGCGGCGAGCACCCTGCCCTGCTTCAGATCCAGGATCCAGGCCTTGCGCCGGGAGATCAGCACGGTATCAATGGCCGCATGGCCGATAAGCAGATCGGCCGCAGCCTCCTCCACCAGCCAGTCGATCCGGGCCTTGGGGTATTTGCGGCGCAAGGCATTCAGGGCGGGAAGGGTATGGATGACGTCGCCGATGGCGCTGGTCTTGACGATGAGAATCTTCACAAAAGCCCGGCTCAGAACAGCTTGTCTTTTTCTTTTTGCTTTTGCAGCTCGCGCAGCTTGGCATACTTGAAAAATACGTTCATAAAATCGGAAACAGCCATGATAAAGCCTTCGCCTCGGTCGAGGAAACCGCCCCTGAGAATATAGCTGTAAAAAAATGACCAGGCCGCCCGCAGCAGCGCCTTGGCGGCCGAGGCGCTTTTCCCCTGGGCAAACAACTCCTCGGCCCCGGCGGAAGAATAGTGGTTCACCTTGCTCAGGGTTTGGGCCAGATCCTTGTTGGCGTAATGGATCAAAGGATGGCGCAGAGCCCCCACCGGACCATGCACTTCCAGGGATTCATGCACCGCGCGCTGAGACATCCTGGCGGAATCCTTGCGAAACAAACGGACGACCCGGTCCGGCCACCAACCGGCATGCCTGAGCCAGCGGCCGCAGAAGTAATTCTTGCGGGGCAGGCTGTAGGCGACACAGATTGCCGCAGCCAACACCTCCCCGATTTCCCGCTGCGTCTCTGCGCCGACCCGCTCATCGGCATCGAGCACCAACACCCAGTCGTGGCGGCAGCGGTCAATGGCCAGCTGCTTCTGGCGGCCAAACCCCTGCCACGACTCGTCGTAGACTACGGCGCCAAATGCCCGGGCAATCTCCACGGTCCTGTCCGTGCTCCCCGAATCCACCACAACAACCTCGTCGGCAAAGGCAACGCTGGCCAGGCACTCGGGCAACCGGTCCTCCTCGTTTCTGGTGATGATGGCCACGGAGAGTGGCAGTTTGTCCTCAGGCATACTGCTTTTCCAGCCAATCCCGGTAGCTGCCGTTCATCACCGCCCGCCACCAGGATTCGTTGGCCAGATACCAGGCAATGGTCTTGCGGATCCCGGTTTCAAAGGATTCCTGGGGCTCGTAACCCAGCTCGTTCCGGCTTTTCGCGGCATCGATGGCATAGCGCCGATCATGGCCGGGCCGGTCTTTGACAAAGGTGATGAGGCTTTCCGCCGTGTGCCCCAGGCAGACGGGAGAGCGCGGGAAACGCTGCCGCAGGGGCTCGGAGGCGGCAAGTCGTTCGTCCACCAGACTACAGACCAGCCGGACGATCTCGATATTGCGCCATTCGTTGTTGCCCCCGATATTGTAGACCTCCCCGACCC
>Ga0209211_10002201_pt1 | contig 34204 bp, 25 predicted proteins | sample RifGroA2_FD_183992 | JGI IMG/M metagenome (GOLD analysis project Ga0209211, IMG submission 183992) | Groundwater microbial communities from Rifle, Colorado, USA - Groundwater A2 (SPAdes) (version 2) | ecosystem: Environmental > Aquatic > Deep subsurface > Groundwater | place: Rifle, Colorado... | reverse complement strand
CTGCGTTCGGCAATTCTGGATCCCTACCAAAAGGCGACGAGCTCCATAAACGATCAGTCCAAGGTGCAATATTATTCCCTGTTGCTTCTGTATCTGCCACGGCTGTACAAAGTTCTCTCAAATTAAGTTGCACTTCGTAATCAACATGTAGCGGATCATCTCTGTCGTTTTCGTCGCCACTACAGTAGGCTGCCTCTACTTTGCTTAATAACCCTGTGTTTCTATCGAAAACTACAACAACCTCAAAAACGTCTTGGTCCTTGTTATTGCCGTCTTTACAAAAATTAGTTAAGGTTGCGTTAAGATTGGCTTCAGTAATATTGATCCCGTCGTCGCATTCATATACGCCATTTGAGATTGGTTCACATGTCGCGCTTCCTTCACCAGATTTTTTGAATTTATCGCCATACTGCGGAAAAAAGCCTAATCTTTGATCGATATACGGGTGGGTCACATTGTTATCATAAGAATCACCGTCATCAAAGATAAAGCGCATGATTTTGTAATTTCCAAAAGTCACCACTCGGCTCTCTGCCGACGGCGGTCTATCGTTGGCTTCTGAAAAAGTAATGTTTGGCGAATTCACTACTAAAGTTTTTTCACCTTGAAGACAAACTTCATTAGTGCTAACTTTATCAGGATCTGTGCTTATCTTGCACTGCGCCCCTTCTTCACCCGAAGATGATGATCCACCATAATCAGTAATAACCTGCTGATATAAATTATCTCTTGAACCATTGCGAATAAAATAATTGCCTCTAAGAATGCCACCCGACCCAGCTATGTTCGGACTGGCGCTAATTATCGATATCTTAGCATAATCTACATCATCCAAGCTAATATTATGCGCTCTTACCATATCGTAATTTCCGATGAATTGCCTTAATGAGTTTCTGCCCTCATTGGTCTCGAATCGGTTTACGCGATCTAAGGTTGTAAGGGCATCAGACATCTCATTTTTCCGTGCATCCGTACCTTGATAATCAGTTAACAAATACGCAAGATTCGCATTACACCTTCTTTCGAACACCCGGCATTCAACATCCGATGCACTCCTTAAAATTAATTGTTCAGACGAGCCAAATCCAAAAGTTGTATCTTCATGATTAAAATAAAAATATTTAAAACTCGCAGTGTAATTATAATTAACACTGCGACTCGAATCTGTAGAGCCTGCCCTACCATTCCCCCTCGCCCCCAAACAATAATACTTCCCATACCCCTCGGGTGAGCCTAAATACCCGGCCTCACGATGCTGGTTGTTGAGGTCGCGGGCGCCGCTTAACTGTTCAACGGGGAACCATGTTAAGCACGGGTGAGTGCCGGCTTTAGATTCTTTGACGCGGGAGATGTCTTCTTCAAGGCAATAGCCGCGCCAGCCGATCCATTTTTCTTCTTTGGTTTTGGCCGCGCAAGTGCCTTCCACGGCCGTGTCGCCTGTGCCGCGGGTGCAGTCGGCGTTACCACGGTTGGGATCGCAGGCATAGCCAACAAATGGACCGTCTTCGCAGACGCCGGCCGGGACAGAGCGCATGGGGGTGGTGTTGGAGCCACTCCGGCGAGGTACGCCGCTTAATGAGTTGGGCTGGTCGTAGCCCCAATACTTGGTCAGGTCATCGCCGTAGTTTACTTTGGTGTAATCACAATCACAGGCATTGGTCGCGCGCCTGGAGGTGGTGGCGGCGGCGGCTTCCTGGCAGTAATTAACGGCCGGAAATACCTGGGATCGGAGCATCTCCGCAGTGTTGGGGAACGGAGAGTTGGTTTCGGGATAGCTTCGGCACGCCTGCGGCGGAGACTTGGCCAGGATGTTGGCGGTTTCACCTTTCGGACTGCGCACGCAGTCTCCGCTTACGCACAAACCGGCGTTTGACAACGGGCCGCAAATCTGTCCGCTTCGCAGGCATTTGGGGCTGGAGGGAGGATTCCCGGACACGCAGTTTGTCCCCCCCGCGCCTCCGCACGGTATTTCTTTCATCAGCCGCCATGAATCAAAAGCATTGGCAGTATTTACCTGCACCTGCTTAAGCTCTTCGGGCGGATACTGATTGGGGATGGAAATGCCGGAATAGTCCATGCCGGACCAGAGCGTGCTCCTCCCGGCGTATTTGGCCGGATCCAAAATCTGATTGGCGTACTCATGGAGGGTATCCACCCAGTTGGCGCAGTTGGTTATGTCGCTCTCCTCGTCAAACGCCGGAGGCAGTTGGTTACAACGGCCTATATCATCGCACACATGGCGAAACTTGCCGAGCTTATCATCCCAGATGCGATGGGATGATCGGCACTGCAGCCATTCGCCGCACTCGCGGTCGCGCACTACTTTGAGAAGCATGTTGGCATCGGGAGGACCGAGATTGCGTGCGTTCGCTATCGGCATGGGTCGATTGTTTGTCTGCTCATACTGATCGCTTTGCGCGTAAAGCGCGGCCGTGTTCCATATCTTATTGGGGTTGTCGGTCTTATCAAACAGCGCGCAACCGGCCTTGGAGCCAACCGCTCCGTCGCAATCGCCGTCGTCCAAATTGCCATTGTCAATCAAATAGTATTTTCTATCTTTGTCATTGTGGTCAACAAACTCACTGCAACCGGTCTGCTCCGCCGGACATTCACCCACGAAATTCTGATATGAACTGGTATTGCCGTATGACCACAAACCATAAACATTGCCGGCTTGCAAATAATGCGGATAACACGGCTGTTGGCCGCGATTAACGCATGAAAGCGGGAGAGTCATTGCTCCGATAGTTACAGTCAAGCCGGCGCAGTCGGTGTCTGCCGAGCAATTTTGCGGAGAGGGTGGCAATGTTACCGGGGTTGTAGTGGCGCCGCAGACACCCACGCCTTTCCAGAACCAGCCGTGATATTTGGTTTCCCCAACCGCCATATTGGTCCTGTATTCGCAAACTTTTTGCCCCAATACCTGCGGATCTTTAAAGTAAAAACTGCCGCTGCCATCGCTATAACCTGCGCACCCGACCGCCTCGCTCTGGCAGAGAATATTGCCGTAGTTGCTTGGATCGTTTTTTATGGTAGTGGTTTCATACACGGCTCCGTTTGGAGTCATTGTTTGCGCTCCGGCGTACTGGCAGCCTATGTCTGCCTCGCGGCATTGCGCTTCCTGATTGGCCACGAGGTAAATCGGCGTGGTGAAAGGAGTGTCAGTCGGGATGAAGATTGTGGAATTGATGATTTTCGCTCGCAAAGCGCTGTCAACCTCATTGAGATTTTGGGCTCTAACAAAGCCGCTGATATAACAGCCGTTTTGGCCTGCCGGAATCACGCATTGGTAATTAACTCCGCGAACACTGGTTATCGCTGTAGCGCCAGACTCGCCGACGAGTCGGGTAAGCCACACATTGTAGACGCGGCCAAGCCGGTCCGCTTCAGTTTCAAAGGTATTTTGAGTGTCATAGACAGCCGTACAACCAATGGCATTCTCGCGGCAGAGGTAGCTGAAGTTGGTGAGATACGCGGTGTTATTCTGTGGCGTGCGATACGCTGAACAGCCGAGCATTTCGCCGGGCAGATTATCATTTGGCAAGCTGTCGCATTCCGCCGGCACAGTCAATCTGTTTTTGACCAGGTAGATGTAGTTTTGCACTTCCAAAAGACGGATGTTATCCAGGAACAACCGGCCGTCCGAGGCCGCGTCAAATTCCAGAATAGTGCTGGTGATTTTGCCGAGGAGGTCAATCGGCCCTAATCGGTAGTAGTTCCAAGCATCGCTGACGTTCACAGCGCCAAGCACGATGGTCGCGTCGTTAATCAAACGCGCGGTCACACTGCCCACGCTCCCTTTGGCCCAAAATGTCAGCTCATAGCTCATGCCCGGGTTTAGAGCCAATTGTTGCTTGCGCGCTGAACCGCTGCCGGTGTAGCCGAGAGAATGTTCGTCGCGATGAGTGGACTCCATGGACAGTTCTATTGTTCCCCCGCCGCTCGCGCTCCAGCCTTGGGTCGCCAGCGTTGTAGAGGCTTCCTCAAAATCCAGCGCCCCGCGGAACACGTCCCGCACATTGTTGCCGGCATTGCCTTTGAACGCGCGGCAAGTGTTGGAGTTGGCCGCGCAAGAACGGCTGGAGCCGGCGTTGGTGGACACGCCGGAGGGCAATCCTTCATAAATACAATAACCGTCGCGGTACTCTCCATTCTGGAAGCAAAGTTTGCATGTGTCGTCATCTGTATTGTCCGAAGTGTCATTGATGTCCCAGAATCCTTTTTTATCCGCGCAATCTTTGGAGTTGGCGATAGACTCGCGCGAGACCGCGTAAAGCTCGGAATCGTTCAACCGGTAAGGCGTACAGGATCCGGAAATGACCACGGTCTGCGATAACAGCCGGTAGTAAACATTGCCCTGGCCGTCATTAAACTCTCGGCAATCCGCCAGGCCGACGCTGTTTCCGCGGGCTTGGTACACTTCGCGATTGCATTGGTCTTTGAACCTTTGCAGTTCCTCATTTGTTTTGTAAAAATACTCCGGTCCGTCCGCTCTTTTGCCGTCGCCAGCCGGGTCGGAGTTGCCGTCTTTGTCTTCTTTAAGCACAAACACCTTGAGCTGATAACCTCCGTCTCCGGAGCCTTCGTAAGTGTAGAATGTTTTTTGCTTGGCCGGGTCCGGACTGGCGCAGGGACGCAGATAAGAAAAGTAATCAACTCGCTCCATGTCGCCGGAGAGCAAGCTTAAATTGGTAAAGCCGGAACAGCCGTTGTCAGCGGCCGTGCAAGCGGCGTTAGATGAGGGAATAATGTATGATGTGTCCCGACCGTTGGAATAGGCGCTCGGCATCTCGCGGTAGCTGGCATAACCGGCGCAAGTTGAGGGGCACTCGTCGTTCCATGTTATTTCATTGCCAACCTGCTCGCGAGGAGCGTACCGGCCGGGAATGCGCTGGCCAAGGCTTTGACCACCGCTCGCGAGGATGGGCGTGTACCAGTTGCAGTTCATTTCGTCCGGTATACATGCCTCCGCGTAGTTGTCGCACTCCGAGCTGGGATTCATGCGCAACAAATCCGCCCTCGTCTGCGGCCAGCTGGCGGAGTTCGCGGTTTCCGGAATGGCGTCATAACAGCCAAGATAGTCAGGAGCCTTGCGTAGAAGCAAATCATCGGAGGCCGCACCGAACGGCAGAGAGGTGGAAGCTACCTCAAAGCGCGTACAGCCGACTGATCGCGCTGAACATTCGGAGGACAGTCTGTTATTAAAGAAAATGCCGTTGTTTTTCTGATATTTGGAAGTTAAGCTTGGAGCCGCTGGCGCGAGCCAAGAACCTGTTGGACCCTTATTCAAACTATACGCGCGACAGCCAACATTGCTCTGGTTGCAGAAACCGGTATCAAGGGTGCGGTAAAGATATGACACCCGATTGTTGGTGGCTGTGTCCGTGTATGAGCGGCAACTGGCGAATTGAGCGTCGCAATCTTCCGTCCCAAACCGCCAGACATTTTTTTCGCGCGAACAATATCCAAAGCTCGCGCATGACCCGTCGCTCGCGTAGCCCACACAGCTATCCATGTCCACGCATCCTTCCACGCGCTCGGCCGTGCCTTCAATGATGGATGCGCCAACACCCATGGCTTTACATCTAGTTGGCGGGGCTTTCAACACCCAGTTCGGGTCAATTAAACGGCAGTAAGGATAGCTGACCGGATCGTAATTGACTCCGGTTACCCTGCCACTTTCGTCTTTGATAAAGTTACAGGTGCTTGTGGAACTAAAGCCGCTCACCACCTGGCCAAGCGTCCAAGGCCGGTCCGGATCGCTGTTATATGCCGCCAGCTCAAAACCCAAAGGAACAACGCGCGCTTTGCGCAGTTTTTGAAGGTTGGAATAGCAGTACGCTTGGGTATAGCAGTTCAGGTCGTTGTTCAGGGCGTTCGTGGGCGGCAGTAGTTTCCAATCTTCGTGGAGCCAGCCTTTTTCAATTGCTTCGCTGATGGTAACCGGGTCGCCATACTCGGCCTCGCGCACTGCCTGGGCAAACGCCTCATCCATGGCGCAGTTATCAATGCCCGGACTGTCGGGACAATTGGAAAGTTGGGATATGATGTCGTACTTGTCCACCGAAGTTATTTTGGGTATCAAGTACTCGCTAAAAATCGCCTCCGCGGCTCGGCGTCCGCCCACCGGCCCGGCGCTGAATTCTCCGCCAGCGTCAGCTAGAGATCCGCCCGCGGTCTCGGAGCAGTCTGCTCCGCCAAGAGAACGCCCTGCCACACAAAACCCCGGTATGCCAAACGGAAACATCCCTTTCTCTTTGAAATTCTTGACAATCTGACTGGCCAGTGTGCTAAGGAAAATTCTGGATGTGCCGGGAATAATCTCCCATAATTCAGTCCCCAAAGTTTTGCCCGCCATCTCCATGTTTTGTTTTTGCTGGGCGGGAGGCGACTGGCTTTTGGCTGTTTCCTCATGCACTTTGGCAGGAGTTACCTTTTGCTCGGAAACTTTAGTCTTTTTTGCTTTAAATTCTCCCTCTTCCTGTCTCGAGAGTTGCGCGCCAGCCTGCTGGGTCGCCACTATGCGATCTATTCTCTCTGACGCGGTCAACATTATTCCCAGCCCGCTCTGATCAACATCCAATGAAGCGTTAAACTTGTTGAGCCACGCCTCGCCGCTGCCATATTGGCTTCTCCAGCTGTCGGCGCTCCAAGCACGGGTAAACTGATCCCAGCTGCAGCTTGGCGCGTGGGCCGCGTCATAGGGATTAAATTTTAAATCAAGAAAACCGATCCTAAACGCCAAATCCACCCGCAAATCCGGTATCTTGCAAAGATTCAAGCCCATGGGTTTGCCGAACTCTTCTATTCCTTTCATGCCCGCCTCCTGAACAACGCTCGTCATGTAATCTCCAAAACTCTTATTGTTAAAAAACGATGATTGCCCTTTCCCGCCGGCAGCCAAATACACCGCGCTATCATACGCGATTTTTTGCATTCCATATTTAAGAGCCTGGACAAGTCCGTTGGAAAGTGCAATCTGGAGCTTTCGTTTCAAACTATTTTTAAACTGTTCTAACTTTTTGGGAATGTCACCCAATACATTGACAGTCACATGTCCGGTTACTGGCAAGGCTGCGGCTGGGTGGGGGAATAGCAATGCGCCGAATAGAGACGCAAAAACAAAAACCCCTGCCATTAAACCCAATGTCAATTTTCGAAAACGAAAGTGCATAAGTTGAGAATGACCAAAGTAATAAGTTCAAAATCCAAAATCCTAATGCCAAATCAAGTTCAAATGACTAAAATCCAAATAGTAGATATTTTGAGTTTTGGATTTAGGATTTGATTTGACATTTGAAATTTGGATTTTGAACTTTCGATTTTGGATTTACTCGCGCGTCGTTCCCGTGGCTGTTGCCGCGTCCATCTCATCGGCCATTTCATTTATGGCCGTGCTGGAGGTCATTATTTCGGCTACCATTGTCATCAAATCGCGATCGGAAATGTTATCAAGCGACTCTTTGGCCATGCCAGAAGCGATGAGCATCTGCCGAACCTGAACAGGGTCCTGAAGAGCTTGCTCCAAATCCGGAGGCGGAGTTCCCGGGTCTGCCGGCGCCTCGCTCATCCGCGCTTCAAAATCGCTCATGGTGGTAGTAACCACTGTTCCCTCTTCTTCCGCGCCTCCGCACACCTTGCCTTTGGGGCAAACCGGATCCGTACCTTCGGCAATTTCCTTGGCGTCAGGCGTGCCGTCCGAATCAGTATCAGCCAGATACGGACTGGTGGTATAGACGTACAGCTCATCAAAATCATTTATGCCATCTTTATCAGTGTCTCTAAATCTCAAGGCGTTGGCATCGTTAATCAGTTCTTTGTCCAGAGGCGGCACTTTGGTATTAAGCGCGAATGGCGCGAACATGGTATTGCGGATCTGCACGAACCCGAAAGTTATGGCCAGAATGCCAAAAAACAGCAGCAAGATAAATCCAATCTTCCGCTCCTTTGACAGACCAGCTCCAGTACCCTGCTCATAGGGCATAATATTTTGCTCTACGGGCCAATGATTATAAACCGCTTTGATTTACTAAACCCATGCCTTTTGTCATTCCGACCGAGCGTCGAAGTGAGTGGAGGAATCCCTTGACCTTTTGCCGTATAGGTCAAGGGATTCCTCCACTTCGCTCCTGCGACGTCGCTCCGGTCGGAATGACAAGGACGGGTTTTTTGTAATTCACAGTCATTTACCTCGACTATTATAGCACAAACAAGCCCTTGGCAGAAGTGAAACGGTGGATAAGTGAAGTTAATTTCTTCCAATCATCTACGGACAACTCCTGCGCCCTCGCGCTCTCCGCGATACCAACCTCGCTAAATATTTTCTTTAGCGCTGTTTTATCCTTGCCAACCAGCGGCAACAAATTTTTAAAAAGCATCTTCCTCCTGTTCGCAAACCCCGCTTTTACAACTTTGAAAAAAATATCATCAAATTCCTTATTTTTGATTTTTGCTTTTCGTGAGTGTAGCGAACCTTTTTGATTTTTAATTTTTATTATGGCTGAATCCACCTCCGGCTCCGGCCAAAAAGATGACCGCGGGACATACATCACAATTTCCGGATCAGCGTAATATCGCACTGACACCGCCAAGACAGACATATCCCCTGGCCGAGCGCATATCCGTTCAGCCACTTCTTTTTGCAACATAAACACCATCACCTCGGGCTGGTTCTCCGCTTCCAAAAAAAGCCGGATGACACTGGATGTAATCTGATACGGAAGATTGGAGACGACTTTGAAATTTATTGGAAATTGGAAATTGGAAATTGGAAATTTTCGCAATACATTCCCCCACACAATCTCCACGTTCTTATTTTTTTTTATCATCTCATCCCAATATGACCCCAGCTTCTTCTCAATCTCAAACGCCGCTACCTTCTCCGCTTTCTCCGCCAAAGCAAACGTGAGCGCCCCAAACCCGGGCCCGACTTCAATCACCGTATCATCTTTAGATAAATCCGCGGCCTTAATCATGGCTTCAATCGGCTCTGGGTTAATTAAAAAATTTTGACCGTATTTTCTTGAGGGAATGAGGCCGTATTGTTTGCAAAGTTGTTGGAGATGAGTGGGGTTGAAGAGCCCGTCAGGCATAAAAAATGTAAAATGTAAATCTCAAAATGGAAAATGACAGTGTAAAATGTAAAATGAATTGTCCCGCAGGGACTCCATAATTTTCCATTTTGATTTTTACATTTTACATTTTTACCTCTCCCTGTCTGATTATTTTCAAACTATCTCCCGTAACATCAACAATTGTGGACGGCGGATGAAAAGGCAAAACGCCATAATCAAGTAAAATATCCGGCTGATGTTCTCTCTCCGCGAATAAGTCTATCAATATTTTACTATCATAGATTTCTTTGTCTCCGTAGATATTGGCAGAGGTGGAAACTAATGGCCTGCCCAGTAATGTCGCGAGGAAAGAAGCCGCTTTATTTGTCGTTACGCGAATCGCGATAACACCGTTCGGCATAATAACGCCTTTTGCCATTTTTTTACCTTCGTCGGTCGAGTGAGCGCGAACAGTCAAAGGTCCCGGCCAATACTTATTGGCAATGTCCTCTAACATACTATTCCATACTAAATATCTTTTTGCCTCTGCCACGGTTCCGACCAACGCCAAAACCGGCTTGTCCTTAGGTCGATTTTTTATGTTATAAATTGCATCCACCGCTTTTTGATTATAAGCATCACAACCAATCCCATACGTAGTTTCGGTGGGATAGATGATGACTTTTCCAAGACGCAGTGATTTAACAATGTCAATTAAATTTTCTCGTATTACTATTCTCATGAAGTCAAAATGTCAAAATCCAAATTTCCAATGTCAAATCAAATCCTAAATCCAAATGACCAAACATTTATTATTCAATGTCATCCCCACGAAAGTGGGAACCCATGCTATTCAATAGTTTAGGTATAGCCCATGCGACCTAGATTCCCGCTTTCGCGGGAATGACAATGGTAGTGACTATTTGGATTTTAGTCATTTGAACTTGATTTGGCATTTGGATTTTGAAATTTGTCATTTATTTGACATTGGATATTGGGAAATTTGACATTAGCGTTATTCCTTTATCCACCTCAAATACGCCTCAGACAGTGGCAAAAGTTCTCCCTCCAGCGCCCCCTCCGGGTCCGAAGACTCGTACTCCGTCCGATGGTCCTTGACCATATGATATGGATGCAAAACATAGGAACGGATCTGATTTCCCCATTCAGCGGATTTGTATTCGCCGCGAAGCTCCAGCCGCTCTTTAGCGCGTTTTTCTTCTTCCAACCGATAAAGCCTGGCCTTTAATATCTTAAGCGCGGTTTCTTTGTTCTGTTGTTGGGAGCGTTCATTCTGGCAAGAAACTGTGATGCCGCTTGGAATATGCACGATGCGCACGGCCGAATAAGTTGTATTGACGCTCTGCCCGCCTTTGCCGCCGGACATAAAGGTATCAATGCGCAAATCCTGCGGGTTGATTTCTATTTTGGCGTCTTCCGGAAGCTCGGGCAATACTTCCACAAGCGCGAAAGAAGTATGCCGCATTTTTTCCGCGTCAAACGGAGAAATACGCACCAAACGGTGCACGCCGTGTTCGGATTTTAAATATCCAAAAGCATATCGTCCTTTGACGGAAAACATTACAGATTTATATCCAGCCTCCGCCCCGCGTGATTCATCCAAAATTTGTGTTTGCCACCCTTGATTTTCGCAAAAACGAAGCAACATCCGTAAAAGCATGCCGGCCCAGTCCTGCGCTTCCGTGCCTCCTGACCCGGCATGGACCGCCACCACCGCGCCGCTCTTATCGTACGGTCCGTTCAGCAACAAATAAAATTCATAGTCCTCATACTGCTTCTCAAGTTCCCCCGTTTGTTTGGCAATTTCATCGGTCAAGGATTCGTCATCAGACTCCGCCAATTCAATTAGCTCATTTACTTTATTTTCCATTTCCATCCATTTATCTATCTCTTTTTTTATATCCTGATAATCCTGCGCGATGGATTGCGCGTTCTCGCGGTTACTCCAAAAATCCGGAGCATTCATTTCTTCGGAAAGCTGATCAGCCTTTTTCTTGAGATCATCAAGCTTGAGCAACCGCTGAGTTTCAGTGACTTTGGATTTCAAATTTTTTAGTCGTTCCATAAATAAGATTGAATCCATAAATAAGATTGAATAACTCGATGCGAATATGGCGAATACAATATTAATGGTATTCGTCATATTCGTGTTTATTTGTAGATTCGCATTGAGTTATCAAAATATCCGTATCGCCCCCATTGTCACCGCGAGCGTGATGAGCGCCGATATGATAACACCTCCCAAAAGATACGGCCAAGAATGTCGGATTGGCACGCCGAGTAGAAACGCAATCAACGCGCCGGTCCAGGCGCCGGTCATGGGAAGAGGAACACCCACAAAGATCATGAGTCCGAGCAGGCCGTACTTCTCATAATCCTTAAACTTTTCCTGCGCGCGATGGAGTTGTTTTAGCCAAGAAATTGCAAAAAAACCGGATTTTTTGTGGACCCACGAATGAAACCTGTTGGCAAACATCAAAATTATGGTTACCGGCACCATGTTCCCGAGAACAGACCAAAACAGCGCCTCCCACACCGGCAGTTTATATACTGCCACAGCCACAGGCAAGGCCAACCTCAACTCCCCCACCGGCGTCATGGCCATAAGGAACGTGGCGAGTTCGTGGGGGAAGGAAGAAAAAAAATTAATCAAAAATTGAACCATACGATAGATCGATAAATACTATGGATAGTTTACTCCATATCGCGCGATTTTACAATTTAAAGAGACGCCTTAACAAGACGTCTCTATCGTTTAATAATCTATCTGAATCCGGTAAAATCTGTCTGAATCCATGCCTAGTACATTCCTCCGCCCATGCCGCCGCCCATTGGAGGGGCCGGTTCGTCTTTCTTCGGCAAATCGGTGATCACAGCCTCGGTGGTCAAGAACATTCCGGCAATGGATACGGCGTTTTGAAGCGCGGTGCGAGTCACTTTGGTTGGGTCAACAATGCCGGCCTTCACCAAGTCTTCATATACGCCGGTAGCCGCGTTATAGCCGAAATTTCCACTGCTCTTTCTCACCTCTTCCGCCACCACCGCGCCATCCACGCCCGCGTTTTCCGCGATTAGACGCAAAGGTTCCTCCAAAGCTCGCCGCATAATGGCCGTGGCTACCGCTTCTTCCGCCTCAAGCTTAATATTCTCCAATGTTTTGGAGGCGCGCATAAGAGCCACTCCACCGCCGGGAACCACACCTTCTTCAACAGCGGCCTTGGTGGCGCCCACGGCATCCTCAATACGATGTTTGACTTCTTTCATTTCGGTTTCAGTGGCCGCTCCAACTTTAATCACAGCCACGCCGCCGGCCAATTTGGCCAGCCGCTCCTGCAGTTTCTCGCGATCAAACTCGCTATCGGTTTGTTCTATCATTTTTCTAATCTGCGCCACTCGCTCTTTTACCGACTTCTCGTCGCCTTTACCCTCAACGATAGTGGTATTGTCTTTGGTCGCGACCACTTTGCGGGCTGAACCCAGATCATCTAAAGTGGCATTTTCCAATTTTAAACCAACATCTTCGGTAATAACTTTTCCGCCCGTTAAGACAGCGATGTCCTGAAGCATTTCCTTGCGGCGATCGCCGAATCCCGGCGCTTTCACCGCGAGGACGTTGAAAGTGCCTCGCAGTTTATTTACCACAAATGTCGCCAGAGCCTCGCCCTCCACGTCTTCCGCTATGATTACCAACTCCTTCTTGCCGCTCTGGGCGACTTTCTCCAGCAAAGGCAAAACGTCATGGATAGAGGTAACTTTCTTGTCCGTAATGAGGATGTGCGGATCATTATATTCAGACTCCATGCGCTCGGCGTTAGTCACCATGTAGTGGGAAACATAACCCTTATCAAAGCGCATACCGGCCACGGTCTCAATTTCCATGCCAAAGGATTGTGATTCCTCAACCGTGATAACGCCGTCCTTGCCAACCTTTTTCATGGCCTCGGCGATTTTTTGGCCGATTTCCTTGTCATTGGCGGAAATGGAAGCCACGTTCGCAATCTCATTTTCTTCAACAGGCTTGGAAATTTTTTCGCGCAACTCTTTTACGATCGCCTCGGTGCATTTATCCAAACCGCGCTTAATAGCCACCGGATTCGCGCCGGCAGTTACGTTTTTTAAACCTTCGCGAACCAGAGCTTGAGCGAGAACTGTAGCGGTGGTCGTTCCATCACCGACAACATCATTGGTCTTGCTCGCCACTTCTTTCACCAGCTCAACGCCGGCATTTTCAAACTTATCTTCCAACTCCACTTCTTTGGCCACTGTCACGCCGTCTTTAGTAATAGTCGGCGCTCCATAGCCTTTATCCAACACGACATTGCGGCCCTTTGGACCGAGAGTTACTTTCACCACGTTCGCGATGGCGTTAACGCCCCGCAACAGCGCCTGTCGCGCTTCTTCATTGAATGCAATTTGTTTCGCCATAATATAAAATGTAAAATGTAAATGTCAAAATGTAAAATTACGGAGTCGCCCCGCGACAATTTATAATAGATTATCCGCGCAGCGGATACCATAATTTTCCATTTTGATTTTTTATTTTTTCATTATTCAACCACCGCCAATACCTTATCATGCGCCAATATCTTATATTCCACCTCATTCTTGCCTTTTCCCATTTTTACCTCTTCCCCTCCCCATTTTTCAAAAAGCACCCGCTGGCCGACTTTCAAACCCAGCTTGGCCAGGTTCTCGCCATTGCCAAGAGCTACTATTTCTCCTTCGGCTTTTTTTTCTTTTTCCACAGTCTCCGGCAATACTATGCCGGACAAAGTTACTTCCTCCTCAATAATCGTTTTGACCAACACGCGGTCGCCTAATGGTCTGATGTTCATAGAAATAGAATTATTTCTGTCATCCCGAGCGAAATGAGCGAGATACGAACGAATGTAGTCGAGGGATCTCTTTATTTAAGCTACGTCAAGGATTAATTAAAGCGATTCCTCCACTTCGCTCCCTTTGGGTCGCTTCGGTCGGAATGACAATATTAAAAAAATCGACCTGCGTTATCACTCCACACATTTGAGTGATAATCGCTTACTCATTTTACCTGTATCCACAGGCTATGTCAAGCAGACAAATTTGGGTTATCCACAGCGTCTTTTGTTTCAAATAAAGACATTTTAAGAATCAAACCCCACCCCACCCCCCAAACCACAATCCCGGTATACATGCTCCAAAACCAATGATCAAACATCCCACCAACGATTAATACAACACCCAACACAATCCACAAACTCCTCCTCTTAACGAACAATGAAACAATGAAACAATGAAACAATGAAACAATAATAAACCCAACAACTCCCAACTCCGCCAGCGTCAGAAAATAAATATTGTGTACCGGCTGATAGCGCCATGTTGGCAGATTGGGATTCTGTTGATACGCGGCCAGCGTGTAAGCGCCGGCGCCAACGCCGGTTAATGGTTTTGTCCAAAAAAAGTTTATAGCTTCCCGTGCTTGAGATTTTCTTTCATTCAATGACATTGCTTCCAGCCTGTTTTGAGCGTTGAAGCGAGCAAAAAAAACAGACTTAAAAATTATGAGCGCCATCGCAATTAGCAAAAGCGAAAAAAATGTCTGTTTGCCAAGCCGCAATAAATTTTTTTTATCCCTGTTTATTAACAACAAAATTCCCGTCGCCAAAATCCCCGCCGCAACCGCCACCCACGCCCCGCGCGAAAACGAGAACAACAGTCCGGTCAAGATAATCAGTTGGCCGGCGGTTAATACTATTCTTTTTATTCTGTCATTCTCGCGAAAGCGGAAATCTAGGTTATCCATGGGGCGACCTGGATCCCCGTTTGTCACCGCCTCAGCGGGACCCCGCCTTTTGGCGGTGGCGCGGGGATGACAGATCAACGTCAAGCCAGCCACCAACACTACCGCCAAATACAGCCCCAGTGAATTCGGAGATCCAAAACTTCCGTAAGCGCGCAACCACCGTTCATCCCCAAACTCAATCACACTCGCGCCCAAATCAGTCGCTTTGTGCATGGCCAACCCCAGCCATTTAGAACCCGGCGCATACTGTGCCAAAAACTGCCAAACCGCAAACCCACCCTGCACGACTCCACCTAGCCAAAAGGAAGCAAATAAATAACCACTACCTACTTCTTTCCCCAACGAATACACCACCCAAGCCGCTAATACTCCGTCAATAAAATGAAATAAATGATAAAATGATATTTTGCTATCCACACTGAATATCGCCAGCACCGATAACGCTAACAATGAAGCAATGAAATAATGAAGCAATCGGTTTTTTAACAATGTAACCCTGAAATTTTTATCTGATAACTTTTTTATACTAAACAAAACAATGATGGTCCACAACAAAATCTCCGTCCCATAAAGACTATACGTCCCATACTCCCACGCCCCGCCGTTCAGCATCCCCTGCCCCCAAATCCAGCGAGTTTGCCAAGGGAGGAGGAACAGGAACAACACTAGTAACCAGTTGAGTAATTTTGTTAAAGACATAATTTTGAAATGTCAAATTTCAACAACCTTCTCTTTCCATCTCTCCCTATACCCAAGTCTTGTATCATTCTCATGCACCTTAATTACTCCATCCGCGAACACCACGCCGTTATCATTTAACTTTGATTTTTCTTTTACCGACAGTTTGAGCATCTGCCATTGCATGGCCTTGGCTTGATCTTCAATGAAATTTCCGTACGCGCTTCCCCACATTGTTTCCCAGATCTTTTTCCATATCTTGCCTAATTTTGAATCATTTACCGTAAATCTGTAAGTCGGCTTGTAACTTTTGGCCGCGTAAGGCAAATATCTTTTTGTCCAGTTGTTGGCTTCAAGAAATTTTGCGTAATAATCCTCCGGGTCATATATAGGGAACATCTGATGAACCCAGTACGCAAAATGAATGTCATCATCGGCCACTCGCCAAGGGGCGACATTTAATCGGTCAGAATCCAAATAAAAAGAGAGACAGACGCGATTGGCGTTTTTCTTGCCATAGGTGCGGAGCCGCCAAAGGCGCAGGATGAAATTGGTAAAAAAACGGACAAACCAAATGCGACGCGGAGAAGTAATAATAAGAAAGTCAATATCGCTCTCCACGGCCGCCTGCTCCGAGCCAACCGTATTGCACACAAAAATAGCTTTGATAAACGGAACCGAGCGTATTTTTTTGGCGGCTCGCGCGGCGCGCTTCAATTTGTTTTCGGTAAAAACTATTTTCCTCCTGCGATTCTCAATGATTGCTTCACTGCCGGCTAATAAATAGTAGCCCCACATGGTCTCTAGCTCCCCCCGGCCAAACATTTTATCCAACTTCTCCTCAAACTCCTCGTACCCCATAGCAGGTGGCTGCCACAGAAACGCAAATAGCTCCTCTTTGGTGAGGGGATAGTAGGCGATATCAAAATATGCCAGTGTCCGCAAAACAGATTGTTCAAAAGGCCCTTTGCTCATGACTAAATTATACGTGAGCTTGAAGCAAATTAAAAGACCCCCTTAAGGGGGTCTAGGTCAGTGTTGGATTTCTCTCATTGTCGCGTTACCGGCCATCTCCGGTTCGGCGACTCTTTTGCGTTTGTCGGAAACAGTGGCGCCTGCTTTGATCACGGCATCATACACAACTATTCGCTTGGCCGTGATCTCTTTTACATGCACGGGTTTTATTATGTGCGTGGAGCGGCTTAAAAAACTTTGCCGAACGTGGTAAGCAACGATAGTATGCGACTCAATTTCAAATTTTATGTCAAAAACCTGCCCGATCTTTACTCCAGATTCTGTGTACACCGGTAGCTTGAGAAATTTTTGAAGATTAATGAACATATTTTGACACGGCTCATTTCTTTTCCTCCACCACTTTCCCTTCCACTACCCCTCCATCTCCACCATTCCTTTTTCTAAACAGGTACATCTGCTGAAAACCCATTAGTAATGTACTAAAGAACCAATAGAGCGTCAATCCGGCCGGTAAACTTATACCAAAGATAACGGTCAAGATGGGCATCATATATAGCATTTGCTTGTTCATCATGGCCATCATGTTTTCGTCCTTGCCGCCGGCTCCGGCTTGGCGCGGAGGCTGTTGTCTGCTCATCATCTTGGCTTGCCAGAACTGGGCCGCGCCCGCGAGAATCGCCAGTATAATATTCGGCTTAGAAAGATCAAACAGGCCAAAAGATATGGGGTTGATTCTACCGGGATTCTGGACAAACGGATAAAGCATCTCGGCTAAATTCTGCGAAGCCAGGCCTGCCATCAGCACTTTCCAAAGCGCTATTAAAATAATAATCTGCACCACCATTGGCAAACATGACGCGAACGGATTCACCTTGTTGTTCTTATAAAGCTCCATTATGGCCTGACTTTGCTTTTGCTTGTCATCCGCGTAGGTCTTTTTTATATCATCAAGTTTTGGCTGTAGCTCTTGCATGGCCTTTTGCGCTTTGGTCATGGAAGTGGTGAGCGGATACAGAAGTAGCCGAACGAGCAAGGTAATAATCAAAATAACCAGACCCACATCATGGCCCGGCAACAAATTATACAACCCCACGAAAAGATTGAAGATGGGCTTGTAGAGAATGGCGGTAAATAGTGAAGACATAAGATAAAAATGTCAAAATCCAAAATCCAAATGTCAAATAATCTTGTCATTCCGACCGAAGTCGAGGAATCTCTTTAATTATAAAGGCTCTACTCCTTCTCTTCAATAGTCTTCTCTTCCTCTACTGCCTCATCTTCTTTTTTATCTTCTTCCGCATTCTGTTCATCACTCATCGCCTTGTTTTCTCCGCCTTGTTCGTTTACGTTGATCTTCCAGCCGGTGAGTTGCGCGGCCAAACGGACGTTTTGGCCGCTTCTGCCAATGGCCAGGGAAAATTGTTCCGGAACAACAAATACATCGGCAACTTTGTTAGCTTCATCAAGCTTAACGCCGCTCACTTTGGCCGGTGAAAGAGCGTGCGCTATGTATTGAGCGGAATCTTCGCTATATTGTATCACATCTATCTTCTCTCCGCCTAACTCCTCAATAATGGTGTTAATGCGACTGCCACGCTGTCCAATGCAGGAGCCAATGGGGTCTATCTGCTCGTCGCTGGTAAATACAGAAACCTTGGAACGAAATCCGGCATCGCGTGCGATGCCCTTTATCTCAATGGTGCGATCCGCCATCTCCGGTATCTCTTGCTTAAACACCTCGCGAACCATACCCGCGTCAGCTCGGGACAAAAGAATCTCCGGCCCGCGGGTGGTCATGGCCACGGAAACAATAAAAAATTTAATTTTGCTGCCCGGGCGGTAGTGCTCGCGCTGTATTTGCTGATCTGACGGAAGTATGCCGGTGGTTTTACCCAAGTCAACAAGCACTTTCCTGCCCTCAACGCGCTGGATGGTGCCGACAACAAGCTGGCCTTCCTGACCTTTAAAATCTTCAAACACCATGTTGCGTTCGGCCTCGCGAATTTTTTGGATAATAACCTGTTTGGCGGTTTGCGCGGCCATGCGGCCAAAGTCATGCGGAATCTCCAAAGAAATCTCCAACACTTCTCCGAGCTCCGACTTCTTTTTAATTTCTTTAGCAACCGAGATCATCATCTCTGTCTTAGGATTAAACCGCGGCAAATCAGCAATTTCTTCGTCAGTAAGCTCGCGCCCTTCCTCGCGCGCCTTTTCACGCCGCTTGATCAGCTCTTCCTGGGCGGCTTCCAGCTTATCCTCCGGGATATCTTCAACCACGGTCTTCACGTCCCATACTTGCATATCTCCCGTTTCCGGATCAAATTTTACCTTTATATTTTGCTGCTTGTTCCCAAAGTCTTTGCGGTAAGCCGCGGCCAACGCAAACTCTATCGCCTCCATCACGGAGTCGTAGGATAAATTTTTCTCGTCGCAGAGAAACTGAATTGCTTTTGTTATTTCGGACATAATACTATTAATTAACTAAAAGTGAACAGTGAAAAAATAAAGAGCGACTTCTACCGAAGCGCTCTTATACTGTCATTACAACTGTGTCAAGTATAGCATGCCCCCCCACGCCTTGTCAAGTGTTGCGGGCGATGGTTACATGGTGCGGAGTTTCGCCGAAAACTTTTACCTTATCGCCCACCTTCATGAATTTGTACAGCTTCTCCACGTCTTTGTATGCGATGTTGACGCATCCATGGCTCATGGGACGTTTGCCGAATTGGTTGTGCCAGTAGGCGCCGTGGAGATAGAAACTTCGCTTAAATTCCATGTTCCACTTGGTATTCGGATAGTAATATCCGGGACCGGCGTAGGTAACATGGTGGACTTTACGCATGATCTTGAACTCTCCTTTTGGCGTTTCCCTGCCCAGCACCCCTGTAGAAACAGGAATGGTCCCAATTTTCACGTTGCCAAGATAATAGTTTAGTTGCTGACGCGTCAAATCCACCTCCACCCGACGCGGCATACTTTTATCGCCTCCTCCGCGCAAGGGATTATGCCCGTTGGCCACCTCATTGCCATCTGTAATTCCATCGTTATCAGTATCCGCGTTCGCCAAATGGGTGCCAAGCGCGATCTCCAACGCGTCATTCAGCCCATCCTCGTCAGTGTCCACCCGATTGAGTTTTTTTCGCTCAATATGAAGAGGAGAGTAGCCGCTTCGCACCTCATCTCCGTCATTATGCCCGTCGCCATCAGTATCAGCTTTTTGCGGGTCAGTATGGTAAATTTGCGCTTCGTCGTTATCAGAAAGACCGTCGCCGTCGGAATCAATAATTTCTTCCGCCCCCGCCGCATTAACGTTTATCGCCAACAGTGACGCAAAGATAAACAAGAAAATCGCCAACTTTGGCCGATAAGTTATCATAATCTTTGGTTAAAAATTTTGAGTGAATAAATATTTGACGGAAAATCACGGCTTTACTTTCACTCAATAATTATATCCCCTTTTTCGTCCGTACGTAAGACACTTATCCCCATCCGCTCCAACCGCCTGATAATACGGAGTGATGGATGCCCATATCTGTTGCCCCTTCCAGCCGAAACCACGACTTTCTCGGGCGCCACTGCTCTCAACAAATCTTCGCTTGTTGAGCTGTCACTGCCATGGTGCCCGACTTTAAGAATATCCGCGGCCAGAGCAGGGCACAACCGCCGGTTTTGGCCATTTGAATTTTGCAATTTAGGATTTGTTTCGAATTTAGGATTTTGAATTTCAGACTTATTACAATATCTGTTTAAAAGAGCCAGCTCCAGCGGTATTTCCATATCTCCGGTAAATAAATAAGTGGAGCTCGGGGTAGCCAGCTTGAACACTATCGAATAGTTATTGCCGTCGCCCGGAGCAACTTCAAGCGGCAATGTTTTGTCCGGCGAAAAAAATTCCGCGGTTGAACTGCCAAATGTCCAGATTGCGTTTCCGTCCATAACAACAATTTCCGCGCCTTCCGACCTCACCGCCTTATTCCACTCCTGCCAATACGAATCATAATCTTTTGAGATCCCATTCGTGACAATTTTTTTTACTTTGTAACGCCGCAAAACATCCACGCACCCGCCGTAATGATCCAGATCTGGATGGGTGGCGATTAAATAATCAATCTCCCGATCATAAAATTTAAGTACCCTCCCGAGTTTAGACAAAATTTTTCGATTCGGCCCGCAATCAACCAAGATTTTCTCCCCGGTCGCCATTCTGATTAACGCCGCGTCCCCCTGGCCGACGTCAAAAAATGTGACTTGTTCATTTGTATCTTTGTAGAATATTTTTACATACAATAAAAGACCGATAACCACAATTAGCACAACGACGATAACTTTTTGCCATTTGGACATACGTTGGAATGTCAAATTTCCAATTTCCAATATCAAATCAATGACAAATATCAAATGTTAAAACCATAAATCCCAATTACTCAATGTCCAATTATATTACCATTGTCATTCCCGCATAAGCGGGAATCTGGGTCGCATGGGTTATATACCACAACCATTGTACAACCCGGATCCCCGTTTACAGTTAAGGTTGGGATTTAGGATTTGGGGTTTGATTGGGAATTGGTCATTGGGATTTGGGATTTATCACTTGGTTTAGTCATTTGGCATTTGATATTTGTCACTGCTATAAAGCGGGACTCCGCCTCGGCGGTGGTTTGACATTGGGAATTGGATATTTGACATTTCGTCCTCACTTCCTCCCCACCACAATCTGATTCACCCACACATCTTTCTCTTTCACAAAAACTCCTTTTTCAATTCCAAACGCCAGCTCCTCTAATATTTCCCGGATTTTTTCCGGACGATGATAAAATGATTCAATTTTAATCTTTCCTTCAGCAGTATCCACTTCCGGCGATTCTTTTTGGTTAATATTCGTAATCAAAATTCTACCTCCGTCTTTCAACACCCGGTACGCTTCATCAAAAAAATTGCGGGGGTCTTTGAGATGAACAATGAGAAAAGCGGCCACCACCCAATCAAACGTGTTGTCCCCAAAAGGCAAACTTTCCGCGTCACCAACGACCGTAGAGACGGGTCGCCTAAGGCGACCGTCTCTACCTTTATATTGTAATACTTCCAACATCTCCTCCGACACATCAAGCGCTGTTACCTCTGCCCCTCGCCTAGCCAACTCCAGCGCCAATCTGCCTGTCCCGGCTCCCACATCTAAAATTTTAAGACCGGCGACATCTCCCATGAGTCGCAAAACATGACCTTTCTCAAAACTGTTGAGATAGACCTCTTTCTTGTCATAACGTCTAGCGGCAAGATTGTAGCCTTTGTTTGATGGATAGACTTTGATTTTCATACTAATTTCTTTGAATTATGAAAACGTCGTTTTTGTCATTCCGACCGAAGGCCGACCTTAGGAGGCCGAAGGGGGGGAATCCCTTTTTCCATAGTTTAAGGGATCCCTCGACTCCGCTACGGCTCCGCTCGGGATGACAAAAAATACCATTGCGACGTACATCCCCGCCATCACCCACCACGGAATACTGAAATCAATCCCTGACCAACTCCTCCTGCCGAACCACTCTACCACAATTATAACGTATTTCAACCCCGCTCCGGCTACCCATGCCAGCACCTGGCCCAGTGGGAAAAAAGCAAAACTAACCATGACCGACAAAAATCCAAACAGCATTAGCCATGGGATTATCCATAAGATTAACACATTTACTATGGGCGCCACAAGTGACAGGCGGCCGAATTGATAAAGTATAAGCGGGAGCGTGGCAATAATGGCGGCGAGGGTGGAGATGAGTATCTCATACAAACCTACGGTAGAGACGGTTGCCTTAGGCGACCCGTCTCTACGGATTAAGGGCGCCAAGTACACCAACCCCAGCGTTGCCAAAAACGATAGCTGAAACCCCGCGTCCCAAATCAGAACCCACGGATTTATTAAAAGCATTATCACCGCCGCGTACACCATTAACCTTCCGGCCGACGACAGACGGCCAATATATTGTGCGATCAAAACAATGGATGCCATGATCCCCGCCCGCACAACCGAGGCTGACGCTCCGGTGAATAGAACAAACAGCACAATGCCGGCGACAGCCGCCCAGAAAGCTTGCCGACGGTATAAACCCGCGCCGATAAGTATAGTCATCAGCACAGAGGCGATTATACTGACATTGAATCCTGACACCGCAATGACATGCGTTACCCCGGTCCGATTGAAATTATCCAGCAACTCCTCTGGCAATCCGCTTCTTGCGCCATAAAGAAGCCCGGCCATAAAACTGCTCTCCGGTTCCGACCAAAGGCGATTGAGTTGATTGGAGATTTTGGATTTGAGTTGGAGGATAGGGAAAAAAATTTTTGATCCTTTGTCATTCCGACCAAAGGCCGACGTGGGAGGCCGTAGTGGAGAAATCCCTTGACCTTTGGCCGCATTGGTCAAGGGATCTCTCGACTCCGCTGCGGCTCCGCTCGGGATGACAAACGGTCGGGACGACAACACTTGTACTCTCTCGCATATACTCCACACTCCATACCTTGCCAAATACCTGGGATAATCAAACCTGCTTTCCTCATCCTTCTCCGGAGCCTCCAACTTACAGGCAAGAGCCATTCGCTCTCCGTACTCATACTGCGGGTAAAGCAAGGTTTTCAACAATAACTTCCCCTCAACATTTTTCCACGATAATTCTTCAACGGAAATTTGCTCCGCCCTTATATAGTAGCGACTATCTTTAATCCGAACATCCGGCTCATCACTCACATAACCAGTAACCCGTACCCCATATCCATTGTAATGGTGTAATTGGCCGGGGTTGTCCGGAGGGATGGCCGCAATAAAACGCATCGCGCCGAGGAGAAAAAATAATAAACACAGTGACAGGAAACGATAAAAGTTGTATTTCCAAAATAGAATAAGTAACAGGAATGGTAAGAATAAAATGAGAAAAAGATAAAATAACAGACTGCCTCGCTCCATCACCCATGAAAATGAAGCCGCCCCCAAAATAAAACAAAAGCAGAACATTAGAAACATTCTGCTTTTAGAATTTACAATTTTATTTAAGAAACCCCCCATAATACTCAGCCACAACCGCGCTCCTGCCATCCCCGCAAGGGAAATGACAGGTTAAATAACTATACTCACCAACTTCCTTTTTACATAAATCACCTTCTTCGGCTCCTTGCCATCAAGCCACTTCTGAATCTTTTCGCTCTCAAGCGACTTTTGTTTGGCATCCTCTTCACTAATGTCCACCGGCACAACAATGGTATCACGGAGCTTACCGTTTACTTGCACGGCCAAAGTAATCTCTTGTCCCTTTGCCAATTCCGGATCATACGCTGGCCACGGTTCATTGATGAGCAAGGTTTGGTTGCCAAGCATCTCCCAAAGTTCTTGAGTCATGTGCGGGGCGAATGGGCTTAACAGTTTAACTAAAAGTGAAAAATGAAGAGTGAAAAGCGACTCTTGTTTTGATATTTCATTTACCAACTCCATCATCTTCGCGATGGCAGTATTAAATCTCATGCCCTCAATATCATCAGTTACTTTCTTAATTGTCTGGTGCAACAATGTGGTTAACTTGTCATTCCCGCGCAAGCGGGAATCTAGGTCGCCGTCCCGTTGCGACTGGATCCCCGCCTTCGCGGGAATGACAGAATCGACTACTTTTTCATACAAACTCCACACTCTCTCCAAAAATCTTCTCATCCCTACCAATCCATTGGCGCTCCAAGCGCAAGGTTGAGAAAACGGTCCCATAAACATTTCGTACATCCGCATGGAATCAGCGCCGAACTCTTCCACAATATCATCCGGATTAATCACATTCCCCCATCGCTTACTCATCTTGCGCCCATCTTCAGCCAGTATCAAACCCACGCTCTGCAAACGTGTAAACGGTTCTTCATTTTTTACGGCCCCGATATCATACAAAAATTTGTGCCAAAATCGCGCGTAAATCAAATGTCTGGCCGCATGCTCCGCCCCTCCTACATAAAGGTCGACGGGATTCCAATAATCAAACGCTTCACGATAATTGGAAATTAAAAATTGAAAATTGAAAATTCCTCGCATGATATATGCGAGGTAGTACCAACACGACCCTGCCCACTGCGGCATTGTATTCGTCTCTCGCTTAGCCGACCCGCCACAATTCGGGCATGTTGTATTCACAAACTTCGGAATATTCGCGAGTGGCGACTCCCCTGTCCCGGTCGGCTCATAATGTTTAACCTTCGGCAACTCAACCGGAAGCTGATCCTCTGGTACAGCGACCCAACCGCACTTCTCGCAATTAATAAGCGGCATCGGTTCGCCCCAATAACGTTGACGAGAAAAAACCCAATCGCGAATTTTGTACTGCACTTGCCTTTTGCCGATCTTTTTATCCTCCAACCACTCAATCATTTTTGCTTTGGCTTCGGGTGTTTCCAACCCATCTAAAAAATCATATCTTACATTTATTCCTGCACCGGAAAAACAATCTTCTGTCGGCCCGGAACTATCGACTACCGGCTTCACAACCTCTTTAATAGTCAGATTATATTTTTTCGCAAACTCAAAGTCCCTCTCATCATGCGCCGGCACAGCCATTATCGCGCCAGTGCCATAGCCGCCAAGCACATAATCTGCCACAAAAATCGGCAACTTTTCGCCGTTCACTGGGTTAATTGCTCTAAGCCCTTTTATCTCCACCCCGGTCTTATCCTTCTGCAACTCCGTCCTCTCCAAATCCGTCTTTCTCTTCGCCTGTTCAACGTAAGCTTCAACATCATCAAGATTTTTGATTTCTGATTTATGATTTTTGATTATCTCATGTTCGGGCGCGACAACCATGTATGTAACCCCAAATAAGGTATCAGGCCTAGTTGTAAACACCTCAATAAATTCGCTGTTTTGAATTTGAGATTCGGGATTTATTTGGGATTCGGGATTTGGGATTTGGAATTTTACAACCGCTCCTTCACTTCTCCCAATCCAATTCCTCTGCATCTCTTTTATATGCTCCGGCCATTCTTTGAGAAGTTCTAAATCATTGAGCAGTCTGTCGGCGTACTGCGTAATTCGGAGCACCCACTGACGCATTGGCCTGCGCTCAACAACGCTTCCGCATCTTTCGCACCGTCCGTTTTCCAAATCTTCATTGGCAAGGACCGTTTTATCCACCGGACACCAATTTACGGGCTCAAACGATTCAAAAGCAAGCCCGCGCTTAAACATTTGCAAAAATATCCACTGGGTCCATTTATAATAATTCGGATCAGTGGTATTTATTTCCCTGTCCCAATCATAGGTAAACCCCAGCATCCCTAACTGTTTTTTGAAGGTGGCGATATTTTTTTCTACCGCCTCTTTCGGATGCACCTTATTTTTTATAGCGTAATTTTCCGCCGGCAACCCAAAAGCATCCCAACCCATCGGGTGGAGCACATTATACCCTTGCATCATTTTCATTCTGGCAACTATATCTGTCGCGATGTATCCCTTGGGATGCCCCACGTGCAACCCGGCCCCGGACGGATACGGAAACATGTCCAACACAAAAAACTTCGGCTTGTCCGAGGTATCTTTGGTTTTGTAGACCTCGTGCTTGGCCCAATACTTCTGCCATTTTTTCTCTATCTTTTTCGGATCGTACTTCTTCATAACACAGATTACACAGAAAACGATAGCGATTTATTCTATATTTAACCACAACCTAGCCGTAATAAATAATGATTTTATTGCCGACAATCACCACCCCCGAGGGGGCGACCAAAGGGAGTTTTGGCGGCAATAAAATCAGTATTTATGGAGGCGGGGATACCGGATTGCATTGAATTTTACCACAAATCAGAAGAAAAATCAATGCTGACACGAAGAACAGAAAACGCTTCCTCGTCCTCCCAGCCTTTTCTTTTGCAACACCGCATCGCATCGCATGCACTTTTCTCCCTCCCGATCATAAACCTTAAGGAAGTTGGAAAAATTCCCCTGGCGCCCTGCCACGTCCTTATAATCTTTAAACGTTGTGCCGCGATATTTGATGGCGAGCTTGAGAATTTTTTTCACGCACGAACGCAGTGACTTTATTTCGTTCTCCGCAAGAGTATTAACTTTTCTGTCAGGCCTAACTCGGGCACAAAAGCAAATTTCATCAGAATAAATATTTCCGATGCCCGCAACGCGCTCCTGGTCCATGAGAATCTGTTTTATGGCACGTTTTCCTTTAAGCGTCTCCTTGAACTTTTTTAATGTAAATGCCTTTGATAAAGGCTCCATGCCATAGCTCTCCATAATTTTATTTCTTTCTTCCTCATCAACAATTTTCATAAAACCAAATCGCCGCTGATCGTTAAAAAACAACCGCGATCTATCCGCGAGAGTTAAAATCACATGAGTGTGCTTATCAGGCAATTTAGGCAAATGCAACGGCAGGTTGTGCCCGCCAGCTATTACTTTGTGATCGTAGTAGTAGATGAGTTGCCCTGTCATTTTCAGGTGGATGAGGAGGAAAAAAACACCTCCTCCCCTTTCTGAGGGGAGGGTGGGGTGGGGTTTGCCGTCCTCTGTTGAGCCACGGGTATCCTCACTAGACGGCAAACCCCTCTGTATCTCCCCTTGGTGAGGGGAGAAGGTTGAACCCCCTGTAGCCCCCCTTAGTGAGGGAGGCGGGCCGAATCTTATCACCATCAACTTCGCTCTCCTCTCAATCGAACCAAAATAATCCCCCTTCAACATTTTCTTAAACTTAGCCACGTCTCCTCTAACCGTCGTTTTATTCCGCACTTCAACATTAACTATTTTTTTATTGATAATTTTGTTGCGGAGATCATTGACGATTGTTTCTACTTCGGGTAATTCTGGCATAATTAAAAGCAGGTAGCTGTATTCTACCTGCTTTGGTATTGATAATCAAGCGATTGTCTCTATTTCAATGATCCTCTCTCCTCCAAGGAGAGGGGCGGGGGGTGAGGTCAAATACCACTAACTCGATTAAGTGATAACCCCCACCTTCTGTCCCTCTCCCCGAGGAGAGAGAACAATTTTCTTGCCCACAGCTTCCACACCAGGCAATTTTTTGCCGGACAAAAATGCCAGCATCGCTCCGCCGCCGGTGGATACCAAGTCTATTTCATACATGAGATCCAGCTTTTGCAAAATTTCTACAGTCTCGCCGCCGCCGCACGCGCCGAACGCCCGGCCTTTGGAACGTGAAGCTACCAGACGGGCAATGGTGTAGGTGCCATACTGGTATGGGAACTGCTCAAAGTAACCCATAGCGCCATTCCAGACCAGCGTTTCAGCCTGTTTTATGTATTTAGCGAATAATTTTATGGTTTCCGGACCGATGTCATAAATTCCATATCCATTATCGCGTATCCCAAAACCTTTTTGCACGCTCATTGCCTTCGCGTTCTTTCCGTTTTTTTTCCCGACAATCACGTCAACCGGCATCACTACCTTTTTCTTTTTCGCGTATTTTAATATTTCCTTGCCAAATTTCTTTTCCACCAAAGATCGGCCAATCTTAAATCCTTTGGCCGACAAGTAGGTGTTGCCAATGCCTCCTCCAATGAGAACATGGTCGGCAAACGGCAGAAGCTTTTTTAAAATTGGAACCTTGGTTTCCATCTTGGCGCCGCCGAGAATCAATACGAACGGCTTTTTTGGTTTTTCCAGGACTCGCGACAACCCTTCTATCTCCTCCTCAAGCAAGAGCCCCGCGTAAGCGGGTAAAAACTTCGCCACACCGGAAACAGAAGCCGCTCCTCTGTGCGCTACCGCGAAACCATCTAAAACAAACAAATCGGCGTGAGACGCCAGCGTCTTGGCAAAACAGGGATCATTTTCTTCCTCTCCCTTATTAAAACGGATATTTTCCAGAAATGTTACATCTCCGTCTTTCATTTTAGATACTGTTTTTGAAAGTGAGGCCAAGTCTTTGCAAAAAATTAATTTTATGGAAAGATAACGCGCCACATATTTAGCTATGGGCAACAGGCTCAAACTCTTATCCGCTTTTTTTGGCCTGCCTAAATGGCTTACCACAATTATTTTGGCGCCTTTTTCAATTAAAAATTTAATTGTCGGTAAACTTTTGTGAATTTTATATTCATCTTTGATTTTTCCATTTTTTATAGGAATATTCAAATCTGCGCGAACCATCACCCTTAAGCCTTTTAAATTCTTAAGTTGAGCGATTGAATTGATAAGCATAAAATTTTTTTACGAGTAATGTTTCTTTTTGACAGGGTCAATGTCAATGTAAGGTACCATCAAGAGTAAGGGTTGACGAGTTATAAAGCGCGTCATATCCTGATTCTTTTGGCCATACATATTGGCTAAATGTCCACTCAGCCAAGTCTCTGGCCTCGGTAAAGCGCAAATCAGTTGTCGTGGCTCCCAGCACTACTACTATTAATGAACGACCATCATCATCTTCTTCAACATTTACCGCGAAATTATATCCTGCCTGGAGCGTGTAACCGGTTTTCCCAATGGCCGTGGCGAATTTATTGGGTATCCAACGCGTTAACAGACGGTTGGTGCTCCAGACGCGACGGGACTTTTTTTTGTTTAACGGACGAGCATAATATTCTCCCAGGCGGATTGTCTTAAGAATTTTTTCCCGCTGAAGCGCTTCCCTAAAGAGAGTGGCTGTATCCAAAGCGTTGGCCGCGTTTCTTTCGGAAAGCCCGGCGGGATCAACGAAATAAGCTGACGCCAAGCCAAGCTCTTTTGATTTTTTATTCATCAAAGCCGAGAATTGTTCCGCGCTGAACCCGGCCGAGCGCACCAGCGAATTAATGGCGCTGTTGGAAGAGCCGACGAGAGCGATATGCCACAAATCTTCAAAAAGATACTCTTCCCCTGGAATTAGATGATGGTCGCTCCCATCCGCGTCAGCTTCAGTGATAACCGTGCTGGAGGACCAATTGATCGGCAGATCAAGCAGAACAATGGCAGTCATCAGCTTGGTGATGCTGGCCAACGGCCGCTCGGCTCTTATATTTTTTTGAAAAAGCAAAGTTTTAGTCTTAGCGTCAACGACTACTCCAGAGGCGGCGGCGAGCGGATAAAATTCTTTCGATCCGGCTTTACGCATCGGCACCATGGGTCTGCTTAAAGGAAGGGATTCGAGCAATAATTCTTCATCAATCAATGTTCTGCTTCCAGCTACCGGTAATTTTATCCAAGGGAATGTCTTAGCCGGCTCAAAAGTGACAGAACCCGCAAACAATAAAACAATCCCCAGTATCATTATGCCGAATGAAGAGAGAAAATCAAATAATTTTGAAGACATAAACTGTAAAAAATCACCTCTCCTCCTTCGCTCTTACAATGTATTCGTGCTTATGCAATTCTTGGTAGTTCGGCAATTCAGACGGGCTGTTTACACCCAAATGCCGCACAAAATCCATAGTCACCTCATAAACAGGAAGCAAATTTGCGGGGTCTTCAACTTCCTTAACAAGGCCTCTCATCATAAGGTTGCGCAGAATGAGACTGCAGTTCACGCCGCGGATTTGTTCCAATTCCGGTTTGGTAATCGGCCCACAATAAGCAACAACTGTCAATGTCTCAAGTTGCGGCCGCGTCAACTCTCCGGACACTTCCGCTTTAAGAAAATTCTCCGCGACTTCAAAATTATCCGGGTGCGAAACCATCTGCCACTCATTGTTATTCTGTACAATAATAACGCCGGAATTTTGGTTGTTGTATTTTTCCTTAAGCGCTTCAAGCGCCGTTTTGAAATCTTCTTCACCTATCTTTAAAACAGCCGTGATCTTTTTCATTGACAACGGCTTTGAGGCGACGAATAGAATTGATTCAAGGCGAGAGATAATGGACATAAATTTATACTTTCCTCAACACTAAATCCCCAAACATTCGCTCCTGTTCAACGACTACTGTTTTCTGTTGTGCCAGATCCAAAACCGCTAAAAAACTTATAATTACCTCTGTCCGATTCTTAATGTCAGCCAGCAATTCCTTAAAGCGAACGCGCCTGGTGTGTATAAAAAGATTTCTGATGGCGTCAATTTTTTGTTTTATGGTAATTGTATTATCTATTGAAACTTGCGGCAGAGGCGCGAGAGGCGTAAGGCGCTGAATAAGCGACCGGATAGCCTGATCAATATCTTCTACTCCGGTATTGAGGGGCATGACAAAATCGTTCAATTTTACCGGCGGTTCGTTTCTTCCGTATCCTATTTCCCCTTTTGACCAAAGTTTCTCTATGTCTTTGCTGGCCTCAATGTAACGCTTGTGCATTTTTAGCTGATCCGTAAGCGACGGCCCGCTTTCTTCTTCCTCGGGATACAGATAAGGCAACAAAGCCCGCGACTTTAGATAAACGAGCCTTGCCGCTATAACTAAAAAATCCGCCAACTCCTCCGACCTGTTTTTTTCCAGCTTATCAAGATAACCGAAATAATCTTCCGTAACTTTTGAAAGAGAAATGTCGGTGATAATCAACTGCTCCTGCTCTATTAGTTGCAACAACAAATCCAGCGGGCCTTCAAATTGTTCAAGTTTGAGAACGGCATCCATACGCTGTGTTATTTTTCTGTGTTATTTCTTATACTCTGGCGGGCTGATCTGCAGGTCAATCCTGTTCAAATCGCGCGGGAAAAGCGTAGCGAGCTTTACATTATCAATCCCGAGGAGTTTGGCTGTCAGTCGTTCCAAGCCAATCGCAAGCCCTCCCTCCTGGGGCATGCCGAACTGGAATGCCTCCAGATAGAATTTGAAATTTTCGGGGTTCAATCCCCATTTTTTAATATTGTTTACCAATTGCTCGTAATTGTTTACGCGTTGGCCGCCGGTAGTAACTTCAATGCCGCGAAATAAGAGGTCAAAGCTCTTGGTATAATCCGGATCAGCTTCATCCGGATAAGTGTACATGGGGCGCTTGGCGGTTGGATAGTGTGTGACAAACACAAAATCAGAATTGAATTTCTCTTTTACATAATCCCCTATCCAACGCTCTTCGTTTGGCTCCAAATCTGGCTCATTGGTATGGTCAACTCCAGTGCGCTCTTTAATAAGCTGTAATACTTCTTTTAACTTAAACGATGGAACGGTTTCCGGCACAACAGGTTCAATAAAATTCCAAAGCTTTAATTCTTCCGGCGCGGTTTTATTTAAATGACTGATTAAATATCTTAGCCATTCCGTCTCCAAACGCATTATGTCAGTATGATCTTGGATCATGCCCATTTCCAAATCCAAGCTGGTATACTCATTCAAATGGCGGGTGGTAGCGTGCTCCTCGGCCCGGTATACATTGCCAACAGTAAAAACACGCTCGTACACCCCCACCATAATCTGCTTGTAAAATTGAGGGCTTTGCGCCAAAAATGCTCTATTACCAAAATAATCAATAGCGAACACGTTGGCCCCGCCTTCGGTGGAAGCGCCAACTATTTTTGGACACTGGAATTCTGTAAACCCTTTGCTTCGCAAAAACGATCGAAACGCTTCCACAATCTCGCCTTGAATCTTAAACACGGCTCGCCATTTTGGAGCGCGCAGAGTCAATGGCAAATAATCCAAATGCACGTCCAAACCAATTTTTTCATCTTCCAAATCTAACGGCAGAGGCTCTGCCAGCGCTAAAACCTTAATTTCTTTGGCGAGCACCTCCACACTACCTGTGGGTATATTTTGATTCTTCTGCTTCTCTCCCCGCTCATTTACAATCCCCCGAATCTCCACCACCCACTCCGGCCGCACCTGCTTCAACTGTTCGACTGACACTTCATCTAATTGACTGGGTACCCCCACTACCTGCGCTATTCCCGAAAAATCCCGTAAATCCAAAAACACAATCTTGCCCATATTGCGGCGAGCGTTAACCCAGCCTTTGAGCAAAACCTCCTGTCCCACTTTATTAACGGTTTCAAGTATTGTAATACGTATAAATTTCATTGTTTCATTGTTACGCGTAAAGCTCCGCTAACTCCACGAGACGATGGGCATAACCGACTTCATTATCATACCAAGAAACCACTTTAACCAAATTGCCTCCGACCACATTGGTTAAAGCTAAATCAACGATTGATGAATAAGTGTTACCGACAAAATCAGAAGATACCAAAGGCTCATTGGTAACAGCGATTATTCCTTCAAAACGTTTGGATTTAGAAGCCGCGGCAAGAACATCGTTTATTTCTTCTTTGGTTACGTTTCGCTTGAGCACTACTGTTATGTCGGACAACGAAACAGTCGGAACAGGCACCCGAAATGCCACGCCATCAAAAATTCCGTTCAAACTCTCTATTGTCTGGCCCACGGCTTTGGCCGCGCCGGTAGAAGTGGGTACAATGTTGCAAGCCGCGGCGCGAGCGCGTCGCAAATCCTTATGCGGTCCGTCTTGCAAATTCTGATCCGCGGTATATCCGTGCACCGTGCTCATCATGGCTTTTTCTATGCCAAATTTTTCGTCAAGCACGGCCATAATCGGAGCGATACAATTGGTGGTGCAGGAGGCGTTGTTTATCACGGCGCATTTTTCTTTTTTTATCTTATCGGAATTAACTCCTCGCACATAAGTCGGCACATCTCCCCCTTTTGCCGGCGCACTTATAACAACCTTCCTCGCTCCGGCTTTAATATGAGACTCGGCATCCTCTTTTTTAGTAAACCTGCCCGTGCATTCCAATACCACATCAACTTTCAATTTACCCCATGGCAACACGACAGGATCTTTTTCAGCGAACACCGGAATCTTTTTGCCCCTTACTATCAAATTCTTCTCATCATAACCAACCGGCACGCTCCAATGACCGTAAGCGGTATCGTGATTCAAAAGGTGAGCCAGGGTTTTGGTATCTGTCAGATCATTTATTGCCACGATCTTAATATTTTTATGAGTTATCGCGGCCTTAAGCGCCTGCCGACCGATCCGGCCGAAACCATTGATAGCGATATTGGTCATAGTTAAAGCCTAAAGATTGAAGATAATTTAAAATCCGTGTTAATTATACCCCATTTAATCGGCCATTGCAAATGTCGTTGGATAACTAAAGACGCCCCGATAAATCGGGGCGTCTCGTTTATCTTTTGCGCTTCTGTTGGTCCTATAAACTATTCAGCAGTTCAAGTGTCTTCGGTCCTACCACGCCGACCTGTCTCCAACCTTGAGCTCTCTGCAGGGCCGACACCGCGTTCGCGGTAACCGGACCATATAAACCAGTTATACTCGGATAAGTAAAGTAACCCAACTCTTTCAACTTTTCCTGCAATTTACGCACATCGGCTCCGGTGGAACCGCTCCTCATCGCTTTCCTGAACACATAAGAGGCAGCTGATGAGCGTGGCGCGGCTGTAGTGGTCGAGACCGGCGGAGTGAATTGTGGCGCTGAAACAGTACTTTGAGAATTTGATAGACTGTTCAACAGCTCCAAGGTCTTTGGACCTACCACGCCGACCTGTTTCCAACCTTGAGCTCTCTGCAGGGCTGACACCGCGTTCGCGGTAACCGGACCATATAAACCAGTTATACTCGAGTAAGTAAAGTAACCCAACTCTTTCAACTTTTCCTGCAATTTACGTACATCGGCTCCGGTGGAACCTCTCCTCATCGCTTTCCTGAACACATAAGAGGCGGCTGATGAGCGTGATGAGGGAGTCGCAGGTGTGGCAGGAATAGCTGGCGTAGCTGGAGTCGCCGGCGCAGCCGGAGTGGCAGGAGTGGCAGGAGTGGCAGGAGTGGCAGGGGTT
>Ga0209211_10002200_pt1 | contig 34206 bp, 38 predicted proteins | sample RifGroA2_FD_183992 | JGI IMG/M metagenome (GOLD analysis project Ga0209211, IMG submission 183992) | Groundwater microbial communities from Rifle, Colorado, USA - Groundwater A2 (SPAdes) (version 2) | ecosystem: Environmental > Aquatic > Deep subsurface > Groundwater | place: Rifle, Colorado... | reverse complement strand
AAAGAAATAATTCTTCTAAAATGATATAATTTTCTCTACTAGTCGGGGTGGCGGAACTGGCAGACGCGCAAGCTTGAGGGGCTTGTGGCCGCAAGGCTGTGGAGGTTCAAGTCCTCTCCCCGACACTTTTTTTGGCCAGAAATTAACCTCCTCTTACTACCTCGGAGGTTTGAACTATTTTCTCTTAATCGTATAAACGTAAGGATAATAAAGAAATATGGCTGGCGGATCGTCTTGAATTGCCTTCTGCAGGTCAAAATAATTTTTTTCTCTCTCCTCGATGTTGATTGTCGACCTGCCTTTTTCCAAAAGCAGATCAACCTTGACGTTTTTATAGCTACCTATGTTACCTACTTTTTGGGTCGAGTGCCAAAAATAATATTGATCAGGGTCGGCGGGAATTTTCAAAAACGCCAAAAATAAATCAAAATTATCCGGCCTGTCTAAAGAAACAACGTTAAGGTCGGCGGAAAGGCCGGCTTTTTCAATTTCAGAAACAAATTCATCGGCAACATCGTAGTAGTCAAAAAACGTCACAAAATTGAGCTTGGCTGACGAAGACGCTGGAGCTCCTTTTTCAATTATCTTTCCCGCCGTCTCTAAATCATAGACATAATCTTTTAGGTCAGGATTGTAGCCCCAAGAATTTGGCGGAATCGGACCCTTGGCTAACTCGCCAAACTCCGACAGCTTTTTCGTATTAATAAGCATTGACAGCGCTTCTCTTATATCTTTTTCTTCAAAAATCGGGTTATTAAAATTAAAAAAGATCGTCAAAAGACGCGTATAATCTACTGATTTTGAAACCGTTGAGTTTTTCCAGTTTAAAAAAGTGTCGGCAACAGTTTTTTTGGTAAGCGTCATTTGGCTGATTTCTCCTTTTTTGTAGGCGTCGGTCAGCTGTGAATCGCTTCCATAAAATCTGTATCTTAAAGGAGTGATGTTTTTAGTATTAGGCGTTAGAGTGACTTCTTTTAAATAACCATACTCTGTTTTTATCTTACCGACTTTATAATACCCCGCAACGCCGATTAAAGGATAACGTAGAAGCGGCTTATTTAAATAGGTAGGAAAAATTTCGAGGGGCTTATTGAGAAAAAAATCGATCGTCCTTTCGTCGACTGGTTTTATTTTGATATCGGCAAATTGGTATTTGATGTCGGAGGCGGAAAACTTCTCTCCGTCACCCCAGAGTAAATTGTCTTTGAGATGAAATCGATATTCTTGACCTCCTTGTTTTACCTCCCAGGAATTAGCGATGACCGGAATTATTTCCCCTTTTTCACTGACTGACACGAGGCCATTAGATATCCTAGCCGCTAATTCTTCTGGAGGATTATTTATATCGTATCTGCCGACGAGTCCAATTACTTCTTCTTTAGTCAAAATAATTTTTATGTAGGGTGAAATCGAAAGAAAACCGATAATGGCAATAAAACTAACAAAAAAACTAATAGCAATTAAGCGTCCATATTTCTTAAAGAATTCTAGAACCAACCAGTAATAGTAGCGAAAGGCTTTTTTTTGGAACACGATCATTTTGCAAAAAGATTAACAAGAGAGACGACAAAAAAAACGAAAATCGAAATTGTTGTTATCATCAATACTACTTTTTCTATCCCTCGTCTCGTCTGGAATCTTTCACCCCCTCCACCCCAAGCGCTGCCCAGCCCGGCTCCTCTTCCTTGAATCAAAATAAAGACTACAATCATTGCGCTCAAAATAATATTAAGAACTAAAAGAAAATTCTTCATAAGATCTTTTCAAGAAAATTAATAATCGTCGATATCGAAAAGGCCGACAAAAAAATATTGGCCGATTGGCTAATCGTCTGCCCGGAAAAATCCCAAGATTTAATTTGAATCAAGGAAAATTTATTTAAGAAAAAATAAAGGACCAGTGAATAAAAAATAACCGAAACCAAACCCAAGGTAATAATATTTAGAGGTAAAAGAATCAGTTTGGATACAGGTATGATCAAATAATAAATCGCCGCTATGACAAGAGATGCTTTTAGATAGACGATCCAATCGTTCTCTATGACAAATCCTTTATTCCAATAGGACGTCAGATAAATAGCCGCGGCCGAAAAAATAATCTTCCGGAAAATCTTTTTCATAGGGTAAACTATTATACCAAAAATTCCCTTTTCCGAAGATACAGGTGGTATTTTTTGGCGAAACGATGCGACTCGTCCCTGATGAGTCTTATAATATTAAAGGCTTTATTTGTTTGGGGAAATCTGATCGTCGAATAACCATCGGTTCCAATTACCAGTCTGTCAGGATTTTTAGCGATCCCCAAAACAGGGATTTTTTGATTGATTTCTTTTAGCGTTTCCATGACAACCCTTACTTGTGGTCGACCACCGTCAACGATGATCAAATTAGGAAGCTGCCAGGCGTTTTTAAAACGGCGCCGAATAACTTCTTTTAATCGATCGAAGTCGGATTTTAACCCTTGATCCTTGATCCGAAAACGTCGATATTCGTCTTTGTCGATAACTCCTTTTGTTAAAACGACCATTGAACCGACCTGATTTGACTTTTGCAAATTGCTGATGTCATATGCTTCAATTCTATCTAATCTCTCCAGCGTTGGGAAATATTTTTTTATTTCTTTTAAGAAAATCGCCAGATGATTTTCCTTCTGTAGAGACAATTCATGAATTGTCTCTACGTTTGATGTCGGATGGTTAATCAGTCTTTCTAACCTAAAAATTTTATTCCTGATAAAAATTGCTTCTTCATATTTTTTTTCTTTTGTCAAAGACTTTAGCTGTTTATAGAGATTGTTTAGAATGTCTGTCACTCCTCCATGTAAGACCTTAACCACGCGCCTTATATTATTGCGGTATATTCTTTTTAGGACAGGTCGCGACCTGTCCCTACAATTGTTGATAAAATTTGGGCAAGGTTGACAAAGGCCAATCTTTGAATAAAAACAGGAAGATCTAGAAAGATTTTTTTCTGTGCAAAAAGGGACAATGTGTCTAATGTCGTCCAGCAAAGATTCAGCGACTTTGGTTGAAGAAAAAGGTCCAAAATATAGGGATTGACCATCATTTTCCTTGCCCGACGAAGCCTTGGCGAAGTCGGGTTTGCGAGATAATAATACCTTTGGATAATCCTCTCTCGTCGTTATTTTAATATAAAGATAGCTCTTGCCGTCTTTCCAGACGACATTATACTTCGGGTGAAATTTTTTAATCAGCTGCGATTCAAGAATCAATGCCTTAAATTCGTTTTCAACGACAACGGCCTCGATCCGATCTGAACTCTCAACAATTAAAGATTCTTTTCTGTCAAGCTTCGCATTTTCCAAATGAGATCTCACTCTGGCCTTGATATTGACTGACTTGCCGATATAGAGAACTTTGCTGTCTTTCTTAAAAAAGTAGACGCCTATATTCGAAGGAAGATTATCAATCTCATTTTTTTCTATCATCTTTTCTTTTTTTTCAAAATTAGTTTTCCAAGAGAAAAAATGGCAAAAATAACTACCAACGACGATGCACCTATTGCGACTACAAAATAAGTAAAAGGAATGACTTCCGTGGTCTCCTCTAATAATTTGTTGTTGAGGACAAAGATCTTGATCTTTCCTTGATTTTTTTTGTTTTTACTTGACGACGAATATTTAAAATTAATTTCTTTTTCTTCATATGGCGCCAACGAAGCCACGATGGTCTTTTGTCGGTCAATTTTTATATTTTCTCCTTTTATTTCAACCGGAATCCCCAAAAGATAAACATTGCTCTTATTTTTAATAGAAAATTTTCCCTGGTAGTCTTTGTTGTCAGAAATCCTAGATGATAAATTGAAATTTTCAATGCCAACGGATTTTTTTTCTATAGGAGTTTCTGTCGTCGCTTTAATAGAAATGTCTTTAGAATCGCCTGTTTTATACATACCTGCCGGTAACGGATAGTCAGATTTTCTTCCGTGAATGGCAAGGACAATGTGGTTTAAATCAAACGAGGTAAAATAATCGATCCCTGATGTATTTTCCCAGGTCGGATCAATCGGCACCCAAATATTTTTTTCTATATCATAAAATTCTGGCCAAGCATGAAGGACATCGGAAACCAAAGACAGCGGCTGTAATTGAGGATCGTAAGAAAAACCATAACCTTCAATCTCGCGGGCCATGATTCCTTTTTCTCTTGAAATACCGACAAAAAGATCGGTAAACTCCATGCAGACGGCTTGATCAGGTTTTGATAAAACCGCTTCTGCTCCAAGCCTGGCGTTATCCGAATCAATTTTATCGTAGTTATATTTTAATTTTCCAACGGTAAAATCATAGATCTCCTTGGCACTATTAAGCCCATTAATTTTTTCCAGGCTGTTGATCGTCCAATACTTTTGTTGACTCAATAAATAATTTTTTTGAGAAGAAATCTTATTTTCTACAACACCCAACATCTCTTCTCTTGGTCGTGAAGAAACTTGAATCAGTCCTTTGAATACGACTGTTTTTGATTCGAGGGATTTTAATAAATATTTACCAAGATAGTTGCCGTCTTCGTCTTGATATACATTTACCGGCTCCGGGCTGATCGATTCGATGAATATTCTTTGATAAAGGCTATCTGGAGGAAAAGCCACTTCGGTGATTACAGGAAAAATTTCGTTATTTTTTAAATGAAAGTTCAAAATCGCTTTATAAATCTGGTTTTCACCGAAAACGGCATAAATAGTTTTTGTCTGTGGGTTATCCCAGACAATCTGATTTCCACTAACTAAATCGGGTTTTGGTTTAGAAATCGAGATTTTTTTGTCTGTCCCCGTTGGAAGCGTCACAACAACTTTGTAATTGTCTTCTTTATTTTCAATCACCGGTATCGCCACCTCCCAGACATTGCCGTTGACTTTAAAAAGATTGATTTGGTCAAAACTGAGGTAAAAATTGTTCACCGAATCTCGACCGATATTGGGATTAGAAAATTCCATTTCGACTTTAGTATTATCTGCATCAGCAATAACCTTTGGTGAAATTTCGCCGTGGTCATCGGAGACTTTGAGATTACTTATGGCGAACGATTTGGGAAAACTTATGGCAAATTTATTGACGTAGACATCTCCTCTTAAGTTGGTAATTCTTATGTTAAACCCGACATTCGAACTTAAATTTTCTCTAAATTTGGAAAGGTTGTATTCGACTTGATAGTCAGTTTTGAAATCAGCAGCACCGACTTCAGAAGGAGTCAAAAGTAAAAAGGCAAAAGTCAAAAATACAAGTAAAAAGTTAAAAGTTTTAAAAAAAAATTTTAATTTTGACTTTAACTTTTGCATTTTGACTTCTAACTTTTAACTTTTCTTAAGTATTGCCCTGTATATGATTCCTTCACCTTCATTATACCCTCAATTTCTCCCTGATAAATCACCTTGCCGCCTTTATCTCCTCCCTCCGGTCCAAGATCGATAATGTACTGGCAGTTTTTTATGACGTCTAAATTGTGTTCGATAACAATAACCGTATTGCCTCGATTGACCAATTCCTGAAGCGTATGCAATAATTTTTCAATGTCATAAAAATGAAGGCCAGTCGTCGGCTCGTCGAGAATATAGACTGCCCTGCCGGTTTCCCGACGAGATAATTCGTTGACCAATTTTAATCTCTGGGCTTCTCCCCCTGATAGAGTCGGCGCCGGCTGACCCAATTCCAGATAACCGAGTCCTGTTTTTTTCAAGAAATCCAATTTGGAAAAAATTTTAAAATGGTTTGTAAAAAAATCGGCTGCTTCATCAACCGTCATTTTCAGGATCTCATAAATGCTTTTGCCTTTATATTCAATTTCTAGCGTCTCTTTGTTATAACGCCTGCCTTCGCAGACATCACAGGTCACGTAGACGTCTGACAAAAACTGCATCTCGATTTTTAAGAGGCCAGCTCCTTGGCATTTTTCACAGCGGCCACCCTTAATATTAAAAGAAAACCGTCCTTTTTTAAATCCGGACATTCGCGCGTCAACAGTGGTCGCAAAAATTTCCCTGATTTCGTCAAAAAAACCGACATAGGTCGATGGATTTGATCGAGGAGTACGGCCGATCGGTGACTGATCAACTAAGTAAACTTTATCAATGTATTGATGGCCTTCAAGTTTTTCGAATTCGCCGATTTTTTGATTGTAATATCCATCGAGATAATACTTTAAGGCTGGATAGATCGTTTCTGTTATCAAGGTCGATTTGCCAGATCCGGAAACGCCGGTAACCGCGATTAAATTGCCCAAGGGCAACCTGATGGTGATATCCTTTAGATTGTGTTCCTTGGCGCCTCTTATGATTATTTCTCCGTTATTTTTATTTAATTTTTTTTGCCTCAATTCTATCTTTTTTCTGCCCGACAAAAATTGTCCCGTTAAAGACGAAGAATTTTTTTTAATTTCCGACAACGTTCCGCTGAAAACTACTTTTCCTCCATGTTTGCCGGCATTAGGACCCAATTCTATCAAGTAGTCTCCTGACTCGATTGTCTCCCAATCGTGTTCAACGACAATCAAGCTATTACCCAAATCTCTTAACTTTTTCAAAGTGGTTATTAAAGAAAAAACATCTTTAGGGTGAAGGCCGATCGACGGCTCATCCAAAACGTACAAAACCCCGGTCAAACCAGTCCCAATCTGGGAAGCCAAACGAATTCTCTGCAACTCTCCTCCAGATAAAGTCTTGGCGGTTCGACCGACTGACAGATAAGACAATCCGACATTGTTTAAAAAATTAAGACGAGAGATTATTTCTTTAACAATTGGTTTGGCTATTTGTTTTTCGTATAAAGATAGAGTCGGCGGCAAAACTGTTTGAAAATAATTGGTCAAAAAATCAATGGAATAAGTGGATAATTGAGCGATATTTTTTTTGTCAATCGTAACAGAAAGTATCTCTGGTTTTAATTTGTCTCCCCTACACTTAGGGCAAGTTTCTTCTTTCATATACTTTTGAATCTCAAAACTACTATAGTCGCCTGTTGATTCAAAGTATCTTCGTTCCAATTCAGAAATAATTCCGGAAAATTTTTCGTAAATAACAGTCGATTTTCCAAATCTATTAGTCCCTGGGACTCGATAGACCTTATCAGTTCCGTAAAGTAAAATGTTTATTTGTCTATTTGAATATTTGTTTATTTGTAGATTTAAGTCTATCCCTTCTTCTTCTGCCATTTGTTTGATCAATCTCATATACCAAGTTTCATGAAAAAAGAATCTATTGAATGGTAAAATACCCCCTTCTAGAATGCTTAAATTTTTATTTAAAATCAGATTTTTATCGACGGCGAAAATCGTCCCAATGCCCTTGCACTGTTCACAAGCGCCAAGAGGCGAATTGAAAGAAAACATCCTCGGCTCCAATTCTGATAAAGAAATATTATCTATCGGACAAGAAAATTTTTCCGAATAAAGATGACTTTCTTTTCCAAAATCAACGACTACTAAACCATCAGAAAGATTTAGCGATTGTTCAATTGTTGTTGTCAACCTCGATCTAAAATTGGACATGAAGACTTTATCCCTTGATTGTTTTAAGTTAAAAGAAAAACTGTCGACAATAACCTCAATGTCGTGTTTATTCGTCTTTATTAGATTGATTTCTTCACTGGTATTTTTTTCTTTTCCATCAACTCTAATCTTAGAAAAACCTTTGGCTGAAAGATTGTCAAAAAGATCTTTAAACTCTCCCTTTTTTGACCGTACCACAGGTGAAAGAATAACGAATTGGTGAGGTTTAACCTTGTCTCCCTGAACCTTGTCCTGAACTTGTTTTAGGATCTGATCAATAATTTCGTCGACTGACATTTTACTAATTTCTCGACCGCATTTAGGACAGTGAGGATGGCCGACGCGAGCAAAAAGAAGACGAAAATAGTCATATATTTCCGTGATTGTCCCGACAGTTGATCGGGGGTTGTGAGAAACGGTTTTTTGGTCGATAGAAATCGACGGCGACAGACCCTCAATAAGATCGACGTCTGGTTTATCCATAATCCCTAAAAATTGACGGGCATAAGCCGAAAGCGATTCAACGTAGCGCCTTTGTCCCTCGGCGTAGATCGTGTCAAAAGCCAAAGACGATTTCCCCGAACCCGATATGCCGGTAATTATTACTAATTTATTCTTTGGGATATCTAGATCAATATTTTTAAGATTGTGCTGACGAGCACCCTTTATACGAATGTAATCCATAATAAAACAGTTAAATATTAAAACTTAAACAGTTAAAAAAAACTATTAAACGGTTAAGTATCAAACAAAACATTTTGTTCTATGTTTAAAGTTTTAATGTTTAATAAGTTTTTTTAGGTTTTAACCGTTTAACTGTTTAACTTTTTCTCTTATCTTAATTGCCAATTCAAAATTCAATTCCTCCGCCTGTCTTTTCATTTCTTGTTCTAATTTCTTAATGGTTTTTTTCTTGTCATATGGAGTCAAAGACTCTGGTTTAAGATTTTTTAGATAATCGTGGTCAAACGGCCGATCAAATAATAAAGCCTCTTGCTCCTTATCGATAATCCTTTCTCTTATTGGTTTATAAATAGTCCTTGGGGTGATATTATGTTTTTTGTTATAGTCCGTTTGATACCGCCTTCTTCGTTCGATCTCACTAACTGCTTGTTTAATTGACTTGGTAATTGTATCGGCATAAAGGATCACTTGACTAGTAATATTTCTCGCCGCCCTCCCCATGGTCTGAACAAGAGAAGTTTTTGATCTTAAAAACCCTTCTTTATCAGCGTCCAAAATTGCCACCAACGATACTTCAGGAAGATCCAATCCCTCGCGGAGCAAATTTACACCAATCAATACGTCGAATTCGCCTTTTCTTAGATTATCTAAAATATCAGATCTTTCTAATGTTTTAATGTCTGAATGTAAATATGAGGCTCGAATATTTTTTTCTTTCAAATAGCTAGAAAGATCTTCGGCAGTTTTTTTAGTGAGCGTGGTTACTAAAACTTTGTCTCCTTTTTTCGCCCTGATTTCAATTTCTTTTACGAGGTCGGGAATTTCTCCAGTTGCTTTCCTTATGATTATTTGAGGGTCGATTATTCCCGTTGGTCTGATTAATTGCTCCGCCACTTGCGATCTTTTTAGCTCCCATTCGTCAGGCGTGGCAGAAACATAAATCATTTTTGACGCCATTGGATAAAATTCTTCGAACTTCAGCGGCCGGTTGTCTAAAGATGCCTTTAACCGAAAACCAAATTCTATTAAAGTTTTTTTTCTTGAATGATCGCCATTATACATTCCTCGAAGTTGCGGAACCGTCATATGGGATTCGTCAATGAACAAGAGCCAGTTGTCTTTATAGGTCTCTTTAAAATAATCAACCAAAGAATAAGGTGGATCACCGATCGATCTTCCGTCAAAATAACGCGAATAGTTTTCTATACCGTTGACGTAGCCGACTTCTTTGATCATCTCCAGATCATAATTTACCCTTTGAATCAATCTCTGCATTTCAATCAGCTTATTTTGTTTTTTCAGCTGTTCCGACTCTTTTTTTAAATCGCCACGAATCTGTTGCTCGACGGATCCAAAAACATCCGGATCCATCATATAATGCTTGGCGGGATAGATTATTAATTTTTGTACATTAGTTATTCGTCCACCGGTTAACGGATCGAACTTTTCAAACTTTTTAACTTTACTACTGTCTATTAATACACTGTAGCCAAAGTCTTCATAAGCCGGATAGATGTCAATTCTCTCTCCTCTAACTCTGAATGTTCCCCTTTTAAACTCAAACTCGCTTCTTTCATACTGGAGTTCTGTCAATCTCTTAAGAATACTTTTTTGATCAACTTCCTGGCCGACTTCCAATTCAAGGATGAACTTTCCATATTCAGCTGGCGAACCGATATTATAAATACAAGAAACCGAAGCAACGACAATTACGTCTTTCCTTGTCAAAATATTGGTCGTCGATTGTAACCGGAGCTTATCGATTAACTCATTTATCTGGGCTTCTTTTTCAATGTAGGTGTCGGTCGTCGGGATATAGGCTTCCGGCTGATAGTAGTCATAGTAAGAAATAAAATAAGATACGGCGTTTTCTGGAAAAAAATCGCGAAATTCTTGGTAAAGCTGACCAGCTAAAGTTTTGTTGTGGGAGATAATCAAAGTTGGTAGTTGGGTTTTTTGGATGACATTGGCCATGGTAAACGTCTTCCCCGACCCTGTCACTCCCAAAAGCACTTGATTCTTCAGTTTTTTTTCAATACTCTTAACTAATTTCTCAATCGCCTGCGGCTGATCACCTGTTGGTAAAAATGATGAAGTTAATTTAAACATAAAAGTAACCTTTAATTTTACCTCACTTTATACCCAATTAACAACTATAATAGTAAGATGGAAGTCTTGAACTACCTTGTTGATTTTATCATTCATATCGATGTTCATCTCGGCCAATTAATCTCAACCTACGGACTGCTTACTTACTTAATCTTATTTCTTATCATCTTTATGGAAACCGGTTTGGTTTTTACCCCTTTTTTGCCAGGTGACTCTCTTCTTTTTGCAACCGGCGCCTTTGCCGCTTTAAATTATTTAAATGTTTGGTTGGTTTTTCTTCTATTATCAACCGCGGCCATACTCGGAGATACGGTTAATTACTGGATCGGTCACTTTTTTGGAAAAAAAATTGTTGCCCATCCTAAAATTCCGATTGACGAAACTCACATCATGGAAACTCAAAAATTTTTCCATACTCACGGAGGTAAAACGATTATATTGGCAAGGTTTATGCCTTTCATCCGTACCTTTGCTCCATTTGTAGCAGGCATCAGTCGTATGAAATATGATCGATTCCTTTTTTATAATGTCATCGGCGGTTTACTTTGGGTGGCGATCGGGGTTTTTGCCGGTTATTTTTTCGGTAACTTAAAATTTATCAGGGAAAACTTTTCTCTAGTTATTATAGGAATAATAATAATCTCTCTAATACCAATTGCTGTCGAAATAATTAGAAAAAAGTTAAAAGGCAAAAGTCAAGATTCAAAAGTTAAAGTAAAAAGTTAAAAGTTTTAATACTTTTTAATTTTTATTTGTATTTTTGACTTTTGATTTTTGAATTTTGACTTAATAATGTTATATATAGTCTCTACCCCTATCGGAAACCTCGACGATCTATCAATTCGTCAAGCAAAGACTCTTATATCATCCGACATTATTCTTGCTGAAGACACGAGATCTGCTGCAATATTGTTAAAAGCTTGCGCAGCAAATTTTAAATTTCAAATTACAAATTTCAAATTAATATCATATTACAAAGAAAAAGAGTTTGAAAAACTTCCAGAAGTGATTGAATATCTAAAAGAAGGAAAGAACGTCTCTCTTATCTGCGAGTCAGGCACTCCTCTTATCTCTGACCCGGGATATCTATTAGTCAAAACCTGCATCAAAAAAAATATTCCCTTTACTGTCATCCCTGGTCCATCAGCAGTAATCAGTTCAATGGTCCTTTCTGGATTTGACCCATCGAAATTTATGTTTCTTGGATTTTTGCCAAAACGAGAGAATGAAAAACTTAAACTTTTCAAGAAACTTCTCTCAATCAAAGAAATTTTTCCAGAGATGTCTTTTGTCTTTTATGAATCTCCCAAACGAATTAATGAAACACTACATTATATTAATAAAATGGGGTGGAATCCTGATGTAGTGATCTGCCGCGAAATCACCAAAAAATTCGAAGAAGTCATCCGAGGAAAGGCAGAAGATTTAATGAACAAACAATATAAGGGAGAAATAACTATTATTGTTAAATAAACTTCTTTAAAGTCTCAACCGATTTTTTCATCATTTTTTTCTCTTCATCAGATAGGCCGAGTTCGATGATTTTTTCGACGCCATCTTTCCCCAGGACACACGGAACGCTTAAAGAAACTTCATTAAATCCATACTCGCCTTCAAGGGGTACGGAAACAGGAAAGATTCTTTTACTGTCGTTAAGACAGGTCTGCACCAATTGATCAACGACAACTGCAATAGAATAATAAGTCGCGCCCTTACCGGCGATGATTTCATAGGCGGCATCTCTGGCTTTTTTATAAGCTTCCATTACCATATCTTTTGAATAACCTTTGAGTGCCTCAATTAATTCTCCTCCGACGTTGGCTGTTGACACAGTCGGAAAGGAGCTGTCTCCATGTTCGCCCAGTATATAACCGTGAATATTGATCGGGCTGACTTTCAAAGACTCTGATAAATAATAACGAAAACGGGCCGTATCAAGGGTCGTCCCCGATCCAAATATTTTTCCTCTTTTTACTTTTGCTAATTTATAGGCTTTATAGGTTAAGATATCAACTGGATTGGCAACGATGATAATCGTGCTATTTGGAGAATGACTCAATATTTCCGGGAGAGTTGATTTCAAGATCTCCGTATTTTTTTTTACCAAATCCAGCCGGGTTTCGCCGGGTGCTTGAGCCGCTCCCGCCGCATGAACAATGACATCGCTGTCTTTTAAATCCTCTGGGGAGTCGGCGACCTTTACTTTGGTCGTTCCCAAAAAAGATAGGCTGTGCAAAAAATCTAAGCGTTCGGCGGCGATTTTTTCTTTATCCCGATCATAAAGAAAGATTTCGCCGATGTTATTTTTCAGATACATCGTATAAGCAGCCGTAATCCCAACCCTGCCGCAGCCGACGACCGACACTTTAGTTTTATTTCCCATAAATTAGTGGCCGAGAATCATCCCTGCCAGGATAAGAGAAAGAAGAGCGATCACCACTACCTGAAAACCAAAAATTCCCACCAAGAAGTTAAAGATGAAAAATAAAACAACCGCTAAAAGGATAACCAAAATAGGATTCATAGATCAATACTCAAATAGTATAAGTTAAAAAAAGGAATGTCAAGAGATTAAATTTTCCAACTTGTTTAGGCCCATCTGAATCAAAAGCGATATCGATATTATTTCCAAAAAAAAGAGCGGCCAAACAGGAGGAAGAATGCCGAGCCAACTTATCATAAACATGACGATGATGTGGATAAAATAGAGAGAGTAAGAGTTGATGCTCAAGAAGTTAAAAAATCTATCCGATTTTAAAAAATTAAAAACGTTTTTTTCAGATAGCCAATAAAGAATTATTATCCAGAAAATGCCAAAGCTCAAATGGTAGAGGGTCGGCGGATATTTGTTGGTAAATTGGGTCAGATTATGACCGATGTTGGTTTCTATGATCCGCAAATAAATAAAGACAATCAGAGACAGCGACCCCGTCAGCAATAGTACTTTTGCTTTCGTCTTGTTTTTTAGGAAAAATATCGTGAAATAGATGTAGGCAGTCCAAGGCAACCACATGATCGCCCGATAATTTATGGGTTTGAAAATAAAGTAGATTGAAGAAATAAAAGATATGATAAAAAATCCATAAAATAGAACTTTATTTTTTTTGATAATTAATACCAAAGGCATGATGAATGTCAAATAAAGAAAAAGTAAAACTAGCCAATTGAAATCGAGGCCTTTGTAAAGAAAGACATTGGCAAAAAAATATTTTAAATTAAATTTATTTTTTTCAAAAAAGAACAGAAGTGGAAAAAAAACGGCTAAAAAATAATAATAAGGGGTAAGCAGTTTCGTCAACCTTTTTTTTAAATAAGGAAGCCAATCAGAAGCGGAAAACTTGTCTTTTCTTCCGAAAAAAAGATAGAACGAACAAAATACAAATACCGGGACTGCCCATTGAAGATTGTCCCAGATAAACAGCGTCGTTTTATCTTTCAGATAATATGAGCAGGCGTGAATAACCATCATGGCAAACATCGCCAACCCGCGCAAAGTATCAATAGTCCTATCCCGCTTCATATGGAATTATTATATCAGTCAGATTTAGAAGTTTTTATGCTCAAATTTAGATTTAAGAAAGGCTGATTTTTTCAAGAAACTGTTTTATATCTTTATCTTTTTTTTCTAATCCCACCATATATTCAATTTCTTCGGAATGATCAATGTCTTCAAAATAACTAAGTTGAGTACGAAATAGTTTTTCATTAAACTCTGATTTAAAAATTGAATTCGTTTTATCAATCAAGTCTTTAAACGAATATTTCTGAAAAATAAAATGAAGATCTACGTAATCTTTCCATTTAGCTCTTTTTCCGAGAGCAAATGCTTTCATGGCACCAAGTGTTAGAAGGTCTGGCAAATTAATTACACTTTCAAAATTTACTGGTCGTTCAATAACAAAAGGATAATGAAAAAAAGTTACCTTAACCTTATTAATAAGAATTGTCAATTCTCCTTCTCCTTGGGAAAAAGTCTGATCGATTTTATGAGTACTTAATATTTTTGTTCGCACATGCATCGGATCAAAAGTTTTATCAGTAAATAAATCAAAATCAATTGATCTTCTATGACCCAAGTGAAGTGCAATTGCAGTTCCTCCAACGAGATAATAATCCGGTGAAAAGGACTTTATTAATGGAAGTAATTTTACTTGATCAATATTTAAAATGTTTTTAAACATGATTATTAAAATATCGATAAAAATATGATTTAATAGCTGGTTGATAATTTGTTCTTCTGTTTTTTAAAGATTTGTTAAATAATTTTGCTGTTTCATTTAAACCCTTAACTTTTATGAATAATTGGACGTCGTCCCAATTGCCGTAATTTAGTACGTGTTCTAAAATTGATTCTTCTGAAAGTTTTCCTGGATCTTTTACATACCAGGCAAGATAAGGTTTGTTTTTGATGATACTATTAACAATCATATAACATTTTACCAATAATTTAATTATTATTCCAGACTCGCTTTACCCTTCCGAAGCCTTGGCGAAGGAGGGTGAAGGATGTTAGAACCTATTTTAGTATAATTTGATTTATGGATCCTTTTATTATTAAAGTATTTCTTTCTTTAATTACTGGAATAATTTTTGTTGCTATTTCAACTTATTTAGCTGAAAGAGTAAGTGGAAAACTTGGTGGAATAATTGTAGGTCTACCCTCAACAGCTGTTATTAGTATTTTATTTGTCGGTTTGACGCAAGGAATATCTGCTGCAAAAACGGCAGCGGCAATAGTTCCGTACAGTAGTGGTTTATATTGTTTCTTTTTTATTGTTTACCTACTAACAACTAAAAAGGATTTTAGAACTGGTTTTACTTTTTCCTTACTCGTTTGGTTATTTTTTGCTTTTTTTGCATTTTTTATTTCACCTAAAAATTTATTTAATTCAGTTATTATTGGATTTACTCTAATTACATTAACTATTTATTGGGCAGTAAAAAATATACATATAAATCACAGTCTTATACCAAAAAAAATTATTAGTAGCCCTATTTGGTTAAAAGCACTTTTAACTGGAACAGTAATTGCCTCAATTGTAATAATTAGTAAATTAGCAGGTCCAAAGTGGGGAGGAATTTTTGCAACATTTCCAGCATTAACAATATCAACCATTTTAATTACAGTTAAATCGGGCGGAACAGAATTTACAAGATTAATTGCAAAAAATGTATTAATTAGCACCACAACAACTATTAGTCTTTTTGCTATTTTTAGTTATTATCTTTTTCCGTTAGTTGGACTAATCTTTGGAAGCATTTTGGCTTATATAGGACTTTTAGTAGTAAGTGTTCCTTTATATCTACTTATTTTTAATAAATTAAAAGAATAATTAGATTGTTATGATAGCCTAAAACTATATGTCCAGACTGGTGAAGAATGTTAGAATTTTTTACTCACGAATTTAATAAATCAAATTAGTTTAAGAATAAAATTTTCAACTTTCTCTTCCCATTCACCCGGTTGCATTTTGTCTCCAAACCGATGACCACCTCCAGAAACTAACACTAATTCAATATTTGAGTTTTTTGATTTTGCTTCATAGGCTTGACTGATAGGAACCGTCATATCGTCGGAACCATGAAACCATAAAATAGGTATTTTGAGATTAGGAATTACTTTTATTGCATTCAAATTCACTAGATCTTCATAGAAGTCATAATTCATATGAACACCCCAAACATTTGTAACTCCATTTGTTTTCCAATTTTTCAATTCGTTTTGATCTATAGTTGATTCAACGCATATATGAGCTTTTACTGCTGCACAATTGAGAATAAGTCCTTTTATATTTGGAGAATATATTGCCGAGTTTAAAGTGATTAATCCTCCAAGGCTTGAGCCAATAAGTATTATTGATGACTTATATTTTTTATTTACATAGTCAATAACTGTCTCAACATCTTTTACACGATTACTATACCGGAGTTCACTTATCGGTTGGTCTTTTTGAGTTCCGTTATTAGAGAGGTCAATCGATATATAGTTGATGTTATTTTTTGAAGCAAACTCAATAAGTTTCTTATTATCTTCAGCTACTTTTTCTTTTGTTCCAATATATCCTCCATGTGACTCAATAAGAGTAAATCTTGGTTTAAGAGAAGTTTCAAAAACTATTATGGATATTTTCTTTCCAGATTTACTAATGAAATCTTCTGAATATTGCATATAAAAAGTATATCAAAAGCGGTAAACTGGAATTAGAAGGCTTAAATGCTGGAGTGTTTTAAAAAATATTCTTTTAGCATTGTTTTTAACGTTGTTTTTCCCCGATTACATTTAAGATATTCTTCCCGTCGTTTGGCGTCCTTTTCATTTCGATAAGCTTCGTAGTGGATAATTTCAAAAGGTGCATAATGTTTTGTTGAAATATTTAATTTTGAATTATGTTCTTTAAATCGACGTTTGAGATTGTCAGTAAATCCAATGTAAATAAAATCAGAATTTAAACTTCGGAGAACATAAACGTAGTAGAAGATCATAAAATGATTATATATCTTTTTGGGGAGGTAGCATTCGCCACCTCCCTGCGGCTCTCTTCGTAGATAATAATGTTAGGATTGTTATCCTACATTGTTTGGCGCGGAACCAGGCGCCGAATGGTGCCTGGTCCAGAGGGGAGGATTCGAACCTCCGTAGCCTTACGGCGCGAGATTTACAGTCTCGTGCAATTGTCCGCTCTGCCACCTCTGGTAAATTAAACTAGATATTTTTGATATTTTTTATCATCAATAGTTATTTCATTTCGAATAGTAATTTCATTCCATTTTATTAAATAACTTCGATTATCTTCTGTAAAGATAAAAAGAAAATCAAAATCATTTTTTTTGTATTTTTTTACATAATTAAAACTTCTATTCCCACCAGCAATTCTTAAACCAGCTTTATAATCTCCTCTAGAACTTTTTCCAGCAAATTTTACTTGAACTTTATAAAGTCTCTTGCCATTATCAAACACTAAATCATATGGATTTCTATCGCCTACAGGTAATAACACTTCGTACCCTAATTTATATAATTTAGCAATGCATTGAGCTACGGCAATCGATCCTTTTTGTTTACTATTCATTAGTAACAGTGTATAAGACTGTTATTATTTTGTCAATGTGCTTCTTCTTCAATGTGTTTGGTAACATATAAATTATATCACGACTTTGATATAATTTTTTTGTGAAAATATTTGATAAATCTCTCCAAAAAGGCTCAAACAGAGGTAATAAATGAAATAGAAAAACAAGCCAGTGCAAATATAATGCAGTTTAGCACTGTTTTGCCGGTTGAGAACTATGCTAACGATCCGAGGATCGCTTTGACAAGTGTTCATTTTCCCAAAAATTTTTTTAAAGAGGCGATTTTTGACAAAATATTAAAACCGCTAAAACAGATATCACCAGACCATTATTATTATCCGTCGGATTCGCTTCATCTGACAATTAAAAATATTCGCTTAATAAACGATCCGCCGACTTTCAATGAAGAAGACGTCATAAGGTAAAAAAAGTATTTGAAAAGTCGATGTCAAAATATAAAAAGTTTAAAGTTTATTTTTACAAACTGCTTTTGTTTCCGGCAAATTTGTCTTTAATTGGTACGACTGATCCGGAACTGGATTTTATCCATTTAGATCTAGATGAAAAATTAAAATCAATAGGAGTTCCTGATGATAAAAAATATTTTAACCCAAGGTTTTTCTTTGCCAACATGACTCTTGTCAGGTTTACCGGGTCTCTGACAAAACAATATTTGGATAAAATTCAAGGGATTTCTGAAAGCTTGGAACTTGATCCATATGAAGTTGATTCTGTGACTCTTTTGACCTGCAATGCCGTATTGGAAAAGAGGCAGATCGTCGGCTCTTGGAATCTAAAATAAAATTTTGTTGGTCATTTTCCACGAGTCTGGAAGTTGAACTCAAATGCTTATTCTACTACAATTAAAGTATTAGTTATGCTATGATTTTCAGATATGAGAAATTTAATAATTGTTGGTGGTTTTATTATACTCGTTGGAGCATCATTATTTGTTATCTTTGGCAACAACCAACAAAAATCAATGACAAAGATAAAGCCGACTGTCCAGCAAAATGGTTCACAAATCGTCAGTCGTTATATTCCTTACTCAAAAGATCTATTTGAAAAAAATTTGGGTAAAAAGCGAGTTTATTTCTTTCATGCAAAATGGTGCCCTACCTGTAAAGCGGCAGATGCAGAATTTACCCAAAATGGCAATAAAATCCCCGATGATGTCGTCTTGTACAAAACAGATTATGATAACGAAAAAGAGTTAAAAACGAAATACGGCATTACTTATCAACATACATTCGTATTAGTGGACGAAAATGGCAATGAAATTAGAAAGTGGAACGGCGGAGACATTGCAGAGTTGGAAGAAAATACCCAATGATACTTTTAATATTTTTTTCGTTTTTAGGCGGAATCGTCACCATTCTTTCGCCATGCATTTTGCCGATACTTCCGGTTGTTTTGTCAGGGGCAGTAGGAGAAGGAAAAAGAAAACCGTTTGGAATTATTCTTGGTTTTGTTTTTAGTTTTACTTTTTTTACTCTTTTTCTCTCATTGATAATCAAAATTACGGGAATATCTGCAGACATTTTGAGGAATATCTCTGTCTTCGTTCTTTTTGGATTTGGTTTGAGTTTATTGATTCCAAAACTTCAAGATCTGGTGGAAAAAATCTTTTCCAGACTGTCTGGTAAGGCAGCGGTTAAAGTTAAAGGGGGAGGGTTTTTTGGCGGCATACTAATAGGATTAAGCTTAGGATTGGTCTGGACTCCATGCGTTGGACCGATTCTGGCGTCGATCATAACTCTGGCGGCAGCCAATACGATCACTAGTTCAACCATACTCATAACCTTAGCCTATTCAATAGGAACAGCGATACCGATGTTGGCGATTATGATTGGAGGAAGGGGTTTGATTAACAAGATGCCTTGGCTTTTGTCAAATACGTCAAGGATTCAGAAACTGTTTGGTTTGCTGATGGTTATCACGGCTTTTGCCATTTATTTTAACTTTGACCGAAAATTCCAGGCCTATATCTTGGATAAATTCCCAAATTACGGCGTAGGTTTAACAAAATTTGAAGATAATCAAGAAGTTAAAAATGATCTCAAAAAACTGTCTGAAAAAAAAGAAGACTCAATTAACGATTTAAGAACGACGTTCTATCCAGCTTCGCCTGAGTTAATTCAAGGAGGCGAATGGTTCAATAGCAAACCACTTAAATTATCACAACTTCGGGGTAAGGTTGTTCTTATCGATTTTTGGACCTATACTTGCATCAACTGTATTCGAACTCTTCCTTATCTTAAGTCCTGGCATGAAAAGTACAAAGACAAGGATTTAGTAATAATTGGCGTTCATACTCCGGAATTTGAATTTGAGAAGAATCCTGACAACGTCGCCAAAGCAATCAAAGACTTTGATTTAAAATATCCAATAATTCAAGATAATGATTATGCAACTTGGAACGCATACAACAATCGCTATTGGCCTGCAAAATATTTTATCGACAAGAATGGCCGGATCCGATCGACTCATTTTGGCGAAGGCGACTATGACGAATCAGAAGCAATAATCCAAGATCTCCTTAAGGAAGCGGGAACTATAAAGTCAGACATGCCCATAGATAATCTAGATTATTCAATTGATGCCAGGACTCCGGAGACTTATCTTGGCGCTTTGCGCCGGACAGAAAATAGTGATTTAAAATATTTTGGTGATTGGACTGTCGAAGCAGAAAGAGCACTACCGAAAAAAGGGTCGGCCTTGGAATATAGTTATAGTGCAAAAAATGTTTTTTTGGTGATGGGATCAAACAATGGGAAAACAGGGATTATAAAAATCTATTTGGATGGAAAGCTTATAAATCAGATAGAAGTAGATAACTATCGTCTTTATGATATCATCAAACTAAAGTCTTCCGGTAATCATCTGCTTCGGTTAGAGTTTTTGGATTCCAATTTAGAATTATATGCATTTACTTTTGGATAAAAAAATTCTAACATCCTCCACCCTTTTTCTCTTCTTCATGTTTCGAAAAAAAAGTAAATCTAGATAAAAGTTTACTAAAAGAAAAACACCTTGATATAATTTACTTGTGACAATCACTAAAAATATTCCATATACAAAAGACGAAATTAAGATTGACTGTAATTCAATGATCAATATTCGCCCTAAACAAGGAAACAGGAGCAATGAGATTCAAGATGTTAAAATAAGAGAAGAATTCGAAAAATTGACTAAATATTTTTTTCAACTGATAACTTGCTCGCAGAGCTTTTCCGATCGCGGTATAAAATAAGTGGTTCCACAAGAACTTCCCAACGGTAGCCTTTTTCGACCAGGCTTATCCAGAAATCCCAGTCGCGATATGTCTTCATTTCTGGGTCAAAACCACCTATTTTCGTCCAGGCTTTTTTGCTGAACATGGAGGCAGAAGAGAATAAATTTCTTATCAGTAGGGCTGAAACATCATGGGAAGGCGTTTTTTCGATAGAACTACTGTCTCCAAAAATACGCATCCATGAAGTAATAAAGCCGAGGCTCGGGTCGCAGAGAAAACACTTAAGAGCTTTTTCTATGAATGTTTTTTGGAATTTATCATCGGCGTCAAGACAACAAATATACTCACCTTTAGCTTCCTCAACTCCAATATTATAGGTTTTCGCTGAACCTTTATTGACTGTGTTCTTGATTAGCTTCACTTTGGGATATTTTTTTCTTAATCCGTAAATTTTCTTCAAGGCTGCTTGATCACTCGAGTAATCATCGACGACTATGACCTCAATATTTTTATAGGTTTGGTTAAGACAGCTTGCGATAGCTTCATAGATATAGTCTGCTAGATTATAATGAGCGATAATAATTGAGATAAGTGGGGTCGATTTCATTTTTAGATTTTAATATCTTTTAGTTTTAAAGCAGTTATCCAAGTTTTCATTTTATTAACCGTAGGCAAAAGATAATTTTTTAGACTTTCAGGATAATCTTTCTTCAACGAGTCAAGATTGCAGACGAACTGATCATACATCGATAGATATGAATCTTTTTTTATAGCTTCACACGCTTTGTCTATTAGATCGCAAAATCTGATATTCACTATGTGAGCGTAATGCTCTTGTCTGATGTTTTTTTCAAGAGAAGAGTCTTTATGATGATAAATCAACGATTCTCCTACAGACAGAGCATCGCCCTTAATATCGATAAGTTTTTTACAGATGTAGCCGCCCCAAATATCACCATATCGGTCAATTTGCCAGTTGGGAATTATGGGTTCGTTCATCGGCAGTTGATAGATAGCCGGTATGATTTCCTTTTTCATAATTATATTCATAGAACAGAGAGAAACAAACGGGCCTTTATCAACGATAACTTGGCGATAGTTCAACTTAATTTCGTTAAATGAAAATTTTTCTAGGTAGAGCTTGTCAACGGCATTAATATCGAAAACACCTTTCCAGAGGCCGAGATTAAAAACAATATTTCTTTTAATCGTTTTATTATATTTATAATCTTTGGGTCTTCCTCTTTCCTCATACGGAAAACCTCGTGGAAAAATCTCAATATCTTGATCATATAAATCAAGAGGATTATAAAAACGGTGCGAAGTAGTAACCAGCGGTAATTCTTTTATCCCAAGACTAGTCTCCGCCTTATTTTGATAATTGTCAAACACCTGACAGTCATCATCGAGACAGACGATTGTCTCATTATCTTCTGCAAGATGATACGCCATCAATAATCCCAAATCTCGACAGACGCCATTCTTTTTTGGTATGCAGGATTCAAGATCTCCCAAAATTCGTTTTTTATCAGAATAGTGAAGGACAGTAACCTCGTCAGCATTAACTGTAATTCGCTCCTCATCAGTATCGTCAACAACAATAATTTTATTACCGCGATTTAATAGAGGCTTAAGATATTCTAGATTAATATTTCGGATTGACGGAATAACGATAATCATAATTTAATATTTTACATCAAATGATATAATTATGAAGTGAAAAAGAATGTCATTGTCACCTGCGCCAATGGTAAAATCGGTGACTTCGTCGTCGACCACTGGTTAAAATCACTCAAAGACAACGTCAACCTCAAAAATATCGACATAGTTGTCATCGACTACGGCTTAACAAACTCCCAAAAAAACAAACTGAAAAAAGAAAAAGTAATTATTTTTGAAGGAATAAAAAAATACCACATCGTCAACAAAAGATTCTTTGATCTTGGTAGATATCTGTCTGAAAACAGTTACGACCAGGTCTTATTTATCGACGGCGGCGACACCATATTCCAAGAAGACATCTCCCACTTATTTAACCAAGATAAAAAGATATTCCGCGTTGTTCCTTTGGGAATGGAGGTCTTATTTTTCCAATGGTTTTTGCTAAATAATTTTGAAGAGGGCATCAAAAATAAAATCTGGCAAGTGGTAAAAAACAAACCTGTAATTAATGCCGGAGTAATTTTTGGACCAAGCGATAAATTTATTATCTTAACAGACCTGATGAAAAAACTTATCAAAAATAAAAATAGTTTTGGACCTGACCAGATTATCTTAAACTATTATTTATACAAAAATAAAAATTTTAAATTGATCAATAATAAATACAACTTCATGATGGCAACCGAAGAAAAAGGTTTTTTAGTCAAAAAAGGAATTTTTTATAAGCCAACCGGTGAAAAAATCGCCATTGTTCATAATGCCGGACAGATGGATATAACAAGGCCGATCAAGAACTTTGGTTATGGAAGAGACTTCAATCAAATAAAACATCTTATCTACAATCTGAAGAAAACCCAATATAAAATCCTCGGGGCTTACAAGAAAATCTTCTCCGACTAAACTTTAAAGACCTCAACGTTTTCATGAACTATTTTGTCGACCTTGACGCCAACGCTTTGACCCTTTTTAGCATTTTCTATCTGTTTGTGCTCTTCTTGAATCGAGGAAATTGCCTGTTGGAATAATTCTTCGCCGTCTCCATGTCTGACAAATTTCAAAGTATCGCCGACGGCAAAAGGAGCGGTCACTTCAATGATCGCGACACCCAAATGATTGTAGTAGTGGGAAACCTTGCCTATTTTTTTATCGGCCATAATCTCTCACCGCCTATCTATCTTTATTTTAACAGGTTTTAATATCCCATTCCACCCATTCCAGGCATACCACCACCCATAGGAGCGGCTGGAGGATTTTTCTCCGGTAAATCGGTGACGAGCGCCTCGGTTGTCAAAATCATCGACGCGACCGAGATAGCATTCTGAACCGCTGTTCTCACTACTTTTAGAGGGTCGATAATGCCGGCTTTAACCATGTCAATTGGTTTTGCCTCTTCAACCGACCCGAGGACAAGAACGTCAAAACCCATTCCCTCGCCAGATACCTCGCTTGCCTTAGCTAAAAGCTGACCCGGATCGACTCCGGCATTCTCCATCAACTTCATAAAAGGAGATTTAAGAGCCCGCTTAACTAGGTCATAAGCGATTTTTTCATCTGCTGAAACTTTTCCAAGCTTATCGCTATTCATCTTTTGACTAATATTCAAAAGGGCCACGGCCCCACCTGGGACAATTCCTTCTTCAAGAGCTGCCTTGGTCGCAGCCACTGCATCAACAGCTCTTTCCTTCTTATCTTTCATTTCAATTTCAGTAGCAGCGCCGACATTGATGACAGCGACTCCACCTGATAGTTTTGCTAGTCTTTCCTGCAGTTTTTCTCGGTCAAACTCACTTGTCGTCTCTGACAGTTCTCTTTTGATTTGAGTAATTCTTGCCTCGATACTGGCTTTTTTTCCTTTTCCGCCGATAATCGAAGTGTTTTCTTTGTCTGACTTAACTTTATCAGCTCTTCCACAGTCCTCAACCTCAACGCTTTCTAATTTTTTACCCAGATCTTCAGAAACTACTATTCCCCCGGTCAAAATAGCAATGTCTTCAAGTATTTCTTTTCGTCTGTCGCCAAATCCGGGCGCTTTGACAACAAGCGCGTTAAATGTTCCACGGAGCTTATTGACGACCAATGTTGCCAAAGCTTCACCTTCAACTTCATCGGCGATGATAACCAAGTTTTTGGAAACCTTAACAAACTTTTCCAAAAACGGAAGCAAGTCAGAAACTGCGGTAATTTTTTTGTCAGTGATTAAAATATAGGCATCTTCGACTTCAGCTACCATTTTGTCCGTATCTGTAGCAAAATAAGCTGAAGCGAATCCCCGGTCAAACTGCATACCTTCTTTGTGGTCGACAGTTGTTTCTAATCCTTTTCCTTCTTCAACTGTGACAACACCGTCTTTTCCTCCAACTGCTTTTAAGGCATCGGCAATTAACTTACCCAGGTCTGGATCGCCGGCAGAGATAGTGGCAACGCTTGAAGCGTCGGCCAAAGTAATCTGTTTTCTAGATTTTCTCAACTCTTCAACGACAAAATCACCGGCTTTTCTTAACCCTCTTTGCATTATCATCGGGTTGGCTCCGGCAGTAATCATCTTTAGTCCTTCTTGGACCAATGATTGGGCTAAGACCGTCGCCGTTGTCGTTCCGTCGCCGGCAACGTCAGCCGTCTTGGAAGCAGCTTCTTTAACTAGTTGAGCCCCCATATTTTCAAAAGTGTCTTCAAGCTCGATCTCTTTGGCAACGGTGACGCCGTCGTGGACGACATTTGGCGCTCCCCATTTTTTGTCAAGGGCGACGTTTCGGCCTTTTGGCCCTAAAGTAGTCGCGACTGCGTCTGCTAACTTGTTAACACCATCGAGAAGTTTTTTTCGAGCATCGCTGCCGTATTTAATTTGTTTTGCCATAATTTTAATTTACAATTTATAATTGTACGGACAGGACAGTGTCCTGTCCCTACAGGATTAACTTACAATTGCCATAATGTCTTTCTGCTCAATCAAAAGCCATTCTTCGTTTCCGACTTTGACTTCGTTTCCTCCCCATTTTTTGTAAAGGACCTTTTGGCCGACTTTGACGACTATTTCTTCGCCTTTTTCATCGTCACCGCAACAGCCATCTCCGCAGCAATTTTTTCCCGGCCCGACCGCCATGATTTCACCAACTTGGGGTTTTTCTTTGGCTGAATCTGGAAGAACGATTCCTGATGGAGTCCGGGTCTCGCCTTCTAATGGCTTAACTAATACATAATCAAAAAGAGGTTTGATTTTCATGCTAAAATAAATTTATAATTGATAAGTGAAGTATTTATAATAAATTTTTTTCATTTTGTCAATAGGAAGTTTAGTCTGCTAACGATATGGATGATCAAAAAAGCTTGTCAGAAATAGAAAAACTTAAAACTGCTTTGCAGTCTTCTGACTTACCTGCTAATCTTCATGAAAAGGCTGGCGAGCAAATCGAAAGAATCAGTTTGGCTCTAAAATACGGCGGCAATCTTTCTCAATTGGATATTACTACTAAATACATCGACTGGATCACCCATCTTCCCTGGAATAAGAAAAGCGAGGATGTCTTAGATATAAACCACGCCAAGCAGATTTTAGATAAAAATCACTACGGATTACAAAAAATCAAAGAAAGAATTCTTGAATATCTATCGATCTTATTAATTCAGAAGCAAAAAATGTCAACCGAGGCCTATCATGCGCCGATTCTTTTTTTCGTCGGCTTGGTGGGAACGGGCAAAACCACTCTGGCCAAGTCTATTGCCGAAGCCTTGGGTAAAAAATTTGTCCGGATTCCTTTTGGAGGTCTTTCTTCGGCTTTGGACTTACGCGGACAATCAAAAACCTCATCGGAAGCCGAACCAGGAATGTTAATGAGGGCTATAAGACGAGCTGGTGTTCGGAACCCTGTCGTCTTGCTTGATGAATTAGACCGCATCACTCCTGAATCGCGCGCCGCCATCATGGGAGTATTAATTGAACTTTTAGACCCGGAGCAAAATAATGCTTTTAACGACTATTTTATCGACTATCCTTTTGATCTCTCCCAGGTGCTGTTTATTGCGACCGCCAACAACACCAATAATATTTCAACAGCAGTTATGGACAGACTTGAGGCCATTACTATGCCCTCCTACACTGACGAAGAAAAAATCAATATTGCCAAAAATTTCGTCCTCCCCCGCTATCTCAAGGAGACAGGATTGACAACAGAAAATATAAAAATAGAAGACAGTCTTTGGCTCAAAATCACCCGGCCTTTGGGATTTGACGCTGGGATAAGAAGCTTGGAACGGACTGTAGAAGGCATTGTCCGTAAAGTTGCCTTAAAAATCGTCTCCGGCCAAGGACAGAGCTTTGTAATTAATGAAAATAATGCAAAAGAATACCTCCCATAATTTTCAATTACCAATTTACAATTTTCAATAAATTTACAATGTTCCAATTATCAATTGGAAAATTGAGTCATTGAAAATTCAATGTAAATTGAAAACTGAAAATTGAAAAATTGCTTTAGGTATATCTATCAGCTACTTTTGAAGCTCCATAGGAATCGGGCTTGATTTTTACTTCATATCCGCTTCCCCGAATCATGCCGACGACTTCTGTGATCAAATCTCTCGTTTCGCCGTTGTGACCGATATCTACGTGGATCTGAATGTCATACTTGGAAATTCCGTTGGTCTTGAAAAAGTTGACGAAGTTTTCCGAAGTTTCAAGGGACATGGTTGCTTCCTGATAAATCCGCTCCTTGAGGGAAATCTTCTTGTCTTGAACGATTCTTTTCCAAAAATAAATTCCCCCCCAGCCGACACGGTGGATAATCAGAGCCGAAACAAAATCATATTTATTATTTTCTATTTTTTGCGAGTCGGTGCCGACGATGATCTCGTATTTGCCTTTTTTGTCGACCTTCATGAAGTCGGAAACAATGTTTTTGAGTTTTTCTAAATCGACCTGACCGTAAGTGGGACTATGATAGAACATATAAACTGATTCTTAGATTTTATCACAAAATAGTGCGGAGGGTAGAGGATTTGAACCTCTGTAGGGGAGAACCCCTCGGGTTTTCGAAACCCGTGCAATTGGCCGCTATGCGAACCCTCCTAGTTATTTATTTTACCAAAGCTCATACTAAAATTGAGCTTATCATGATGCTTAATACAAATATTAATATTCCTCCCAAAATATCTATAAGATAATGTTGTTTTGTAAATAAAGTTGAGATGCTAATAACAAAACCAACTGTGAATATTTGTAATGAATAAGCGGAAAAAGCAAGTATAAGAAAATATGAACATATTAGAGTGCCAAAGATATGAGCGCTTGGAAAACCGTTTGTATCATCATCTATGCTATAAATAAATGAAGTAATTTTGCTAAAAATATTTTTACTTTTTATTATCGGTCTTCTGACGCCATTGGGGAAAAAATACCAGAATAAACCTGCCAAGATATAAGAAATAATGTATAACACAAAAAACTTATTAATATATTGGGTTTTCCACAAGTAAATTATTGCCACTAAAATCCAGACGAAATAACCTAAATAAGGAATTATAAAAATTGGTAAAAAAGGAATTCTATCGTCTATTTTAAGCCTCCAATAGTATTTGGATTTTCTTTTGTTTAATGGGATATAAAGGCTTTTTACCGCTAAAAAGATAGTTAGTAAAAGTATTTTAGTCATCCTTATATTATAATAAGATTAAATTCATGGCGCGTTGGCGAAGAGGAAACGCAGGTGTCTGCAAAACACCTACTGCGCCGGTTCGATTCCGGCACGCGCCTCCAGATTGCGACTTGTCGGGCGGCGCAGCAGCGCCGCCCACTGATCCGGAAGGTCACAATCGACTATTCTGTTTTTTAGGATGAGGTTCGAGCCGGTCTTTTTTAGGAACTCTCTTTTTTGAAAAAGATTTATATTGTCCGATGCGATTTTATCCGCAGTCAATGCTGTGTTGAAGAATTCCCTCATAGGTTCGAGCCACTTATTTGGTGATTGTTCAAGAGTATTGATTCTTTGCTCAATTGTCTTCTTTGAAGAAAAAAGATTTTCTTTCTTTATAAGGTAATCTTCCCGACTAACTACATTGTCCAAGTAGGAATCAAGAAGTTTACTCAACTTTTCATTAATACTTACCAAATCTTTTTTGAACTCTTGAACAATCACCAACACTTCTGACCGCTGTTGGCGCCTGTCCTCTTCAAGCCTTTTTATAAGCCAATCGTGGTCAGAAGTGGACAAAGAAACTTTTTGAATATGTTGGTTGAGTTGGGCGGTTAAAATCTCTTGACGGATGAAAGGTTGGGAGCAGGAAGAAAGCTTACTTTTACGGGTACACCTATAATAGATAAAATCAACTGTATGGTTAACGGTCTCGTAACGTCTGATATGATGTTCCGCTGTAACCATCATCCCACATTCTCCACATTTGATAAGGCCGGTGAACGGGAAGTCAAGAGATTTTTGAGGATAAATATGAGTCTTTCTTTTGATAACCGCCTGTACTTCATCAAAAAGTTTCTTTGTAATAAGTGGCTGGTGGATTCCTTGATAGATTTCCTTATTAAAGCGAAAAAAACCACAATAAAAGGGGTTTGAGAGGATAAAGGTAATTCGACTTTTATGAATTGGAATATCTCCCCGAGAGATAACACCTTTAGATTCTAAAAAGAGACTTAGGCTCTCAAAAGTCGAATTACCTTTTGAATAGATTTCAAAAAGTTCTTTGATAATTGGAGCGACTTTGGGATCTATAATAGCTTTCTTGTTTAACCTGTCATTTAAATATCCCAATGGAGCGAGGCCAGCACACTCACCCCGTCTAACTTTTTGTCTCAAACCCCTTTTAGTATTTTCGCTCAAGGAATCCACATAGTATTTACTTTGACCAAAAGCAATTGATAACATGAAAAGTCCCTGCGGGGTATTCTGAAACCAGAAAGTCGGGAACTTCAAGTCAGATAGAATATTACGATCAAGTAAATAGACAATACGACCAGAGTCAACTGCGTTTCTAGCTAATCTATCAGGGTGCCAAGCCAGAATGCCTTGAGCTTCGCCCTTTTCAATTCTATCCAACATCTGATTAAATAATTCCCGACCTGGAACTTTAGCTGTTTTACTCTCAATGATAGTATCAACTATATTTAACCCCTCTTTCTCTGCAAAGGTACGAAGCTCATCAATCTGGGCAGGGATAGATAGCAGTTGATGCTCGGCGTCGTCAGTCGACTTTCTGGCATAGAGAAAATATTTTGAAGCTGGAGCAGGACTTTTCATGTTATTAGATTAAAAAAATGTCTAATTGCAAAATAATAATACGCCTCTATAAATATTTTTCAATATCAATATTTATCTCACTGATACAAAAGTAAGTACTAAGTACGGACTAAGTAACGGATAGCTCGTTATTAGACATTTTTTTAAATAAAACTTCCTTTTTTTATTGCTTTTGGTCAAACCAACCGCTTGGCGGTGGTAAAGATATAAAATCGCATCCTCCCGCCCTAAGCGGGAGAATGTTTTAGTAAAAAAAGGGTAGGACAATATAAATCTTTTTGAAAAAAACTAAAAAAGACGAATGAAGAATAGTGGATTGTGACCTTCCGGATCAGTGGGCGGCGCTGCTGCGCCGCCCGACAAGTCGCAATCTGGAGCCATTATACAAAATAGCTCGAACTCATTTTATCAAAAATTCATAGACCAAACAATCGGCACTTTTCTTTTAGAGATTGCGACACTTCGCTTTGTTTTTTGCGACATGACGAGCTTCAAATATGGGGGCTGGGGACTGTGGGAGGGCTAACGATCAGGGCCGATGGATTAAGGACTTGGGGACACTGGGGAACTTCAAGCTTTCAACCAACCAGCCAACCAACAAGCCAGTCAGTCAAACTCCCAACCCTTCGACTCCTTCAATGAAACTCCGGACAAGTCCGCTCAGGGTAAACCAACCGACTGGCCATTCTGTCAGCCAGCTGAACTTTCAAACACAAACACGCCCTCGCTAATCGCTCGGGCACCTCCGCCTCCTTGATTGACAACTGGTCGGCGGAAACAAAGGTACTATTATAGTAGCTCGCCCGGCTCAACTCCAACAAGTCCATCCCTCGCTCAGTCGCTCGGGATTCTTTTCCTCCTCCGCTTTTCGCTACGGAGGACAGGTCCGCCTCCGCTTCGCTCCGGCGGTTTTCGACTCTCTCCATTTTCCAATTTGGGGGATCGGCAGGAAGACAGGAGAAAGAAAAGACGGAGAAGAAGAGTTGAGCGACTGACGCTGTCAGTCGCCTTTGACCGGAAGTTACTCAACCGGTCAAGATAAGAAATTTTAATTTCGGTCATCTTTCTCTGTCGTTCGGTTCACAGTTGTATCAGGTTCCCTCTCTCTGTCGAAAGACTCACCTCGTTAAAACTAAGGTTAGGGAAACTGGGGAATAAAGAATCTGGTCGAAAGAAAATGCCCGTCCCTAAATCTTAGTAACCTTGTGGGAATACTTGAAGAAGTTTGGTTCTATCTTTCTCTCTCAGTTGATTTGGGATATCAAACCAGAAAGGTAATCATAATCCAAATCAACTCAGAGAGATATGCTTTAGTTTGTTTCTGTAGTTGGGTAGAAATAAAGTTATCGGGACTCGCCCCACTTGCGGGTGGGATACCCCGCAGGCGGGCGGCATTTTCAGATCGACCAATTTTAATCTTCTCTTCCTCTGCCTCCCTCTCTTCTTCCGGCAAGACGAGAGGGAGAACTTGCTGGTTAACCGCTTGTGTGTTCCGGTCGGGGTACACTTTATTTTGCTTTTAAGTAATCAATCCCGACCGGTAATGTTGAAATTCTAAAATCAGGAGGTGTATTATAAAAGTATCATGAAGACGATTCGCAAAATTACTTCATCAGGTAAATATTCAAAAGTAATTACTATTCCCCGCGAATTCTTGAAAGCTTTAAACTGGAGACAAAATCAAAACCTTGAATTTGAACTGGATGAGAAAGGTAAAAGGATTATTATCAAAGATTCAAAAGACAAATGAAAAAGAAAAACAAAATCATTTCGTATTTTTTGGTTTTGCTCTTGGTGCTTTTGTCCTTCTTTGGTGGTAGCTATTATGAGAAGCAAAAGATTAGATCTTCCTCATATCCCGTAACTCCCTCAAACCAAAGCCTTTCAGTAGTTGAAGTTTCCGATGGAGATACTTTTAAGTTGAGCGATGGAAAAACATTCAGACTTTATGGGGTTAATGCACCCGAAGTTAAAGAACTATATTTTGAAGAAGCAAAAATGTTTACTCAAAATTTAGTTTTGGGAAAAGAAATTACATTTGAACAAGAAGCGAATTACAAGGTTGATAAATTTGGCAGAACTTTAGGTTATGTTTTTGTAGGTGGAGTCAATCTTAATATTGAGTTAGTGCAAAATGGTTTAGCCAGAGTTGTACTTTATGAGAAAAGGGCAAAGATTAAATATCAGGATGAGTTATTATCTGCGGAAAAATCTGCTAAAGAATTGAGGTTAGGAGTTTGGAAATAAAATTCTATTTTTTGATTAAGCTTAAATTTCTGCTATATTTAAGGTGTGAAAATATTAAAAATAATATTTATTGTTTTATTAATTTCTCTAATTTTTACGAGTGGAATTCTATTAGGAAAGAATTTGGTGAGTAAATCAAATCCTTTGACTATCAATAAATTTTCTCCAACCATTACTCCAAATTCAGTTTCTTCTATTAAAATTCCACTTAATGAAACTAAATATGGTTACACTCATCAAGCAACCGGTCTTTCTTTTAATTATCTTTCTGTTTATAAAGTCACGGAACAGCCAATGAACGGTGGTATTGATTTTGTGTCACTAAATAATAATGATGGGGATAAAATAGATATTTATATCTCTGATAATCCTGCTGGAAAAACCCTTGATGAATTAGTTGACGGCTTTGATCGTGAACAAGAAGCAGGGCCTCTTTCCATACCTAAGCCTATTGATAAAAAATATGTCACAATTGCCGGAGAGAGAGCAATGAGAAGAAGGTGGGTAGAATCCGGAACGGGTGATAATATTAAAGGTGGAGAAGAAGTATTTTTTATTCATAATGGTAATTTTTTTGAATTTATTAGATTTTTTAACAATACAAAAAGGCAAAATGAGTTTGAAGATATTTTGCAGACGATAACTTTTAAAGGAACTTCTATATATAACTTTGGAAAAATTAATTTTCCTTATGAAAAAAGTTGGCAGATGATTGAGAGTCAAAGGGATGAGAAGTCAATCAATTTTTTTATTAAATCTTTATGTATTAATAAAGAATCAAAAACTATTATTCCAAATTCTGAAATAAACTGCGACGTGTCAATCGTTGACTATAGTCCCTGGAAAGAGCAAATGACAATATTAAATTTAGATCAATTTATCAAATTTATTTCTTCTCAAGGTCGTGATGAAACCATGCCGACTCCATTTATAAATAATTTTGTTAATGATAAAAATGTTTCAATCATAAAATGGGTTGGTCCTCATCCGTTATCTGGAGAATTAATTGAAAGTTATTTTTTTCAATATTCTGACCAAACTAATCAATTACATTATGTTCATTTGTTTGGTGATCCTGTTAGAATTTCAGCAAATAATGTTCTACTAAAATCTTCTGTTAATGAAATTATTAATTCAGTCAAAGTCAATTAAATAATTCTATCAACCCCAAAAAAATATAAATAATAATGCTCTTTTTCTAGCTAAAGAAAAAATATGTATAATATAAGAACATGACTGAACAAGCAAATACATTACTATTCCAAGTCGAACAGGATATCGCCAAGTTACTTTTAGTGAAATTAGAGAAGTTTGATATTACTTTTGAACGGGCTTCACAAATTGCTAAATTTATTCTTTCTCATCTACCTGAAAATTTAACTGATGAACAGGTAATAAAAATTATCCCATCGCTTGATGACCAATTTTTTGAACTTTCAGAAGTTGTTCATAAACATATGTTGAGTTATGAAGAAAAATATAAAGAGGATACTATTAAAAATATGCAGGAAATGATTAAGCATAAACATTTCCAACAAGCCAGTAATATGGCTTTCAAATATTTCGAACAAAAAATCTAATAATATGGTTGAAGCTCGTACGATAAATTTTAAAAACGCAGAATTAAGCAAACCAGTTGGCAAAGCTGGAGAAAAAAGCTATCGACCCGATTTATCCAAAATATTAGGAAGATTAGAATCAAATGTAGAAAAAAATCCGAGACAGACATTGAGAGATATTTCCAATCATGGAGAAACGAAATCAATTGATAAAGAAAAAGTGCCAATTACTCAAGAATTGAAAAATAAAATTCTTGGAGTAGTTCAGGAATGTGGATTAGGTAAAGATATTAAAGATTTATCGTATATTGGCAAAGGTCTAACTGGAGAGGTATACAGATTAACCGTATTGAAAAATGGTAAAGAAACTATTGTGGCTGTTAAAATTGGTAGGAACAATTTTTTATCTTCTCAAGAACAATTAAATCTAGTAGAAATAGCAAAAGCTGAAACAACAGGAAAATATAGTCTTGAAAAAAATGCTACCCCATACACATTTAGACGTTTTGGTGGAGATTCTAAGGAAAATATTTCCATTATGGAATATATACCTTTATCAGAAGAAGTACCCATAATAGAATATACGCATTTACAAAATCTTTCTATCGCAACTCAATATGCTCATCATATATATCTACTTCGCCAAGCCGGTTTAGTAAACCCTGATTATAAACGCGAGAATCTTCACAATATTGATGGGCAATTGAGAATTACTGATATAGGATTAGTTTCGGGTGAAAAGGAAACCTTAGAATCAACAAAACAAATAAGGCTTAAGTTTCAAAAAATGGGTCTGAATTAACTACTTTAAATTGATATAATGCTCCAAAGTTAATATTTCATAATTTTAGTATGATTAAAGTATCCTCTTTTAAAAAACTCTAAGATGTCCGGAGT
>Ga0209211_10002198_pt1 | contig 34213 bp, 30 predicted proteins | sample RifGroA2_FD_183992 | JGI IMG/M metagenome (GOLD analysis project Ga0209211, IMG submission 183992) | Groundwater microbial communities from Rifle, Colorado, USA - Groundwater A2 (SPAdes) (version 2) | ecosystem: Environmental > Aquatic > Deep subsurface > Groundwater | place: Rifle, Colorado... | reverse complement strand
ATAATAATAATAATAATAATAATAATAATAATAATAATAATAATAATAATAATAATAATAATAATAATAATAATAATAATAATAAACTACGTAATGACCATAAATCACTCAATAATAAGTCATATGCATATTATAACCCTCGTGAAATCGGATATTTCAGGCATATCAAGGAAACATTAATTTTTACTGCAACTCATCCTCAGCTTAAATTTATTATCTTATTCTCCATGCTTATTGGCAGTTTTGCGTTCCTGACATTTTTCTTCAATCAGGTTTACTTTAAAGAAGTGGGTATCTCTCTAAAATATATAGGCATTCTTTATGCAATAATGTTTTCATTTAGCGCATTAGGTGCAAAATCATGCCATTATGTCGAGGAGAAATTGAAGGAGAAATGGACATCAATATTAATAGTTTCGTTGTTTTTTATCTTCCTTTTAATCTGCAGCCTTACAAAATCATGGATAGGAATACCTTTTGCTCTCGCTATCTGGCTTGTTGCTTCAGGATTAAGGGGTACATTTGTCTCTGATTTTATTAACAAGCATGCTCATAGCCATCATAGGGCTACTGTCATGTCTATTAATGTAATTATCGGCAATATCTTCTTTGCGATAATCTCTCCTATCGTCGGTGTTATTGCCGATAACAATGGCATACAAAGTGTTTTTTTAATTATGAGCGCTGTGTTATTGTTATATTTAGTGTATGTTGTGGTGTATTTTAGGAAGAATTCGTGATTACAATATAATCTAATCTTCTATCAGGAAGTGGGTTATATAACGAATGTTAATATTTGCTTGGTATCGACGTTATTTTAAATAAATAATTAGTTATTATACCTTAAAATATATTTAATTATCGTCGATAAACGTAGATTATAAACATTCATTAATCATACCACTTCCTTCTATCATGCTCTGCTTTGTAACCTTTAATAAGTAGTAAAATTGATAAACTTTATAAATCACAAGCTTTTTCTTGGATCTTATTAATAATTTAAGGTATATCCAATGCAAAATCCAAACACTAATCAACATTTAAGTACTAATCAAGACCAAGGCACAAGTTTAACATTAGTTCAAACAATGGAAACAATGTATTCTCATCTCCCAGATGATTTAAGAGAAAGAATGATTAAAGCAGCTGACCAGATGCTTGATATTGGCAATAATGATACTTGTCGAGGTCAGCATCTCACTAGTTTTGCATTAGATGCTATTAATCTATACAAACTTATGGGTATTTCTGAAGAAGTAATCAGGCAGAAAGTTACAAGAAGATTAGATGATTTTTTAGCAAAGGGTAGAAACTATAATTTATCTTCTGGGTTAAAAGCGGGGATAGAAGGGATTCGTTTGCTTACAGAAGGAGCAAGACAACTAAAAACACCAAATGGTGAAGAGGGTTTAGAGATTGAAACAGGTTATAGTGATTTTCAGTCTAAATATAATATTGCTAGATTCAGGCAGCTTGTCTCACATTTAGGGATTGCACGTACTAAACTCATTTCTTATTATAACACAAGTTTAGATGATGCTCTTAACATGGCATCGGCAATTGACGACGAAAAAAGAACGTTTGAGATTTGTGTTCATGCATTAAGGCTTGGTCAGTTTGAAGTTCTTTCTAAAATTAAAAGGTTATCTGATAATGAAAGAATTTTAATTAACACAGGGATGTTAGCGCTTGTAGATTTCTATGATCACTATTTTCATTGTGGCATTCATAACTCACTCCAAAACTTAGAATATGCAATTGCTTTGTTTGGACAAGTACAAGGTGCTTTAAAATCAGAAGCAAGCGAAATGTTATATGACCTTGCCATGGAAATATCAAACGAACAATTTATCAAATCTTACGCCGAAAGTCCATTAAATGTTGATCCTTTTTCTAAAACAATGGAAGAAAGCTATCTCAATATAGAACATAGCTTAATTGTATGCACATTAAGAGCGCTTAGAGCAACAGGAACTTTTGTTACTAAAAAAAAGGATAGATTAAAAACACATTATGTTACACATGTTGAAGATAAAAGAGTTGTTGACGCAATAAAAGCAATTGTTGAAAAATATGGCCACCATATCGTAGAAGCAAATGATTTTTCTGACGAGGTAAGAATGTCGCTTAGAGCAATAGGCGATGTTGTTAAATTAAATTCTTTGGCAGATTTATTGTTTGAACATCGGAAATCTCATCCATGCAGATTTTATAGTGAGAGCATAGATTATTTTATAGCATCAGGGAATACTGAAGGTGTGATAAAAGTAATTGATGCTGAGATGTCAGAAGGGTTGATTAAACTGGAGTATTCAGATTATGGTAGATTAATTCCAATTATGGCGAAGATTGGTTATACAAAAGGATTAAGAAAAGCACAGGCAGTTGCAAGACGAAAAAGCTTAGGAATAGGTATAGATTCTTATAAAAGAGAAGAATGGAAAAAAGCATTAAATGAAGCAAAAAGAGCTCTTGCAGGGAAATCATCGGAGAATTCATCGGAAGAAAGAAATAAAGATGGCGAAGCAGATGAAACTGAAAAAAATAAGGAATCTGAAGCATCATCACCAAATGCACCTAATATGTCTTCAATTCCAAGCTATATGCGTAAAGCCCTTGATGAAGAGAGAAAATATAGGGAAAGGATTGATGAAATCAGAGCAGATTTAACTCCAAGGAAAAAAAGAAGATTAATTGAAGAAGGTTATGAGCTTCTTAATAGGGGCAAAGCATGGGATGCATATAATCGTTTTAGAGACGCACTTTACAGGCGAGGATTAATAGAAGCAGGCGATAAAATGCTTGAAAGAGGAGATGGGCTTAATGCACTAAGGCCTTACACATTCGCAGCATTATTGCCAAAAGAAGAAGAGCTGCCTGCTGGAGAAAGGAGCGTATTATTGAAATTTTTTGCAAGATAATTTGGTAGTGTAAGGTAGTGTAAATAAGAGAGTGTAAATAATTTTGTTGAATTCTTTATAAATAAAACAGATTGGTGTTATTCAATTATTTCTGCAATTTTTGTATGTGTTTATCTTTTTAATATTTATTTTTCTCGCTCACGAACAGTTATTCGCTTACGAGCAGTTATTTGTTCTCAGCACGTTTGTGGGACGAAGTCCACCGTCATATGAAACTGTTTGAAAGTTAGAAAGCTTGACAGCTTGAAAGTGTCGTACATATAGCGCACTTTCAAGCTTTCAGACCTTCAAGCTTTCTAACCTTCTTACTTTATTAGTGAACGTGTGGCTGCGCCCTAGAACTAAAAAAATATTCAGTTTTAATCATATTCACAGCAATGCAATTATTCATACCTCAACGCATCAACTGCTTCTAATTTCGTCGCTTGTATTGCCGGCAGCAACCCTGCAGCACTTCCGACGATGAATGCAAAGCTAATTCCAAACAAAACCAGCCATGGACTTATTTTTACACTGAGATACGAGAATCCTGCTAGTTTTGCGCCGAGTTCAACACCATAAGAAATCATAAAACCAAGAACCACACCAATAATTCCGCCAACAGCGCCCATTAATCCAGATTCAATCAGAAATATTGTTAATATGGTTCTTCTTCTTGCCCCTATTGCTTTCATTACACCGATTTCTCTTGTTCTTTCAAGCACTGATGTATACATTGTATTCATTATTCCAATCCCCCCAACAAGCAAAGAGATTGCTGCTATTCCGACGAGAACAGCCTCTATTATCCCCAATATCGAGCCAAAAACTTCAATTAACTGCTCAGAGGTCTGCACCTGAAAATTCTCTTCACCTTTGTCTAAATCTCTATCTTTTCTCATCTTGTCTGCAATCTTCTCTGCAACAAGTTTAGGTGTGTAACCATCTTTAATCTTTACAAATATCATGTCTAATTTATCATGCTCATCAAAAAGATCTCTTGCTGTATCTATTGGAATAAACAGCTGAGTATCATCCTGCTTATTCCCGAGGCAGCTTATTGCGCCTATAACCCTGAACTCTTTTCCAAGCAGTTCAATTGTTTCTTTTAATGTCACACCTTTCTTAAACAATCCTTTATCTTTTGTAACTTCACATCCAACTGATACTTTATACCTGTCTGTCTTTGACAAATCCCTGCCTTCTGCTGTTTTCCAGTTTTGCATGCTTTTCATGACTTCTGTCTCTTCGCCGCTTGTATAAATGCCAGTAACAAATGTTGTTTTTACTTCATTCTTGTATTTTACCTCAACTGTTTTATACAGGAAACCACTTGTTATATCAACACCATTTACTTTTTCAATAAGATCGCGGTCATCTTCTGTAAGAATCTCCTGTCCTGCAACACCACCAAAACCAAAATTTTGGCCAGGTGTAATCATAATTTTATCCCTGCCCATCATCTCAAATTGCTCGTCAATGGCATTTCTCAAACCTTGGCCCAATGAAAGCAATGCAACTATCGCAGCTATACCTATAAATATACCTAACATGGTCAGCCAAGATCTCATTTTCCTGCTTCGTATATTTTTTATTCCAATCTTAAAATATTCTAATATCATTTAAACCTCGTTTCAATACACTGATTAAAAATAAAAAGATTGTATTTGTTTAGTTGATTCACAATTTCTTAACTTCTTTTTTCTGTTCTCTTCATAATTTCAGCTTCTTGCTCGTTTGTGGAACGCAGTCCACCACTATATCATGAATTACGCGTTGAATAATTGTTTTACGTTCTACGTCTAACAACTTACGTCTTACTATTAAATATCATCATGAGACGGGTGGCTTCGCCAAGGAACTATAGGCACGGACAATAATAATCGTAAATCAGTAACCGTGCCTATACTGGTGGACTTTAACAATATTGATAAGACAATTAAAGTCCACCGCTGTAAACTAATACATAAAATAAAAACATCATCTTCATCAAAAACCTCTCAGCGCATCAACTGGCTGCAATTTCGCAGCTTGCATCGCTGGCATCAGCCCTGAAACTGCGCCGATTAAAAACGAAAATACTAACGCACCAATAATCAGTGGGGCTGAGATATATGCTTTCAAAAGTTCAACTCCTAAACTAAATGCAATTAGTTCTACGCCTTTGCTGAGTGAAATGCCGAGAATAACTCCAATAACTCCACCAATTATTCCTAATATTCCTGACTCTATAAGGAAAATAATCATAATATCGCTGTTTTTTGCGCCGATTGATTTCATGATGCCTATCTCCTTTCTCCTCTGCAAAACAGAAGTGTACATTGTGTTCATTATTCCTATGCCGCCGACAAACAAGGATATTCCTGCAATACCAATCAGCACAATCTGCACAATATTAAGAATGTTATTAAAGCCTTCCATTAATTGGACAGATGTAGTGACAGTAAAATCTTCCTCGCCTTCTTTTACGTCGTGGTCATTTCTCAATTCTTTTTTTATGCTTTCAGCAACATTAATAGGATCAAGGCCTTTTTGCACTTTTGCAAAAATAGTTGTGAATTCTTTGTCATCCTTTTCTAATAAGTCTCTTGAAACATCTAAAGGGATTCTAACCATTGAATCATGCACAGGGCTTCCTGTTTTTTTTTGAATTCCTATTACTTTGAACTCTTGACCTTTGATAATTACTTTATTGCCGATTCTAATCTCCTTGTCAAAAAGTTCTTTTGCGGTTCTATATCCAACAATTGCTTTGTATTTATCACCCTGCTCAAATTCTCTGCCGTCTTCAATTATAAAAAAATCAACTGTTTTTATAAAACTTATAGAATAACTGTCAGTAGGAACACCAAATATGTTGTTGTATTTAATGGTGTTGTCAAACTCAGTATCTCCTGTATCAATTATAACCCCAATTGCCTTGTACACTCCTTTTGAATTTTTTACGACGTCTAAATCATGTTCATATAATTTTTCAGTAGAAAATTCTGCTGTAACTGGAGTAGAGCCAGTAAAACCTTCACCACCTGGCTTAATTATTATTCTATCCTGTCCGACTGTCTTAAATTCTTCATTTATTGCTTGCTGCATGCCTTGGCCAATTGAGATTAATCCAACAACAGAAACAATTCCAATAACTATGCCTAATATGGTAAGAAAGGATCTTATTTTTCTTTTTCGTAGATTTCGTAATGAGATTCTAAAATAATCTGCCAGCATGTTAGTTTCCTCTAATTTTTAATAGTATAATTCTCAGTGATTTATTACAAAAAGCCAGAATACACACTTTTTCAAATATGAGATGAATGGCAGTATCGAGCTTTTTGTAATGAATACCAAAGACTTTAGTTCTTATTTTTTATTTTTTTATTCCCTTTTGTGTTTAATACCCCGCAGCTTGCTGCGATTAGGATAGGCGATGCTAATCTTTCGTTTTATTTCGTTCTTGGCATGTCCAACCCGTTCACTATGAAAACTAGGTGCTAGGTTCTAGGTGCTAGTGTCGATAATTATTCGTAACTAGCACCTAGCACCCAACACCCAGCACCTATTTTAATTTTTCATGAGACGGTGGACTTCGTCCCCCAAACTGATTGGGAGCAAATAACTTGTTGTGAGCGGTAAAAAATATAAATTGGCACAAATACATATTTAATTAAGCTATTCTCATTTAATCTGTAATTATTTATTTGTGATTATTATTCTTTCTTTTTTTGTAAACAATATAACCCACAATTAAAACCACAATAAGAATTAAAACAATAAACCATTTACTGCCGCTGCCTGCAACTAATCCATATTTTTTTGCAGCAGAGGTTGTATAAATTGGCAGGACTACTTCTTTTTCGTCTGTGTATTCTTTGTTATAACTGTCTTTGTAATACACTTTTAATTTTAATGGGATGTTTCTTTTATCCAATCCGCCAAATGGTATGTCTTTTACAAATATTTCAAAATCAGCGGTTTCATAATCATCACTTTCAAGATTGCCTAGATATTCATTATTTTTCCCAAGCACTTCATAATCGTATGTATCTTCTAATTCCAAACCAGTGTATTTAAGATCGCTTTGGCCTATATTTGAAAGGCTTATTATTATCTTTCCTTTTAAGTTTGGATTGTATACTGATGTTTGCTCTAAATTTAACAGATATCCTGGAGAAGAGTCAATAAGTAGAGTGATTGTATTATTTTTAGTATATTTATTATTTTTCTCGTCTTTAAATTCAATTTTTACAGGAATCTGATATTCTTTTGCTTTCATGTCTCCTGACGCAAGCAGTTTGTACTCTGCCATTGTTGAATAGCCGCGCTGCAATTCATTGATGAGCTTCTCATCTGTCGAGCCAATCGGGGAAAACTCTGTTCCGATAAGATCCAGTTTTACTTTGATATCTTTAAGGTCAACCCCTCCTTTATTTGTTAATTTTAATAATAATTTGCCGGTGTCGCCTGATTTAATCTTTTCTGGCTGAGTTTCAAAACTTTCTATGTCAAGCAGGCTTGTTGAAGATTCTACTCTTATTTTGTAAACAGGCAGTTTTTGAACTGTTGAATATTTATTTTTAGAAGTATATTCTAATTTGACTTGGTATGTTCCTGAATCTGCCTTTGGATCAATTTGCAGGCGATAAAATAAAAGGACAACTGTATCTTCTGCTTTATCGCTGTATGTATTCTTTGTTTTTAGGTCGCCAACATTAATCTTTGCATCTTGTCCTGGCACAAAAGACAGGGGCCATTCTGGAATTAATTCAAAATTAACATTTTCTAAAATACCAGAGCCATTATTCCATACATTAAACCTAAGCTCAACAATATTGCCAGGCTCAGCAGGATCAGGTGTTTGTCCTATCAGAACAGCATGAACCATCGGGAAATCAATGATATTTGTTGAAGCTGAAACAAAATTTAATGAAACTAGAAAAAGGGTTATAATAACGGTTATACTGATGACTAACAATAATATCTTAAACAATTTATTTTTTTCAATCTCTTTTTTTATTAGCATTATTCCTCTTACTAAGATAACTCTTTACAAAGTTATCTTATATTTAACTTCTTTATATATCTTATTGATTATGATTTAATTAATTAATTGGATAAAATTTATTTAACATGTTTATTTATTCAATAATACTTATCTGCCTGTATGCTGATGATTGTGATTCTTACCTTTAACAATGCTTACTATTTTTCCGTCCATTAGTTTTTCAATCCTTTCAGCATACTCTGCCACATCAGGGTCATGTGTGACTAATACAATTGTTTTTCCGTTTTGATGAAGCTGGCGTAAAAGCGCAATAATCTCTTTGCCTGTTTTTTGGTCAAGGTTGCCTGTGGGTTCATCCGCAAGGATAATCTGCGGATCATTGCTTAATGCTCTTGCAATAGCTACTCTTTGCTGCTGACCGCCGCTTAATTCTGATGGTTTGTGATGCATTCTGTCTCCCAAACCAATCTTTTCCAAAAGCTCTTTTGCTTTCTTCTTTCTTTCTTCTTCAGGTGTTCCTTGGAAAATCATGGGCAGCATAACATTTTCAAGTGCAGTAAGAGTAGCTATTAAATTAAACTGCTGGAAAACAAAACCAATCTTTTTGCCTCGGATTTGCGCCAGATCAGATTCAGTTAAATGAGATATGTCTTGTCCGTCAAGAAATATTCTGCCTTTTGTGGGAATATCTAAACATCCTATCATATTCACAGCAGTGCTTTTCCCGCTGCCGCTTGGACCCATAACTGCGACGAAGTCACCATGGTTTATGGTTAAGCTAAGCCCGCGCAGAGCATAAATATCAACATCTCCTATCTTGTAAATCTTCCAGACATCGTCAATTTTGATTATTGGCTTTTGAGGTCTGGAAGTTGGTTTTTCAGTTGTTTTTTTGAGCATGTTTTCCAGTTGATTTACCCAAATTTATATGTTTTATTAATAAAAAATATAAAGGATGATGTTTAGCAGTAAAAAAGTGTTATACACATGCTAAAAAAAGTGTAAGAAAAAAGGTGTAAGATGAGATTTAATAAAATTAACAAAAAACCTGAATCAAAGATTTTTAATAAAAAAAACGTAATTGGGCTTATTATTGTCTTTGTAATGGTATCCAGCCTTTTGGCAGTATGGCAGGGCAGCTCTACTTCACTGGATAATTATAATGATTTCAGATTTAAGGCAGACAGTAACAATCAAATATTCGGAAAAATAAATGATAAATGGATACAATTTAATTATCATCCGACGTCATTAGATAAGATTAATGTTTCTGATTATGTTATCCCTACTTTAAAGAATTCAAAGATGGTTTATATTACCTTTGAGCCAACTGATAAAAATATTAAAGATGTTGAATTAATGCGTTTTCAGATTAGAGATTCTTTCATGAATGAGTTTAATATGTATCCTTATGTTGGTGTGACAAATAACACAGGCAATTATCAGGCGCTTCCATTTATTGACTGCAATAATGCAACGCAGTTTGTTCCTGTAATATATATAAAAAGTTATAATGAAACTTTAATTCTGAATGAAAATAATTGTATTTATTTATATGCATCAGATGGGTTTGAGTTTAATGCTATTCTCGACAGAATAAGATACGGATTGTATGATGTTATGAATTGAAGTTTAGTCTATAAAAAATATGTTTTTAATTTAATACAAAACTTTTTTAAACGAGATGTTTATTCATTTTTATTATAGAGGGTTTTGAATAACCTACCCCAATAGTCAAAACCCTTAATAGAACCGCTTTGAAAAATATCATAAAAAAGAGTTTTTCAAAGCTCTCTATATTCATTTTAATTTGTAAGCGCAGTGTTAAGGAGGCAGTGAAGATGAGTGATAAATTAAGAAATGTTGAAGAGAAGGTCAAGAAACATGAAACTTCTAAAACATCTGATGAGTTTAAGATAGCTGTTGACGATATTAAAATAAGAGAAGATGTAGAAGAAATTCAAGAACAAAGCTGGTTCAGTGATTACAAGCTTCTTGGCATAATTGTTGGTGTTGTTCTTGTTGTTTTAATTATTATATTGGCTATTCCATCAATTTTCAAAGAAACTCCTAAAACAATAAATGAATTGCATCAGGATGTTTTAGATGGAAAGGATGATGAGAATAATTATTTGTATAATCAATACAGCTTTGTCAGAATCGGCAGTGATACTACTGGTTATATGTGGTATACGCAAATTCTTAATCCATCAACAAAGATAAAATATGACATTCCGTTACATTATGGTCCGAAAGAGATAGAAGACATACCTGTTAATGGTGATATCAATCAGTTTTTGCAAATGATGTATATTTATAATAATACATTAAGCGAATATAGTGAATTTAATATCAATGAAACGCAATTTCCTAATATTGCATACTTTAGTTTCGATCCAAACAGCAATAATCTTGATCTAATTAACCTTGCACATCACGAGATAAGAACAAACATGCTGCAGGTGCTTGATGTAAGGTTACTGCCTGCCTGCACAACTGATCAGAATGAAGCATGCAAGAAAATTGCTGTATTAACCTGCGAGAATAAAACTTTGCCTATAATTGTGTTTAATGACGTGAATGCAACCACTGCAACAAGCATAGATATCAATAATAATTGTATTACTCTCAATGGATACGGCAAAGGAATAGTTAAAGATGTGGATAGACTGCTGTATAAGATGTATGGAATAATGAGTTAGATAGATTAGAATAAATTTAATTAAACGTTTATTTGTTCATCTATTTTTTTGTTCCCTAATCTTTTTCTCTTGCTCACAGCACGTACTAAGGACGAAGTCCACAGTCTCATGAAAAATTAAAAAAGGTGTTAAGTGGGTGCTAGGTGCTGGGTGCTAGTTACGATGAATTATCGCTGCTAGCACCCAGCACCCAGCACCTAGCACCCAGTTTTCATAATGAAACGTGTGGCTTCTCCCAGGAACTGAAAGAAAATATTAAAAGTAATAATTAAACCACATATACTAAAAGTGCAAAATAATCGAACATTATTTTGCACTTTTGTATATACAAAAGTGATTAATTTGTTCGAAAATTAATCACTTTTAGTATACATACCCTATATATGCATCAGCTTATCGCTTTCTAACGCAACCAACCTAAACCCAATGCCGCTTTCAATAATTGCACCTAAGATAGCCATATGCTCTTTGCCGCTGCCAGAATTTAAGTTAACACCTACCTCTGTGCCGTCTACTTTGTCTTTGATGACTTCTTTTATCACGTTTATTAATTCCCGCAGGGATTTTCTTGCATCAATAAGAATGAACTCTGTTTCTCTTATTGGCTGGTATTTTTGTTTTCCAAAATCATTTGTAATAATAAATACCTTTCCCCAATTTTCTTTTTCTATAACACTTCTTACCTCACTCCATGTCCCTTTTCCAACAGATAAACAAGTTATTAAATCTGTCATATACACCACTCCCCCAACAAACTTTTTATAAATAATATAATGTGTTATAAATTATAATGAATAAAATTCTATAATTTATATACTATCATTTTAATAAAATATAATGACAATAAACAAATAAAATAATAAATAAATTACTAATAATATGATAAAGTATAAATATGATAGAATATATATTTATATATTAATAATTATTGTTTTTCAGGATAGGTTTTTGGATACTGGTATTTAGATGAGTATATTATAGATATCCCTTTAAATTTACATTAAACTTAAAAAGTAGCACTAATTTCCTCAATATTCTATGAGTACCAAGCTAGAATTGCCAGAACATACAGGAATTGCTTTAATGCATTTAGGTTATTCGCTGGATAATTGCATTGACGCGCTTGATGCTGAAAGATATGGTGATTATAACCAGTATCTAGAAAATGTGCAAAAACTTATCGAGCAAATTAAAAGTGTTGATAAATCTCGCGTATTATATTTTATTGAAAAAAAACATAAAACAAAATTTAACTCAACTAGCAAAAGGAATGGGAACGGAATTGTTCTGCCAGATGATGCGTTCATTGTTTACACAAATGACTGCGGAGGAAATGTGGTTGGAGCAAGGTTTTGTTCTAATCAATACACTAGAAATGAATTTTATGGGTTCTTAGCTGAGCAAAATATTAGGAACGTCTTTGTTGGTGGTGAATGGGCGTATTATAATGGATGTATAGGTTGTTTGGGTGAGATGGTTAGGATATTTTCTCTCAAACGAATTTCTGTTTCACCTCTTGCAGGCTGTATTTATCCACTGAATCCACCGCAAAAAATGAATAGAATACTTGAAAGAATATACAGCAACCCTGTTGTTTTTAATAATTAATATTATCTTTTCAGTCTATTTTGAAATGATATATGTTGCTGCACTACTACTGTTTTTTCAACAAACTTTATTAATCATCTATTGTTAACATATAAGTTATGGCTGAATTTTCAAATGCAACAATTGAAGAATTAAGAAAAAAAGCAGTTGAATTTAGTGATAAAAGAGACTGGAAACAGTTTCATAATCCGAAGGATACTGCGCTTGCATTAAGTATAGAAGTTGCAGAAGTTCTTGAGCATTTTCGCTTTAAAACAAATGATGAGATTAAGGAATACTTAAAAAATCCAGAGAACAAGAAAGAGATAGGTTATGAGCTAGCAGATGTTTTGCATTTTATCTTAATTCTTGCGGAAGAAACAGGCATAGATATTACTAAAGCATTTTATGAAAAATTTGATGAGCTGGAAAAAAAATATCCTGTTGAAAAGTGCAAAGGAAAGCCGCATAAATATACGTATTATGAAAAGAAATATTAATTATAGCCAGCGAACAATATTTGCTCAAATTTTCCTTTATCTTCTCGACGCTATTTTTCTAGCTGTGCCCTAAAACTTGCTCAAATTCTCTTTTATCTTCCCGACTGTATTTTCCCAGCTGAATCTTTCAATGATTGTTTTTCTTGCATTTCTGCCAAGTTTTTCTCTCAGCTCTTTGTCTTTTATCAGAATTTCAAGCTTCATTGACAAGACTAATGAATTTTTGAACGGAAAGAAAAGACCGTTTTCTTTTTCCTTAATATAATCTTTTACATATCCTACTGGTGTTGTTACAATAGGGATACCGCAGGACATTGCTTCCATTGTTGCAAGGCTGCTTGTTTCAGTCAAGCTTGGCAGAACAAAGATATCCATTGCCTGCAAGTAAGGAACAACATTATTCACAGCGCCGGGCATGATTATGTTTCTCTGCGATGTAAACATTTCTTCTAAATCCTTAACACCTTTGCCAATAATTAGCAGCTTAATGTTTTCATATTTTTTCTCAATCTTTCTGAATGCCCTGTATAATGTAACCAAATTTTTCTCTCTGCCAATTCTTCCTGAGAACCCAATTATTATTTGATTTGAGTTTAATTTTTGTTCTGAATTTAATTGTGTTATTCCAAGCGCTTCTCTTATCCTGTTTTTATATTCTTCATCTTTTGCAGGAACAAATTTGTTGGTATCTGTTCCTAAATGAACTATTTTGTAAGGCGGCGCAATTCCGTTTCGCTTATACAACTCGCCAACTTCCATCGACGGCACCAACAACAAATCCACTTTGTTATAATAATGCTTAACCAATGATTTCATTGCTAAATTTATTAATAGTTTTAAACTGTCAATGCTTCTTGTTGCCAGCTCCCATTCAATCGAATGAATATAACATATTACAGGCTTCTTTAATTTTTTTGCTGATTTTATTGCGCAGATTCCAATTGGTCCGATAGTTTGCGAGAACACAATATCCTGCTCTTCGACAATCTTTTTTATTTTGGAATAATGGAACCAGCTGAAATTTATATCGCCAAAATTGAAGTTGAGAATAGGGAATCTTATAAATTTTATATGCTCAATTTCTGCCCATTTAAGTTCACCTGGGAATTCCGGTGCAATTACTGTAATTTCATAATTATCCTTAAGCCTTGGTATGATTTCTGTCAAAAACCTTGTGATGCCGTCCCATCTCGGCAGAAAGCTGTCTGTTGCGATAAGCAGTTTTTTCTTTATTTTATTTGTGGGGTTATCTTTTATAATGTTGCCACTAATTCCCTTCTCCTGCAGTTCTTTAAGATGTAAATGTTCCAGCATTTTTGTCACTTATTTTTCTGTAGATGATGTTTTTATTTGTTGTTTAATCTATTTCTTAATTTATCTTGTAAAATATTTCTGCATATTTGCAGTGATGATTTAATCCGTTGATTACTGCTCTTGTATATGTTGCAGGCAGCATTGTCCATAGTGTAACTGTCTGGCTGTTGTGGCATTTTATTGCCTTTATTTTTTTATTGAATGTTTTTGAAATGTCTACAAACAACATTGGCTTTTCTCTTCCTCTTGCCGGCAAGGGATTCCATATATCGAATGAATAAATATCTCCATAATATTTTATTTCATTGGCAATATCTAAAATTAGTTTATTAACAATTCTGTGGTCAACGTGCGGGTCGTCTTGGCTGTGAGTAAATATTTTTATTGGGGCTTTCTCAGTTATGATTTCTTTTATTCTTTCTTTTATCCCTCTCTTTTCAATGCCATCCATAAACTTGCCCTCTTTCAAGCCTAAATGAAAGCTGCCTTTTTCTCCAATTATTTTGTCAGCTGCCCTTGATTCAGACACTCTTTTTTTTATGATTACTCTTGGATTTAAATGTGGGTGAGAACCTTCGCCGTATGAGAAAATATAAGTATAAACCTCTTTGCCTTCTTTAGCATATTTTGCCAGTGTGCCGCCTGCGCCAATAACCTGATCATCATTATGCGCGCAGAAACAAAGAATGGTTTCTTTCTGTGTCCTTTTCTTTTTTGATTTTTTTTGTTTCTTTCTCAGCTTATTATTTGTATTATTTTTCATATTAACCATAATGAGAACTTAAGTTATTTATAGATTTATTAAGTTTTTGTATTTGGGTTGGTAAAGTTTGTTTTGTGAGGTTGGTTTAATTAATTACAAACTGGGTATTATACCCCGCAGCTTGCTGCGACACCCAGTTTGTAATCTTAAAAATGTCGGTCACGAAGTGACAAATTCGCCGTATACCCCACAGCTTGCTGTGGGTGGGTAGGCGAATTTGAGGCATTTTTTTTGATTAAACTGGTTTTTCTCTGCTCTCCACTCGTTTGTGGGACGCAGTCCACCGTCTTATGAATTTATTCTAAGTTTTTTAAAAGATATACTAAAAGTGATTAATTTTCGAACAAATTAATCACTTTTGTAAGTTGGAAAGCAAAGCTTTCTAACTTCTCAGGAATCTCTGATTCCCGAGATATACAAAAGTCCTTGTTTTTTGTTCGGAAGCTAAGGACTTTTAGTATACATCACAGAAATTAAATAATAAATTATAATTAACTAAAAATAATAGTGAGACTGGTGGCTTCGTCTAGGAACGAAACTAAAACAAAAAAAGCAGAAAATAAAAACATTACATCTTCTGCACTGCTTTTTGTATTATTGGCAGAATTACTGCAATTTCTTCTTTGGTCATTCTTCCAAGCTTTGCAAACTGATATTCGCCTGCTGCATTTTTATTCTCTCTTGTTATCTGCAGTTTTGGTGTTCCGTTGTTATAGCTTAACACGCTTACTGTGATTCTGCTCTTTTCCATTTCTTTTGCTTCTGCAAACAAACTTTTGTCTAAATTTGGATCAAATGGCATTTTTATTACCTCGCTGTTTTTTGTTTTCTATTTTTTCTATTGTTTATTACACTCTTTTTGACACTTTCTTTGATTATGTTATTTCTAACAGTATAATCTCTTATTATAAAAATGCGTCGGCCGGGAAAATCGACCATAAATGAGTTTTATGAGTTTTCGAACCCGGATACTCGGCTTACATCAACCTTCTTTTCTTTAGTTTTGGAAGGCCGAAGTCATAGCCATTAGACCACCGACGCATTAAGCATATGTTATAATTATTCGGCATATTTAATGTTATCTTAATTAAGAAAAATGTTGTATTTATAAATATTATTATATATATTATAAAATTACTTTTATTTTTTAATTAGTATAATTAAATTATACTAGAAGTCCTTAGCTTCCGAACAAACCTCAAGTACTTTTGTATACTAAAATTGATTAATTTTCGAACAAATTAATCACGTTTGTATATAATAAATGATTAAACGGTTATATTTTTATTTAAAAGCAAAAGCTTACTTAATAAGTCACCATTCCGTCTAATTTATCCACTCTTCGCTGATGCCTTCCGCCTTCAAATTCAGTTGTATACCATTTATCAAAAATCTTTTTAGCTGATGGCAAAGAAGTTGTTCTACCGCCAAGCACAAGAATATTCGCATCATTATGCTTTCTTGACATCTCTGCGTCGAAAACAGAATTGCATTTTGCTGCCCTTATTCCTTTGTATCTGTTTGCTCTTATGCTGATTCCTATGCCTGTTCCACAGATTAATACTCCCCTGTTGTATTCTTTTCTTAAAATTTCTTTAACAGCCTTGTCAGCATAATCTGGATAATCAACGCTTTCTTCATTGTAACAGCCAAAATCTTTGTAGGAAACACCTTTTTTATCAAAATATTTTTTCAAACTTTCTTTTAATTTGTATCCACCATGATCAGAGCCTAAAGCTAGTATGTCTTTCATTTTTTCAATAACCTCCTTTGGAGTTAAATCCTTATAATCATCTGTTGGTTCATGGCCACTTGGAGCATAAATGCCTGTGCCGCTTACAACAATATCAACACAGGCATTAATCGGCAGATAAATATTATCTAACTTTATTCCGCCGTCAACCTCGATTAATGTGTCTAATCCTTGTTCGTCAATCATTTTTCTTAATTGTCTTATCTTGCCGGTAACTTGTGGAATATATCCTTGTCCGCCTTTTCCAGGCACAACACTCATTAAAAGAACCATATCAACGCTCTTAAGCAAGTCTTCAACCATTGATAAAGGTGTATCTGGGTTTAAGGCAATGGCAGGCTTTACCCCGTGAAGTTTTATTTTTTTAATAACTGCCAAAGGATCCTGTGCTGCTTCAATATGAAATGAAATATAATGAGGGTAGAACTTTGCATATCTTTCAATGTTGTCTAGTGGATTAGCAATCATCAAATGCACATCCAATGGAACTGTTGAATTGCTTTTTATTATTTTAATGTGCGACTCATTATAAAAGAGAGATGCGCCGCCTTTTGCATCCTTGACAAACTCGCCGTCTGTAACATCAATATGAAAATAATTTGTATTAGAAGCAGCCTTTACTGCTTTTACCAACTCTTTTTTTTCAATCGTAAATAATGATGTTGAGATTTTTACCATGTTATTTGTTTATAAGTTTTGAAGTTTTTAAAGTTTGTTAATCAATAGGTTGTTTTCATGTTTTTCAAGGCAGGTTTGATTTGAAGATTGTAATATCTACTAACTATTTGTATAATAAATATCTATTAAATATTTATTAAACATCTACCAAATATTTACTTCACTTTAACTCACTCTTAAACCTTTCCAAGAATACATTGAAATCCTTATCTTTCACACAAGTGCCGCAGGCATAATCATGTCCGCCACCGTAACCTTCCAAACCAACTAACGCATTTTTTATTTTATCTGGAAGCTTGTGCTTGTTTGAGCGGATACTGCATTTAAACTCACCGCTTTTCTCCCTGCATACAATAATAACTTTGTCAGGATATTTATACAATAATTCATTGCTTAAATCAGAAGTAAAGGACCACTGTTTTTCTGTATAAAAAAAAGTTAAAATATTTTCATGAATGTTTTCTTTTGTAATTGCCTTTAATAATTCCTGATAAAGTTTGTTTATCTTTTCAAACTGCTTATAGATAAATCTTCCCTGAGAGGTTGTTTTTTTCATGATTTCATCAGGGTGCTCTATTCTAGTCAAAACTTTGATAGACGACATAACATCCTTATGCTGTCCTTTTAATATAAACGAGAATACTCTTGTCAGCTGCCCAATCTTTGAGCTAAATAATGCTTTTTCAGGCTTATTAAGGTTTTGGCTTAGCAGTTTAGGATATTGTTTGGTAAACTCGCTTTTGAAATCAGGAAGGTGCCAGTCGCCAACACATCCAACCATTGCAATCCAGATATCTTTTGTTTTTTGTTCTATTATATTATCGCCCTCAGCAATATTTATAATTTTATAGCACCAATAACTTACACATCTTTCATCTTTCTCATTATAAATATGTGGATTGAAATAAATAAGATTATCTTGTTTAATTTGGCAGATATCGTGATGATCTATATAGATTACTGGCATAGATAATTTTTTCAGAAAGTTCTCGCTTATTTTTGGTATGTCAACTATGAATATTTTGTCAGGCTCATAATCTTTGACAGAATTAAAAAATTTCTCGTCAAGGACAGGATATGTTTTCACAACAATGCCTTTTCCTGCCTGCTTATATCTGTACAGCAGCAGGAAGCTTGACAGTCCGTCGGGATCATCATCAAAGAAAAATAATGGCCTTGAACAGTCATCTAATTCTTTCTTTATTTTTAACAGCATATTGTTTCTTTCTTTTTCTTTTCCACCTTCTTCTCCTTCTTTTTCAGTTGGCATTTCCTTCATAATAAAAATAAACTCCCACCAGTATTAAAAGTTTTCTAAAAAAATCTGTAAAAAACTAAAGCGCTACTAATTCTCAATAATCTTTATAATCATAAAAAATATTCTATTCACATGAACATCAATTACATCAAAGACAAGGGTAAAACTCTTCATTATCATGGATTAGACCCAAAAAGAATACAGTTAGATGCCAAATCAAAGTTTAACGAGATGGCGAAGCAGGATTATTTTGGAAGCGCTCCAAACATTTTTGTGGGAAAGTTTGGCTATCCTAACATTAATGTGGGCATTCTTAATGTTGAAGAGTATAATAAACACGACGAGCCATTCACATGGGTTGAGGAGAAAACATCAATACCAAGCATAATTGAATTAAGGACACAGCTTGTTAATTCACTGTTCAAGGCGAATATTCAGACATTTGATTCAAAACTTTTAGAGATGTCTCAAGAGATAAGCCTTGCCCACAAGCCAGTTGACGTCGAGATTAATCTCGCAAAAAAGCCGCAGTTAAGCCTGACTATGTTTGACGACGCAATGCCTCACGGGCCAAGAGTAGCGATTAAAAGTGCGAAAATAACAGAAAATCCTAAAATACCTCAAGCCATTGACAAAGCAACATCAGATATTTATTTCAAGGCAGAGGAGGCTGTTTTCTCTTTGTATGACAAAGGCTTTGACGAGCATTATTTGACAAAAGTTTTTTCATTGGCTAATCTTGGCTTGAAAAAAAACAGAAAACTTGTGCCGACAAGATGGTCTATAACTGCTGTCGACGACATTGTCGGAAAAAATATCATTCAGGAGATAAAGGATTGCAATAAAACAGAATATCTTGCATTCTTTGGAAGCTATTTAGGGAATTATTATCTTATTTTAATGTTTCCAGAAGTTTGGAGTTACGAACTGTTTGAGACGATAATTACTGAGCAGAATATGTTTTCAACTGATTATGAAGGCTATCAAGGCAGGACAGAGTATGCTGAATCAACTGCAGGAGGTTATTATGCTGCAAGAATTGCAGTGCTGGAACAATTAAGAATTATAAAAAAACAGTCGAGTGTGCTTGCTCTGAGATTTGTTGATCCTAATGAATATATCGCGCCTCTCGGCGTCTGGGTTGTGAGAGAAGCAGCGAGAAATGCAATGCGAAACAAGCCGATTGAATTTGCCTCAAAAGAATTAATGCTGCATTATGCGCAGATTCTTGTTAAAAAAAAATTTAATTTTGATGTGAATGTTTTGCTGAGCCAAAGCAAATTATTAAAAAACATGGGTCAGCAGAGGAAGATAAGCGAGTTCTTTTGACGGTTTTTTTTTCAGTTCCGAGGACGAAGTCCACCTGTTTACTATGATGTTTAGTTTATACCAAAAGCAATTAATTTTCGAACAAATTAATTGCTTTTGTATATACTAAAAGCACAAAATAATGTTCGATTATTTTGTGCTTTTAGTATATTATTACTTTTTTTGTTCTTTGAGTATCAACGCTAAAAAAAACTTTAAAAAATTCATGTAACTGGGGACTGCGTCCCACATACGGGTTGTGAGCAGAGCAAAGAGCTAAAAAACCTGCCTGAAAAAATAAAAATTACTTTATAATAATAACAGTATCAAAACATTTAAATATGGTTTTTCATTACCTCTCCTAAATCAATATCAAAAGGTGAAATCATGGCAATTGATGAAGTTGTTGAAAAAGTAAATGAAGGAGGAAATTTATTAGCGAATCTTGCATTAATAAAACCAGAAACATGGGAAGATTCTGTTCAAGTCTTTAAAGCAAGAGATTTTGTAGTGATTACTGCCAACATGGCTATCTACAAGCTTGTTGATGGTGAATTGGTATTTGAGCTGCTTGGAAAAGAAGGCAATCCTTTTATGGATGAAACGCTTAGAAAAGATGCATATAACGGTATCGTCAAGTATGGGTTCTTTTTTCCTCAAAGTGCAATGAAAGAGCATATTAAAGCAGCTAAAGCATTAGTAACCGTGCGTTATTCTGGATTAAGATTGAAAACCAAAGATTGCAGTGAAAATTGTGCTTATGTTAAATTCAATGGCAAAAATAACGATGAAGAGAAAAAATTGTTTAATGGAGTTTATGGCACTGATAATCTTCGTAATGGAACTACAGTTTATCTTTTAAGGGAAAATGTTGTTGAAGCTCAATTGAGGAATAGGAACGATGAGCTAATTGCGCGGGCGTGCTATTTCGATGACGACCGGGCTTTCTATGCGGATGTCAGTTGCATCGACCACTTAGTTAGCGCTGTTCGTGGGGTACGTCGTGTAAAGGTCGCCGAAGGCGACGCGCAGAAATCTGACAAAGATACAATTACTCAAGAGCAAGCAGTTAGGTATTTTGCGCAAAATCCTGTTATTACAAGTGGTGGTGCAAAAATATTATCTGAAGCAGCAAATGCGTTTTATCGGAAACACGCCTAACTACATGTTGGCAGAGGTTATTCACTCTTAAATCCAGCAGATGCATTTTATCAGGGCAGATAATAACAAAAGATTTTATTTTTTTACTTTACCCCGAAATGTTTATAAATCTCATCTACTTCTATAATACTTATGAAAGGTCTAGCAATTTGCCACAAAGGTGTTGAGGACATTACTTTAAATGAGATAAAAGAATTAATAGATGAAGAAGGCATTGCTCAGGACAGCATAGTTGTATTCGCAACAGACATAGAAAAACTCATAAAATTAACTTATTTGGGTAGAAGTATAAGGAGAACTCTATTGCTTTTGGGCAGGGCAAAGATTAGCAGGAGTTTTAAAGAGCTGAAACCTTTGCTTGCACAATTAGCTCAGCAGGTAGACACTAATCAATGGCTGGACGGCAAAACATTCAAGGTTGTCTGCGAAAGAATCGGCGAGCATGAATTTGGCTCTCAACAGGTTTCTGAATTGTTTGGAGAGCTTTTGCTGAATAAGCACAAAGAGCAAAAAACAAAGGTAGCGATGAATGACCCGCAAACAGTTGTTTATATTTTTATTAATCATAAAGACCTTTACATTGGCATTGATTTCTGCGGTGTTGATTTAAGCAAGAGAGAATACAAAATATTTGCAAACAGTTCGTCGTTAAATGGTGCAATTGCATATTCGCTGGTAAGGATTGCAAAGCTAAAGCACAATGAAACAATGGTAGATCCTTTCGGCGGCTCTGGTGTAATTCCTATTGAAGCTGCATTATTCCTTACAAACAAGTCTGTAAACTTTTTCAGAAAGGATAAACTGCTTTTTACAAAGTCATTAAAGGTCGACTTAAATCTATTGGATAAAACCTTCTCGCCTTATTTTAAAATAATTACTTATGACAACCAGATAAATTACATGAAAGCAATCAAGAAAAATGCGCAGATTGCCGGCGTGAATAAATCCATTAATGTCAGCAAGGTTGATTTGGAATGGCTGGACACAAAATTAGACAAGCAAAGTGTTGATAAAATAATAACGCATCTTCCAGTGCCTTCAAAAACAGTTCCGACAGACAAAATAGACAAGATTTACAATGAATTCTTCCATCAGGCAGATTATATACTAAAAATAAGCGGAACCATCACTTTTATCGTCGAAAAAAATGCAGGCTATAAAGATGCAATTAACAAGTGCACAATATTAAATAAATACAAATTAATTGAAGAAAGAGAAGTAATGCAGGGCCAGCAGCCAATGAAAATTTATGTTATGAATAAGCAGAATTGAGTTATAAATATTTATTCTTTCTTGAAATAATTATTTTTATTTCGTTCCTGGGCGCAGCCACACGTCTCATGATTTTAGTTAGTTTGGGTTTTCTTTACGACGTAAAAACTCTAAAAAAGTAATCATGGGACGGGGGACTTCGTCCTACAAACGTGCTGAGAGCGAAAAAATGATGTTGAGAAACAAGTTATTATCAATTAATAGGAATCTTCGCCCCGAAACGAAGTGGAGGGGTCGACCGAAGGTCGAGGGCTTGCCCCGAAGAGGAGGTCAATTAAAATTCTGTTTTTACATTAAACATAAAAAAGAAGTAGAGGGACTGTAAGCTGCCTTCTGTTCACCAATGTTGACGAACAACAAACTGGTGCCTTGACATTCTACTAAGCGTACACAAAGGTACTTGCATCAGCCAGGGCTCACCGTTTCATCCATTCCTTGGAAGACGTCAATGGATTTATTCATCATAATGATTTCTCATTTTTGATGAACTTTGAGTTTCCTCAAATGCTCATTCTCCTCGCAGAGAACTTCGCCATATCATCCCATTTCCATGGTGGTCTCGTTTCTGAGTGGTTGCCATTCATTTCTGAATCTCAGAGTTATCCTTTTGGATAAAAAAGGACACAATGAGTGGCGCTTTCAGCTTTCGCTTCGATGGGCAGACTTTCCTCAGCAATAAGCTGCTTAAACAAAAGCCTAAGCAGGCTTATTTCCGGTTGTCAAGCATCCCCCTACACAATATGGCATTGTTTTTTGTTGATTTATAAATGTTTTGGAAATTTAAGATATTTTGACTATATTACAGTAGTCAATATAAGAATGTTTAAAAATAAGTATTTAGTTCCATCTATTAATATGGTCAATACAATAGCTAATTCAATAGATAAAGTTGTGCTCATAAATACTGTTGCGGGGAAAGGAGTTATAGATGAAGGTAAACAATCTTCTTCACTTAGGCTTATTCAAGAAGCGCTGAAAGAATCAGGCTATGAAACTGTTTTATTATATCCTGCCAACCCAATTAGTAGTGTTAGTGCTGTGTTTGGAGGTCTTAACCGAATGGTGGATGATTTAGAGGCCAAACTAAAAAATGAGTGGAATATTGTGTTTGGTTTTTCTGTGTATACCGGCACTTATTGGGTGTTCCAAGAAATTGCAAAATTAATAAAGAAGAAATTTCCTTTTTCTACAATTGTTGCTGGAGGGCCTCATTTTGCGAGAGAATCTATTTTTGATTCAGATGGAGTAAGATGCCTTGATTCAGTCGAGGTTGCCTTATCTGAAACGCACGAAGAAAGGCAAATAACTGATTTTGTTGTTGTTGGAGATGCCCAGCCATTTATTGATTTTATTGTAAAATATCAAGGTAAGTATCCTAAACTTAGTGGTATCCAAGGAATGTATAAACGAAATGAAAATGATGTTGTTGGTCAAGGAAAAGGCTCTTTTCCACAAGTATCAATTATACCCTATATTTATCAAGATATAACTTATTACGGAAAGAAAGCAAGGGATGTGTCAGTTTATTTTGATGAAATATGTAATAATGGCTGCGATTATTGTTGTGTCTCACAACTTCGTAAAAAGATTCCTCAAGACCTAGCTGTGAAAAGCATATCTTCAATTTTAAATAAGGCAAAAGGTAAGGCAGAAATTGTAACTCTTCATTTTTCAGATTCAAACCCCCTTGAAATAAATAGAATTAGCCAATATAAAACATTGATTGACTCTTTAAGAACACAAACAACTCTACAAATCTATTCTACTTTTTTTCTTGACCCTGGTTTGTTGATTGACAATAATTATTATGGGGAGTTGATGGACTTTTTCAAAGCTTACAATGTTCTTGGTCTGTTTATAGGAAGGGAATGTGTTGATAAAAATGTAGCAGAAAGAATTGGAAGGAAGTTTAAAGGAAGAATAAGAACACAAGAGCAATTGGATATGGAATTTGAAGGGATAAGAAAACTATTAAGTGAATGGCGTTATTCTCAACACAATTATCTTTCTCAACACTCTCCTATTTCTCAACACTCTCCTATTTCACCTTATGTTTTTATTGCTTATATATTCACGCCTTTTGATACTAATGAGTCAACTAAAAGAATAATTGAAGAGTCATCTGTACTGGAAAATATGTCGACTTCAACATTATCTGTATATCTCAATCATTTTATACTTACTCCTAACTCAGGCACCACACTTAGAAGATTATATTCGAGATATTTAAGAAATCCTGAAAATTTTAAAGATATTACACAATTTACTAATGTATGGAGCTATGAATTAGGCCCACAAGTGTATTTTTTAGATCAGCTACCTTCAATTTTGAATATGCCAACAAAAGGTGAGAATAAACAAGAGTCTATTGAACGCTGTAAATTCTTCTATGACACTTTAAGAGAAGAGCTGGAATTTGCATATAAAATGCATAAACCAACAAATCCTGTTATCTCGAAATAAACAAAAACAGATAATTTAAAAAACATCAAACAACAAACTTTTTATAACACTTATAATTCATGATTCTAATCTGTTTGGTTTAAGTTACTTAAATTAAATATAAAACAATCATTATTATAAATAATATCAAAATGAGGGGGTTAATAATATGAATATAAATAATATAATAACCAATATAAAAATAAACATAACAAAAAAACATATAATTTTTTTAGTATTGTTCGCTGCATTAGTCTTTATCAGCAGCAGGATTAATTTCTCGCCGTTAGTCGGCGCAAATAACCAGTTCTTTACATTGTTCCAGTTCTTTGGGCCGATTGCAGGCGCATTTCTTGGGCCGATATTCGGCGCTGTTTCTGTTCTTTGCTCAGAGATTGCAGATTATTTTATCGTGGGAAAAGCATTCACGCTGATAAATGTGATCAGGCTGACACCGATGCTGTTTGCAGCTTATTATTTCGGAAGAAAATATAATGTAACAAGCAAGATTGTTGCCATTGTTGTGCCATTGATAGCGATAACTGCTTTTGTAATGCATCCTGTCGGAAGAACAGTATGGTTCTTTTCATTGTATTGGACGATTCCAATCATAATAGCATTAATGCCAGAGAAATATTCCCATCATTTTTCATTGAAAAGTTTGGGCGCAACATTTACAGCGCATTCTGTCGGCGGCGCAGCATGGATTTGGGCGATTCCTATGACTGCTGAGCAATGGATAGCATTAATACCTGTGGTTGCATTTGAAAGAACATTGTTTGCTTTAGGTATTGCCAGCTCTTATCTCGTGATGAATACTGTATTGGATAAGGCAATGGATAAATTAAAAGACAAATTTAAATGGAATGTTCCGGCAGATGTTTTGCATATAAACAAAGCGTATGTTATCACAAAGAAAATGTTTAAGATGCATGCATAAATAATGTTAATCTTTTGCATTTGTTTCGTTCCAAGGCGAAGCCACCCGTTTCATGAAGAAGTTTTTAGTATCATTTTAGCGATTTTAAAAAGAATAACCTAAATTTTCAAGAGAAATCTTCATGAACGTGTCCAATCAGGTAGGAAATGAAAAAGAAAAAAGTATTTGTTCAGTTCCTGGGCAAAGCTACACATATCATGAAATTTTTTCAGTTTTTTTTAAATAATTGTATAAAACAAATCGAACAATGAATGAATAAACTAACCAACTAAAAATCATAGTGGACGGGGGACTGCGCCCCTAGAATAGGTGGAGAGCGGTGAAATCATTAAAATGGCAACATCATCAACTTTATCAAAATCAACAACCCAACCTCAATTAATTAATGAAAATGACCTTGAAGCAGAGATGCGCAAGATTGGTGTTGACGATAGGGCAGTTCTTTATATGCTAGATAAAGGTAGATTTAGGATTATTAAATTATATGGCATAAGGAATGCAATGGCTAATATTCTCAAACAGGAAATGCTTTCAATCGGCGGGGAAGTGGCTGTAAACAAAGGTTGCGTTAATTGCACTGTGCCAAAAAGCGATGTCATTGTCATGGGCACAATAAGGCAGATAAAAGAACTGATTAAAAAGATGAAAGTTCAGGTGAGTGAATCAAATGAAGTTGCTGAACAGTTGGAAAAAATGCTGAACCATACAGAAAAAAAATACAGGAAACGATAAACACAAAAACCTTTATAAATTAAAAGATATTTACATGTTAAAATGGCAAATGACAGGATTTCAATGCCCCAGTCAACTGGCGGCTTAATAAGATATTTTGATGAATACAAGTCTAAACTCCAAATGAAGCCAGGATTAATTATTGTGCTTGTGATTGTAGTCATAATTATAGAATTGTTTTTATGGACACAGGCAAACAGCCTGCTCGGATTAGGATAGATTATATTGTTTAGATTTTCTTTTATGTCCGCATGATAACTGATAATACAATAAGATTATAATTTTGAAATGGTGATACATTATGTTTCCAGGAATTGACCCAAAGATGATGAAGCAGGCAATGAAAAAAATGGGCATTAAAGAGGAAAACTTAGATGCTTCTAAAGTTATAATAAAGCTTTCTGACAGGGAATTAGTGTTTGATGCTCCTCAAGTGTCTAAAATAAACATGATGGGGCAGGAAACATACCAGATTATCGGCGAACCTATTGAGAGAGAGTTAAGTGAATCTGATGAGAATACAAATAATACGGAAACTGCAGAAGCAGACGACACAATGCCTGAGATCAATGACGACGATATAAAAACAGTGATGAAGCAGGCAGACTGCAGCGAGGAAACAGCGAGAAGCATGTTAGAAGAAACAAAAGGGGATATTGCTGAAGCGATTGTGAAAATAAAAAAGGAATGAGTTAATCTCCTATTTGTATGTTTGATTAGTTGTTTCTATTTTTTCTAAAAAACGAGTTGATTATATACTAAATGGAATTAGTTTTCGAACAAACTATAGGAAATAACTTTAATTTTCGGATAAACTGAAATTAATGTAAAGTTATTTCCTAATAATCAAATCACTTTCTGCTAGTCACTAATGTTCCGATTATTAAAGTGATTTGATATAATTCCATTTAATATATACAAAAGTCCTTGTTTTTTGTTCGGAAGCTAAGGACTTTTAGTATAATTATTACACTTTTTGTATGTTTCATCTTTGTTTTGTTTCAGCTACCAACTTCACTAAAATAAGAATTTCGGAATTTCAATTAAGGAGATTCTTTATCTCTTCAGTAGAATAAATCTTTACTTTATCCTGTGTTTTTAATTTCTTATCGTTCGACCAGATTCCACATTTTAATTTGAGTGCTAAGGCGAAGTACAAAACATCTTTTTCATCAGGTGAGAGGTTTTCAGCTTCTTCCATAAATTTTGAATATTCCTCTTTTGGGATGATTGTGATTATATCCTTTAACATATGCATAATCTGAATAAATTCATCCTTGCTTCTGGATGTTTTCTTTAATATCATCTCTTGATATTTTAAAAACTCATCTACAATAAATTCAGGAGTGTATAATATAATCTCCTCTTCAAATATAAGCTTAGCATTTACACTATTCTTTATCAAAGCTGAAAATAAGATATTAGCATCAATTACTATAATTATCATCTTGCTTTGTGCTTTTTCATAGCTTTTTCACTAACTTGTTTTCCCCATTCTAATGCTTCTTCTTCAGTTAGTGTACTGTCTTTTGTGAACTCTTTGAACTTCTCTAACATTGCTAGTTTATTCTTTATTGCTTGTCTAGCTACAGCACTCCAATTTATGTCCTGAAAATTATCCATTTCATGTTTCATCTCTTCAGGAACTGATAAAGTTATGCTTACCATTTTTGTACCTCCAGTAGTTTACGTCTAATCTGTGTAATAAGTTTAATATGTATAATACGTTTATATATTTAAAACTTTCGCTTTTTAGAAATTGCAGGGAGATATAACTTATAATTATTTATAGGATTTACTGTTTTTAAAGTGTGTAATTAATTTACAACTGACTGAATTAATTCATCTAATTGATTTACAAATGATCCCACACTCTGGAATTGTAATGCGCTTCATTGAAATAACTGCCAGGCATTCCGCATCCTTCTGGCTCACTCATTTCTTGACAATAAAGTTGAACATTGTTTCGATCTCTTGCAGTCAATGGTGCTTCTTTTAGATGTTTATCAACAAAACGAGATACTGCTCTTGATACTAAACCATCTTCTTCAAGTATAGATGCATGGTCAAGCATTCCTGCAAGCTGGAAAATTGCTGAATAAATTGGATGACCTGAACGCAAAACTCTTTTTCCAATCATGCCTAAACTGAATGACTGCTTCCAAGCCCATTCATATCCTTCCTGCAGCTGCTCAGGACTCATCTTCACAGGCTTAAACACAGCGTGGCGTGTATCATATTTGTCCCATTCATTATGAAGAATCCTTCCTTCTTTTTCCAGTATTCTTCTTAGTTCAGTGCTTGGATATGGTGTTAAGATATGAAAATTTAGAGAATCAACAGAAGTTTTATCATAAACTTCAAGTGTTCTCTCAAAAACAGATGCATCTTCATTGTCAAAGCCAAAAATAACACCAGCCTCCACAAAAATGCCTCTGTTTTGTATCCTTCTTATATACTCAGGAATTTTAGTAACATCAATACCTTTTTTGTTTGCACTTCTTAAGCTTTCTTCAATGATTGAATCAATTCCAATATAAACACCTCTGCAACCAGATTGAGCAGCTAATGACAACAGTTCATCATCCAATGCAATTGTGATAGGTGCTTGGCTGATCCAGGTTTTGCCTAAGCCTCTCATCCTTCTAAACAGTTCTTTGGCATACGGCTTGTTGGCCCACAGATTATCGTCGACAAAAATAAGATATCCTCCTTCAATAGAGCCAATATCCTTAATTACATCTTCTAAATCATATCTGACAAAATCAGGATGAAGCAGTTTTACTGAACAAAAATTACATCTTCTTGGGCATCCTTCTGAGGTTTGGACTGTTGCTATAGAATAGACAGACTTAGATGTGACTAATTGCCTCTCTTCTGTTTGTAAAGGAACCATGTGGGTTTGCATTGAATATCCATCATACACTTTCTTCAGTTGTCCTCTTCTGAAGTCATCTAATATCTGTGTCCAGGCAGAGCCGCCAGGACCTCTTACTACAATATCTGCATGCTGTAATGCTTCTTCTGGCAGTACTGTAGGATGAATCCCACCTAAAACAACCTTAATGCCTAATTTTCTGTACATATCCCCTATTTCATATGCCCTTAATGCTTCAGGTGTCATAGCACTGATTCCAATAATATCAGCTGATGTTGAGATTGTTTCAGGAGTTAGCATATCTTCAACATTCTCGTCGATAACTTTTAAAGAAACACCTTCAAAAGGAGTATGTGCAGCTAAGGTTGGAAGAGTAAGACGATGCGCATTGACCAATTGCAATAATTTGCCGTTAAATCGTGTTGCTCTGGTCCTTGGCACAATTAATACTGCTTTTAGATAATCGTGATGAGCCATGCAATTAAGAATATTAAAGAGATTTATATTGATTACTAAACAAGAAGTCAATTATTAATATCCCTGACTATAGATATAAAAACTCAATAGAAAAAATTGAAATAAATAATTAATAAAATGAGAAATAATTGTTAATATTAATAAAATAAAAATAAATAAGCTTACTCTTCTCCGTGTGCTTCCCCTTCTTCAGGGTTGTAAGATGGCACAGCAGACTTGCTTATAATCATTATCTCGCCAATGCTTTTTACAAGCTGGTGGGGAACAATTACTCCTTTTGCGCTGCCCAATATCTTGTTTAGGAAAGAATTCTTTGTGCTTTTTACTCTCCAGCCAAAAACCTTGTTTGCATGGAGCACGCATTCTTCAATATCACCAAAATATTCGCCTGAATCAGTAAAGACTTTCATATCGTATGTTTCAGATACTCTTTTCATTCTTAACATGGGATACCCCTCCTTTATGTTTCTTTAATTATTAACTCTTATTTCGAACATAATTTTATTCTAACCTTATATTTTTTATTCTAAATAATCTTACTTAATCATCATAAATCTTTATTTATATATAAATATTTCTATTGGTGAGAATAGAATTAAGTAATATTAGAAGAATTATACTATTTTTAGCTACTCACTCCTTACAAAACCCCTCAAACATATTAATCGCTGCTTTTTGCGTGTCTTCAACTGTTTTTGGGTAATTTGTATCTAAGAATTCAACCTTTGAGCCTTTGCTCTCAAACAGGTTTTTCAGCCAGTCGCTTTCATATCTCTCAGCAATCTGCCGTTGGAATACTAATTTTTCGAATATGGCATGGTCTTGTTTCTGCCTTTCCCTTAATCTATGGATAACCACCTGAGGATCAACTTTAGTTATAATCAATAAAGACGGCGCATATTTCATCGCAAGCCTATTCCCTGGAAGATCCATTATATCCCTCAAACTAATTCTTTCCAATTGTACTGGCTGATATACAAAGCTGCTTACAACACCCCTCTCCTGAAGAATTATCTTTCCATTTTCTATTGCAGGAATAATTATTTTTCTGTAAAGAATTTCTCTGTCAAGGGCAAATGCATAAGCTGTGCTCAAACCAGAATACTTTCTTTCGCTTTCTTTTACAATCTCTTCTCGAATAGCTTTGCCAATATAAGAATAAGTTGGTTCAGTGCTTACAATGACATCATAATCTTTAATTTCTTTGAATTCAGGGAAAGCAGTGTGTTGTTTGCAGTGCTCTCTTAAATCAAAAACTTTTTTCCCTTTTTCTTCCAGATGTTTTTTTAAAGTATTGATTACAGTGCCTTTGCCAGAGCCGTCAAGACCATCCACCATAATGAATTTTGCCTTCATAATGATAAAAAAGCTAGTGAAGTATATTAATCTTTGCTCAAAAACCTTTAAACACCAATAAGTTTGTATTCATTAAACCTGATTGGTAGACTACTAATAAATGGTGACAAAACAAAAGATTTATAAATTCCTCCACACTCCAAGGAGTTATGTCTTCAGATATTAAATTAGATTTAGATGCAATGCTTAATGTTTATGATAGCTTGCTCTCTGAATGGTCTGGTGCAATTCTCAAAGGTAATCCTGTACCACCAACTGCACGAAAAATGGCTCATTTAGATGGATGCGCTGCATTGTCTGATTTTCGTTTAACTGAAATAGGTTATCAAGATAACAAAATTGTCCCAAGAGAAGTGAAGAATGCGATTGTTGATAAACGAAAAGAACTCCTGTTGGGGTTGCTGTATGATAGATTAATTTCTGTACCTGAAACCACACTTGATTCGGTTTTAGAGAAAGTAAGAGACCCACTTCTTGATGCTGCTACAATATGGTTAACTGTGAATGGTGGAATAAAGAGTACAAGACGAAGCCAGTTTGCTCAGAGCTTTAATCCATTAGTAGATATGATACAATATGAACCTACCTCGATACAAGACAAAAATGCATCACAACCTTTATCAAAGCCATTATTATTCAAAACATTGAATTTTTATTTTAGGCCTATCATGTTGCTGGAACTTATAGCAGACCATCCAGAAATAATTCCTAAATTAGAAGAAAATTCAAGCTATTTTATGCATCGCCTTTTTGAAAAGAAAAAATATACCCTCCAAGATATAGAGTCAGAGATTGCAGAAATGATACCTGACTTTTTTTCTGACAGGTTGCTGAGTGTGTTACAGAGAGCAGATGAATTTGTCCAGCACTCACAAGAAGGCGTAATTAAAGTAAAAAGGCTTGGCAGGTATATTCTCCCACCTAATTTCCCTGTTTCTTTTGTAAAAAGCGGAGCTAACGCTGAAAGGGAATTTAAGGAAATGTTTACTGACGCAGAAATAAAAAGAGAGATTTATACAACATTAGGAGAAGTATCGCTCTTAATAACAAGAGAAGTTATACAGAAATATGGCTGCTTAAATCCATTGAAAAATAATAGTACATTTGCAGTAGGAGAATCTGCATATGCAACAATTAAGAGACTAATTAGAAATTATGCAATGAACCAGTTATTAGGATTATGGAAAGAAAGCGATATTCCTAGTTATTGTCCAGAGACCTCATTTTCTCGCCTCATGTTTATAGAAGCAGAACTACAAGGTGAAAGACTGATGATTACTGATAATGGACTTAAAAAAACATCAACGGTATATTTCACTAAAGATAGCAGACCTTTAGATACATCAATAGAACTTCCATTTTGTGTATATATTCTTAATAGATATTATAAAACTGCGACAGATATCAACGCTGAAAGAAGTGCAAGTGCACAACAAGAAACACAGTAAACATATTAAGCACATTAAGCACATAAACATAATGCTTCTTTGAAAAGTTTAGAACACAAGTTTAGAACATAAATTAAAAAGTAATTTTTCCTAAACTTTTATAAATATCAAAATTAAAAATTTTCTTATGCATCACAAAATCATCGCAATTGTTGGCTTGCCTGGTTCTGGAAAAACAGAGGTAGCCAGATTCTTTGAACAATTAGGTTTCAAAATAATAAGATTTGGTGATTTAACAGATAGATTAATTAAAGACAACAATCTGGAGCAAAATGAAGAAAACGAAAAAAGAATGAGGGAATTTATCAGAAAAAAAGAAGGCATGGAAGCTTATGCAAAGCTGCATTTAGAAGAGGTTGAAAAAGAGTTGCATGCAAATAATGTTGTTATTGACGGGCTTTACAGCTGGGAAGAATATCTGTTTCTGAAACAAAAGTTTGGTGAGCATTTGCTCTTGCTGGCAATATATGCGCCTTCGCCTGTAAGATATCTGCGGTTGGGTACAAGACTGCGCAGGCCATTAACAAAACAAGAGGCGATTTCCAGAGACGTCGAAGAAATTGAAAAACTAAAAGTAGCAGGGCCAATAGCAATAGCTGACCATACACTCATCAATGTTCATGGTTTTGATGATTTAAGGATTCATATAGATGAATTTGTGAAAGAGCATTGCTCGTAGAATGTTTATCTAACTATACACACTTTTTTTTACATCTATTCTTGTTCCCAGCAATCCTCTAAGCAAAAACTCTCTAAATCTTAGAAAAACAAATGAAATCTTAGAATTTTACGAGAAATATTGCAAAGGCGAGTGAACAGGGAATCATTATTTAGTATAGACAAATGTATTAATCTAACAATTTCATCACAACAAAACATATAAAACTCATTTTCTTCCCAAATGCAATGAATAGCACAATAAAGAGTAATAAGAGCATTGCAACAAACAATCTTACATCAAGTACTTCAAGCTTTAGAACAGCAGCTATCCCTCAACTAATAGCTATTGTCGGTTTAACTGGCGCAGGTAAAAGCGTTGCTGCAGAATTCTTTGAGAAAAAAGGATTTGCCAAAGTAAGATTTGGGCAGATTACAATAGACTTTCTTAATGAACAAGGAAAAGAAATCAGCGAGAAAAACGAGCGTGAAGTCAGAGAAGGATTAAGAAAGGAATTTGGCATGGGCGCTTATGCAATAAAAAATATTCCTAAAATACAAGCATTGCTGGCAAAAGGCAGTGATGTTGTTGCAGACGGTCTTTACAGCTGGAGTGAATATAAAATTTTAAAAGAAAAATTTGGTGAGCAATTAAATATTTTAGCAGTTCAAGCATCACCAGCTGTTCGGTATCAGCGATTAGCAATGAGAAAAGAAAGGCCTCTGACAAATAACGAGGCAGCAGCACGCGATTACAGCGAGATAGAAAACATTGAAAAAGCAGGGCCAATAGCTATTGCTGATTATGTTGTAATCAATAATGGAAGTTTAGACAAATTCAATACTCAGCTTTCTGAAGTTTATAATAATATAACCAACTCTACAAATGATTTTATAAATGATTCTAAAAGTGATTCTACAAATAATATAAATAATCCTATTATTAATATAAATGAAGGTGAAGCTATGAATAAAGAAATGAATAATAATTCTTGTTGCTGCTGTGTTTCTGAACATGGAAATTCTGTAGATGTAAAAACAGATTCTAGTTTAAACCAAAATTTAAACTCAAACCTAAATCAAACTAGAATCTG
>Ga0209211_10002196_pt1 | contig 34235 bp, 34 predicted proteins | sample RifGroA2_FD_183992 | JGI IMG/M metagenome (GOLD analysis project Ga0209211, IMG submission 183992) | Groundwater microbial communities from Rifle, Colorado, USA - Groundwater A2 (SPAdes) (version 2) | ecosystem: Environmental > Aquatic > Deep subsurface > Groundwater | place: Rifle, Colorado... | reverse complement strand
TTTGGGTTGGCAATGCCACGAACTACGCCGTCAAGCTATCCGGTTTATCAAAAGAGGGTTATCACATTTACATTTCAGAAGATGTGTATAAAAATATGGCCAAGTCTAGTAAAATTCAGGGAAGCCCAGAGCGTGATATGTGGGAATCGAGAACTTGGACTGATGTTGATAGTGTAACGATATATAGAAGTAACTGGACTTGGTCCTTAAATTAAGCCCGCCCCCATTTCGCCAAAAGAAAAAAGCGGAGCAAATGGAAAATTCCTCCCCAAACCCAGTATGAGATAATCTACCCTCCCTATTTTTTTAAGATTAATTATTTAAAATAAAAAAATATGAAAAATAGAGTTCGTGCCATTATAATAAGAAATGGAAAGATATTAACTATTAAGAGAGTAAAAAAAGACTTAAAATGTTAAAAGAAATTAGAATAAATAAGAATCAAAAAAATACTATCTTCAACGTAGAAAAAAACACCGGAAATTTGGTGAAGATATAAAAAAAGGGTGGGGGTAAAAACCTGCGGGTTTTAAAAAAGTTTTTGCTTATTTTAGCATATTTGATAAGATAAAGAGTATATGTTGGATATAAAATTCATAAGAGAAAATAAAGATTTGGTAAAAGAATCGGCGCGAAAGAAGTGTCTTGATTTTGACGCGGAAGAGCTTTTGGAAGTGGATAGCAAAAGATTGGCTATTCTGAGGGAGGTGGAAGATATGCGCGCGAGGCAGAATGCCGTGAATTCTTCTGTGGCTTCGGCTCAAGATCCAAACGAAAAGGAAAGAATAATAGAAGAGATGCGAATTTTAAAAGCCGCTCTTTCGGAAAAAGAAAACGATCTTAAACAAGCCGAAGAAGTTTGGAAAAGTCTCATGTATGAGGCCCCCAACATCCCCGACTTTTCGGTACCGGAAGGCAAAGATGACAGCGCGAATAAAGAAATAAGGATCTGGGGAGATGAGCACAAACAAAAAGGTTTTGAGCCAAAGAGTCATACGGAGATAATGCAAAATTTAGATCTAGCCGATTTTGAAAGAGGCGCCAAGGTCTCCGGTTTTAGAGGTTATTATCTTAAAAACGATGGAGCGCTTCTTACTTTTGCTATTTGGCAGTTTGTAATTGATGAATTGGTTAATGCCGGTTTTTCTCCAATGATTGTGCCTTCCATGGTGCGCAAAGACACATTGTACGGCACGGGTTATCTGCCGCAAGGAGAAGAAGATATGTATAAAACTCAAGATGATGATTATCTGGCCGGCACGGGAGAGGTGGCCGCGATGTCCTACTATTCGGGAGAAGTTTTACCGCTAGATAAATTTCCCATAAAAATACTGGCTTTTTCGCCTTGCTTTAGAAGAGAGGCGGGAAGTCACGGCAAAGACACCAAGGGGCTCATAAGAGTGCATGAATTTATGAAGTTGGAACAAGTTGTTTTATGCAAAGCTGATCACCAGGAATCAATAAAATGGCACGAGCAGATTACAAACAACACTCAAGCCATAATGCAAAAACTGAAAATTCCATACAGAATTGTTTTAAACTGCGGTGGTGATCTTGGTTTGGGGCAAGTGAAAAAGTATGATATAGAAGCATGGGTGCCATCCGAGGGTAAGTACAGAGAAACTCATTCTTCATCTTATTTCCACGATTTCCAAACAAGAAGATTGAACATAAGATACAAAGACGAAAATGGCAATTTGCATTTCGCTCACTCTCTAAACAATACCGCCATCGCCACTCCGAGAATACTCGTGCCAATTTTGGAAAACTATCAACAAGAAGACGGAAGCGTAATTGTGCCGGAAGCTCTTAGAAAATACATAGGCAAAGATAGAATATCTCTAAAGTAAAAAAATGACCAGACGCGAAGAAATATTGGCGCGGTCAAGAAAGATAAGAAGAAGAAAAGGTTTTTTTAAGGCGCTTTTGGGTGTGTTGGTTTTTTCCGTTTTCTTTGCCTGCGTAACATGGTTTTTTCATCTGGATTTTTTTGCCATAAAAAATATTTATGTGCGTGGCGTTGAGACTATAGATGAAAAAGAAATCAAACACGAAACCATCAATAATCTTGGTGGCTTATACTTCTGGCTCTTGCCAAAGGATAATGTGCTGCTGGTTTCAAAAGACAATATTTCCGCCAAGCTTTTAAACAGTTTTGCTCGCGCTAAAAGCGTAAAGGTCGGCCGAAATCTGCCAAATGGTCTGGATGTTGAAGTGAAGGAGAGAATAAATACTGCTTTATCGTGCAAGGGCGAAGTTTGCGCTTATATTGATGAAGACGGTTTTGTGTTTGAGAGAGCGATTGCGTTTGACGACAAAGAATTTTTAAAATTTTTTGACGAAAGAGAAGATTCATTTTTTGTCGGTTCAAGTGTTTCTCCTCGCGTGGGCGAAAATATTTTAGATAAGGAAGAATTTGAGAAGCTCATGCGTTTCGCGGAGACGTTCGCGAGCGAAAAATTCAGCGTAGAAAGCGCGCATATAAAAGAAGACGGATCATATTTTATAAAAATAAACGAAGGCTGGAACATCATTTTAAATAAGCAAACGGATATTGCCTCTGCCAGAGAAAATCTTGCCATTTCTCTAAATGGAGAGATAAAAGATAAACGCGTTAATCTTAATTACATAGATCTGCGCTTCGGCAACAAGATTTTTTATAAGTTTAAAGAGTAACTCCCACACCTATCTTGGCATTGCAAAAGTAAGCCATTGAGACTTCCTCGCAACACAAACATGGACTGCAAATTATATATATCTGCAAAAAATGCGATTTTGTAAAAGCGAATAATGCCAAGGTGGGGTTTGGGGAGCCGACAAAAATTGAAAAGATATTTTCTTTGTTTTAGTTCGCCAGTGCAAGCACTCCAAAAAAGTTGTTGGTAGCGCGAAAAGGTGGTAGTATTGTTCTACAAGGACTCCATGCTTTGTATTATATTCCTTGTTCTGAATTATACAATATCCAATTATGAATATTGCGAAAAATATTAAAAAACTTCGTGCCGAAAAAGGTTACTCTCTCGAAAAGATCGCTCGTCTTGCTGATGTGTCACTAAGTACAGTCGTCAAAATAGAAGATGGCACGAATCAAAACCCCACCATAGAAACCGTCCTAAAACTCGCCACTGCGTTCGAAGTCGGTATTGATGATTTAGTAATTTGATTGACAAATTTAATTAATATGATATACTTTAAAAAATAATTGTTATTTAACAAACCTCAACTAACCCTCAACGCAAAGGATAAATCCATGAACAAGAAAATCTTTATTGGTCTTGCGTGGCCTTATGCAAACGGTAGTTTGCATTTGGGACACGCTTCTGCATTCATTGGTGCAGATATTCTGGCTCGCTACCATCGACTTGCAGGCAACGATGTTCTGTTGGTTTCTGGTAGTGACTGCTATGGTACGCCTATCGCAGTGGAAGCTGCAGAGAAAGGAATAGCCCCGTCGGACATTGCTGATAAGTATCATCAAGAATTTCAGGAAAGTCTCATTGATGGACTGAAGTTTTCTTACGATATCTATACAAGAACGACAACCGATCACCACTCAAAGATTGTGCAAGAGCTTTTTCTGGATTTGTATCAGAAAGGTTTCTTGTACACGAAGACTGAAAACGCTCTCTATTCTCCATTTTTGAACCGGTTTCTACCTGATAGATTTGTGGAAGGAACATGTCCAAAATGTGGCTATGATAGTGCTCGTGGAGATCAGTGTGATGAGTGTGGTATGCTTTTGGATGCTTTGGAATTAAAAAATCCAAGGATTAATCCAAAGGTGCTCAAGCGTGTTGGCGAAGTCAGTGAAAATGAACGTCGGCTGGAAGCTCGACCGTCAGAGCATTTTTATCTCAAACTCACTGCATTGCAAGAAAGACTCGAAGAATGGGTAGAGAATACGAGTGCTCCATGGCGAAAAAATGCGCGTGGATTTGCTCAGGGCTTCTTGAAACAGGGACTGCAAGACCGTGCGATTACTCGCGATACAGACTGGGGTGTCCCTATTCCACTTCCTGGCTATGAATCAAAGCGTATCTACGTCTGGTTCGAAGCGGTGACTGGCTACCTGTCAGCTTCTCGCCTTTGGGCAGAAGAAAATGGAACGCCAGAAAAGTGGAAAGAGTGGTGGTGTAATAGTGATGCTATACATTACTATGTACATGGAAAGGATAACATTCCTTTCCATACCATTATTTGGCCAGCACTTCTGCTTGCTGAAGGCACACTGCATACCCCTGACCATATCGTATCATCGGAGTATCTTACACTTGAGGGGAAGCAATTCTCCAAGAGTCGTGGATGGGCAGTATGGCTCCCAGATTTTCTGAAGTCATTTGACCCTGAAACATTGAGATACTTCCTGGTTGTGAATGGTCCAGAAAATAGCGACTCGGATTTCATATGGGCTGAATACGCTCAACGTGTGAACGGTGAGTTAATCAGCACATTTGGCAACCTCGTGAATCGTGTACTATCCTTCAGCAAGAAGCATTTCCCAGAAAATATTCGTTTTCCAGTTAAGCTGGATGATGAATCAATGGAACTGCTTCGCAAGGCTGAAGATTCCTTCAACAAAGTTTCAAAACTTATTGAAGAAGGAAAATTCAGATCTGCCTTTCGGGTAGTGCTAGAAGTTGCAGAACACGGTAATCGCTATGTGCACGGTCGTGAACCATGGATCAAGATAAAGAATGGCACTGCTCGCGACGAAGTAGAATCTGATTTGGCAGTCTGCCTTCATTTGATTCATTCTCTCGCGGTGCTCGTGAATCCTTTCTTGCCAGGAACTTCAGAAAAAATCCACACCTTCCTTGGTCTGGATGCAAAAAGTGTGGTATGGAGTTATCCTCCCACACCAAAAGCAATTTCTGTCGTTGAGTATGCTCCACTTTATAAAAAAATAGAGGAAGCCGAAATCGTTACAGCACAAGAAAAGCTGGGACGATTGGAGTAAGTGATTTAAGTTTTAATTAACTCAGGCGGAGATTGTATTCAACAGTCTCCGCTTTTTCTTTACATTATTGTAGAATGTGGTATGTTGTTAACGTATGATTCTTAATAGTGATACTAAAAAATTAGTAGAAGGCTTTTTGAATGAAGTTGTAAGTATTGGTATTAATTTTAAGTTACAAGAAAATGTGAATAAAGCTCGAGTTTCAAGCACTGACATTGGGAAGATTGTTACTGACTTACCAACTAATGGTATGTCATTGATTGAGATACTTGATGAATTTAAGGAACACATTTTGCCATATTGTACTAATTTTAGTAGTGCGCATTTTATGGGATTCCCTGATTCTGGGAATTCCGCAGCAGCACTTGGAGGCGCTGTGTTGTCTGATTTTTTACAGCAGAATCTTATAAATCAGAGTTTTTGTGCGCCGTCCGCAACCTTTGTTGAGATTGCTGTTTTGCAATGGCTTAGGGAAGCCGTTGGGTATAAAAGGACATACCCGAAGGATATTTGGGGAGTTGGTGGGATTATTACACCCGGGGGTACAGTTAGTAATGCTGTCGGAATGATGCTTGCACGCGAAAACAAGCAAGCAGGAACGTTGGAGAATGGAGTTTCGAGCCCTAGCTCTTTTAAAGTAGTTGTTCCAAAAGGTATTGGTCATTATAGTGTAAAAAGTGCACAAATGTGGATAGGTTGCGGGCATAACCTTATTGAGGTTGAGACAGATAATTTCCGCTATGATTTAGATGATCTTGAATGTAAACTTAAAGAAAACAAAGGCGAAATTATGGCTGTGGTTGCATATGCTGGAGATAGCCGGACGATGACAGTAGATAATCTTGATAAAGTCGCAGATTTGGTTCATATAATTGATTCAAACATTTGGTTGCACGCAGATGCGTGTCATGGATTTAGTCTTGGATTTAGTAGCGAATTAAGACATAAAATAAAAGGGATTGAAAAATTCGACAGCATATCAACAGACCCACATAAGGTGATGATGACACCGTACACCATAAGTGCACTACTGGTTAAGGACCCTGAGAATCTTAAAAAAATAACTAGTCTGTCTGATCTTATCATGCAAGAGGAATACGCCTTCGGGCAGATAACCCCGTTCTTGGGGAGCAAGTCTTGGATGTCGCTTAAATTGTGGTTTATGATGAAAAATTTTGGCAAAAATGGACTCGATGAACTAATTACAAAGCGTCATTATTTTGCAGTTGAGCTTTCTTCCATCCTCAAGTCCAACAAAAACTTTATGGTTCTAAACGATGTTGAGATAAATTCAGTTGCTTTCTTCTTTACTGCAGGAAGAAAACATTCAGTTGCTGAAATTAATAGAATTAATAGGGGTATACATCAAAGAATGCTTGAAGAAGGGAAGTGTCATCTACATCAATTCAGTATTCCTGATCGAGGCATTTTTAAGAAAGGAGAAATAGTATATCCACTTAGATTTATGTCTGGAAACCCAAACACAAGTAAGAAAGATTTGCATGACATGATTGAATATGTACAGACATTGGGAAATGAGCTTTTGCTCAAATAATATCTTATGGAGAAAATAATATTTAAGAAAATATCCGAATTTGCACAGAAGCATATTGGAGACATAAATTCATTTATTTGTGTTTACGGATCATATGCTTCGGGTAATCATTCAGTATTGTCAGACTTGGACATTTTTATAGCAGCTGAAAAACATGAGCCATATTTTTTTGATGTTTTTAAAAGTTTTTTGCTTGATATTCACGAACGCTACGGATTGAATACTGACGACGAGGTTCCTTATGAGAACAAAATTATCGTTTCTTATCAGGATGTCTTACGCGCAGTACAACTAAAACCCTTTACCTTAAATAGTAGGAAATCTCTGGTTGTACCTCCTGTTGAGAAGACGAAAGAATTTCTATCTTCAGATGGAGTACGGTGGCGACTGATTCTAAATGCACTAACTTCTCCTCATGTGTGTCTCTACGGAAACCATGTTGCATATGAGGACTTTGTTAGACAGGCTGAGTCTGCAATTGTAAAATTAGCAAGAAGTTTGTGTTCTGATAATGTTTTAGACGAAACTCAACTGCTGGAATCCTTACTTGCAAGCAATAGGGGGCACGAGGGAGAAAATTATCTAGGATATAAACGAGAAAGAGAGAGTGTAGTGAAACATCTCAAAGATATTATTGAAAGGCATATTTAGGTAAATATAATATAGACATATGAAAGATTTTTCTGTAAATACAAACATAAACACCCCTGTACAAAAATTGATAGACATAGCAAGTTCAAATGCACATCTTGTGGTTGAATATCCCGACAGTACAAATGTTAGTATATTGAAATTAGTCTCTAGTTTCTTGTGTGTGCCAAAGGATAATATAGGAATAGGTATTGGATCAACTCAGATTCTCTTTCAGTTACCTAATTTGCTTGAATATAAGCGGGCAATTGTCCCCGTACCAACGTTTTGGGAGTACACAACATTCAACAGACTTTTCGATAAAGAGATTAAAAAAATTTTTCTCAATGCAAATGAAAATTTTCATATTAATAATGCTAACTTACAGAAAGAAATCGAGCCATCTGATTGCGTTTTTCTGTGTAATATCAATAACCCGACCTCGATTTTATATAGGAAAACCGATGTCTTGGAACTAGTTAGAAATAACCCGGAAACTCATTTTGTAGTAGATGAGACCTATCTTCTATTTAGGGAAGACTTTACTAATCAGAGTCTTACCAAAGAAGCAGCACGGTACGATAATCTTCATGTTGTACTTTCATTTTCCAAGTTCTTCTCTATTCCAGGAATACGATTTGGAGTAATTGTTTCCGATCGAGATACTGTAAAAAAATATACAGAAAAGTTCCATATACCCTACTCAGTAAATCCGTTGACAGAGATACTATTAAATAACACGCTTAACGATACTGAGTTTATTCATAATAGTAGAAAATTTTATAGAACGGAGGGAGTTGTGTTTTTTAATAAATTATCTCGCATACTAAAAGGGCGACTGCGGTGCTATAAGCCAGACGGATGCTTTATTTTGGCAAAAATACTTACCAATCAAAATAGCAGATATATTAAAGACACCCTACGAAAGGAAGGTTGTATGATTAGAGGAGGTCACGAGCTCACAGACCTTGATGAAACGTGGTTGCGCTTTTCGATCCGGAGTGACGAAGATAATACGTTACTTTTGAGTAAACTGGACTTACTGCTCCAATAATATTATTTTCACCTAATGAATATTGTACTGGATATTATTTGTGGATTGCGAAGTGGCGAACCAAAACAAAGAAAATATCCTTACCTTTTTAATTTTTCGGTGATAGGTGTGGGGGATAAAAGTTTTATGCTACAATGAACGCAATGCGACATCATGACATAGTGATTTTTTATCATAAAGATTGTTTTGACGGCTTCGGTGCCGCTTACGCGGCTTGGAAGAAGTTTAAAGATAAGGCGGCGTACGCGCCGCTTGGACACTCTCTTGAGCCAATGAAGATAAGCGGCAAGAAAGAAATATATTTTCTGGATTTTTGTTATAATTCTCAAGAAGTGATGGATAAGATTGTCGGAAACAACGAAAAGGTGGTGATTATAGATCATCATGTTACTAACGAGAATATCACCAAGTCTGTTCCTGAGCATTATTACGACATCAATCATTCCGGCGCGACACTTGCCTGGCAATATTTCCATCCGAAAAAGACAATGCCTAAAATGTTGGCAAATATAGAAGATCAGGACTTGTGGAAATTTAAGTTGCCGTTTACAAAAGAAGTGAACGCCATGTTGGATCTTTATGATTTTGATTTTAAGATTTGGGATAAGATTATTAAAGACTTTGAGAATCCCGCGAAAAGAAAAAAATACATAGAGATGGGCAAGTATGCTTTGGCTCATAAGGAATCCATGGTAAAGAGAGCCGTTAGCAGGGCAGACAAGGGCGTGTTTGAAGGGCATGATGTCTTGATATCAAATTCTTCTTTCCTTGCTTCCGAGATAGGCAACGCTTTAGTGGAGGCCGGCGCTGAAGTAGCCATAATCTGGAATCAGCGAAAAGGACAAACTCACGTCTCCATAAGAGCGGATAAAAGCGGCAAAATAGACGTATCCAAGATTGCGGCTAAATATGGCGGAGGCGGACATAAGGCGGCATCGGGTTTCGGCTTGCCGGCGGATAAACCATTTCCGTGGAAAATTACAAAATGAGCAAAATAGTTTTATATCGCAAATATCGCCCGTTAAACTTCAAAGATGTTTTAGGGCAAGAGCATATAGTGGAGGTGCTTAAGAACGCCGTCAATTCGGGTAGGGTGGCACATGCTTACCTCTTTGCCGGTCCAAGAGGCACGGGCAAAACGAGCGTGGCGAGAATACTGGCCAGAGAAGCCGGCTGCGTGGAGATGGATTTGCTTGAGATAGATGCCGCTTCCTCCAGAGGCATAGATGAGATTCGCGCTCTAAGAGAAGGAGTAAGATTTTCTCCTCTTGGCGGAAGTGTTAAGGTCTATATAATAGACGAGGTGCACATGCTCACCAAAGAAGCCTTTAACGCTCTCCTTAAAACTCTTGAGGAACCGCCTTCGCATGTGATTTTTATTCTTGCTACCACGGAGCTTGATAAGGTGCCGGAAACGATTATTTCCAGATGTCAAAATTTTACCTTCCGCAAAATATCGGAAAATGTGCTTCGCAAAGCGATGCTAAGTATCGCCGTAAAAGAAGGTTTTGAGATAGACGAAGAAACAGCCGGTTTAATAGCTCTTATGGCAGATGGTTCTTTCCGCGACGCGCAGGGTACTTTGGATCAGATTCTTTCCGCTCAAGGCGGGGAAGGAAAGATTGCCGGTGAAGCGGTAAGGCTTTTTCTCTCCGTGCCGCCGAGAGAGTTGGTGGAAAAATTTATCATCGCCATAATGGAGAAGAAGGCGGAGGAAGGTCTTGAGGCGATAAGCGAGGCTGTAAACGGCAATATTGATATGAATGTTTTTCTTAAGCTTGTTTTAAGAGATATTCGCTCCATGCTTTTGCTTAAATTCGCGCCAAATATGAGGAAGCAAATTGAGGACACCCATAGCGATAAAGAGTTTAAGTTTGTAGAAAAGGGAAGTACTGCCGCTGATAAAGGTCAGCTGGAAAATATTTTAAAAATTCTTCTTCCCGCTCTCGGAACCAAAAATACTTCGTATTTGCCTCAAACGGCGCTTGAGCTTGCTTTTTTGGATATAGTGAAGTAATTAAATCAAACCAGCTTCGTAGCCAAAATCGGTTTAATGTGTTAGTCTAAGCAAGTGATTGGGGGATCGTCTAATGGTAGGACAGTGGCCTTTGAAGCCATTAATCGGGGTTCGAGTCCCTGTCCCCCAGCCAAATTTCAGAATTCTACTTTTTGGCTGTGTCTCCTAAACAAAATCCGAACTTTTTACCAAACTAATCCGACTGACGACTAATCTGTGCGCCTCGTCCGCTCTCTGCGGTCGCGGGAGCAAAAACCAAAAATTTTCCTTACCTTTCTTATTTTCCTCGGCGGGGGGTGTGGGGGGTGAGGAAGCGTGGGACGCTTCTGCAAGAAAAAATGGAAAGGAAATTTTTGGTTTTGCTTCGCCGCTACTAAATACATCATATAACAACTTGGAATATAACACAACGGAATACTATAATGCAAATACATGACAAAGGCGATTTTTTCAAAAGATCATAAATATATGATAGAGCAGCTGAAGAAAGCTCGTATTGAGTCTGGCTTGGATCAAGTTGATGTAGCAAGGCTACTTGGCAGAACTCAACCTCACATATCAAAGATTGAAGCTGGGCAAAGACGACTTGATATTACGCAACTCAAGGAGTTCGCAAAGATTTATAAAAAAGACATTAATTATTTCATCAAATAAAAATATGGAAATAGATTCTCACAAAACGATTGTAGGTATCATTGGTGGTCATTCTCATAATACAAACCAACAGGCATTGTCTCTGGCAGAAAAGACCGGAGAACAATTAGCGAAACTTGGTATTACTATTGCTTGTGGTGGCGAGGATGGGATTATGGAAGCAATTTGTAAAGGAGCAAAACATTGTAATGGCACAACAATAGCCATCACTAAAAGTAACAAAAAAGGGGATGCAAATAGGTATGTTGATTATGTAATTCCAACATCACTTGATCTCGCTTTTATGAATGTTCTCGCTTGGTCATCTGATGCAGTTATTGCATTTGATGGGCGTTTTGGAACGATGTGTGAAATTGGTTTAATTCTTGATATTGGTAGACCTTTGGTGCTTCTTGGTAAGCACGAATTAATTCATACTGAAAAGATAAAAGTTCACAACTTTGTTCACCTTGAGGAGTACTCTGATGAAAATATTCAGAAAGCTATTGATTTTGTGATACAACACATTTCTAAAAATAGATCGTAAACCAATATGCCATACTCAAGCTTTGTTTTTGATAAATCCATAGAAGAAATCATTCGATTGTTAAAACCACAGACCCTTCTTGATCTTGGTACCGGTGCTGGAAAATACGGTGAATTAGCAAAAAAGATCAGTCCGTCCACAAAATTAACAGCTATTGAGATTGAAAAAGACTACATAAAGAAATTTAGACTTCTCTCAATCTATGATGAGGTCTGGAACATTTCTGTCACAGATTTAATCAACCCAAAATATTACGACTCAAACTTTGATGTCATTATGATCGGTGACATTATTGAGCATCTGAAAAAATCAGACGGTATTGATCTACTCAATTTTTTGATCTACAGGTGTCGTTGGATTATTCTCGAGTTTCCCCACCATTATCTTCAAAACTCTGTTGACGGGTATCATTCAGAGGCTCATATATCGGTATGGACAAAAGACGACTTCGTATCATTTGAAAGGACGCAACTATATGAGAAAGATACTCAGCGTTTGGTTGTACTGCGTGGCTATCTTGAAAACAAGACATCCGTTGCAGGTGTTGAATCAGTGATTAGTGAATATGAATAATAATGATTTAAAAATTGGTGCGTGCATTATGGTACATAATATGGCCCCTTTTATTGGGGCTTGTGTGCAATCACTTCAATGGACAGACGGAATATTTATATACGATGATCATTCTACCGATGGAAGTGTTGAGGTGGCACAATCTCAATCTGAAATACCAATTAAGGTTGAGTACTCAAAAAATAAGGACGTGGCTTTTAAGAGAGGAGAACTTGAGACACGAAATTATGTTATTGACCGAGCTTTCGAAGAGCTTAGTGTTGATATTTTGGTGATTGCAGATGCCGATGAATTATTTTCTTCATCACTTCGTTCAAAAATAATCGATTCTTTCAAGAATCATAATACGGACGGGATAGCGTTTTCAATATGGCATCTTTATGACGAAAAACAATATATTCACTTTTGGGAAACAAAAATTAATGGTGTGGATATGATTGATCCACATACCCGTATTATTAAAAAAGGTAGACATTTCGTCCCTCTTTTTGAGGACGGCAGTCATCCAATTCTTGAACCAACAAAAAATACGATCTGTTTCCATGGTCCTTACCATTTTCATCTTAAATATCACTATAAAAGCACACTCCCTAACTACTCAATTTATTTTCTACCGGAAAGACCGAGGAAAGAGGATGTGTTGTCGTATCTTAGACCGTTGCCTTTCGAGTTGCCGAATGATGTCAAATCAGCCATTTCGTTGGTTGATTGGGACAGCTTACCACCTTACAAAGAAACGCCCCACCACTCATCAGAGCGTGTAAAATTTACCGATCCACGCGAAGCACTTATTCATCCTAAAGATAAAAATATATGATAAATCTTGAACGAGGAAAAGATATATTGCTTTTCTATGAAAAGCACAAATGGGATTATGTTGAGACATATTCAAAAAGAAGTATCTCTGGTTTTTATGCGTGGTATACCCTTTTAGTTCATGCTTTAAGAGAGAATGGATATCGTGTTCATGAAAACGATTATAAACTAGCTTTGGCTAATCCAACTTATCCCATTGGGATTGTGGGTACACCAAATTGTATCCCAAAATGGCCATTACCTAATCCAGCGATTTTAGGTCCGAGCATGTACGATAATCCATCTCAAAATCCACACTTAATGAAAGACCCGAGATTTAAATATTACTTACTGACATGCAATTGGCTTAAAGATGTTTTTGAAAAAGTGTATGGCAATACATGTGTTTTATGGTATGCGGGAATCTCAACAGATGAGTGGGGAGATACAAAAAATAATCAAAAATCTATTGATGTACTTATTTATGATAAAGTTCGCTGGGAAAGAGAAAAAACTGTTCCATTATTTCTTGATCCGATCAAAGCATATTTGGATAAAAAAGGTCTGTCATATTTTGTACTACCATACGGAAATATTACACATGAAGTTTATAAAGATTTATTAGGAAAGAGCAAATCGATGGTTTTTCTCTGCGAACATGAAACTCAAGGGATTGCTTATCAAGAAGCCCTCGCTTCAAATGTGCCTATCATTGCATGGGATCACGGGTGGTGGACTGATCCTGTTTGGCCAGCATTCTCTGAAAATCCTATCCCGGCAACGTCAGTGCCAAATTTTTCAAAAGAATGTGGGGAAAAATTTAAAATGATTTCAGATTTTCCAGAAATATTTGAGAGATTTTGGACCAATCTTGATTCTTATGAACCACGCGCGTATATAGAAAAAGAGGTTTCTTTCAAAGTATCGGCTGATCTATACGCAAAATACTATTTTAGCATCTGATTATTATGGCAACTTACAAACGCGCGTGGTTTATAAATTTTACTGGGATTGGAAATGGGATAGTCATCGCTCCCTTACTTAAATGTTTTGAGAAAAGTTATTCAACGACGAAATATTTTCATAGTGAAAATAAAATTCTTTCAGACAAATGGTTTATTGAAAAAGCTGAATTGAGGAATTTAGCGGGATTGAGTCCAATTGCGTGGAGACGGTTTAATAGAGAAGACTGGGATAAGATTGTAGATTTTGTAAGTCGAAATCAGATTGATTTGATTGTTAATTTGCGTAATGAGGGTCCAAAGTATGATATCGGTTATTACGAATTTAAGAAATTTCTAAAACAGGATCATGATGTTGCTTTTTGGGATTTAGATTTTGATGTTATTGAAAATAGAGAAAAACAAGAAAATCTGACTTGTGATCTTCTAAAAATGTTTGAGCAACAAGGTGTTGATATTTCTCATTACGAATCTCAATGGCTCTATATTCATGGTGGAGAAAAAAGTGGGATTGGTTTTGGTATGGCCGCTAGTCAAAAAAATAAGCGTTGGTCAACACATAAGTGGATTGAATTAGCGCAAAAACTATTGAAAAATTATGATCAAAAAATAATATTATTTCATGGCTTGTCACAAGAGGAAACTGATAAGGCAATAGAGGTACAAAAAAGTATTGGATCGAGCAGATGCGAAATGATCAACCACCAAGAACTTAGCCGTATTGCGATTATGTTGGGAAAGTTAAAATGTTTTATCTCAAATGATACTGGCCTTTTACATATTTGTTCTGCGACTGGAACTCCCACAATTGGTCTATATACAAGTACTGACCACAACATTTGGGCACCTTACAATAAAACAAACTTTTTATACTGCACCAACATTTTTATGGAAAAGTGTCCTGCACGCAAAATACACTGCGGAAACTGTTTTCATTATTATGATCCATGTCCGGCAATTACCCAATACGGCGATAATATCAACCCTGAAAAAGTATTTGAGTTGGTTAAGAAATTATTAGTCTAGACATCTTTTCTAGTTCGGTTTATCTTTTGTAGTTGAGATTGCTCTACAAGCAATTTTTTATAAGAACCATATATTTTTGATTTAGATTTTAAAGGAGCATGACTAACAAAAGTTTCAAATATGTGAACCCAGTTTATAAATAATATCTTCTTGATTTCTTTATCTTCGGGAATGTGAATATTATTCAAAATAATTTTGACCTGCAGATTACTCATTACGCTTTTGAGAGCATCCTTAATAAAGGGTTTCCGTCGCTCAAAAATATAAACTAGAAAATCTTTAAACTGCGCTGATTTTTCTTTATCAAAAACAGGCTCCTCTCTTTTTTTAATGGATACAAAAGCTGTATCAAATTTTGGTCGAGGACTATAGTTTGACTTATCAATATCCATAAGTAACTTTATTTCAAAATTGATGTTTAGGATATGTGATAAGAGGGGCGAATGTGCATATGGCGCCCCAAGAAATTTAATAGCAGCATCTTTTTGCATAATGAGATAGGCAACCTGTAACTTTGATTGTTCATCTGTGATTTTTCTGATGATACTTGCCGTGATGTTAAATGGAATGTTTGAGACAATAATAAACGGCTCATTTGGCATTTTATATGCTAAAAAATCAGCATGAATAAGCGAAAGATTTGGTATATTCGCATATTTTTTTTGTAATTCAGAAAAGAATTTCTGATCGGCCTCAATCGCAATAACATTTTTATTTTGCTTAATGAGAGCATCGCTAATAATGCCCTTCCCTGGACCAATTTCGAGAATAGTTTTAGTTGATTCAAAGTCAACAAATTCAAACAACTTGTGAACAAGTTGTTGGTTATTGATATAATTTTGTGAATCCGATAATTTCATGGTCTTTATAAACCATTTTAGCAAAAAATCTGGTTTAACGCCATCTTTTCAAGGGCACAAATCCCCGCCGTTTTATAATATTTCCTAAAAACGGCGGGGATTTGCTCCCGCGACCGAAGGGAGCGGACGAGGCGCGCAGATTAGTCCTCGCTCGGATTGTTTTGGAAAAAAGTTCGGATTTTGTTCAGGAGACACAGCCAAAAAATAGAATCGCCGTTTTCGCCAAAATGCTGAGCGTCGCAAAGCGACGCGACGGGCTATAAGTTCAAGGCGCGGCAATACTTGGAAAACATGAGGTAAACTTGAGCAATATTTGAAGCATGGTATAATAGACAATAACCATGACAAAATCAAACATTATCATTGGGATCATCGGAGCGGTTGTTGTTATCGGCTTTGCGCTGGGTGTTCCCTGCTTTATAAAAAGCCTGAAAAATGCGCAAGATGATTTTTCTCCGCCGGAAGAAACAGGAGAGGAAGTTATTGCGATTATAGATAAGATTGATATTCCGTCTGATATCGCCGATCACATTCTTTCTAAGAGTGATCTCGTCAAAGTGTATTCACCGCGACCATTTTCTGTTATTGCCTCGCCGCTTACAGTTTGGGGCGAAGCGCGCGGCGCGTGGTTTTTTGAGGCTAATTTCCAACTAACGCTTGTTGATTGGGATGGCAGAATTATTGCTGAAAGTTTCGCTAGCGCGCTCCTTAATCCTAACGATCCAGATGCAACATGGATGACAGAAGAATTCGTGCCGTTTGAAGGAACAATTGAGTTTGAGAACCCAAGCAATGAGGCGGATTTCAGCAAGCGCGGAGCATTAATCTTCCAGAAAGCCAATCCGTCCGGACTAGCTGAGCGCGCCGACGCGCTTGAGATTCCTATTTTATTCAAATAATCATAAATCTTTACGAAGGTCCGTCCTTGTATTAAAATACTAAAACATATGGAAGATCCTGATTTATGCGTTGAAGCCAGTCATACTGAGGCTGGGTCTCAAAAATTAAATTAACGTTATTAATTTATGATTAAATACATAATCATTGTTTTTCTCCTTGCGTTTTCCGCTCTTTTTTCCGGCTTGACGCTGGGGCTTATGAGTCTTAATTCCGCCGAGCTTAAGAGGAAAATTTCTTTGGGCAATAAAAATGCCGCCAAAATTTATCCGGTGAGAGAGAAAGGCAATTTGCTCCTCACCACATTGCTTATAGGCAATGTGGCCGTAAACTCCACGTTGGCTGTTTTTCTCGGATCCATTGCTTCCGGTGTTTTCGCCAGTATTATTGCTACCGGACTCATTGCTATGTTGGGAGAGATTGCTCCACAGGCCATTTTCTCTCGCTTTGCTCTTTCCGTGGGCGCGAGAACCGTATGGATTGTAAAAATTTTAATTATTATCATTTATCCGGTGGCCTTTCCGATTGCGTGGTTACTCAATAAAACTTTAGGAGAAGAAATAACAAATGTTTACTCCAAAAGAGAATTGATAAAGATCATAGAAGAGCATGAAGATATGGAAGCCAGCGATGTGGATGCTGATGAAGAAAGAATAATAAAGGGCGCTTTAACTTTTTCCGACAAGCGAGTGAGAGAAGTTATGACTCCGAAGAAATTCGTCAAAATGCTTGAGGCTTCTAAAAAAATAGACGAAGATTTTTTAGAATCGCTTAGGGGAGTTAGTCATTCTCGTCTTCCGGTGTATAAAGGAGGGCAAGATAATATTGTGGGTATTTTGTATATAGACCAATTGCTGGGCAAAAAGAACTTGGGCAAAACCGTTGGCCAAGTCGCCAATAAAAAAGTTTTCTTCGTCAATGAAAGCAAAAATCTAGACGCGGTGCTAAACACTTTCCTGCAAACACATCATCATCTTTTTGTGGTAAATGACAAAAAAGGGAATATGACCGGCGTAATTTCTTTGGAGGATATTCTGGAAGAGATACTTAGAACGGAAATAAGAGACGAGATTGATAAATATAAAGAACGAGAAAGAGTTTAAAAAATGTTTTTGCCTCGGCAGGCGCGCGACTTTGGCTGGCTGTAAACAAAAAAATGTTGTATGCTGTTTTATAGGCGCTTGATACGGCGCGTTTATTTTTTAAATTTTAAATTGCAACATGGCAAAAGGAGAAGTAATAATCAGATTTGACGTGGTTTCGTTTGATTACGGCCACAATAAGCCCATATTAAATGAGGCTGATTTTACCGTGCGTCGCGGAGCGAAGGTGACTCTCATGGGGCAAAACGGCGCCGGCAAGAGTACTATCTTCGGCCTTATCACCGGCGCGCACAAACCCGAAGAGGGCAATATTCATATAAGTCAAAAAGCGTCCATGGCTATTGCCAGGCAAGTGATCCCCAGAGATCAGATGGAGCTTACTGTGAGAGAATTTTTTGAAAAATGTTTCGCGGAGAAAGTTTATGATATTGATCCGCGCATAGACAAAGCACTTGAGGCTGTAAATTTGGACGCGCCGAAAGACAGGATTATAAAATCATTCTCCGGCGGTCAACAGGCCAGATTACTCTTGGCTTCCGCTCTCATTCAGAATCCGGATATTTTACTCTTGGATGAACCTACGAATAATTTAGACAAAGAAGGTATCGCTCATCTTACGAAATTTCTTATTGAATATAAAAAGACGGTGATTGTAATCTCTCACGACGCCGAGTTCTTAAACGCTTTTACTCACGGTGTTTTGTATTTGGATATACATACTCGTAAAGTGGAACAGTACGATGGTAATTATAACGATGTGGTGAAGGATATCGTGGCGAGGATTGAGAGAGAAAATAGAAAGAACGCCCAATTTGCCAAAGAGATACAGGCTAAAAAAGAGAAAGCGAACTTCTTCGCCAAGAAGGGCGGACAAATGAGAATGGTAGCCAAAAGGATGAGAGAGAAAGCTGAGGAAATGGAGGAGGCAAAAGTGGATGTGCGCAAAGAAGATAAAACCATTCGTTCTTTCGCTATTCTGTCTCAAGCGGATATTGCCGGCGAGATTTTAAATATTTCTTCCGTTTCCGTAATCAAAAATCACAAACCGGTGGACAAGAAAGTAAAAATATCTTTGAAAAAGGGACAACATCTCTTACTTGAAGGACCAAACGGCATAGGCAAAAGCACTTTGCTTGAGGCTATTGCCACCGGCAAGGCAAAGGGAGTGGAAATAGCGGAGAGCGTAAGAGTGGGTTATTACAGACAAAATTTCTCCACTCTCAATTTTGAGGATACGGTGCATGACGCTCTCGCTTCGGTGATGGCTAAACAGGATGAAGAGGCGCTGCGCGCCACCGCTTCAGGCTTTCTTATTGGGCAAGATATTATTTATACGAAAATAGGCGCGCTCTCGGAGGGGCAAAAAGGGCTGGTGGCTTTCGCTCAGCTCGCGCTCTTGAAGCCGGGTTTGCTTATTCTTGACGAGCCGACCAATCATATAAACTTCAGGCACATTCCCATAATCGCCGCGGCTTTAAACAGATACGACGGAGCTATGATTCTGGTGAGCCACGTGCCGGAATTTGTAAAACAAATCAAAATAGACGAAACGCTGGACATGGGCAGTTAGTCAAGTCACCGCCGAATCAAAGCAATATTGGAGTACCGTTAGTGGCGTAATCGGCTTAACCGACACGGACATTCCCAACGACATCACCGCTTCCAACTACCTGCCCCTCTCCGGCGGCACAATGACCGGCACGCTAAACACCGCCAACATTCTTCAAACCGCTTCTGCTTACTTAAACTTCGGCACAACTGAAGGTTCCGACGGTTACGGCTTCACCGACTCCAATGGCACTTGTACGATCAATCCCACAAATACAGCCTTAGTCTGTTCATCTGACGAAAGATTAAAGAAAGACATATCTAAACTAAGCAGTTTTTCAATGCTTGAAAAACTTTCTCAATTACAGGGAGTAAACTACAAATGGATAAATCAGAAAGACGAAGAACAAAAATACGGTTTCATCGCTCAAGAAGTGGAACAAATTTTCCCCGAATTCGTCACTACGGGCGCCAACGGCTACAAGGCGGTGGCTTATGGCGCTCTCACTCCGGTAATGGTGGAGGCCATCAAAGAACTTAATCTCAAAGTAAGCGACTTACAGGCAAATTCCGCTCTCACCACTGGAACCGGCTCCGATAGTTTGTTCTCATGGATCTTGAGCAAGTTTAAGAGCGCGTTGGGAATTGGGTTTGGGCAAGATAAAATGGAGGTTAATAAAATAAAAGCAAAATATTTTGAATTAGAAGATGCCGACACAGGTGACGCTTATTGCGTAAAGATTAGAAACGGCGAATGGAATAAGACAAAAGGAATTTGTGGAGAAACTCCCGCAAGTTTAAACCACTTGGAAGCGAAGCTTCCAAGTGGGAGTTGCCTTTTTGGATTTTTCCAGTAAGATAGTATTTATCTTATGATAGCAAAATACAGATTTATCGCGTTTCTTCTAATTTTGGCTGGAGCGGCCATCGGTTATTTTGATGTTTTACCTTTTGTAAAGAAAGACGCTTTCTTATCCGTGCCGTTTAAACTTGGTCTTGATCTGCAAGGAGGAGCGCATCTTGTGTATAGCGCCGATGTTTCCGCCATAAAGCCTTCGGAAGTGGATGACGCCATGGAAGGCTTGAGAGATGCTATAGAAAGAAGAATAAACTTTTTTGGCGTAGCCGAACCGCTTGTGCAAGTGGAGAAGGCAGGCTTGTTCGGCGGAGGAGAAAATACTGAAAATCGTCTCATTGTGGAATTGCCCGGCTTTACCGATTTAAACGAAGCTATAAAACTCATCGGTGAGACGCCGTTTCTTGAGTTTAGAACGGAGAACCCTGAATTTGCGTTGAAGTCCGACGTTGACACAAATATTGATGCCAGTGAAGCCTTTTTACCATCGGATCTTACCGGCCGATATCTTAAAAAAGCGGTAATTGAATTTGACCAAAATACTTTTACTCCGCAAATTTCCATAGAATTTGACAAAGAAGGCGGGGATATTTTCGCTAAACTCACGAAAGAAAATATCGGCAAAAGCATCGCTATTTTTCTTGATGGTGCGCCGATAAGCATACCGGTGGTGCAAGGAGAAATCTTGGGCGGCAAGGCGCAAATTACCGGACAGTTCGCGCCTAAAGAAGCCAAGCTCCTTGTCCAGAGACTTAACTCCGGCGCTTTGCCCGTGCCGATAGAGCTTATTTCGCGCCAAAGCGTGGGCGCTTCGCTTGGTGAAGAATTTTTAAACAAGGCCATAATGGCGGGAGCTTACGGTCTTATCGCCATTTCAATATTTCTAATTCTTTGGTACCGATTGCCCGGCCTTATTGCCGTTTTCGCGCTGGCTTTATACGTGGTGATTGTTTTGGCTCTGTTTAAAGTGGTGCCGGTTACACTTACTGCGGCCGGTATGGCCGGCTTCGTGCTCTCCGTGGGCGTGGCGGTGGACGCCAACATTCTCATATTTGAAAGAATGAAAGAAGAAATGAGAAAAAATGCCAATCTTCAAACTTCCATAAAAGAAGGATTCAAGAGAGCGTGGCTCTCTATCAGAGATTCAAACGTTTCAAGCCTTATCACCGCCGGTATTTTATTCTGGCTTGGCACAAGTGTGGTAAAGGGCTTCGCGCTGACTCTTAGCATTGGCATACTGGTAAGCATGTTCTCGGCCATCACTGTGAGTAGAACGTTTTTATTGGCTTTAGGTTTGGCAGGAGAAAAAAAAGTAACGAAGTTTTTATTCGGATCAGGTATTAGATAATTTTTAGATTTTAGATTTGATTTTTTAATTTGAAACATGTTTATCGTAAAATACAGAAAAATATGGTATGTGTTATCCGGCTTGTTTGTGGCAACCAGCTTGTTTGCCATATTCGCTTTTGGGCTTAAGCCAGGAATAGATTTTACCGGCGGATCTTTACTTGAGGTGGAATACTCGGAAGGATCAAGACCGCACGTTAGCGATGTTGAAGCTGGTCTTAAGGAGCTAAACATTGGCCAGCCGCTTATCCGTCTCTCCGGCGATAACGGCTTTATAATCAGAGCCAAAGATCTCAATGAGAGCGAATATCTTTCCGTCATGAGCAATTTGTCTTCTTTTGGTGAAAGTAAAGAAATAAGGTTTGATTCAATCGGTCCGGTTATCGGCAAGGAACTTAGAGAAAAATCATGGATAACCATTTTGCTTGTAATTTTAATGATAATGTTCTACATAGCCTTTACTTTCAGAAAAGTTTCTGTCGGCGCCGGCAAAAATGGCAATGTCTCTTCTTTTAAATATGGCTTGGTGGCTGTTATTGCTCTCGCGCATGATGTGATTATTCCCGCAGGAGTATTTGCCGTGCTTGGTAAGTATTTGGGAGTGGAAATAGATATATTGTTTATTACCGCTTTGCTTACTGTTTTAGGCTTTTCCGTAAATGACACGATTGTAACTTTTGACAGAATAAGAGAAAATCTAAGTGTAGAAAAAGGAAAAAGCTTTGAAGAGATTGTCGGCTTGAGTATAAAACAGACACTCACAAGATCCATAAACACATCGCTTACTATTGTAATAGTTTTATTGGCAATCTACTTTTTTGCCGGAGAATCCACAAAATATTTTGCCCTTGCTCTTCTTGTGGGAATAGTGGCTGGCACTTATTCTTCCATCTTTTTGGCTTCGCCGCTTTTGGTAACCGTAAAGCGCGCGTTTACAAAGGTCCGTCCTTCGTAAAAGGGGAAAATTTGACAAAAATCAGTTTGTAATATATTATGTGGAGTATTAGGGCTAGAGTCTTACTAAACCAATTTAGCGAGCTCGGATTCGGGCCCGCTATTATTGTTTTAAGAACCGGCTTAGCGGCTGGTTAAAATATAACTATGTATACAAAAGGTTTTAGAAGAAGCGGCGGCAGGCCGTTTAGAAAAGGTGTTCCTGTGGGAGGAAGAAGAAGCAGCGGTTTTTCCGGCGGCGGCAAACGAAAGTTTGGCAAAAAACTGGACGTATCGCAATTTATAAACAAGGCGATTATTACGGAAGAGACAGAACATTTCGCGCCGGAGCATAAATTCGTTGACTTTGATATTGATGAAAAAATCAAAGCCAATATTACGGAGAAAGGGTATGAATTACCCACTCCCATACAGGATAGAGCCATTCCTCATATTCTGAGAGGGGATGACGTGGTGGGTGTTGCCAATACCGGTACGGGTAAGACCGGCGCTTTCCTTATCCCCCTTATAAATAAAGTAATAAACAATCTCAATGAGAAGGTTCTTATCCTTGCTCCCACCAGAGAGCTTGCTCAGCAGATAGACACGGAATTTAGAGAATTTGCCAAAGGAGCGAGAATCTTTTCCGTTTGCGCGGTGGGCGGCGCTCGCATAGACAGGCAGATAAGAGACCTAAGAAGGCCGCATCGCTTCGTGATAGGCACGCCGGGCAGGGTAAAAGATTTGGCAAAAAGGGGATGCTTAAAACTCTCTGAATTTACGGCTTTGGTGCTTGATGAAGCGGACAGAATGCTTGATATGGGCTTTATTGCCGATATGAGAGAGATAGTTTCCAAGCTTCCGGCGAGCAGACACACACTTTTCTTCTCGGCTACAGTTTCCGGCGAAATAGAGAGAATAATTAAAGAATTTCTAAAAGATCCGGTTACCATTTCCGTAAAAACTCAAGAAACGTCTCAGAGCGTGGATCAAGACGTGGTAAGACTTAAGCGCGGTGATAATAAAATAGACGTGCTTGAGAAACTTCTTACAAATTCGGAGTTTGATAAAGTGCTTATCTTCGGCCGCACCAAGCTTGGAGTGGAGAAGCTGGCGGAGGCGCTCGTAAAAAAAGGTTTTAAAGCGGAGTCAATCCACGGAGACAAAAATCAGTTTAAAAGACAAAAGGCGTTGGAGCTTTTTAAAAAGAGCCACGCGCAAGTGCTCGTGGCCACGGACGTGGCTGCCAGAGGCTTGGATATAAACGGCGTAAGCCATGTGATAAACTATGACTTGCCGGAAACATACGAAGATTATGTGCATCGCATAGGCCGCACCGGCCGAGCCGGCAAATCGGGCAAGGCGCTTACTTTTGTGATTGACAACAAATAGTTTTTAAAACGCAAAGTAGCAATGAAAACCAAGAAAAATCAAAATGTCTATATTTATGGCAGACACGCGGCCATGGAAGCCTTGGCTTCTCCGGAAAAAGGATTGGTAAGAAAAGTTTTCCTCGCGCCCGGCTTGAAAGACACCGAACTTAAAGACTTGGCAAGAAAAGCCGGCGCCACCATAGCGGAGCTTTCCATAAACAGAGCCACAGACGCTGAACTAAGAGACGCTTCTCATCAAGGTATAGTTTGTTTGGTGGACACGGACAAACTTATGATTTCTTACAAGAATTTTGCAAGTAATCTTAAGATAGAAAAGGATACTTTGCTGGTGGTTCTCGGTGAACTTCATGACCCGCAAAACATAGGAGCGATAATAAGATCGGCAGCTGCCTTCGGCGCGGCCGGCGTGCTGATACCGGAACACAACCAAGGACAAGTAACCGGCTCGGTGATAAAGGTTTCCGCCGGTATGGCTTTTCGCGTGCCGCTGGTGTCCATCGGCAATGTAAACAGCACGCTGGAAGATCTCAAGAAAAAAGGTTTTTGGATTTATGGATTTGCCTCGGAAGGAGAAAAGAAACTTGATGAGGAACTTTTTGACGCGCCGACAGTGTTTGTTTTTGGCAATGAGTCCAAGGGCGTAAGACTCAAGACAATGGAGGCTTGCGACATAAGGTTATCCATCCCAATAGATAAAAGATGCGATTCACTCAATGTATCCGCCTCCGCTTCGGTGGCGCTTTACGCGTGGAGTCTCAAGCATAGAATCGGCACTTTTGCATAATGTTTTTTGCAAAAAAATAAGGACGGATTATAATAATAAACAGTGGTGTTTTATAAATTATCCGTTAATTTTTAAACAATGAATATAAATATTAAAGCTACTAATATAGAGCTTACGCCAGAGCTTAAGAATTATGTAGAACAAAAGGTTAATGTTTTGGAGAAGCACATCTATCATGAAATAGACGATAGCGTAAAGGCATGGGTGGAAGTTGGAAAAATTTCCGAACATCACCAGAAGGGAGACGTGTATAGAGCGGAAATCCAGATACACATACCGCGTAATGCAAAAGGCGCGAGAGCAGAGGCGACGCATTATGATATTTTCGCCGCTATAGATAAAGCTCAAGATGAGATTAAAATAGAGATAGAAAAAGAAAAAAATAAAAAGGTCTCTTTGGCGCGCAGGGGCGGCCGCCTTTTTAAAAAGTTAATCCCGTTCTTTGGTGAGTAAAAATGAAAAACGTTAAATGGTTAATATTCATTATAATTTTACTGGGTACGGCCGGTGTCTTTTCTGGATACCTTTCCGCTGTTAAAAACGGAGAATCTTTATTAAAAAATATAGACAAAAAAAATATGGAAGCAGGAAATAAGTTAGTAACGATGAATACAAATTTTGGCAAAATAAAATTGGAGCTTTTTGTCAAAGACGCGCCTAAAACAGTGGATAATTTCATTAAGCTCGCTCAAGAAGGTTTTTACAGCGGCACTAAATTCCATCGGGTTATAAAAGGCTTTATGATACAGGGCGGCGATCCAAACAGTAAGAACGATGATTGGAACACTCATGGCACCGGCGGTCCGGGGTATACCTTTGAAGATGAGTTTAACTCTCATAAAATAGTAAGGGGAATGTTGGCTATGGCCAATGCCGGTCCCAATACTAATGGCAGCCAGTTTTTTATCGTTATGGCTGAAGCCGCGTCTTGGCTAGACGGCAAACACACCGTTTTCGGCAAAGTGCTTGAAGGCATGGATATTGTAAATAAGATAGAAGAAGTTGAAATAAACGAGAGAGACCACCCGCTTAAAGATGTGGTTATAGAATCTATAGAAATTTCGCGATAACGCGTAATACAAGACATGAAGGTTTTAGTAAAAAATCTTATAGATGAGGGCGCGCTTAAAACCCCTGAAATCATAGGCGCTTTTTACAATATAGACAGGAGAGATTTTGTGCCGGAAGAATACACGAAAGACGCCTATCGTGATAGCCCTTTGCCTATAGGATACGGTCAAACCATTTCTCAGCCATACACCGTGGCTTTTATGCTTGAGCTCCTCGCGCCTAAAGGAGGAAACAAAATAATGGAAATAGGTTCAGGCAGCGGTTGGCAAACAGCTCTGCTTGCTCATATAGTTTCTGAAGATAAAATAAATAAAAACGGCAAAGTTCACGCCATAGAGCTTTTGCCGGAATTGATGGTTTTTGGCAGGAAAAATGTCGCCAAATACGATTTTGTAAAAGATAAGATAGCGGAATTTCATTGTTTTAACGTTGCCGGCGGTATGCCGGATAACGCCCCTTACGACAGGATAATCTCGGCGGCTTCCGCCAGAGAGATTCCGCTGGCGTGGAAAGAGCAGCTTAAAACAGGCGGCAGAATGGTGGCGCCGGTGGGCAATTCAATATTTTTAATAGAGAAAAAAAGCGAAAACGAATTTAAAGAAAAAGAGTATCCGGGCTTTGCTTTCGTGCCTTTCGTGCATTGATTAGGCTATTATTGCAAAAAATCTTGATAACTCATTTCTTTTTTGCCTTCCGGTTTTATCTTTTTGATTATCATTTCGCCATTGGCGGATAATTCCATATCCGTGATTATAACGCGGATTTTTTTATTGTTCTTTTCCATAAAATAATATATTCCCGGCCAAGGCTGGAAAGCCAAAAATTTTCTATGAATTGTTTCCGGCAGGTCCTTTTGCAAATCCACCAGGCCGTCCTCTTTGGTGATTTTTTTAGTAAAAGTTGCCTGATTGTGGTCTTGTTTCAGCGGCTTTATTTCTCCGGTTATCCACCCGGGAATCACATCAGCCAGCATTTGTCCGCTCAATTCCGCCAATTTTTCTTCCAGTTGTTGGGCATTTAATTTTTCACTTTTCACTTTTAATTTTTCATTTTTTAAAATTGGTCCATGGTCTATTTCTTCATCCATTAGCATTATTGTGGCGCCGGTTTCTTTTTCTTCGCTTAAAATAAAAGATTGAATGGGCGATGGGCCGCGAAATTTAGGCAGAAGCGAAGGGTGCGCGTTGAGCGTGCCGAATTTTGGAATATCTAAAATTGATCTTGGGATGATTTTGCCGTAGTCGGCCACAATGAATAAATCAAACGGCTTGACGGTTTCACCGCCAAGCGGCAAATCAATCAATTTTTCCGGCTGGATGATTTTAATTTTGCTTTTTATTCCGTATTCCAAATTTTCAATTTTGTTTTTAACGGGCGGCGGAGTGAGTTCCAGCTTCCTGCCTTTTGGTCTGTCCGGCGCCGTTACTACCATGGTCGGCGCGTAGTCGCGCTCTATCAATTTTTCCAGCACTTTGGCGCCAAAATCTCCCGTACCGAAAAAAACGAATTTTATATTAGCAGGATTCATTTTTTATTTTATTTCTTCCAGATTTATGGCGTTATCCGTGAAGAGCTTGCCCTCAAGGTGATCAACTTCATGCTGGAATATTTGAGCGGCGAGACCGCTGGCTCCTCTGGTAATTTTTTTACCGTTTTCGTCATGCGCTTCAAGTGTAACTTTGTCAGATCTCTTTATGTGGCCGAAGATACCGGTTACGCTTAAGCATCCCTCGTGCACCAGTGTTTTTTTAGCCGATCTTTTTGTTATCTTTGGATTTATAAAAACGGAAATCTTGGCCGCGGATTTTTTACCGTTTTTTTCGCCTCTGACGGAAGAGATTGATGGAGGAGATTGTTTTAAAAAATCATCTAAGGCTATAAAGACCTTTAGAGACGAGCCTATTTGAGGAGCGGCAATGGCCACGCCATCATTTATGGCCATGAGTGTCTCTTTCATTTTCGCCACCAGATTTTTTATTTTGACGCTTTTTATTTCATCAATGGGCACTTCTTCGGCCTTCTGGTGGAGAACTTTATTTCCCTTTTGCACGATCTTTATCATATTTACATTATATATTATATCTGAATTACGAAATAGTATCGTTTGCGACGCCTTGCTACAATAAGCTTTCTGGATCAATATCTATCTTCCATACGCCAGCTAGCGAGGCGATGGTATTGTACAATTTTTCATAATCCTTTCTCTCTTCGCGAGTTTGGGCGGAATCTTCTTCGCTTTTTTCCGGCATCTTTGGTGGCCAGTCGGAGGGGTTAATTTTTATAAGAATATATTGTCTGAATAAATTTTTAATCTTCGGTATAAAGGCTCGGTATGCCGTTGGTTTCCATTCCTTGAGTAGTTCTTCCGCCGCGGAAGTTTCCTTGTCCAGATTTTTTTCGTCGTCGCTTTCTCTGATGAGTTTGATAAGAAGCTTGAAGGGCGGGTAATTAAAAAGCTTCCTGTTCTCTATTTCTTCTTTGTAGAATCCCGACACGTTGCCTCTTAAGGCGTATTGAAAAATACTTTTATCCGGCATTCTTGTTTGAATAAGAAAAGTTTTTTTAGCTAGGGATCGGAGCTTGAGAAGCAGGTAAAATATTTTTTCGTTTATCCTGAATTCCGGCAGGGTAAATAAAGGATCTACGGAGACAATCGCCACTCTTTCCACCGGCTCTTTGATAAAAGAAAAAATCAATTCAGTGCCGACTAAAACGGAACCCGGTGAGTTTATAAAATCTTTTATTAAATTTTGGCCTTGTTTTTCCGTTTTAATACTTTCGCTGTCCATGGTGAAAATTTTTAATTCCGGCATCGCGGCTGCCAGCTCGTCTGTAATTTTTTGCAGGCCAACGCCCATACTCTTGAGCTGCCAACTGCCGCAATAAGGACAGCTATCCATGGCCGGAGTTTCCATAAAGCACTTATGACAACTGAAGAAAAATTTTTCTTCAGTTGTTGAAAATTTTTTATCACTTTTGATTTTATGAAGCACCATTGGCGAGTCGCACTTTTCACACAGAATAGTGCGTTTGCAGTCCATGCAGATGGTGGTGGGACTGTGGCCTTTTCTGTTTATAAACAAGATAGACTTTTCGTTGTACTTTAAAGTTTTGTTTAGAACTTTGAGCAGTTGAGGGCTTATTATTGTAAACGTTGAACGCTTTTCTTCGCTTGCCGGCGCGTCCAGCTCTTTCATGTTTACCAAGACTTGGTCGGCTTCAGAGAGCACTCTGGGGCGGGATGCCGCAATGGGTGGAGAATGGAATTCGCCGGATTCTTGTCTGTAGGCCGTTTCGCTTCTGGCGAAAGTGTCGCCGAAGATGAGGCGTGATCCGATGTGCTTGCTGATTATTTCCACCGATTTGCGGGCATCTATGTACGGCCTGGTTTGGCTCTTGTAAGCGGAAGAATTTTCGTAATCAAGAATAATATTGCTGATATCTCTGCGAGGCAACCCCAAGAAGGATTTGGTGGCGATTATTAAAATCGGATGATTTTCCGAAATGGCTTTTTCCCATTCTTCAACAATCTTTTTTTTAGGCAGTTTGTTGTGCAGCACAAAAGTGTAATTTTCTATTCCTTTTTTAAGATGCGAAGAGAAATCCATAATATCGGAAATGGTCGGCAGACAGAAGAAAACCGATTTGTTTTTGGCAAAATTTTCTCTGATAACGCTTCGGTAGTGTTGAAGGCGTTCTTCTTTAAGGCCGTAAATTATAGAGATGCTGTGGCGGGATTCTTTGACTGTTTCTTTTTTATTTTTAGTGTTTAATCCAATCTCCCCGGATTTTTTTTCCGAAAGTCCGTCAAGCACGGCTTGAGGCACGAAATTTTTTATCGCCGTTCCCGGACCGGACATGAAGTAGATTGCTATCTCCTTGCAGGCTGACACAAACTCCGGACGCAGGAATTCAGATGATTTTACGGATTTTATTTTCTTGAGATTGAAGTCCGATTTTCTGAGGGAACTTTTCATATCTTTGACATCTTCCACCGAATCTACGAGAGCGGGGATGTTTCTGTTTCTGATGGGTATTAAAACAAGAGCGCCGGCTTCCACGTCTTTAGCCGTAAAATAGGATAATTTCTTGCTTGGTACGCCTTTGGCTATAGGTATCACGTGGACTATTTTCATAATTTTTATAGCCATATAATCGCAAAAAAGACCTCTTTCGTCAACCACCTCGCTTAAATTTGTAAAAAGGGCTGAGAAGCTATATGATGTATTAATTATGCATAGCTATGTGGTAAACGGGGGAAAAAAGTTAAAGGGGAGCATTGCAGTGAATCCCTCAAAAAATGCTTCTATCGCTATTTTGATAGCCTCTCTTTTAAACGAGAAAGAAACTGTAATAAAAAACCTTCCGAAAATTGAGGAGGTTTTCAGAGTTATAGAGGTGATAGAGAGCTTGGGCGCGCGAACGGAGTGGAAGGATGATCATGTTTTTAAAATAACTCCGCCGAAAGAAATAACTCTTAAAAATTTAAATGTTGAAGCCGCTCTTAAGACACGCATAATGATCTTACTTATTGGGGTATTGGCGCACAAGTTTAAAAATTTTTCTTTGCCCTTTTCCGGCGGTTGCAAATTGGGCAGGAGAACGATAATGCCTCATATTTACGCCTTGGAAAATTTTGGAGTAAATATTAAAGTGTCAAAAGACAAATACGAAGTTAGTCATAATGGCCTAAAATCTTGCGATAATGTAATAATGTATGAGTCCGGCGATACCGCCACGGAGAATGCCATCTTGGCCGCTTCCATGATAGAAGGCAAGACTGTTTTAAAATTCGCCTCGGCCAATTATCAAGTGCAGGATGTTTGCTTTTTCTTGAAAAAGCTGGGAGTAAGGTTTGAGGGCATAGGCGGCACTACTCTTACGATCCATGGCAAAAAGTCTCTGAGCAAGAAAATAGATTTCTCCATAACCGAAGATCCGATAGAAGCGATGTTTTTCATTTCCACCGCCATTGTTACGAAGTCATCCATTGTTATAAAAAGATGTCCGATAGAATTTTTGGAGCTTGAGCTTTTTAAATTAAAGAAAATGGGTTTTAAATTTAATATGAGTGAGGAGTATAAATCGGAAAACGGCTATAGCCGTTTGGTGGACATAGAAACATTTCCTTCAAATCTTTCCGCGCCTTGCGAGAAGATTTACGGTAGGCCGTTCCCCGGTTTAAATATAGATAATCTGCCCTTCTTCGCGCCTATAGCCACGCAGGCCAAAGGAGAAACTCTTGTCCATGATTGGGTGTTTGAAAACAGGGCAATCTATTTTATGGAGCTTGGCAAGATGGGGGCCAATGTCACCTTGGCTGATCCGCATAGAGTTTTTATAAAAGGCCCGGTAAAGTTAAAGCCGGCGGACATCGTGTCTATACCGGCTTTAAGGCCTTCTGCTATAATGTTGGTAGCGATGCTTGGCGCCAAAGGCAAGTCTATTCTTAGAAATGTGTATATAATAGAAAGAGGTTATGAAGATTTATGCGGACGGTTGAAAAGCATTGGAGCGGACATAGAAAGAGTAACAAATGATAAATACTAAATAATAAGCATGGGATTTTTCAGTAAAAAATTAGGTATAGATTTGGGTACGGCCAATACGCTTGTTTTCGTGCAGGGCAAGGGGGTGGTAATAAATGAGCCTTCCGTGGTAGCCGTGTCCCTTCCGGAAAACAGAGTGGTGGCGGTTGGAGATGAGGCCAAAGTTATGATAGGCAAAACGCCGGACGCGATAGTGGCGTACAGGCCGATGAAAGACGGAGTAATAGCCGATTATAGAGTTACCGAGGCCATGCTCAGATATTTTATTTCCAAGGCTCTTGGTAAGTGGAGTTTTTTTAAACCGGAAGTTTTGGTATCCGTGCCGGCCGGTGTTACATCCACCGAGAGACGCGCGGTGGTGGAGGCGGCCATGAAGGCGGGAGCCAAAGCGGCTTACGTGATGAAGGAACCGATTCTGGCCGCTATCGGCGCCGGCATACCCATCCACGAGCCCATAGGTCATATTGTGGTGGATATAGGCGGCGGCACCACGGACGCGGCCGTAATCTCTTTGGGCGGTATCGTGGCGGCGTCATCATACAAATGCGCCGGCAATAAAATAGATCAGGCCATAGTTGATTACGTAAAAAAGAATTTTAATTTAAGCATAGGGGATAGAACGGCGGAAGAAATAAAAATCAAGATAGGCTCGGCCATTTTAGTGGAAGATGAAATGACCTATACCATCAAAGGAAGAGACCTTGTAACGGGCTTGCCACGCACGGCCGAGATTGCCACCAACGAAGTGGTAAGGGCGATAGATTCCCAGCTTAAAGATATGACGAAGGTGGTGAAAGATGTCTTAAACGAAACTCCGCCGGAATTGGCATCGGATATAATAGACAACGGCATTGTGCTTACTGGCGGCTCATCTCTGCTTCGCAATCTTGATGAACTTATGTTTCGCGCCACCGGTGTGAAGGCGAGAGTGGCCGAAGAGGCGCTCTTTTGCGTAGCCAAAGGCACCGGCATGGCTTTGGCTCACCTTGGCACTTACAAAAAAAGCATAATAGCGAAAGGGTAAAAAAAAGTGCAATCAGTTTTAAAATCCCATATAGAGAAAAAAGATTTCAGTCATGGTTATCTTCTTTGTGGAGATTTTGACGCGGCGAGAGAAGCGGCTTTTGAGGCGGCCACGGCCATCTTGTTTGTCGGCAGTCAGTCGGAGTCGGTAAATCTGGCGGCGCATCCGGATTTTTATTATGGGAAGTTTGATTCTTTTGGCATCGCGGACAGTCATGCCATAAGAGGATGGTCGGCTACTAAATCTTTCGCGGGCAGAGGAAAAGTTTCCATACTTGAAGTTTTTTCTTTTACTACGGAAGCGGCAAACGCGCTTCTAAAGACAATAGAAGAGCCCGGTGAAGATATTTATTATTTTATAATCACCCAAACACAAAACGCCGTGATTCCCACGCTTAGATCAAGATTAGTGGCAATAAATGTAAACAGTATGGAAGCTCGCGTTGCCGGACAAGAGGATATTGGCGACAAAGAAGCTGAAAAATTCTTTGGAAGCGACCACGCAAAAAGACTTGGTATGATTAAAAAGATTTTGGAAGATAAAAATGCCGGCAAAGAAATAGCGGTGAATTTTATAAATAATCTTGAAAAATGGCTTGAAGGCGGCCTTAAGAGCGAGAGATACAAAGATTTTTACCACGCCGCCAAAGAGCTTGGCAGAGTGAGAGAATACGTCTTTTTAAGAGGGTCTTCCGCCAAGATGATTCTTGAACATTTGGCGCTCACTTTACCCCGCTTTCGCTTAGATAATTAGTGGCGGGGCTTGCTGATTATTAAAAAATGATTAAAATACTAGTATATGTCATACGATTTTTCAAGTCTTAAAAAAAGGGGAGAAGAAATAAAAGATTGGTTTAAGCAGGAAGCGGCTTCGCTTAGAACAGGCAGAGCCAACCCGGCTTTGGTGGAAAATATTCTTATAGACACCTATGGCGCCAAAACGCCATTGAAGCATGTTGCATCCATAAGCGCGGAAGATGCCAGAACTTTGCGTATTTCGCCGTGGGATGCTTCAAGTATAAAGAGCATTGAAGTGGCGATAAGCGCGTCTAACCTCGGCGCGCAACCCATCGCGGATGGCCAGTCGGTGAGGGTGAGCTTGCCAGAACTTACCGACGAGCGCAGAAAGATATTGGCCAAATCCCTATCAGCCAAACTTGAGGAATCAAAAATTTCTTTAAGGCAAGAAAGGGATAAAATTTGGAAAGATATTCAAGAGAAAGAAAAAGATGGCGAGATCTCGGAAGATGATAAGTTCAGATTCAAAGATGAGATGCAGAAGATTGTAGACGGTATCTCCGATAAGCTTGAAGAAACGGCTAAAACCAAGGAAAAAGAAATAATTGGTTAATCGCGTCAATAAAAATAAATGTCTGTTATATTTCTAATTATAATTTTGGCTATAATCATTCTTGCTCACGAATTCGGGCATTTTATCGTTGCCAAGAAAAGCGGAATGAGGGTGGATGAATTCGGTTTCGGCTTTCCGCCCAAACTCTTTGGCTTTAAAATGGGCGAGACACTCTATACTTTAAACGCCATCCCTTTTGGCGGTTTCGTGAAGATTCCCGGAGAAGACGGCGGCGAACAAGTCGCGGGAGAGAATCATGGCAGAACTTTCGCCGAAAAAAGTATGAAAAAGAGAATGGCGGTGATAGTGGCCGGTGTAATTTTTAACATTATTCTGGCGTGGTTCCTCATCTCCTTCGGACTTATGATCGGCTCGCCTATGTCTAAGAGCGCGGCCTCGGACGCGGCGGCCGTAAAAAATGCCAAGGTTACGATAATCGGAGTTGCCAAAGATTCTCCGGCAGAAGAAGCGGGGCTTAAAGTTGGAGACAAGCTGATAGCCTTTATTTCTGTTGAAGAATTGCAAAATTTCGCGGCCGTGAGCGCCGGCAAAGAAGTGGAGATAAGATATGAGAGAGGAAAGGAAGTGGGCGCTCTTGCACTTACGCCGAGAGTTAATCCGCCGGAGGGAGAAGGCGCCATCGGCATAGCTATGGATGAGATAGGCACATTAAAACTCGCGCCGCATAAGGCTGTTATAGAGGGAGCTAAAACCGTTTACAATTTAACAATCGCCATTATTGGCGGACTTTATTATTTCATTTTAGACGT
>Ga0209211_10002195_pt1 | contig 34243 bp, 34 predicted proteins | sample RifGroA2_FD_183992 | JGI IMG/M metagenome (GOLD analysis project Ga0209211, IMG submission 183992) | Groundwater microbial communities from Rifle, Colorado, USA - Groundwater A2 (SPAdes) (version 2) | ecosystem: Environmental > Aquatic > Deep subsurface > Groundwater | place: Rifle, Colorado... | reverse complement strand
CAGCGCCTTGTCCTCGAAGGCCTTGAGTTCCGGCGTGATGTAGCGCTCGGCGTTTTTCAGCGTCTGGCGGCGGCGGTAGTCGTCCGGCACGTTGACGGATTGGGCCGCGCTCACCTCGATGTAGAAACCGTGCACGCGGTTGTATTCGACTTTCAACGTGGTGATGCCGGTGCGGGCGCGTTCGCGCATTTCCAGTTCGAGCAGGAAGTCGCCGCAGTTGGTTTGGATGGCGCGAAGCTCGTCCAGCTCGGGGTCGAAGTTGTCGGCGATGACGCTGCCTTCTCTTAATACGGAAGAGGGTTCTTCTTTCAGTGTCTTTTGCAGCAGTTCGACCAGCGCGGTGTCGGCTTGCAGGGCATCGGTCAGCCTGTCCAGCAAGGACAAGTAGGGTGGGCACGTTTCTGTGCCCACGCGGTCCGCATCGGTACGCTCCGCGTGGGCAGCAAAGCTGCCCACCCTACCAAGAACGGTTTGCAGTTGCGGCAAAGTGAGCAGCGTGTCGCGCAGGCCGGAAAGGTCGCGTGGTCTTGCGCTACGCAAAGCGATGCGGGCGGTGATGCGTTCTACGTCTACGCTGGATTTGAGTTGGTCGTGAACTGAACAGAATAAAACCCCTCCCGGCCTCCCTAACCCCCCCATGCCCCCCTTGTCAGGGGGGAGTAAGTCAGGGGAGGTGACTGTTGCACCACCACTCTCTGCTCCTCCCCTGACAAGGGGAGGTTGGGAGGGGTTGGGGGTTAGGGTGTTGAGTTGTTCAACAGCTTGGAGTCTAGCTTGCAGCACCGCACGATCCCGCAACGGGTGATGCAGCCAGTGCGCAAGCAGACGGCTGCCCATGTTGGTGCCACAGGTGTCGAGCAGCGAGAGCAGGGTGGGTGCGGGTTCGCCGCGCAGGGTCTGGGTGATTTCCAGATTGCGTCTTGTGGCGGCGTCCATGCGCACGTATTCGTCGGCGTGATAGACCTGCGCGCTGCGGATATGGGCGATGCTCTGACCTTGCGTCAGTTTGGCGTAGCCGAGCAATGCGCCAGCCGCTTCCAGCCCCACGGTGAAATCGTCGCAGCCGAAACCGGCGAGGTCGCGCGTGCCAAATTGTTGGCACAGCGCGCGGTGCGCGGTGTCGCGGTCGAAGTGCCAGTCGGGCAGGGATTTGTTGGCGGCGTTCTTGAATCGCGGCGCGGTGGTGCTTTCGGCGAACAGTATCTCGGAGGGTTGCAGGCGTTCGAGTTCGGCGGGCAGTTGTTTGGCGGGCACTTCGGCGAGGGTGAATTGGCCGGAGGCGAGGTTGAGCCAGGCCAAACCAACTGCAACCCCTCCTAGCCTCCCCTTATGCGAGCTTCCGCTTCGCGGAATGCCTGCTTGACCCACTTCAGGGGAGGAACGGTCGGTGGAGATAGCCAAGAGCAGGTTGTCGCGTTTTTCTTCGAGTAATGCTGAATCGGTAACGGTGCCGGGGGTGACGATGCGCACGACTTTGCGTTCCACCGGGCCTTTGCTGGTGGCGGGGTCGCCGATCTGTTCGCAGATGGCGACGGATTCGCCCATCTTCACCAGCCGCGCGAGGTATTGCTCCACGGCATGGTAGGGCACGCCCGCCATCTTGATCGGCGACCCGTTGGAGGCACCGCGCTGGGTGAGGGTGATGTCGAGCAGTTTTGCGACGCGCACGGCGTCGTCATGGAACAGTTCGTAGAAATCGCCCATGCGGTAGAACAGCAGCTTGTCGGCGTGCTCCGCCTTGATGCGCAGGTATTGCTGCATCATCGGCGTGTGCCTGGCGGTGTCGGTGGTTTCGGTCAATTGCGGAGCCTGCGTGGTGATTGTATTGCAGGCGAATGATGCCACAATCGATATGGCTTAGGTGGGGAAGTGCGCTGCTACATGCAGCCTACCGGCGGTGCGCCGCCAGCAGGCCGCATGCTGTGTCGCGGGTGGTTCAACGTGTGCGTACTTTGTCGGTACGGGTGACGCTGGAGACGATCAGGTTGGAATGCTGGCGCATGGCTTTTTCGACCGCATCCATGGGGGTGTCGGCGCGAACGTTGAAGTTGAGGTCCACATAGCGCTGCCCGTCTGTCATGAAGCCGATTATGGTGAAGATGATCATGATGCGCCTCCGTTTCTGGCCTGATTTTGTTGCCGCCGTGTAACAAGTTATCGGCTTGCCTTGAGATAACTTTAGGGTCGGAGGTGCTGGCTGAAAGGGGGTGGCAATATCAGCTGATTTTGACCACGATGTCGTGCAGCGTGTTGGCGCATTGCGCCATGTGTTCGGCGGCGTTGGTCAGGTGGCGGTAGATCTCGCGGCGCTTGAACATGGTTTTGTAATCGTCGCCCTCGAACAGGGTGGACAGCGCCACGCGGTATTGTTTTTCGGCGCGGCGTTCGGCTTTGCGTGCGGCATCGGCATCCTGCGCGGCGCTGGCGGGTTGGGTGGCCAGCTTGGCAAAGCCGACTGCTAACGCATCCACTCCGTCCTTGAGGCTGTGGGAAATGTCGCGCAGAAAGTCATCCGGCTCCACGCCGAGCACTTCCATTTCGTGCACGGTGGTCTTGCAATACATCACGATCTCGTCCAGCGCCATGATGGCGCGATAGATGTCTTCGCGGTCGATGGGGGTGGAGAAGGCATCGTTGAGCTCGTGCAGATTGCGCACCTTGATGAGGTCGGCCTCATGCACGTCCAGCTTGAGCGCATCGGCGACTTCGGGGCCGTCTTGTTCCATGTATTCGACCAGCAGGTCGACGGTATGAGCGACCTGGAGGTTCTGCTCGGTGAGCATCTGGAAGAAATCCGGTATCTTGGGGAACACCCGGTCCAGGATGCGGGCCAGCAGGGTTTTCGATGCGTGCGGGACGGCGTTCATGTGTTACCTCAAACTATGGTCTGGACGAGAAGATAGCAGCTAATCGACATCAATGCTGCGCCGGGAATGGTGATGAGCCAGGTGGCGACGATCTCGAACGCCTTGCCCCAGCGCACCGCTTTCGGACGCTCGGATGCGCCGATGCCAATGATGGACGAGGCGACCACGTGCGTGGTGGAGACGGGTGCGCCGAACAGCGATGAACTGAAGATCACCCCGGCAGCGGTCATCTGCGAATCGAGCGCGTGCAGCGGGCGAATTTTATAAATCGAGAAGCCCAGCGTGCGCACGATCTGCCAACCGCCGGAGAGGATGCCCAGCGTGATAGTCATCGAGCAGGCCAGCATCACCCAGAACGGTACTTCGAAGGTGGGGATGAAGCCGCCGAGCAGCAGCACCAGCGTCAGGATGCCCATGCTCTTCTGCGCGTCGTTGGCGCCGTGCGAGAACGCCAAGCCCGCCGAGGTGACGAATTGCAGGTGGCGCAGGTCGCGGTTGATCGAAGGGTGCGCGCCGCGCAGCAGCGTCAGCATGACGCGGTGCAGGATGTAGCCGACCCAGAAGCCGATGATGGGCGACAGAATGAGCGCGACGATCACTTTGGCGACGCCGTTCAGGTGGCCGTGCAACAGGTCGTCGAACCCCCAGGCGACATGGTCGGAACCCGCAGCGACCATCACTACGCCGGCCAGTCCACCGACCAGTGCGTGCGAAGAAGAGGAGGGGATACCGAACCACCAGGTCAGCAGATTCCAGGCGATGGCGCCGCTGAGGCCGCACAGAACGATGGTGAGCGCGAGCACGCGGTCGATGTCGTCGAGGGTGATGAACTTGCCGATGGTGTTGGCGACCGCGGTGCCGCCCAGCAGCGGGCCGAGGAACTCGAAGAAAGCCACCAGCAGCACGGCCTGCACCGGCGTCATCGCGCGCGAGGCGATGACGGTGGCGATGATGTTGGCGGCATCGTGAAAACCGTTGGTGTACTCGAACACCAGCACGATGACGATGGCCGCGAGGGCGAGGACGAGCAGGATGTCCATGGCCGGTCCGCTGCGGTCGCTTTAGCTTTTCAGGCCGTCGGTCAGGTGCGGTGCGATGATCTTGAGCAATTGCTCGTGGATATACGGGTTGCCCGCGCAGACGTGGCCGCTCGCGAGGAAATCCGGCGCGCCGGCAAGGTCGCTGATGATGCCGCCGGCCTCGGTGATGAGCAGGCAGCCGGCAGCGATGTCCCAGGGCTTGAGGCCGGTCTCGAAGAAGCCGTCGTAGCGGCCGGCGGCGGTCCAGGCCAAGTCGAGCGAGGCCGCGCCGGGGCGGCGCAGGCCCGCGGTCTGCTGCATCAGGTCGCGGAAGATCGCCATATAGGCGTCCATGTGTTCGAAGCGGGTGTAGGGAAAGCCGGTGCCGATCAGGCTGTCGGCTATCTCCCTGCGCTTGCTCACGCGCAGGCGCTTGTCGTTGAGGTGTGCACCGCGTCCGCGCGAGGCGGTGAACAGGTCGTTCTTGGTCGGGTCGTAGATGACGGCTTGGGTCAGCACGCCGTTGTGTTGCAGCGCGATGGAGACGGCATATTGCGGAACGCCGTGCAGGAAGTTGGTGGTGCCGTCGAGCGGATCGATGATCCAGACGTATTCCGACTGTCCTTGGGCGCCGCCCTCTTCTGCTAGAATCGCATGGCCGGGATAGGCTTCCAGCAAGGTATCGACGATGGTGCGCTCGGCGGCCCTATCCACCTCGCTGACATAATCCGCGTGGGATTTCTTGGTCACGGTGAGGTGGTCGAGGTTGTTGGCGGCGCGGTGGATGAGATTGCCGGCGCGACGCGCGGCCTTCACCGCGATGTTGAGCATGGGGTGCATGATAAGTACGACCTTTTTAATGAGCTGGGGAAATCCGGCGCGCATTTTAACACTACAGTCGCTAGTCGTTAGTCGGTAGTCGTTAGTTGGTGTTGTCGCTGCGCGGGTTTGGTTTTAACTAACGACTAACGTCTAGCGTCTAACGACTAATATGAACAACATCCGCATCGTCCTCAGTCATACCACCCATCCGGGCAACATCGGCGCGGCGGCACGCGCGATGAAGACCATGGGCTTGCGCCATCTTTATCTCATCAATCCGCGTCTTTTCCCCGACCCGCAGGCCACGGCGATGGCGGCGGGGGCGGACGACATCCTGGAGAACGCGACCGTGTGCGGTTCCGTGGGCGAGGCGCTGCACGGCGTGGTGTTCACCGTGGCGATGACGGCGCGGCTGCGCGATATCTCGCTGGAGGTGAAGGCTCCGCGACAGGCGGTGTCGGAATTGCTACAACATGCGGCAGTCCAGCCGGTGGCGCTGCTGTTCGGCACCGAGATGTCCGGGCTGACCAACGAGGAGCTCGGCAAGGCGCAGGTGCTGGCGAACATCCCCGCCGATCCGGACTTCTCTTCGCTCAATCTTGCCGCCGCGGTGCAGGTGATGGCATATGAATTGCATCTGGCAACGCATGAGTTTCTTCCGCAGGTACCCGAGACACGGCCTGCGACCAACGAGCAACTGGAAGGACTGTACGAGCATCTGGAGAGAACCTTGTTCGAGATCGGTTTCTTCACCACGCAGAACCCCGCGCGGCTGATGCAGCGCCTGCGCCGCCTGTATGCGCGGGCGCGGCCGGAGCAGGAGGAGGTCAATATCCTGCGCGGTATCCTGAGTGTGACAACCGAGTACAATGCGCGGCTCAAATCGCGTTATCAACGAGAGAACGAAAATGTTTCGGGGGATTAGGGAAGACATCGCCAGCGTATTCGACCGCGATCCGGCGGCGCGCACCACCTTCGAGGTGCTGACCTGCTATCCGGGGCTGCATGCGCGCATCCTGCACCGCATGGCCAACTGGCTGTGGCACGCCGGGCTGAAATGGCTGGCGCGTTTCCTGTCGCACTTCGCGCGCTGGTTCACCGGCATCGAGATCCATCCGGGAGCGACCATCGGACGGCGCTTCTTCATCGACCACGGCATGGGCGTGGTGATCGGCGAGACCGCCGAGATCGGCGACGACGTGACGCTGTATCACGGCGTGACGCTGGGCGGCACCTCGTGGAAGGAAGGCAAGCGCCATCCGACGCTGGGCAACGGCGTGGTGATCGGCGCGGGTGCCAAGGTGCTGGGGCCGATCCATATCGGCGACGGCGCCAAGATCGGTTCCAATGCGGTGGTGGTGAAGGATGTCCCGGCCGGCGCGACCGCGGCCGGCATCCCGGCGCGTATCCTCGACGAGGAAAGGAAGAAGGCTTCCGGATTCAATGCCTACGGCATCGGCAACGACCAGAACGATCCGGTGAACAAGGCGCTGCACGGGCTGATCGGGCACAGCGTGACGGTGGACCAGCGCATCGACTTCATCCTGCAACAGCTCGAAAGGATGGGCGTGCGGGTGGAAGAGGAACGCGCCACCGCCGACAAGTTTGACCCTAATCACCTGAACAACATAGTTGATTGAAAAGTTCAAGTATAGTAGCATCGGCAGTAGGGAATTTCGGGGCTAAAGTGCGCCCCGGCATTCCGGGATCAACTGACATACTAAAACCATTATTGAGCGGGGGATTGAAATGCGACTGACTACGAAGGGACGTTTTGCCGTGACGGCGATGGTCGATCTGGCGCTGCGCGGCGGGAAACACCCGGTGACGCTGGCGTCGATAAGCGACAGGCAGAAGATTTCGCTGTCTTATCTGGAACAACTGTTCGGCAAACTTCGCCGCAACAAGATTGTCGAAAGCGTACGCGGGCCGGGAGGCGGATATTACCTGGCGCGTCCCGCAGCCGAGATCACGGCGGCCGAGATCATCCGCGCGGTGGATGAGGGGCTGGACATCACGGCCTGCGGCGAGCGGGGCAACTGCTTCGACGACACGCCATGCGTCTCGCATGAACTGTGGCTGGGGCTGAACAAGAAGATCTACACCTATCTGGAAGGCGTTACGCTGCAACAACTGGTGGACTATAACCACAAGCGCAACCCGGAGAGCGCGAACATCTCGATCAACAAGGCCAAGCCGCGTAGCGTCGCGGCGTAAAGGAACAAGATGCAACCCGTAACAAAACTGAAACTGCCGATTTACATGGATTACTCCGCAACCACGCCGGTCGATCCGCGCGTGGCGGAGAAGATGATTCCTTATCTGACCGAAAAATTCGGCAACCCGGCTTCGCGCTCCCATGCCTTCGGCTGGGAAGCCGACGAGGCGGTGGAGCTGGCCCGCGAACAGGTTGCCGCACTGGTCAATGCCGACCCCAAGGAGATCGTGTGGACCTCCGGCGCGACCGAATCGAACAACCTCGCCATCAAGGGTGCGGCGCATTTCTATCAGGGCAAGGGCAAGCACATCATCACCATGCGCATCGAGCACAAGGCCGTGATCGACACGGTGCGCGAGCTGGAACGTGTCGGATTCAGCGCGACCTATCTCGATCCCGAACCGAGCGGCCTGCTTGATCTGGAAAAATTCAAGGCGGCGCTGCGTCCCGATACCATCATCGTTTCGGTGATGCTGGTGAACAACGAGATCGGCGTGATCCAGGATATCACCGCCATCGGCGATATCTGCCGCGACAAGGGCATCCTGTTCCATGTCGATGCGGCGCAGGCGACCGGCAAGGTGGATATCGACCTCCAGAAACTGAAAGTCGACATGATGTCGTTTTCCGCGCACAAGACCTACGGCCCGAAAGGCATCGGCGCGCTGTATGTGCGGCGCAAACCGCGCGTGCGGCTGGAGGCGCAGATGCATGGCGGCGGGCATGAGCGTGGCATGCGTTCCGGCACATTGGCCACACACCAGATCGTCGGCATGGGCGAAGCATTTCGCATCGCCAAAGAGGAAATGACGCAGGAGAACGAGCGCGTGCGGATGCTGCGCGACCGCCTGCTGAACGGGTTGCAGAGCATGGAAGAGGTGCACATCAACGGCGACATGGAACGCCGCGTGCCGCATAATCTCAACCTCAGCTTCAACTTCGTCGAAGGCGAGTCGCTGATCATGGCGATCAAGGATGTCGCGGTCTCTAGCGGTTCGGCCTGTACCTCGGCCAGTCTGGAACCGTCGTATGTGCTGCGCGCATTGGGGCGCAGCGACGAACTGGCGCACAGCTCGATCCGTTTCAGCGTCGGCCGCTTCACCACTGTCGAAGAGGTGGATTACGTGATCGAACTGCTGACCCACAAGATCGGCAAGCTGCGCGAATTGTCGCCGCTGTGGGATATGTATAAAGAGGGTGTAGATTTGAACTCGGTGCAGTGGGCAGCACATTGAAGCTTGCAGCCGGTAGCGTGTAGCTGGTAGCCAACCCCGGTTTTGCTACTAGCTACAGGCTACCAGCTACCAGCAAAGGAGAATTTGAATGGCTTACAGCGATAAAGTACTGGATCACTACGAGAATCCGCGCAACGTGGGTTCGATGGACAAGGATGATGCGGAGGTAGGTACCGGCATGGTTGGTGCGCCGGCCTGCGGCGATGTGATGAAATTGCAGATCAAGGTCGGCAAGGACGGCGTGATCGAGGATGCCAAGTTCAAGACCTACGGTTGCGGTTCGGCGATTGCTTCGAGTTCGCTCGTCACCGAGTGGGTCAAGGGCAAGACTGTGGATCAGGCGTTGCAGATCAAGAACACGCAGATCGCCGAGGAACTGGCGTTGCCGCCGGTGAAGATACATTGCTCGATCCTGGCGGAAGACGCGATCAAGGCGGCGGTGGCGGATTACAAGGCCAAACACGGCGCGAATGTGGAGACTGCGGCCTGCAAGGGCGGTATGTGATTTAATTGATGGGGAGAAAAAATAATGCGAGTCGCAAAATTAATGCTGATATCCATGATACTACTGTCTATTTTCGGTTGCGGGCAGGAAAGAAAAGAAGACGCACCTAAAAATCCAGACGAAGCATACAAACGTCTCATGGATCAGAATGGGGCAAAGGATTATCTTGAAAAGATGGAAAAAGAGAAATAATGGAAGGAAGTAAAGAACCATTGGTCCACGAAATACACGAAAGTCACGAACAAAAAACCGCGGATTTTCTTTCCGTGCTTTCCGTGAATTCCGTGGACAAAAACTGATTTAAAGGAAGTCATCATGGCAATTACATTGACCGAAAAAGCAGCCAAACACGTATTGAATTTCATCCAGAAACGCGGCAAGGGCGCGGGGTTGCGCATCGGTGTCCGCACCAGCGGTTGTTCCGGCATGGCTTACAAGCTGGAGTTCGCCGATGAGGTGGGCAACGACGACATCCAGTTCACCAGCAATGGCGTGACCGTGCTGGTCGACCCGCAAAGCCTGCCCTATCTCGATGGCATGGAGCTCGACTACGCGCGCGAGGGGTTGAACGAAGGCTTCAAGTTTAACAATCCAAATGTGGCTAACCAATGCGGATGCGGAGAAAGCTTCCAGGTTTGAGTGAACCAGAAAAACAACCGTCCACGAAAAGCGCCAACAAATCCGATCGGTCTTTCCCGTTTTGTGTCTATCGTGGACGATGCCTGCCGTTTTTTAAGATAAATCCCTGATGCCGCCTTTCGCTTCCGATTTCCAGCAGGACTACTTTCAGCTGTTCGATGTTGCGCCGTCCTTCCGGATGGACACGGCGCAACTCGAACGGCAGTATCGCGCGTTGCAGGCGCAAGTCCACCCCGACAAATTCGCTCACCTGTCCGACGCCGAGCAGCGCGTCGCGTTGCAGCGCGCCACGCTGGTGAACGAGGCATACCAGACCTTGCGCAGCCCGATACGTCGTGCGCGCTACCTGTTGTCGCTGCATGGCGTGGACACCCAGGAAGAGAGCGATACCGCGATGCCGGTGGATTTCCTGATGGCGCAGATGGAATGGCGCGAGGCGGTGGCCGAGGCGCAGCAGGCGCGCGACGTCGCGGCGCTGGAGCGGATCGAGGCGCGCGTGCAGCACGAGACGCGCGAACTCGAATACGGGCTTGCGGTTACAATCGATACGGAACATGACTACGCGGCTGCAGCCGGACTGGTGCGCAAGCTGCGCTTCACGGAAAAACTGGCGGAAGAAATTCACACCGCATTCGACGAGATAGATACTTGAAAGGCAGACGTTAGTCATTAGTCGTTAGTCGCCAGTTAACACCGGTGCTAACGACTAACGACTAGCGACTAATGACTAGATGGCACTCCTGCAAATCTCAGAACCCGGTCTCAGCACCGCGCCGCACCAGCATCGGCTGGCAGTCGGCATCGATCTCGGCACCACCAACTCGCTGGTTGCCACCGTGCGCAACGGTATCAGCGTGGTGCTCAACGACGAAGACGGTCGCGCCATGCTGCCCTCGGTGGTGCGTTATGCGGCGGACGGCGGTACGACCGTGGGCGAGTCCGCGCTGCATGCCGAGGACCCGGTCAACACCATCATCTCGGTGAAACGATTCATGGGCCGCGGCCTGAAGGACATCGGCGACACCAGCCGGCTGCCGTACCGTTTCGTGGATACCGGCGGCATGGTGCAGTTGCGCACCGTGGCGGGCGTCAAGAGCCCGGTCGAAGTCTCCGCCGAGATACTGAAAGTATTGCGCACCCGCGCCGAAGCCGCGCTGGGCGGGGAACTGGTGGGCGCGGTGATCACCGTGCCGGCCTATTTCGACGACGCGCAGCGCCAGGCCACCAAGGACGCGGCGAAGCTGGCCGGGCTGAACGTGCTGCGCCTGCTCAACGAACCGACCGCAGCCGCGATCGCCTACGGCCTGGATAACGCCTCCGAAGGCGTGTATGCGGTGTACGACCTGGGCGGCGGCACCTTCGACATCTCCATCCTGCGCCTGTCGCGCGGCGTGTTCGAGGTGCTGGCGACCAACGGCGATTCCGCCCTCGGCGGCGACGATTTCGACCAGCGCATCCATTGCTGGCTGCTGGAAAAGAACGGCCTCTCCGTGCTCGGCCCGCACGACACGCGCCTGCTGCTGAACCATGCACGCGCGGCCAAGGAACAACTGACCGAACACGACGAGACGCGCATCACCGCGGTGCTTTCGGGCGGCGATGTGATCGACAGCGTGCTGACGCGGGCGGAGTTCGAGTCCATGTCGCAGAACCTGGTGCAGCGCACCCTGCAATCGATGCGCCGCGCCCTGCGCGATGCGAAGCTCGGTGTGGCGGACATCAATGGCGTGGTGATGGTCGGCGGCGCGACGCGCATGCCGCAGGTGCAGCATGCGGTGGGCGAATTCTTCGGGCAGATCCCGCTGACCAATCTCGATCCCGACAAGGTGGTGGCGCTGGGCGCGGCGATCCAGGCCAATATGCTGGCAGGCAACCGCAGCGGCGACGAATGGCTGCTGCTGGACGTGATCCCCCTGAGCCTCGGCATCGAGACCATGGGCGGCCTGTCGGAAAAGATCATTCCGCGCAACAGCACCATCCCCAGCGCGCGCGCGCAGGAGTTCACCACCTTCCGCGACGGCCAGACCGCGATGAGCATCCATGTGGTGCAGGGCGAACGCGAGCTGGTCAGCGATTGCCGTTCATTGGCGAAGTTCGAGCTGCGCGGCATCCCGCCGATGGTGGCCGGCGCGGCGCGCATCCGCGTGACGTTCCAGGTGGACGCCGACGGTCTGCTCAACGTATCGGCGCGCGAGATGGGCTGCGGGGTTGAGGCGGCGATCACGGTCAAGCCTTCCTATGGCCTGTCCGATGCCGAGATCACCCGCATGTTGCAGGATTCCACGCAGTACGCGCAGGACGACATGCTGGCGCGCGCCCTGCGCGAACAGCAGACCGAGGCGGAACAACTGCTCGAAGCGGTGCAGCACGCGCTGGAGCAGGACGGCGGATTGCTCGGCGACGACGAACGCGGGCGCATCGGCGAGCGCATGGACGCCCTGCGCGCCATCCTGCAACAGAACGACCACCATGCCATCAAGCGCGCCATCGGCGCGCTCAACGACGCTACCGTGAGCTTCGCGCAAAAGCGCATGGACAAGAGTGTGGCGCATGCCCTGGCGGGCAGGAATATTTCCGACCTGGAGGTCAAATCGTGACACGCATCATCGTATTGCCACATGAAGAACTGTGCCCGGAAGGCACGCTGTTCGAGGTTGAACCGGGCGTGTCGATCTGCGACGCGCTGCTGGAACATGGCGTGGAGATCGAGCATGCCTGCGAGAAATCCTGCGCCTGTACCACCTGCCACGTCATTTTGCGCGAGGGTTTTAACAGCCTCAAACCGGCGGAAGACCTTGAGGAAGACATGCTGGACAAGGCATGGGGGCTGGAACCCAACTCGCGCCTGTCGTGCCAGGCAATAGTGGCGGGCGAGAATCTGGTGGTGGAGATCCCGAAATATACGATCAACATGGTAAAGGAATCCAACCATGAAGTGGACTGACGTCAGGCTGATCGCCATCGAACTGGCGGAAGCGCATCCCGAGGCCGATCCGAAGACGGTGCGTTTCACCGACCTGCACAACTGGGTGCTGGCGCTGGAGGATTTCCACGACGACCCGAAGCACGGCGGTGAGAAGGTGCTCGAAGCGATCCAGGCCGCCTGGATCGACGAGGCGGAGTAGCTCATGTGCGGGCGCTGGCAGCGCGTCTCCAACCGCTGGCTGTATCTGGCCGGCGCGCTGTTCCCCGCCGCGCTGGTCGGCGCCGCGCTGTTCCTGCAATACGTCAAACACGAAGACCCCTGCCCGCTGTGCATGGTGCAGCGGGTGATGTTCATCATTTTGCTGGCGGTGTTCGCCGTCGCCGCACTGCACGGCCCGAAGCGCGCCGGTGAGCGCGTCTATGCCGCGCTGATCGGGCTGCTGGCGCTGACCGGTGCCGGCGTCGCCGCGCGCCATATCTGGATCCAGCACCTGCCCGCGGACCAGGTTCCCGCCTGCGGCCCCGGACTGGATTACATGCTCGAGACCATGCCGATGTCCACCGTGCTGAAGGAACTGATGCACGGCTCCGGCGAATGCGCGGAAAAAGGCTGGACCTTCCTTGCCCTCGGCCTCCCGGAATGGTCGCTGCTGAGCTTCCTCGCGCTGGGCGTGTGGGGCGTGCTGATCGCGCTGCGCAAATATACATAGCGACATAAATCTACTGCGCGAACCGGCATCGGGGTCGCGCGGTGCTCGGAATCCGGGGTCGCGGAGCGACAGACTGCGTGTACACTCCGGCGCCTGCGCTCCGGGCTCCCCCGATGTCGGCCCGCTCGCTACGATTTCTGTCGCTATGTATAGTTTTGTAGGGTGGGCACGCATCTGTGCCCACGCGGATACTTTCAACGAAACATGATGCTCAAACTCTTGCGCGTATTTCTGTCGCTGTTGCTTTGTGCCTGCGCCGGAGCGCAAGCCGGCGTTCCGGGCGTTACGCCCGAGCGCATTCCGGCGGGGCGCACTGCCGATCTCGACTTGCGGGTGGAGGGCGCGCCGAACCAGCAGTTCATGCTGGTGCCGGGCGGGCCCTACATCAAACAGACTTTGCCGTTGCCGCAGCGCATCCACGACATGGCGCTGCACCAAGGCTATGGATTGCTGGCTTCCGGCGAACATGGACTGTTGATCGCCAGCGTCGCGGTGGACGGCAGCTTGAGAATCATCGGCAGCTTCGCCGCACACGGCAATGTGACGCGCGTGGTGGTCGAGGGCGACCGCGCGTGGCTGGTCAATAACGGCAGCGAAATCGTCGTGCTGGATATCGCCGATCCAGCCAAGCCAACCATGCTGGGACGCTACCAGGCCGGGCAGGCGATCAGCGACGTCGCGCTGCACGACAGCTTTGTCCACCTGCTGCTGGACCGGCGCGAAATTGTGACGCTGGACATGCGCGTTGCGCAAACGCCGCGTGTAGTCTCGCGCCTTGGCCTGACCGATGCAGCAGACAGGTTGTTCGGCGCCGACGGTTTTGTCTATGCGGCGCAGCCCGGTTACGGCCTGAGCGTCATCGACCTGCGCGATTCGGCGCATCCGGCAGAGATCGCGCGCCATGCCGTGACCGGCGGCGCGACCGCCGTCGCGGTGCGGGACGGCATCGCGCTGGTGGCGCGCGGCACGGGAGGCATCGCCGTGCTCGACGTCTCCGATCCTGTCCGTCCGCGCTGGCTGGGCAGCCACAGTCGGCTGGGGCGCGTGGCGGGCATGGAGCTGCGCGCCGGACATGCCGTGCTGTGGAACGAGCGCGGCGAGGTCATCAAGCTGGATGTTCGCAAACCGGCGCTGCCGTCAATCGCGGGCGTGCAGCGCGGGACAGGCGCCATCGCTGCGGCGTGGCTGGACGATGACACAGTGCTGGCAGCCGCGCCGTCGGCATTGCAGGAGATCGATGTTTCCGCGACGCCGCCGGCCTTCTCCAACGAATATCTCGACCTCGGGCAGGGCGTCAATTTCGGCGGCGAGCGCCGTTTGTTCATCGAGGGCGGTATCGCCTACGTGGCCGACTGGTTCTCCGGCCTGCATCTTTATGACATCCGCGCACCGTCGCGTCCCCGCCTGTTGTCCAGCTTCAAAACGCCGGGTTCGGCCAAGGGCGTGGTAGTGCGCGACGGCATCGCCTTCGTCGCGGACGATGACCACGGCTTGCAGGTGCTGGACGTGCGCGACCCGTTGCACCCCGCGCAACTCGCCGGCCTGCCCACCCGCGGGTTGGCCTATACGCCGAAGCTGGCGGGCAAGCTGCTGTATCTGGCCAGCCATCGCGGCGGCTTCCAGATCATCGACGTGAGCGATGTGCGCGCGCCGCGCATCGTGGCCGACGTCGATACGCCCGGCAAGGCATGGAGTTTGGAGGTGGCGGGCGACAAATTGTTCGTGGCGGACGACGCCTCCGGTGTGCTGGTGTTCGACGTGGCCGACCCGCAGCATCCCGCGCAGATCGGCGCATTCAGTCCGGGCGGCGCGGCGGAAGACGTGGTGGTGCGCGGCACGACCGCCTATGCCGCCTTCTTCGATCGCGGCTTCTATGTGCTGGACGTGAGCGACCCCGCGCATCCGCGTCCGCTCGGTCATACGCCCACGCCGGGCAACGCGCGCGTCATCGCGCTGCAAGGTGATCGTGCCTACGTCGCGGACTGGTTCGCCGGCGTGCAGGTGATCGACATCGGCGACCGCAGCGCGCCCGCCATCATCGGCGGCTACGATACCGGCGGCGCGGCCTGGGGCATCGCCGTCGCGGGCGAACATGCCTATGTCGGCGACTGGTGGGGCGGTTTCCTGACGCTCGACATCCGCGACCCGGCACAGCCGCAGCTGGCCGACCGCTTCCAGGGCAAGGGGCGCATCCTGCATGTCGCGGTGCAGGACAAGCTGGCCTATGCGGCGATGGAGCAGGGCGGGGTGCAGATTTTCGATATAACCAATCCGCTCAACCCGATGTGGATATCGGGCATGGAGGTCGAAGGCGACATCGCGGCGCTGCTACCCGACGGCGCGCTGCTGCATGTCGCCATCGCCGGCGGCAAGGACGGCGGCCTGCTGACCTTCGACGCCAGCGACCCGTTCCAGCCGCGCCGTAGCAATCATCTCGCCCTCGCAGGCGGCGTGCGACGCCTCGCGGGCGGAGCGGGCCGGGTGTATTTCGCCAATGACCACGGCATCGGCATGCTGGATGCGGACGGCGCGGCGCAAGTCCTGCCGCTGAATCAGCATGCGGTAAAGATCAACGACCTGTGGAGCGGCGGCGGGCGCGTCTATCTCGCCACCGAGCGCGGCATGGAAGTACTAGACGAACAGCTCGCGCCGCTGCTGCGCTACGATGCCATGCAGCCAGCCAGCCTAGTGCGCGCGCGTGGCGACAGCGTGTTTCTGTATGGGGACAGGCTGGGGTTGCGGGTGCTGAAACTGTCGGGCGGCAAGGCGCACCCGGTTGCGACGTTCGCGCCGGGCGAGGCACTGTCCGGCATGGCACTGGCCGGGGACATCCTGTACGCGACCGGACAACAGACCGGGCTGCTGGCGTTCGATGTCGCCGATTCCGGACACCTGCAACTGCGCGGCCTGTATCCGCTGAGCCATCCGGCAGGCGGCATCGCCATCACCGGCGACACCGTCCTGCTGGCGGGCAACGACATCCTCACCGCCGTGAGACCGTTGCCGCGCGTCGCGGTAACGCGCAGTGCCGGCAACACGGCCCGCGTCAGCTTGCCGAAAGACCTGCCCGCCGGGACTTACCATGTGCTGAACATCGCGCCGGACGGCATGCGCAGCATGAGCTACAACATCCTGAATATCGACGCGTCGCGCTTCTCGAAGCCGAAGATCACGCCGGAAGAATTCCAGCGCCTGTTGCGGGAACAACGCGGGCAAAGGTGAGTCTCATCTTCGGTTATCGGGAAATGAAAAACGTAATGTGGTGCGGCTCCCTTCGGTTGGGATATCATCTGCGCCAACAAGCCTACAAATCCGTTCTACACCGGTTTGCGGCAGCTACTTTGCAGCTTTTTTCAACTATAAACAGGAGTTTTCATGAATATCCGATCTATCGTGTTCGCCGGTCTTGTCAGTACTCTGGCGCTGGCCTCATTCAGCGCCTCCGCAGCGGACAATCTGAAAACCGTTGCTGCCATATACCAGGATAAAGCGACCCTTGCGGGTCAGACAGTCAGCGCCCAGGGCAAAGTGGTCAAGGTCAACAATGGGATCATGAGACGTAACTTTATCCATGTGCAAGATGGCACGGGCGACGCCAACAGCAACAACCTGATCGTCACCAGCACACAAACCGCCAACGTCGGCGACAAAGTCACCATCTCCGGCAAGGTCGTGCTGAATCGGGACTTCGGTAGCGGCTACATGTACCCTCTGCTGATCGAAGAAGCCAGCGTCGCTGTAATGAAGTGATCGTTGCAGTTGGTGGAATCAAACGACCCCCGGTAAAGCCGGGGGTCATTTTTTTCAGTCTCTTAAATGGGTAAGAACTTGAAGTACCTGAAGGTGCCCAGTGCCGCGCCGCGACTCAACGATCCGTAAACAATCGGGATTCAGAACATCAGTCGTTTGCTCCCATCGCTGATGGCCGACTGCTGCCGGACGCGGCAGTCGGCTCGGAGCGCGGACCCGTCAGGCTGCCGGAGCCGGCTTCTTCTTGGGTTTCTTTGCTTCCTTGGTTTTGCGTTGCTGTCCTTTGGCCATGATGGTTCTCCTTGGGTTGTTGTATCTGCGGGCGATGCGGGCTGACAGGACGGATGGAAAGTGTCGTTCGGTCGGCATCGCCGCAGGCAATGTACCTCAGTCGAATCTCCTTGGCTATCGGTACAAGGGCTAACCGGCGCGTTCCCGGTTCAGGCGGATCGCGATCGCCAGTTGCCGCGCTTCTTCTTCCTTGAGGGTGTCGTTGATCTCGCGCATGACGCCGTTGAGATCGACGGGCTTTTCGTCGTGTTCGAAGCGTCCGGTCAGGACGCTATCCGGGTGGAGATGGCTACTCTGGTAGAGCGCCCATATCTCGTTGCCGTAGTCGGTGGCGAGCAGTTCCGGCGCGAACTGGCCGAAGTAACCGGCGAGGTTCTGCACATCGCGCAACAACAGCTGGCAGGCCTGGTTGTTGGCGGCGGCATCGATGGCCTGGGGCAGGTCGATGATGACGGGGCCGCTGCTGTCCACCAGCACGTTGTATTCGGACAGGTCGCCGTGGATGATTCCGGCGCACAGCATGCGCACCACCTGGGTGATGAGGGCGCGGTGATATTCGCGCGAGACTTCCGCGCTGAGCGTCAGGTCGTTGAGTCGCGGCGCGGCATTGCCCGCGCTGTCCGTCACCAGCTCCATCAGCAGCACGCCCTCGTGGAAGTTGTACGGTCTGGGCACACGCACACCGGCGGCGGCGAGGCGGTACAGCGCGTCCACTTCGGCGCTCTGCCAGGCTTCTTCCTGCGCCTTGCGCCCGTAGCGGGTGCCTTTTTCCATGGCGCGCGCGCGGCGGCTGTTCTTCACCTTGCGGCCTTCGGTGTAATCCACGCTCTGGCGGAAGCTGCGCTGGTCGGCTTCCTTGTAGACCTTGGCGCAACGGATCTCGTCGCCGCAGCGCACCACATACACCGTGGCTTCCTTGCCGCTCATCAACTGGCGGATGACCTCGTCGACGAGACCGTCTTCGACCAGCGGGGCGATGCGTTTCGGGGTCTTCATGGGCGCTTCCTGAGTGGCTCCAGCAGATTCGACAGGCCGTTGTGATCCATCTCCTGCATCAACGCCAGCAGCATGCCGATCTCGCCGGGCGGGAAGCCTTTGCGCGCGAACCAGTTCAGGTAGTCGCCCGGCAGGTCGGCGATCAGCCGTCCCTTGTATTTGCCGTAGGGCATGACGCGGGTGACCAGCAGTTGCAGGTGTTCGGGATGCATCGTCGCCGCCCGAGATCAGAAGCGCTCGTGCGCCATCAGGTAACGCCATTCCCCGATGGGCATTCCGGACATGGACACGCGCCCGATGCGCAGGCGTCGCAGGTTCAGGATTTGCAGCCCGACGCTTTCGCACATGTGGGCGATCTGGCCGGGGCGCACGCCCTTGAGCGCGAAGCGCAGCCGGGTCTCGTTCTGCCAGCTGACCTTGGCCGGGGGCAGCGGTTTGCCGTTGAACGCGAGTCCGTGGTTGAGCAGCTTGAGCCCGTTATCCGCCAGTCCTCCTGCGACTTCGACGACATATTCCTGCTCGATGGTGGCGGCGTCGGTCGTCAGCTTGCGCGATATCCGGTAGTCCTGGGTGAACACCGCCAAGCCGCTCGCATTCGCCTCCAGCGGCAGGCACCGGGTCAGTCGCACGAAGTGTTGCCTGAGGATGCGGATGCCGGAGGGATCTTCCGCCGTGCGCGTCTCGGCGCGAATCAGTTGCGGTATGGCGGCGGCATCCATCTCCGTGGCCGGCGGCTGGTGGAACAGGATGGTCGCCGGCTCGATCGGGATGAGCGTGGCGTCGGGGTGGAGTCCGACCTTCTGTTCCGACACCATGAACTGGGGTTCTTCCACCACTTGCCCGTCTACCGTCACCCAGCCGCCCACGATATACATCTCGGCCTCGCGGCGGGAGCAGGGAATGAGAGCGGCAAGGCGTTTGGCAAGACGGACAGGTTCAGTCATGGGAGGCAAATCATGGAAGCAGAGAGCCGTATTGTAAACGCGCAAGCAGGCGATCACCGGTAGAATCCGGACATGGACACCGATAATAAAACCGCGAACCGCCCCAGTCTGGACGGTATCACGCTCGAGATGATGGTCACCGAGCTATCCGGGAAGATGGGCTGGGCGGCGCTCGGGACGGCGGTGCCGATACGCTGCTTCACTCACGACCCCAGCATCAAATCCAGCCTGAAGTTCTTGCGCCGCACACCGTGGGCACGCCAGAAGGTGGAAGCGTTGTATCTGCAACAGGTTCGCGTGGCCCGTTTCCCCTGAGCGGAATAACCGCGAGTCGGCCTTTTTGTTTGCGGCGCGCTGGCTTATCATGCCTGCGCCGCATTCCAACCACAGAAAAGACCACAGAAAGGACGCCCGCATCGTGTTCAATCTCTTTGGCGCAAAACCCGATCACCCCATGTTCGACCTCGACGAGGCGCGGCGCTTGCTGGCTGATCTGCCGGTCGACGACGACTTCAAGGCGCTGGAGGAGGTCACCGCCTGGCTCGATACGGTCAAGGATGCTGCGGGCTTCCGCTCCGAGGTGCGCGCCGCCATCGTCATGCTGCTGGACGAGACCGGGCAGCCGCTCCACTCCGCGCTGCTGCAACTCTATCTGAGCGCGCCGCACTTGCAGGATTTTCAGGGGCTGCACCAGTGGAAGGCGATACACGGATTCATGCAGACACTGGCCGAGGCGTATGCCGTATGCACCGATGAATACCGGGAGAACAGCAAGCGTTCCGCCGAATTCAGGGAGCTGATGCCGCTGATCTGTGTGCGGCTGCTGCGCGCCATTGCGGAGCAGATGAAGCTGGAGCTGATGCGTTATATAGAGGTCGCGCCCGAAGTCTGGCAGCGGCTGTACAAGAGCTATCATTTCGCCGAATACGAGCAGTTTGCCGCGAGCATGCTGCTGCCCTATCCCCGCCATGTCATCCACACCAGCCCGCAGCGCGAGTTCCTGCGCGCGCTGGTGCTGAGCGTTTCCTCGACCGAAACGCTGGCGGCGGACCAGACCGAAGTCTGCTACCGCATCGCCGGACGGCTGGCCGGTTTCTTCGATCTGAAGGACGCGCCCGATGCCGACACGCCCTATTGCTGCGATCTCACCGCCAGCGCGCCGCCGCACCGGGTCAAGGCCGGCATGCAGATATCGCCCGCCAAGCGCTTCTTCGCCGCGCACCGCGCGTTGCCTGCACTGGAAAAAATCATCGGCCAGAACGAAAGCGATCCGGTATGGCAGGAGCGGCGCTTCGGTAGCGAATTCACCCCGGCCGGCAAGCTCACCGTGCTCAAGCACCTGCTCATCTATTGGGCGAAAGAACCGCCGCACCGCCATCAGGAACGCCACGGCATCGATGCCGCCATCGAGGTGACACACGGTTTCCGCGTCGTCAGCAGCCTGGTCACCCGCATCGATGTCGGGCAGGTGGCCGACCTTTCCTCGGAGGATGCCGCTGCCCTGAAGGAGCGCGAACGGGTCAGCCTGGTCAGCGAAGACGTCGTCCATTACGAGACGGAGATGTGGCAGATACAGGATATGAGCGGCGAAGGATTGGGCGGCGTGTTGCCGAAGAACGGCGCCGCCTGGGTCAAGATCGGCGACTTGTGCGGGCTCAAGGCGCCCAATGGGCCGCTGTGGTGGGTCGGCATGATCCGCCGCCTGCACACCGATCCGAACGGTGCGGTGCATGTAGGGGTGGAGATTCTCGCCCGGAAACCCGTGTCGGTGTGGTTGCGCGCGCTCGGCAAGGGGGCGGAAAAGGCATCCAACTGGGAGACCAGTTCCGGCTCGTTCGCATACAGCTACCTGCCGGTCATCCTGCTGCCGGATGCGCATAATTCCTACATGAGCGCCACCATGCTGATGGAGTCCGGCAGCTTCGTGTCAGGCAATATCTACCAGGTCATGATGGGGGAAAAGAGTCGCAGTATCAGGCTTACCGCCTTGCTTGCCGAAGGCGAGGATTATGAGCAGGTGAGTTTCCAGTGGCTCGAGCCGGAGCATGAATGACGGACTTGTTTGCGGGCGGCTCGCTGCGGTTCTCTATCTTTCCAGAACGACATAAGGTTTGACCGGGATGCCCAAGCCGAAATGATGCGAATACGTCCAGCCGTTCTTCTCGTCGTCCGCACATTCGATGTGGGAGCCGGAGACCGGGCGTGAGACCCAGTGGCACGCGGCATCGCTTTCATCGCTCCCGGCCTTCACCAGAACGTCGGTGACATACGCAAATCCCTCGAAGTTGATGATCTCGATGATGTCGGGCGAACGCAGGTCGCCCAGCAGGGCAGGCGGAACGATGGGCAGCGATTCATGCTTGCCGTCCGGGTTGTCGCGCCCCAGCACGACATGCGCCAGCACCGGGATTTCGGAAGTCTTCGCACAGGCGGGATGGCCGGCGTCATAGACCTTGTTGCATAGCCGCATGAACATCGCGGCATGCCCCGGAAAACGCTGCGCCACCTGGCTCATGCTGAGCAGCTCCAGCACTTCTCCGCGCATCAATATCCCGCGCCGGGACTTGTCCGCACCGCCATTCAGGTCGGGCGGCGGGACGGCGCAAGCGGACAGAAGCAGCGCGGCAAGCAGCAGGTGGAGAGGGGTTTTTATCGGTTGCTCCCTTGATATGGTCGGCGGTCGGCACGGAAAACTACGCTTCTGCCAGCCGGAGGTCAATAAGCCGATAACAAATACAGGCTTCGCTGCCTGAAAGTCGGGAATCCTGCCCACGGCATCGATAGCCGCCGAACCCGTGCGCGGGCTGGTTCACCGGGGGCTTTCCTGCTACCATCGCGCCCTCGATAAATCCTTGGGCGCAGTCGTTGTCGATGCGCCGGTAACTTTCGCTATTCAATGAGTAATTCCCCTGTGCAAGCCGTGCGCGGCATGAACGACATCCTCCCCGAAGAGGCAACGCAGTGGCTATGGTTCGAGGATGTGGTGCGCGACTGGCTGGAAAGCTACGGCTACCGCAACATCCGCATGCCGCTGGTGGAGCCGACGGCCTTGTTCAAGCGCGCCATCGGCGAGGTGACGGACATCGTCGAGAAGGAGATGTACAGCTTCGAGGACAGCCTGAACGGCGACCAGCTCACGCTGCGCCCTGAAGGGACGGCCTCCTGCGTGCGCGCGGTGTTGCAGCACAATCTGCTGTATAACGCGCCGCAACGGCTGTGGTATGCGGGACCGATGTTCCGCCACGAGCGCCCGCAGAAGGGGCGCTACCGCCAGTTCCACCAGTTCGGCGTGGAGGCGCTGGGTTTCGCCGGGCCGGACATCGATGCCGAGCAGATCGTGATGTGCGCGCGGCTGTGGAAGAAGCTGGGCATCCGCGACGTGACGTTGCAGATCAACACGCTGGGCGATGCGGCTTCGCGCCATCGCCATCGCGACAAGCTGATCGCGTATTTTGAGCAGCACAGGGATGCGCTGGACGCCGATGCGCAGCGCCGGTTGTACAGCAACCCGTTGCGCATCCTCGATACCAAGAACCCGGCGATGCAGGAGCTGGTGGGTGCGGCGCCGAAGCTGATGGATGAGCTGGAAGACGAGGCCATCCGGCACTTCGAGGCGGTGCAGGCGATATTGCAGCGGCACGACATCGCGTTCGAGATCAATCCGCGTCTGGTGCGCGGGCTGGATTACTACAACCGCACGGTGTTCGAGTGGGTGACGACGCGCCTCGGCGCGCAGGGCACGATCTGCGCCGGCGGACGTTTCGACGGGCTGATCGAGCAGATCGGCGGCAAGCCCGCGCCGGCCTGCGGTTTCGCCATGGGCGTGGAGCGCCTGCTGGCGCTGTTGCAGGAAGACGGCATGGCGCTGCCGAAGCAGGAAGTGGACGTGTATGTGGTGCATCAGGGCGAGCAGGCGGATGCGCTGGCGAGCGTGGTGGCCGAGCAGTTGCGCGACGGCGGGCTGCGCGTGCTGCTGCACTGCGGCGGCGGCGGCTTCAAGGCGCAGATGAAGAAGGCGGACGCCAGCGGCGCGCGTATCGCGCTGGTGATCGGCGATGACGAGGCGCAGGCGAACGAGGTCGGCGTCAAGCCGATGCGGGGCGGGGAACAGATACGGGTCGGCGTGGATAAACTCATGGCGACTATCGGCAATCTTATCAAGTAGGAGCGGAACGACATGGCAGCATTGGATCTACAGGAACAGGAACAGCTCGACGCGCTCAAGGCGTGGTGGAAGGACAACGGCAACACGGTGCTGAGCGCGGTGCTGATCGTGGTGGTCGCGCTGGCCGGCTGGCGCGGCTGGCAGTATTACCAGCACAGGCAGGCCGCCGAGGCGGGCACGCTGTATGCGCAGTTCACCGCCCAGATCGCCAGCGGCGACGCCAAGCGCGTCAACGATGCGGCCGATGCCGTGATGGATCGTTTCGCTTCCACCGGCTACGCGCCGCGCGCCGCATTGCTGGCCGCGCAGGTGAACGAGCAGGCCAAGGATACGGCCCAGGCCAAAAAGCAGCTGCAATGGGTCATCGACCATGCCGAGGAAGCCACCCTGAAAGATGTGGCGCGCCTGCGCCTGGTTGCGCTGCTGCTGGACGAGAAGCAGTATGACGAGGCGACGAAGCTGCTGGATGCCCAGCATCCGGCTTCGTTCGACGGGCTGTATGCCGACCTGCGCGGGGATGTTCTGAGCGCGCAGGGCAAGCGCGACGAGGCGCAATCCGCCTACAAGCTGGCTTATGAGAAGACCGACGCCGCCAGCATGTACCGCAACCTGATCCGGATGAAGATGGATGCGCTGGGGGCGGCGCGATGATGAGCCGCCGCAACAGCCTCGCTATCCTGCTGACGCTGCTGGCGCTGGGCGGTTGCTCGGCCTTCGATGGCTGGTTCAGCAAGACGAATACGGTAAAACCGGCCACGCTGGCGGATTTCAACCAGGCTGCGAAGTTCGAGGTGCGCTGGCGCGGCGACGCCGGCGATTCCGGGGCGAACCCGTTACAACCGGCGCTGACGGCGGATGCAGTCTATGGCGTATCCGGCAAGGGCATGCTGACGCGTTTCGCGCGCGCCGACGGAAGACAGGTGTGGCGCATCGAAACCGGCGTGGCGGTGAGCGGCGGCGTGGGCAGCGGCAACGGGCTGGTGCTGGTCGGCAGCGACAAGGGCGAGGTGCTGGCCTATGACGAGGACGGCAAGCTGCGCTGGAACAGCCGGGTGTCGAGCGAGGTGCTGAGTGCGCCGCAGGTCGCGGAGGGCATCGTGATCGTGCGCAGCGGCGACGGGCGCATCGCCGGGCTGGATGCGGCGGACGGCAGGCGCGTCTGGTTGTACGAGCGCGCCACGCCGGCGCTGGTGGTGCGCAGCCATGCGGGCGTGACGATACAGCGCGGCCTCGCCTTCGCCGGATTCGCCGGTGGCAGACTGGCCGCACTGAACATCAAGGACGGTGTGGTGCTGTGGGAAACGGCAGTATCGTCGCCGCGCGGCAACACCGAGCTGGAACGCATCAGCGACATCACCAGCAACCCCGTGCTGGACGACGAGCAGATCTGCGCCGTCGCCTTCCAGGGGCGGCTGGCATGTTACGACACCGCACAGGGCAACCTGATCTGGAGCCGCGACATCTCCAGCGACAAGGGCATGATGCTGTTGCGCAAATATCTCTATGTCAGCGATGCGGGCGGGACGGTCATGGAACTGGACAAGGCCAGCGGCAGTACGCTGTGGAAGAACGACCACTTGTTCATGCGCGATACCGGCAGCCCGCTCGCGCTGGAAGCGTTCGTCGTGGCGGGCGACTACGAAGGTTACCTGCATGCGCTGAGCCGCGAGGATGGCCGCTTCGTCGCGCGCATCAAGCTAGACGGCGCGATCCAGGTCGCGCCGCTCGCCATGGACGACGGGCTGCTGGTACAGACGCGCAACGGCGCGCTGTATTCGCTGTCCGTCCGATAAGAAAGAAAACGAATGTTGCCGACACTGGTTCTGGTGGGCCGTCCCAATGTGGGCAAATCCACCCTGTTCAACCGCCTGACGCGTAGCCGCGATGCGCTGGTCGCCGACCAGCCGGGCCTGACGCGCGACCGCCATTACGGGCGCGGCAGGGTGGGGGAGCGTCCGTTCCTGGTGGTGGACACCGGCGGTCTGGAGCCGGTCGCCAAGGACGGCATCATGTACGAGATGGCCAGACAGAGCCGCCAGGCAGTGGACGAGGCCGATGTGGTGCTGTTCATCGTCGACGGCCGCGCCGGTTGTACGCCGCAGGATGTGATCATCGCCGGACAGTTGCGCAAGACCGGCAAGCCCATCCTGCTGCTGGTCAATAAGGCCGAGGGTATGCAGCGCGCCCGCGTCACCGCCGATTTCTTCGAGCTGGGGCTGGGCGAGCCGTTGCCGATCTCGTCGGCGCACGGCGATAACGTGAATGAAGTGGTCGAGCTCGCGCTGGAGGATTTTGCGCCGGAGAGCGAGGCGGAAGCCGCGGAAGACCAGAAACCCAAGATCGCCATCGTCGGACGCCCCAATGTCGGCAAATCCACGCTGGTCAATGCCATCCTCGGCGAGGAACGCGTGATCGCGTTCGATCAGCCCGGCACCACGCGCGATTCCATCTACATCGACTTCGAGCGCGACGGCAAGCAATACACCATCATCGATACCGCCGGCGTGCGCCGCCGCGGCAAGGTCGATGAGGCGGTGGAGAAATTCTCGGTCATCAAGACCATGCAGGCCATCGAGGATGCCAACGTGGTGGTGCTGGTGGTGGACGCGCGCGACCAGATCACCGAACAGGACGCGCACGTCGCCGACTTCGTGCTGCAAGCGGGGCGCGCGCTGGTGCTGGCGGTCAACAAATGGGACGGGCTGGATGCCTACCAGCGCGACACGGTGAAACGCGACATCGAGCGCAAGCTGCACTTCCTGAGCTTCGCCAAGATGCATTACATCTCCGCGCTCAACGGCAGCGGCATCGACAAGGTGCTGAAGTCGGTGGACGAGGCCTACGCGGCGGCGATGATCAAGCTGCCGACGCCCAAGCTCACCCGCGCGCTGATGGCTGCCATCGAAAAACAGCAGCCGCCGAAGGGCGCGCGCTTCCGCCCCAAGATGCGCTACGCCCATCAGGGAGGCAGCAACCCGCCGCTGATCGTGATCCACGGCAGCGGTCTGGACGACGTGCCCGCGAGCTATCAGCGTTATCTGGAGCGCAGCTTCTGCGAGATGTTCCGGTTGCAGGGCACGCCGCTGAAGATCCAGTTCAACACCAGCAAGAACCCGTTCGAGGGCAAGAAGCGGATCCTGACCGAAGCGGAGCAGCGCAAGGCGCACCGCGCGCGCATCATCGGGCGCAAGCGCTATGGCTGACGCGACCGACATAGATACGTTCGCGTTCTACCGCAGGGTCGTGGCGCTGAACAGCGAGCGGCACCGCAACCTGAGATTCGACCCGCACGAGGCCAACTTTTCCTTTGCGCGCGACACCACCGCCGTGCTGATCGCCGGGCTGGAATTCGCCGAGGTGGCGCGCGAATATCCCATCGTGTTCGTGCGCGGCGCGGATGGGCAGATGCGGCCGGTCGCTTTGCTCGGCGTGCGCAACGGCGAGAACCTGTTCGTGGACAAACAGGGCCGCTGGGATGCGCGCTACATCCCTGCTTTCGTGCGCCGCTATCCGTTCGTGATGGCCGCGGGCAGCGAAGCGGGGCAACTGGTGGTGTGCATCGACGAAGACTGTCCCGCCCTGAACGTCGATCACGGCGAGACGCTGATCAACGCCGAAGGCAAGCTGGAACCGCGCATGAACGAGATCATGCAGTTCCTGCAGAACTTCCAGAGGGAATTTGCGCGCACCGAACTTGTCATACGGCAACTCGACGAGCAAGGCGTATTCGTCGAGCAGGGCGCGCGCTTCGATATCGCCGGCGGCGGGTCGTTCCAGCTCAGGGATTTCTACCTGATCGACGAGAGCCGCTTCGGCAAGATCGCGGACGCCGGCCTGCCGCCCCTGTTCCGTAGCGGCGCGCTGGAACTGGCTTACCTGCACCTGGCTTCGCTCGGCAACATGCGCAAGCTGCTGGACCGCATGGCGGCACAGCCGGCGCGGCAGGAACCGGCGGCGAACATGTCGCTGCATTGAGTTTGTTGTTTGACAGATGTTCCGGATTCGAGCAGACTGAAAACATGAATCGTTTCAGCAAAAAAATATTCGCCGTACTTCTGGCCCTTTGGCTGCCGCTGTTCAGCGGCAATGCGCTGGCTATCGCCGTCGCGATGCAAGCCGGCAACGGCTGCTGTCCTGTTGCCGCACAACAGGACGAGCTTCGCGCGCATCATGACGGCGCAACGCAGCATCAGCCGGCCACGGAGCATGATCATTCCGCTGTGCATCAGGATGATGATGCACCGTGCGCGAATCCCGGCATCTGCCACCTGGCTTGCACCGGTTATCTAGCGGTCGCGATGTTCGACGTGACGGAACCGCTTCCGTCGCATCAGTTGTTCGAGCCGGTTTCGGTCTCGTTCCATTCTGTTTCTTCCACCCCCCTCGTTCCGCCCCCTCTCGTCTCTGCCTGAGCAGGGACAAATCCGTCTGCCGGTCGCATAGACCACCGATTCCAGTCCCTGCATATGTAGCGTTGCGCGGCGCTTGCCGTCATGCAACCCGGTTTTCAGCACATTGGATATGGAGAACATCATGCGATACACATTAACCAGCATTCTGTTTATGGCCGGTCTTGCCGCGTTTCCCGCGCTTGCCGCAGAACAACACGCCCCGGCACAGGCAATGAACCACGAAGCGATGCAGGCGATGCCGCAAGGCGCGACTCATGCCATGCCGATGAACGATGGCGTCGCGAAGAAGCTCGACGTGAAAAACGCCAGGGTCACCCTGCAACACGGCGACATCCCCGGCGTCATGCCCGCCATGACCATGGGCTATCGCGTCGGCGAGGCGCAGCAATTGAAGGGCATCCGCGTCGGTGACAAGGTACGCTTTGCGATGGAGAAGGTGAATGAGGAATTTGTCGTCGTACATATCGAAACAGTTAAATAATTGGAATATGTTATGAAAATTATTATCAGAGTAATGCTTGTGTTGCTGTTGGTTGCGGCTAGTGGCTGTATGACTCCGTCGAGTGGCGGGTATGGCAATCAGTCGGGCAGTTCGTCCGGCCATCAGCATTAACGGCTGATCGTATTTACGCAGGTGGTTGACCGAATAAACCACCTGCGCAACGAACAATTTAATCCGCAGGATGAAACCATGATTAAGATTATTCCAAACTTGAGGAACCAGTGATGAAAAGGCGCATTTTTTTGCATCTCTTTATGCTGCTAATGGGTTTGTCAGGCTCTGTAGTGCAGGCAGAAGAGCTGATGTTGGGTTCTGATCTTACAGGGCTGCTCGACTACGCTCGCGAGCATAATCCGGAGCTTGCGGCAACGCGCCATGAGGCGGATGCCGCACAACAGCGCGTGCAGCCCGCTGGTGCATTGCCCGACCCGGTGCTGCGCGCCGAACTGATGGATTTCACCAATCAGGGGACAGACAAGTCAGCGAGCCTGTTGCCGTCGCAGGTCGGCAGCACGCGCTACCTGGTGATGCAGAGCGTGCCCTGGTTCGGCAAGCGCGACCTGCGTCGCGATGCCGCCGAAGCGCAGGCGGTGCAGGCGGACGGGCAGGTGGCCGCGACCTGGGCGGAGCTGTCCGGCCGCATCAAGACCGCCTACGCCATGCACTACTACGCGACGGCCAGCGAGCGGCTGGCGCAGCAGACGCTGGACTTGCTGGACGGGCTGGAGCGGATCGCGCGCACGCGCTACAGCCACGGGCTGGTTGCGCAGCAGGATGTGATCCGGGTGCAGGTCGAGCAGACCATGTTGCACGGCGAACTCATCGCCTTGCAGAACGAGCGCCACCATAGCCATGCGCGGCTGAACGGGCTGTTGTCGCGCCCGGCGAACGCGCCGCTGGCGGAGCCTGCGCGGCTGCGCGCCATGCCCGCCGCGCTCGATGAGACCGCCTTGCTGGAGCGTCTGCACGCGCGCAATCCGCAACTGCGCATCGCCGAGGCCGGCATCCGTTCCGCCGAAAAGAGCCGCGAACTGAGTCTCGCCAACCGCTACCCGGATTTCACCCTGGGGCTGGCACCGACCCAGAACGGCGACACGGTCAGGCAATGGGATCTGATGATCGAGCTCAACATCCCGCTGCAACAGTCAACGCGCCGCTCGCAGGAACGCGAGGCCGAAGCGATGCTGTCCGCTTCCACCGCGCGCAGGCAGGAATTGCTCGACCGCACGCAGGCGGAACTGTCGGAAGCGATCGTGGCGCTGGAATCGGCGCGCCGCACCGAAGCGCTGGTCGCGGCGCGCCTGCTGCCGCAGGCCGAGCTGGCCTACGGCTCCGCGCTGGCGGGATACGAGACCGGCAAGGCGGATTTCGCCATGCTGATCGAAGCGCAGAAACAGATCCTGAAATCACGGCAGCAACGGCTGCAGGCGCAGACCGACATGCAGTTGCGTCTGGCCGATATCGAAAAACTGTTGGGAGAAGAACTATGAATACCATCGGCAGATTCATCCTGGGCGCGCTGCTGTTGCTGGGCATGGCGGCAGCCGGGTACTGGTACGGCACGCAGAGGACTGAGGGCGGAGGACTGAGGACTGAGATTCCGTCCGGCAAGAAGCTCCTTTATTACCGCAACCCGATGGGCTTGCCGGACACTTCGCCGGTGCCGAAGAAGGATGCGATGGGCATGGACTACGTGGCGGTGTATGAGGGCGAGGCGGAGCAGGGCGGTACGAACCGGATCAGCATCAGCACCGACAAGGTGCAGAAGCTGGGTGTGAAGAGCGAAGCGGCAGCGCTGCGACCGCTGGACAGGACGCTGCGCGTGACCGGGCGCATCGAGATCGACGAGCGGCGCATCTATACCATCGCGCCGAAATTCGAGGGCTGGGTCGAGCGCCTGCATGTGAATACTACCGGACAGGCGGTCAGCAAAGGCCAGGCGCTGTTCGAGGTTTACAGCCCGGAGCTGGTCTCGGCGCAACGCGAACAGGCGCTGGCGCAACAGGGGCTGGCCGCGCTGAAAGATGCCGACGACGAAGCGAAGCAGTCCATGCAGCGGCTGGCCGAGGCCGGCAGTACGCGCCTGAAGAACTGGGACATCGGCGATGCCCGACTGAACGGCAACCGCATCACCTTCCACGCGAAGGAAGCCGGCATCGTGCTGGAAAAGAAGGCCGTGCAGGGCATGCGTTTCATGCCCGGCGAGATGCTGTACCAGATCGCCGACCTGTCCTCGGTCTGGATCATCGCCGACGTTCCCGAGCAGGACATCGGGCTGGTGCAGCCCGGCAGCGCGGCACAGGTCACGGTGGATTCTTTTCCGGAGCGCAGCTTCGATGGCAAGGTGGATTTCATCTACCCGACGCTGAACGGCGCGACGCGCACCGTGCCGGTACGCATCGAGATCGCCAATCCGCAGGGCATGCTCAAGCCCGCCATGTTCGCCAATGCGCAGATCGTGGCGGGCAAGGGCGGCGAAGTGCTGACCGTGCCGGACTCGGCGGTGATCGATAGCGGCACGCGCCAAGTGGTGTTGGTGCGTATCGCGGAAGGACGTTTCGAGCCGCGTAGCGTCATGCTCGGTGCGCGCGGTAACGATTATGTCGAAGTGCTGTCCGGCGTCGCGGTGGGCGAGCAGGTCGTGACCTCGGCCAACTTCCTGATCGACGCGGAAAGCAACCTCAAGGCGGCGTTGAGCGGCATGGGTGCAACCGACACGCAGCCGCAGCCCAAGGCAAAGACCGTCGGCCATCAGGCGCAGGGTGTTCTCAAAGCGGTGAATGAGGACGGCTCAGTGAGCATCACGCACGAGCCGATTGCTACGCTCAAGTGGCCGGGCATGACCATGGATTTCGCGCTGGCGAATCCGTCGTTGGTGACCGGCATCGCGCCCGGCAGCGCCATCACTTTCGAGATCGTCGAGCGCGGTGAAGGCGAATGGGTGATCACCAAGCTGCAAGCGCAAGCTGAACACGAGGGACACTGATATGCTCTCAAACATCATCGAATGGTCGGCGCGCAACCGCTTCCTGGTGCTGCTCGCCACCCTGTTTGTCACGCTGGCGGGCATCTATGCCGTGATGAAAACGCCGCTGGACGCGCTGCCCGACCTGTCCGACGTGCAGGTGATCGTCTATGCCGAGTACCCCGGACAGGCGCCGCAAGTGGTGGAAGACCAGGTGACGTATCCGCTCACCACGGCGATGCTGTCCGTGCCGAAATCGAAAGTAGTGCGCGGTTTCTCGTTCTTCGGCGCGTCGTTCGTGTACGTGATCTTCGAGGACGGCACCGACATCTACTGGGCGCGTTCGCGCGTGCTGGAATATCTCAACAGCATCGCGGGACGCATGCCCAAGGGTGTCGCACCGCAACTCGGGCCGGATGCGACCGGCGTGGGCTGGGTGTACCAGTACGCCGTGCTGAGCGACAAGCACAACCTCGCCGAACTGCGCACCATGCAGGACTGGTACCTGCGCTACCAACTGACCAAGGCGCACGGCGTGGCCGAGGTCGCTTCCATCGGCGGTTTCGTGCAGCAGTACCAGGTGACGGTCGATCCGGTGAAGCTGCGCGCCTACGGCATCCCGCTGGGCAAGGTCGCGCAGGTGATCCGTGAATCGAACCGCGATGTCGGCGGGCGCGTGGTCGAGATGGCCGAGACCGAGTACATGGTGCGCGGCAAAGGCTATCTGCGCGGCAAGGGCGACATCGAGAACCTGGTGGTAAAAGCCGAACGCGGTACGCCGGTGCTGCTGCGCGACATCGCGCGCGTCGAACTGGGGCCGGATGAGCGGCGCGGTCTGGCGGAGCTGAACGGCGAAGGCGAGGTGGTCTCCGGCATCGCCATGGCGCGCTACGGGCAGAACGCGCTGGAGGTGATACAGAACATCAAGGACAAGATCGCCGAAATCACCCCCGGCTTGCCGGAGGGCGTGACCATACAGGCGGTGTACGACCGATCCGAACTGATCCAGCGCGCCATCGACACGCTGAAGAAAACATTACTGGAAGAAGGTCTGATCGTCGCGCTGGTGTGCATGGTGTTCCTGATGCATGCACGCAGCGCGCTGGTCGCCATCATCATGCTGCCCATCGGCGTGCTGATCGCCTTCATCGCCATGCGTTTCCTGAACCTGAATTCCAACATCATGAGCCTGGGCGGCATCGCGATTGCCATTGGCGCGATGGTGGATGCGGCCATCGTGATGATCGAGAACGCGCATAAACATCTGGAGCGCATGAAAGAAGGCGAATCGCGTGCGGATGCGATGATCACGGCCTGCAAGGAAGTCGGTCCGGCATTGTTCTTCTCGTTGCTCATCATCACCGTTTCCTTCCTGCCGGTGTTCACGCTGGAGGCGCAGGAGGGCCGGTTGTTCGCGCCGCTGGCGTTCACCAAGACCTTCGCCATGGCAGGCGCGGCATTACTCTCGGTCACGCTGGTGCCGGTGCTGATGCTGCTGTTCATCCGTGGGAAAATTATGCCGGAAGCGCAGAACCCGCTCAATCGCTGGATGATCGCGGGCTACCGTCCGCTCATCGCCGCCGTGCTGCAACGCCGCAAGACCACCATCGCCGTTGCATCGCTGGCGCTGCTGCTGAGCGTGTATCCGGCGATGAAACTGGGCAGCGAGTTCATGCCGACGCTGAACGAGGGCACGCTGTTCTACATGCCCGCATCCTTGCCTGGCATGTCGGTGACCAAGGCAGCGGAGTTGTTGCAAACGCAGAACAAGATCATCAAGAGTTTCCCCGAAGTCGCGTCGGTATACGGCAAGGCCGGGCGCGCGCAAAGCGCCACCGACCCGGCGCCGCTGGAGATGTTCGAGACCGTCATCAATCTCAAGCCGCAGGAACAGTGGCGCAAGGGCATGGACACCGACAAGCTGATCGCCGAGATGGATAAGGCGCTGCAATTCCCCGGCGTGGCGAACTCGTGGACCATGCCGATCAAGGCGCGCATCGACATGCTTTCCACCGGCATCCGCACGCCCATCGGCATCAAGGTATTCGGCAAGAACCTCGACGAGATGGAAAGTCTCGCCAAGCAGATCGAGTCCGCGGTGCGCAAGGTGCCGGGCACGACCAGCGCCTTCGCCGAGCGCATCACCGGCGGCTTCTATCTCGACATCGAGCCGGACCGGTTGGCGCTGGCGCGCTACGGGCTGACGCTGGGCGAAGTGCAGGAGGTGATTGCCACGGCGTTGGGTGGCGAGACGGTCACCACCACGGTGGAAGGGCTGGAGCGCTTCGGCGTGAATATCCGCTACCCGCGCGAACTGCGCGGCTCGCCGGAGCAGATCGCGCGCGAAGTGCTGGTCCCCACCATGGACGGCGCGATGATCCCGCTCGGCCAGCTCGCGCGCGTGAGCATCAGCAAGGGCGCGCCGTCGATACGCACCGAGAACGCGCTGCTCTCGGCCTACATCTACGTTGACATCCGCGACCGCGACATCGGCTCGTATGTGGCCGAAGCGCGCAAGGCGGTGGCTGAACAGGTGAAGTTCCCGCCCGGCTACTACGCCACCTGGAGCGGGCAGTTCGAGTACATGGAACGCGCCGCAGCCAAGATGAAGATCGTGATCCCGGTCACGCTGCTCGTCATCTTCCTGTTGCTGTACCTGAATTTCAAGCGCGTCACCGAATCGCTGGTGGTGATGTTGTCGGTGCCGTTCGCGCTGGTCGGCGGGGTGTGGCTGCTGTGGCTGCTCGATTACAACCTGAGCGTGGCAGTGGCGGTCGGCTTCATCGCGCTGGCGGGCGTGGCGGCGGAGACCGGCGTGGTGATGCTGATCTATCTGGAACAAGCCTGGCAGGAGATACAGGCGCACTGCACCAGTGAAGGCCGCAAACCGGCCATTGCCGACCTGCACAGCGCCATCATGGAAGGCGCGGTGGAACGCGTGCGCCCGAAGATGATGACCGTGGTGGCGATCATGGCCGGGTTGCTGCCCATCCTGTGGAGCACCGGCACCGGCTCCGAAGTGATGCGCCGCATCGCCGCGCCGATGGTCGGCGGCATGATCTCCTCGGCGGTGCTTACGCTGCTGGTGATCCCGGTGATCTATGCGCTGATCAAGCACAGAGAAATCAGATGATCAACCGGGAGACAAGAAATGGCTGATTGTTGCAACGACAAGGCATGCGAGATCGACGCGCTGCGCGGCCGTCAAAGCGCGACGCTCAAGATCGTGCTGGCGATCAATGCCGTGATGTTCGTCGTCGAACTCACGGCGGGTCTGC
>Ga0209211_10002193_pt1 | contig 34290 bp, 36 predicted proteins | sample RifGroA2_FD_183992 | JGI IMG/M metagenome (GOLD analysis project Ga0209211, IMG submission 183992) | Groundwater microbial communities from Rifle, Colorado, USA - Groundwater A2 (SPAdes) (version 2) | ecosystem: Environmental > Aquatic > Deep subsurface > Groundwater | place: Rifle, Colorado... | reverse complement strand
CGCAGAACAAATAATCGGGGAGGCGGATTCCAGCCTCTATATCGCAAAAAACAGCGGTAGAAACATATGTGTTATTGGTGGAGTTACTGCTTAACCTTTCACATTCCCTTGCCTCTTGTTTCTAAAATGTGTTAAATTGTCTTGATGTCTGAAAATAACTTTAAGTCAGGGTTCGTGTCTATTATAGGGAGGCCTAATGTTGGTAAATCCACCCTGCTCAATTCTATTCTGGGACAGAAGGTTTCCATAGTCTCTGACAAGCCACAGACTACAAGAAACAGGATACTCGGAGTTAAGACATTACCAGGGACGCAGGTCATTTTCATTGACACTCCTGGCATTCACAAGCCAAAACACAAGTTGAATCAATTTATGGTAAAGACCGCCATAAATACCCTTGATGAAGTAGATATTGTTCTCTTTATGACTGAGGCAGGGGAGTCAATCGGTGGCGGCGACAGGTATATTATGGAAATATTGGGGAAAACTAAAAAACCTGTGTTCCTTTTGATCAACAAGATAGATATGGTACAAAAAGGTACATTGCTCCCATTGATAGATGAATTCAGCCGTCTATGTAAATTTGAAGAGATATTTCCAGTATCTGCCCTTCATGGTGATAATATCGCGGAGCTTGAGGAGTCTATTATGAGACGTCTTCCGGAAGGTCCACAATACTTTCCTGAAGATGCAGTAACAGACCAGCCCATGAGATTCATTGCCGCGGAGCTTGTCAGGGAGAAGATATTCCAGCTTACTTATGAGGAGATACCATACTCTGTTGCTGTGGGTATTGAGGAATTCAGGGAGGATGATGAGAAAAAAGTTGCTTTTATCAGGGCCGTTATTTTTGTAGATAAAGATTCTCAGAAGGGGATAATAATAGGAAAAGGCGGGACCATGTTAAAGAAGGTGGGCCAGCTTGCGAGGGAGGAACTTGAGGCCATCATGGGGGTAAAAGTTTTTCTTGAGTTATGGGTTAAGGTTAAATCAGGCTGGCGTGGTGATGATATGATTTTAAGGATGCTTGGTTATAAAGTATAGCAATGAGTTAGTAAGCAATGAGCAATGAGTGATGAGATATGGCAGTTGTAAAATTTGACCAGCTTGTCTGGACAGTAAGGAAATTCCTTCATCGCGGGGCTATAGCCAATTTAGCCAACATGGCCAACCGTATGCACCATGCCGACCTTGCACGGTTATTAAGAAACCTTGATGCAAAGGAGAAGAATACCATATTCGGTCTTGTTAAGGAGAGCAGGACCAGAGGGCAGCTCATCAGTGAGATGGACGAAGGGAGCAGGCGTACAGTTTTAGAGATGCTTCCGCCGTATGAGATTGTTCAACTTCTGAAACATATACCATCCGATGATGTTGCAGATATATTTGCAGAATTACCTGATGCAAAGGGACAGGAAGTCCTGACACTCATGGGGGTCAGGGAGTATGAGGCCGTAAAAGAGTTGTTACAGTATCCTGCAGAGACCGCAGGCGGCATCATGAACACCAAGGTGTTTTCACTCAGGGAGGATATGAGTGTTCAGGATGCGATAAAAAAACTGCAGGAGGCAGGGGAAGTTGAGATGGTCTTCTATGTGTATGTGGTTGACGACACCGGAAAATTGGTGGGCGTAGTTTCCCTAAGGAAGTTTCTCCTTGTTCCTCCATACACAAAGCTGCGGGATATTATGGAAACTGAGGTTATACGTGTGGGTACCGGCGTTGATCAGGAAGAAGTGGCACGTCTTGTGGCAAGGTATAACATACTTGCTGTCCCTGTTGTGGACAAGGAAGATAAGCTCGTCGGTATCATCACTGTAGATGACGTAATTGATGTTATACGTGAAGAGGCTACGGAAGATATGTTGAAGATGGCCGGTACCGAGGATGATGAGTATATATTCACCAGTTCTCCTGTAAAAGTGGCGCGATTTCGCCTGCCATGGCTTATTGTAACAATCATGGGAGAGATGGTGGTGGCCGCTGTTCTGTGGCACTTTAAGGCAACCCTTGAACAGATTATAGCCCTTGTCTCGTTTGCACCTATAATCAGCGCTGTTTCCGGCAATGTAGGCGTGCAATCTTCTACTGTCGTTACCCGTGGTCTTGCTACCGGCCGGGTCGAGGTTACAAATGCTATGAGGGTATGGTTAAAGGAAATCAAGGTGGCACTCCTGATCGGGGCAATTTGCGGTACGTTGCTTGGGATTGTAGCCTATTTATGGCATGGTCAGGCTATGCTTGGCGTGATAGTGGGTAATGCAATGATTACCTCTATTATGGTTGCTTCTGCACTTGGCACCCTTATGCCGGTTATATTTAAAATGTTAAAGATAGACCCTGCTATAGCCTCCGGTCCTGTGGTAACTACGCTGACAGACATCGTAGGGTTTACCATCTACCTTACTGTAGCAACGGCTATGCTCAGCTATTTATAGATAAAGTTATGCCATTAATAAAGACATCCGGTATCATCCTTAACAGCCGCCCAATGGGCGAGTATGACAGGATTGTAGAAATATTCACGGAAGACCTGGGCAGGATTGATGGCATAGCAAAGGGTGCAAGGAGCTTTAAGAACAGGTTTGGCGGCTCACTTGAGCCCTTCACTCATTGCAGGCTGGGCCTCTTCAGAAAACGTTATGGTTCGTTATATCGCATAGAATCAGCAGATATAATTAATTCTTTTAGTCTGGTACGTGAAGACCTTACACTACTCCTGAATTCATCCCGGATGGTGGATGTCTTAAGAAAATTGACGCCCCTTGAGGATCCCAATAAGGCTATATTCAACTTACTCCAAAAGTCTTTTTCCAGGATAGTCGCCGGAGAGCTTATTGATAATGTACTGTTTTATTACCAGATTCAGATACTGCACATATCCGGCTTCGGGCTCCGCTTCGATGGATGTGTAAAGTGCAGCAGGGAGGTTAAGAATTCCAGGAGAACTATTTCGATAGCTGAAGGCGGACTTCTTTGCCCTTCATGCCTCGGCAAGGTGGGGGGCGGAGGTATCCTGGCAAGCGGAGGCGCCATAGCTGTCATGTGCAGATGGCAATCCCTGGTCACCAGCCACATTAACAGATTCAGGCTGGCAGATAGTATGAAGAGTGAGATCAAAGGCATCCTTGACCTCTACATAGGACATGTTACCGGGAAGAAAGTGTTAGACATCGGGAGATATGTCAATAGCAAATAGTGCCAGCCTCGTAGTCAGGCATTAGCGGTGCCTGTTAATTCCCTTATCAGCTTCTCTATTTCCTGCAATTTAAATGGTTTGTGGATAAAGGGTGTGGCTGCCTTTATATCCTGCGGGAGTCTGTCAAAACTTGTATCACCGCTCATAGCGATTAATTTTATGCCAGGCCTGATACCTTTAATCTTTCTAAGTAGTTGAACGCTGTCTATGCCTGGTATCTTAAGGTCAGTTATTACAATGTCAACATGATCCCTGTTCAATGCATTCATTGCCTCCGGTTCTGTCATGACACATTCGACCTTGAATTTTCTCAGGGATAAGAAACTCTTAAGAAGGGACCTCATTACCGGATCATCATCAATTACCAGGATATTTATCATAGCAGCCAGCCTTACAATTTGCATCAATAGCGATAATTCAAGTAAATCGTTCTATCGGTGGGAGTCAAGCAGATAATTAACCTTTATACAGCGAAAATGATGTAAAGTCAACATTAAGTTGACTTCTTAAAACTATTTGTTTTATTCTATGAACTATGCTGCTCGAGAAATATTATTTAACACATCTGCCGTTTACATATATACCTGCGGGTTCATGGATGGACCCTGATGAATTTATTGTCTGGTCGGAGGAGAACGATATACCGGTGCTGACACGGATAACATTGCTGTATGACGGCTCGCTTGTTAAATTTTTCAGGGCATTATTTTTGTCTGATATCACAGTAGATGTTACCGGACAGAAAGAAGTAAACATGGGTTTTGAGATGGCGAAATTTCTTGATTCGAAGGAAGGAACTGCTGCAATCATCAGAGATGCATGGCTGCACACAAAAGGTAAGAAGTTTGTATATGCACATTCGGTTATAGATACAACAGATATTTCTGAACCATTAAGACACGAGATAAGCAGGAAAAATAAACCGGTAGGCATTTTACTCAGTGATTACAATATGCCGCTGCTGCGGGACCAGTTGTTTATTGCCCGGATCAAGAGTGACTATTTAGCGGAACATTTTTCTACAATTGAAGATACCTTCTGGGTAAGGTGCTACCGCCTCAGGGTTTCTGATGGATTCAATGCAGCTATATTCGAGATATTCTCACCGGATACATGGAAAAGTTAAAGGCTGTCTGTGACCTTATACGCATAGATAAGCAATATGGCACGCTCCTCCTGATGATGCCGACACTGTGGTCACTTGTCCTTGCCTCAGAAGGGAAACCTTCGCTTAAACACATTTTCATTTTTGTTTTTGGGTCATTTATAATGCGGAGTGCCGGATGTGTGATTAACGATATGGCTGACAGAAGGTTCGACAGATTTGTAGAGAGGACTAAAGAGCGTCCGCTTGCCTCAGGTAGATTGGGCATGGGAGAGGCTGTAGTAGTATTGTCAGCTCTTCTTCTGATAGCCCTGGTACTTGTCCTGAGCCTGAACAGGCTCAGTCTGTTATTATCCCTTGTTGCCCTTATTTTGACCGGTATTTACCCATTCACCAAGAGACTTGTTCACATTCCACAGCTTTTTCTCGGCACAGCCTTTGGCTGGGGCGCTGTAATAGCATGGGCCGCTGTGCGGGATGAGGTGGCGTTCCCTTCATTCCTTATTTTTCTTGCAACAGTTTTCTGGGCAACAGGTTATGATACGATCTATGCACTGATAGACATTGATGATGATATGAAGATTGGAGTTAAATCCACAGCTATCCTCTTTGGCAGATACACATGGTTTGCCCTCGCTATTATCTTCCTCATTACAATATTTATCCTGTTTATCGTTGGGAGGATTTCAAGGCTTGGAAATCTTTATGTATTCTCTTTGTTCCTTGTAACAATCGGTTTTTTGTATCAGGTATTTCAGATAAGCAGGGGTGTAGAGCGGGCCGGACTTTTTCAGTTGTTCAAATCCCATGTATGGATAGGCATTATTGTTTTAATCGGTATATTATCTGATTTTCTGATAAGGAGTTATTATGCCCTATAAAGATCTCAGGAATTTCCTGAATGTGCTGGAACAGAAGGGAGACCTCGTAAGGATAAAGACAGAGGTGGACCCATCTTTTGAGATTACAGAGATACTGGAGAGGCTCCTTGCCAGAGGAGGTCCGGCAGTCATATTTGAGAATGTAAAAGGGCACAGCATGCCTGTGGTTGCCAATTTATATGGAACAGTGGGGAGGGTAGCCCTTGGACTTGAATGTGATGAGAGCGGACTTGAGGAGATAGGGACGTTCCTTGCATATCTCCAGCAGCCTGAACCCCCGAAAGGGCTGATAGAGGCAATAAAGAAATTGCCGTTTTTTGCCAGGGTGATGAATCTTACTCCTAAGACTGTGAACAAAGGGGTATGTCAGGAGGTTGTTATTCAGGGAAACAATGTTGACTTATCCAAAATTCCAATAATGACATGCTGGCCCGGAGATGTTGGTCCACTTATTACATGGCCTCTTGTTGTCACGCAATCGCCGGCAGGCGGGCCTTTTAACGTCGGCGTATACAGGATGCAGGTGATAGGTAAGGACCGCGTAATAATGCGCTGGCTTAAGACGAGGGGTGGGGCGCATCATCACAGAGAGTGGCTGGAAAAGAATGTACCGATGCCGGTATCAGTAGCGATAGGATGTGAGCCGGCAACAACTATAGCTGCTGTGACTCCTGTGCCTGAGAGGATGGGGGAGTTTCACTTTGCAGGATTGCTCCGGAAAGAGACGATTGAACTTGTAAAATGTATAACCAATGATCTGATGGTGCCGGCCACAAGTGAGATTGTGCTTGAAGGAGAGATAGTGCCTGGAGATGATGCGCAGGAGGGGCCATTCGCTGATCATACCGGTTATTATAATGCAGAAGAGAAATTTCCTGTTATGAGGATTAAATGCATAACGCACCGGAGTTCGCCGCTCTATCTTTCAACTATTACAGGACGCCCGCCAAAAGAGGATGCCATAGTAGGACTTGCACTTACAAGGATCTTCCTTCCGGTATTGAGAAATCAATTCCCGGAGATTGTAGATTTCCATCTTCCTATGGAAGCTGTATCATACCGGATTGCAATTGTCTCCATAAAGAAGGAATTCCCGGGTCATGCGAAGAGGGTAATGATGGGGTTATGGGGTTTTCTGAAACAATTTTTATATACAAAATATGTGATAATTGTAGATGATGATATAGATGTACGTAATTGGGATGATGTTGTCTGGGCTATTTCAACCCGTGTTGATCCGGCACGCGATACGGTATTGATAGAAAATACCCCTTTTGATTATCTCGACTTCTCCACACCGTTGCCGGAACTGGGTTCAAAGATGGGGATTGATGCTACAATGAAATCCCCCCCTGAAGTTAATCGTGTATGGGGAAAAAAGATTGAGATGACGCCTGAGATCAAGGAATTGGTTGACAGGAAATGGGCATCATTTGGTATTCCGGACAAAAAGTAGCGCCGGCCATGAAGACCGGCGCCCTCTCTGATAATTATTTCATTGCCTCGTAAATCTTACCAACAATCTTTGCAGAAGGCTTAATCGTCTTCTCTCCCTCGTGCCAGTTTGCAGGACATACTTCATCCGGGTGTCCGGAGAGATAAATGTTAGCCTGCATTTTCCTTAGGAGCTCATCAGCATTCCTGCCGACATTGTAGAAATTTACTTCAGATGCTATAACCTTGCCATCCGGATTGATAATAAATGTCCCTCTGAGGGCCAATCCCGTGTTTTCATCATACACACCAAACATCCTTGATACCTTTCCGGTCGGGTCTGCAGCCATAAGATATTTGACATTTGCAAGAAGCTTTTCTGACTGCTGCCATGCCATGTGAGAAAACTTTGTGTCCGTGCTTACGGCAATAACCTCGCAGCCGAGGTCTTTCAACTGTTTCTGCTTATCGGCAAGATCATCAAGTTCTGTGGGACACACAAACGTAAAATCTGCCGGGTAGAAGAAGAGGACAGTCCATGACCTCTTTGCCCTGATCTCGTCAAGGGTAATCTTACCGAAATCACTCTTGTTGGGGTCATAAACCTCCATCTCAAAATTTGGTACAACCTGTCCTATTGATAGACATTCTGACATTGTTACATCCTCCTTTTAATATATTATCTGGTTTGTTAATTTTGTGCTGAATTACACGTTGAATAAAACTCATTTTGTGCACTTTACTTGTGCTGGTATAAGTTAAATCACCCCCTCTCGCTTTTTTGACAATTCTTGCAGAGACCATAGAAGTCTACATGTACTCCAACAGTCTTAATTCCCTTTGCTACATTAGAAGGCAATTTCAATACATCTGAGTAGTCCACAAAAACATCCCAAAGATCATTACAACTGATGCATATAACGTGATGATGAGGGCTCGTATTCGGGTCATAGTGTTTGCGAATGGGATCTATGGTTACCTCCATGACTTCCCCATGCTCTCTCAGAGTCTGCAGGGTATTGTATACAGTGGCAAATGACAGTGTAGGGTATGTCTGCTTCACATCCCTGTAAATATTGTCAGCAGTAGGATGACTTGTATTGCCATCAAGATACTTCAGGATGGCAATTCTCTGTGGAGTCAATCTTAACCCCATATCTTTATATTTTGCGATAATTTTTTCCATTAGCATATAGATTAGAATAATTACAACTTGAATAAGATTCTAAGATAATAAGAGATGTTTGTCAAGCATTATTTTACGGCGAACGCCTTTCCGCCTTTTTTGTCGCCAACCCGTATCTGCGGTGAAATCGGGAGAATTGGGAGAATTAGGGGGACACCATACTCAATTTCTCTCTGCTCTTCTTTCCTGTCACCATCGAAGATGTCATGGGAGGGGGTAGCTCTTCAAGGTTTATATCCACGAATCCAGCGCCCACTAACCAGCCCCTGACCTCATGGAATCCGTAGTCACGCCCCTTTGTGGTAAGCAGCATGTTGATGCTGAATATGGCGCCGCAGGCAGGCTTTGTCAGGCTCTCATCCATGATGTGGTCTTTGATTATGATCCGTCCGCCTTGATTTAAGGTATCATAAACTTTCTTCATCAGGGCTTTATTTGTATCTTCATTTTCACTGTGTATAATGTTAGAAAGTAATGTAACATCAAATCCAGCAGGCAGGGGATCCACGTTATAATCTCCTGCAATTAAAATTATCCGGTTATCAAAACTCTCTTTCTTAAGTACTTTTCTCGTAACCTCCAGCGTTCCCGGCAGGTCAAATATCGTTGCAGATATGTGAGGATATTTGCGGCAAATGGCTATTGGATATATCCCTGGGCCTGAGCCTATATCAAGTATAGACTGGACGCCTCCAAGATTCAGTCTTTCCGCCAGCAATCCTGCATCCCCCCGGGCAGAGACGAGGTGGTGCATTGCCATGATGAAACACTCTGTATCTTCCTTATTTGTCTGATGCATGTCAGGAGTCCGGACTGGTTTACCTGTCCTTACTGCCTGAGCAAGTTTCTCCCACACATTCCACATAGAAGAATCAAATTTTATCATGCTGCTATAGCAAGTCTCAGAGGTGGACAACAGGTATTTTCCTGAAACTTCAGTCAGGGAAAACAGGTTGTCCTTTTTCTCAAGAAGATTAAGGGCTGTAAGTGCATTCAAGAATAGTTCTGTGGCCCGTACCTCAGTATGTATCTTTGCTGATACCTCCTTAGCGGACATCATCTGGCTACCAATAGTGTCAAATATATTTAATTCAATTGCAACATGAAGGATTCTTGATTCGGCATAGGCGCCATTGAGATTGTCTATATATGTAAAATCCATAATCTACACCTTAACAATAACCCGGAAATATTTCAATAATTCTTTACTTTTAACTTTTCTTACGATAAAATTATCAACTCAAAAAGAAAGGAGTGGTATCTGATATGAACCTTTGCCCAAAATGTAAGCATATGTCGAATTGCTTAGTGCCAACAGAGCTTGATACATCTGCGGAAATGGAGTCACTTGATGAGGCGCTTGAGGAGCTTAGGGAGATACAGGAAGAGGAGGGGAGTAATTCGGTCTTTATCCCTGAAGATGTGGTGTTTGAAGTAATAGTATCAGAGTGTGCTGATTTTGAGGAAGAATCATTCCATTAGTTGATGCAGAAAAGCGCCTGTTTAATGTTACAGTGAGTGGAGAGTTCAGATGGAATCGTGTGAAGATATTCTGAAAGAGAAACTGTCGAAGCGTGTCCTGTCGAATAAGACTACGCGCGAAGGGATGCTTGCATGTTTTGTTGTGACCATGATGAAATATCTTTCTAAGAAGGGTATCAGCAAACCGGAAGATACTGTAAGGAAGACTATTTATGATTATGCAGGTGAGGCATTTAAATCAATTGGGGTTGACTTTGAGTTCCCGAACCTTGAAGATCTGAAGAAAATAAAGGCCATCATAGAGGAAAAGATAGACGCCGCCGCTATAAAAAAAGAGGAGCCTGAGCTGTTCAATGAACATGAGCGGATATGCAGCACCCTGTTCCGGAAATTTGAAGGTTAAATGGTTAAATAGGGACACATCCTATGGATCCTCTTACACATGGTTTAGCAGGCGCTGTTATCGCCAAAGCCGGATTTTCCAGGAGCATCGGGAAATGGGGTTCAATAACAGGCATCATCGTAGCTGTATTACCGGACTCTGATTTTATACTCCGGTTATTTGGAGTAGAGACTTTCTTAAAATACCACCGCGGGATAACACATTCCCTTATCTTACTGCCGGTTTACAGCCTTATACTTGCCTATATCTTTCAACGTATATCAAAGAGCAGGAATTTCTTTTACTTCTATCTTCTATGTTTCTTATCGCTCCTGAGTCATATCCTGTTAGACCTTGTGACATCTTTTGGGACAATGGCACTGAGTCCGCTTTCAGATCAGCGGCTGGCATGGGACATCATCTTTATAATTGATCCATATTTTACAGCTATACTCCTTATTCCATTTCTTCTGACTTATCTATTTAAGAATTATAACAGAGAGCTTGGAGTGGTATCCATAAGCCTGCTTGTGCCGTATATTGCACTGTGCATATTCAGTCACAATAACGCTGCATCTATGGCCTACAGGGAGGCGGAGGAAAGGCACATGATTCCTCATGCGGTTGCGGCGCTGCCGCAACCGCTTTCACCATTCAAGTGGGTGCTGCTGATTGATACGGGAGACACACTGTATCAGCGTTTTGTGGATATAAATGATAAGGATGATCTGCAGAAGGCAGGTAGAGGTATGATATGGAAGAAATGGCCGGACTCTCCATGGATAGATAAGGCATTGAGGCTGCCAGGGGTGGAGTTTTACATGTGGTTTGCAAGATTTCCTGTGGGTATAGTGAATGATATGGATGATGGACATCATCTTATTGAATTTATAGATCTAAGGTTTGATATTTTAAGGGATAGAATTCCTTTTACATATAGAGTAGAATTTGACAAGGGCGGTGCAGTTGTATCACAACAATTTACTACGGTTAATTCTTTATTAGACGATTATGGCAGAAGATAGTTTAATACTTACAGACGACTTTGTCCTGAATGCATACAGGTTGCAAAAGAACGTCCAGCCCAAAATATGGAAGTGCATAATATTGCTGCTCAAGAATTACCGTCATCCATCTCTTCAGGTCAAACAGTTAAGGACAGGAAGAAAGGGTATAATGGAGTGCAGGGTGGATGAGACATACAGACTCATCTTTGAGCTGTCGGATAATGGTCCCATGAGGCTATGGTATGTAGGACATCATGACGAGGCATTACAATATGGGTCTAAGATAACAGAGCTTGCCCCGAAAGAGAGACATCCTGAGGTGTATCATGATAAGATGTTACACGAGATAGATTTCTGATTAGTTTATTGGATTATGGTATTACATACTTTTGACATTATAGCGCTGATTTTTTTTGTGTCCTGCACATTGCTTTATCATGCCTATTATTATTCCAAGGTAGCGAGACTTCCGAGGCATATCTTTAAAGGCAAGATAAATATTATCCGCAGGACATGGGTGGAAAATATGCTGAAACCAGGGCAGGCTCTTACTGCCGTCCAGTCGCTTCGGAACATCCATATGGCAGCGTCATTTCTTGCGTCTTCAAGCATTGTGTTTATAGGCAGTATAATCTATCTGATATTTAATATCGAACAAACATCAGGTATAGTTACAGGAAGGGGGACTATTGCACTACCTGATTATCTATTGTTCTTAAAGCTGCTTGCACTAATGATCATGTTTCTTCTATCCCTTTTGAATTTTACCCTCTGCATACGTCTCCTCAACTACTTAGTCATTCTTATTGGCGCTTCACAGGAGACTATAGAGGACACGATGAAGATGAGCGCGGTTGATTATATAACAAAGATGTTCTCAACGGCTGGTATTCATTATACATTCGGTATAAGGGGATTTTATTACACTATTCCATTAATAGGCTGGTTCTTAGGCACCTGGCTTTTTATAGCGCTTACTATAATTGTCTTATTTCTCTGTCTAAGACTTGATTATGGTAAGTAGGGAGGAAGTTCCCCTTTTTGGCAACTTTCAGCTTCTCTTTTGTGTTGTTGATGTCTTTATTGTTGAAGTAAGTTAAAAAACCTTCCCTTGCAACAAATGGCGCCTTTATCTTCCAGACAGGACGATTGATGACAAGCGCTGCTATAGCTATTTCCGGATTGTCAAGCGGCGCCATACCTACAAACCAACTGTAATCCCCCTGAGGGTCGTCACCTTCGAGTGAACCTGTTTTGCCTCCCACGACGATGTCTTTAAGATAAGCCTTCCCACGCTGCGTAAAAAAAGAGTGCCTTGCAGTACCCTTTTCAACCGTCTTTGTCATCATGTACCTGAGCTTCTCTGCTGTCTCAGGAGAAATGCCTGCAGTTCCCTCTTTCTTGCCAAAGTTGTATGCCTCTCTTCCATCAATGAAGATTTTTTCAACTATCCGTGGCTCCACCATCCTGCCATCATTAGCTATAGCTGAGGCTATCATGGCGCCATGAAGAGGGGAGAGGGTAACATCTCCAAAACCTGCTGCTGTCTTTGCAATACTTTTTTCATTGTTTTCAACATGTATTCTGCTTTGCTGCACCGGAAATTCAAAATTTATAGTGTTGTTAAATCCTAAACTTTCTGCAGAACGGAGTAAATCGCCGGCATCAAGCCATCTCAGGGCTACCTTTGCGAAGGCAACATTGCACGATTTTCCCATTGCGTCAGCTAATGTAATCTTGTTCTTGTCTCTTTTTGGATTATCGGTCCAGTTTCCCGGTGAAAGGGCATAGAGTCCTCCCCTGAAGTTAATTACTGTGTCAGGTTCAACCTTTCCCTTTTCAAGGGCTGCTGCCGCTGTTACAAGCTTAAATATAGAGGCTGCCGGATAAGTTGCCCTGAGTGCGAGGTTTTGGTCCACACCATCTTTTTCTGAGTAACCTGCCATAGCAAGGACTTTTCCTGTCTTTGTGGAGATGGCAACAAATGCTCCATATGGAACCTTGTATTTGGCAAACAGAGATATCATCTTCTCTTGTAGAAGAGGGTCTAATGTATAGACCACCTGGACATTTTTCCCGACTTTACTTACAAACCTGTCTTCAATCACCTCATTGAAGAGAGGATCTATGCCTCCTTCTATTCGAACAAAATCTTCAGTGAATTTCAGATTAAGGTTGTCTTCATGGATAGTGTAATTGATTTTTCTGGATAATGTTGTGCTTCCCAAAAAAGGTGAGCTGGTAACCAGGAATGTGATACCGATAATGAAAGAGGCTATTAAGATTGTCTTTTTAGTGATGTGCTTCCGTTTTTTTATTCTACCCTGATAATTCCGCCATTCTTTTTCCACTAAGCCCCCTTTCTAACTTCTAACTTCTAAAAGTAAGCCGCCTGCCTCAATGATGCCACAATAAACCTTTTCAAAAAGAATATAATCAATATTGCAATCATAGGTGAGAGGTCCAGTCCAATTTTCCACATAGGTACGATCCGTCTTATCAAGTTTAAAACCGGCTCTGTAACCTTATAAAGCATCTGGACGATTGGATTATATGGGTCAGGGCTTACCCATGATAGAATTGCCCTTGCAATTATTAGATACATATAGATTGTAAGGATTATATTAATTACTTCGGCCACAGCAGATATAAAATTAGTGAATATAAACATGTCTAATCTCTCTTTCCTAACTCTTCGGCTCTTTTTGTGGCCTGTTCAACCGCGCTCATGAAAGCGCCTCTAATGCCTGATGTTTCAAGTATGTGCAGTCCTTCAATGGTTGTGCCTCCGGGTGATGTAATCATATCTTTAAGCCTCCCGGGATGTTCACCGCTTTCAAGCACCATCTTAGCTGCACCGAGAACTGTCTGGGCAGCAAGCAGGGTTGATGCCTGGCGAGGAAGCCCCGCTTTTACGCCGCCATCTGACAGCGCATCTATAACGGCAAATATGTATGCCGGTCCACTCCCGCTCAGTCCTGTAACCGCATTGAGATGCTCTTCACCCAGGAATATAGACTTTCCTACTGAATCAAATATCTTCTTCACATTCTCAAGCTCATTGAAATTAACACCTGGCCCGGATGCAATTGCAGTAGCCCCTTCAAGTACCAGCACAGGTATATTTGGCATTACCCTGATTATCGGTAACTCCTTTTTTAACCATATCCTGATGTTGTTGATCGATATACCGGCTGCGGCTGATATTATAAGTTTTGACTCGTCTAATACATGTGCGATTTCTTCGACAAGGGATTTTATTGCAGCAGGTTTCACTGTAATCATGATATAACGGGAAGAGGAGGCGGCCTGACTATTATTTTTTGTTGTTTTTACATTGTACCGCTCATGTATATATGAAAGCCTGTCTTCAGCGACATCCGTGACGATGATCTCCTTTTTTGAGTATAAGCCGGATGTAATAATTCCCTTGAGTATGGCTTCACCCATATTGCCTGTACCGAGTATGCAAATCTTATATTCTGTCATTCAGCTTCCTTTCCTGTTCCCGAAGATGGCCGTTCCTATCCTGACCACAGTAGCACCTTCTTCAATTGCGACCTCAAAATCTCCGCTCATGCCCATTGACAACTCCCTGAAATCAGCAGGGCATACTCCATGACGCATGACATTATCCCTTAGTTCCCTAAGCATTCTGAACCAGGGTCTTACATCGTCAGGGCTCTCACTATACGGTGGTATAGTCATCAACCCTTTAAGCGAGACCGCTGTTAATCCTGACATAGCTTTTACTATCTCCATTACCTCATCCGGCATGACACCAAACTTGCCCTTTTCACCCGAAATATTTACTTCTAACAGTATACTTTGTATTATTTCCTTCTTTTGCGCCTTGCTGTTAATCTCCTCTGATAGTTCAATGCTGTCTACAGAGTGGATTAGTTCAAACTTGCCAACAACATATTTCGCCTTATTACTCTGAAGGTGGCCTATGAAATGCCATTGCGCTTCTTTCTCCAGGGCATGCACCTTAGGCATAGCCTCCTGAACCTTGCTTTCCCCAAACACTCTAATCCCTGCTGCCAATCCTTCTCGCAGCCTTTCTACTCCAACCCCTTTGGAAGCCGCAATTAATAAGATATCTTCCGGATTCCTGCCGGCCCTCCTTGCCGCACTTGCCATCCTATCCCTTACCTCGTTAAGGTTATCCTTGATCATTGCACCTTAGTTCATCATTATTCCGCTTAACATCCTTCCGGTCCCAACACCGTCTCTCCGGTAAGAAAAGAATAACTCCTTGTTACAGGATGTACATAATCCCATATTAAATATGTTTCTTGTCAATACCCCAACATCTTCAATCTGTCTTATGTTCAAAGCAGCAAGGTCAAGCTTTACCTTGCCGTTTCCATCAGGTTTTAAATATCTGCCCCATTCAGGATTTGTACTCTTTAATGGCTCTGACACTATCTCACCAACTGCATAACAACATGCGCCTATAGCAGGTCCCATCCCAACTATTATATCTTCTACGTGACATCCGAATTTATACGCCATCCGGCAGATGACTTTTGATAGAATTCCTTTTATCGTACCTTTCCATCCGGCATGTACAGATGCGATAACAGACTGAACCGGGTCGTAAATCAGCACAGGGACACAGTCTGCCGTAACTACCCCTATACCTATATGGCGTTGATTCGTTATAATTGCATCACACTGAATCTCTGCAGCATTTCGTACAATATCAGCTACCCTTTCCACTGGTTTGTCAATTATGTGTATATCATCTCCATGTACCTGTTTTGTTTTTACAAACATATCTTTACTCCCGAATGGAGTTGCATCAGATGCGTTGAATCTCCTTGTTGTAAAGAAATGTCTAACGCTGCGCTGCTCTAATTCCGGGATGTAAAGTACCATTCAGGTTACCTTCTTCCTCAAAAAGGCCGGCATGTCCCAGTCATCATTATTTATTCCAATTGCCTCATTTCTGAAATCGCTTGTGCTGAATTTCCTTGTGAATGCAGGCCTGTCTATTTTATTGTCATCCTGGTTTTCGTGTTGATGTTCATTTCTGCCTCTCCCGGCTCCAACTGCCACCGGAACCTGCATGTCATGGCTGAATCCGGTTGCGATGACAGTGACTACGACCTTATCTTTAAGTGTCTCATCTATTACACATCCAAGTATTACATTTGCATCGTCATCAGCAGCCTTTTGGATTATCGCGGATGCCTCGGATATTTCATGAAGTGCAAGGTCAGCCCCGCCGGATATATTTATCAGGATTCCCTTTGATCCTTCTATTGAACTGTCTTCCAACAGGGGACTTGCTATAGCCCTCTTTACAGCATCAACAGCCCTGTTTTCTCCGGAACCTGTTCCCATACCCATAACGGCCCGTCCCATGTGGCTCATGATTGCTTTTATATCAGCAAAATCCACGTTTATGTAACCTGGTTTGGTAATAATATCCGATATCCCCTGAACAGCCTGCCGCAATACATCGTCAGCAAGTTCAAATGCCTTAAGCATCGGTGTTGTCTTGTCTACAAGACTTCGGACCTTTTCATTAGGTATTACAATTACACTGTCTGCAAACTTTTTCAGTTCCCCGAGACCACGTTCAGCATGTGCTATCCTCTTACCCATCTCATAGAGGAATGGTTTAGTTACAACTGCTACGGTTAATGCACCCATACTCTTTGCAATATCAGCAATGACAGGCGCAGCACCGGTGCCTGTTCCACCGCCCATACCTGCGGTTACAAATACCATGTCAGATTCTGCAAGCGCCTCTCTTATAGTATCTGAATCTTCTAATGCCGCGTCCCGGCCTACATCCGGATTAGCTCCTGCCCCCAATCCCCTCGTCAGTTTTGCTCCTATCTGTAACTTAGTGTTTGCCTTTGAAAGTGCAAGGTTCTGGACATCCGTGTTGACCGCAATAAACTCTACCCCGCGCAGATTCGAGGCTATCATATTGTTTACGGCATTACAGCCGCAGCCACCTACTCCTATAACCTTTATCCTGGCCCCGCATTCAATGATCTCTTCTATTTCAAACATTGGCACCTCCTTATTTTAAAAAAATTCTTTAAACCATCCCTTCATTCTGGAAAAAATATTCTCAAACAGGTGCCCGTTCCTGAATTTCTGCCCATCAGTTCCTTCCTGTTGCATAGCATAGAGAAGGATGCCGATACCGGTAGCGTACATTGGGTGATTTATATTATCAACATTCGCTCCGAAATTTGCCGGAACCCCCTGTCTTACGGGCATACCTGTTATCTTTTCTGCGATTTCAACCATTCCTTTCATAATGCTGCTTCCGCCGGTGAGGACAATGCCGGAAGAGAGCATATCTGCATAATTAGTCTTTTTAATTTCCTTTATTGCATAATCAAAAATTTCTTCAACCCTGGGTTCGATAATGCCGGCCAATTCATACCTTGTGAGCAGCCTGGGAGGTCTTCCTCCCACATCCTGTACTTCCATCCCTCCATTTTCCACTACAAGTGATCTCAGTGCGCATCCGTGATTTATTTTAAGCCTCTCTGCCTCTGCAAGAGGGGTACGTATTCCATATGCAATATCATTTGTCACATGATTTCCGCCTATACCTATCACTGCTGTGTGAGTTACAGCGCCATTGATAAATATAGCCAGATCAGTTGTCCCGCCTCCAATGTCTATAAGCGCAACACCGAGCTCTCTCTCATCCTGTGTCAGTACTGCATCACTTGAGGCCAAAGGCTGAAGGACAATATCCATAACCTCCAGACCTGCCTTATTAATACTCTTGACAATGTTTTGTGCCGATGTGATAGCGCCTGTGATAATATGCACTAACACTTCGAGCCGAACCCCTGAAATTCCGAGTGGATTCTTGATACCGTCCTGCCCGTCTATTATGAATTCCTGGGGGATGACATGCAATATCTCCCTGTCAGGAGGAATTGCTATAGCCCTGGCGGTTTCCAGAGCTTTTTCAATGTCACCCATTTTTACTTCCTGATTCTTTATAGGCACAGCACCTTTGCTGTTAAATCCAAGTATATGACTGCCGGCAATGCCGGTGTATACATTCTTTATCTCAATACCAGCCATCTTCTCAGCCTCATGTACAGCCTTCTTTATTGAATCAACGGTATCTTCAATGTCTACAATAACCCCTTTTCTCAGACCCTTTGAAGGACTGGTACCTATACCCTTTATATTTAATTTATTCCCTTCCTTTACTTCAGCGGCAATTGCACATACCTTTGTTGTGCCGATATCAAGAGCTACAAGTATGTTGTCCTTTTTACCCACTATCCTCCTCCATTAACTATCAAAGCGTCTGAACAACCACCTGGTTATCAAACCTGAGATCTACTTCTTTATAAGGAATTCCCTTGCCATTAAGATCCCTGGCAATTTCATTAAATCTGCGGAGTTTATCCTTGTATCTGTCATGACCAAGTTTTATTCTGTAACCTCTCATATGAAGTGTTATATCAGACCTTCCGTCAACTTCGATACCTGTGAGAGGTAATTCTATCCAGGGGATAGAACTTAATTCCTTCTTTATCCGGATAGCTGAAAACAGCGCCTCCGAATTGGTTTTTTTACCGGTTCCGGTACCTTCAAGTGATATCCCGTATACTACCGGTAGTCCAAATGATGACACACCTTTTTCTCCTAATAAAATTCCCTCTTCATCAGAAAGATATAAGCCGTTTTTACTGTTTATATATACGGCAGGTGTCCTTTCCACTATGTTTATTGCTATCGAAGAGGGGAGTTCTCTCCTCACTGAGACATCCTTAATCCATGGATTGTTCCTAAGCCTGTTTGCCATGTCTGCAATATCGAGTTTAAAAATATTATTACCCTTTACCCTTTGCAAATATGGGCTTAATTCCTCCATGGTGACGAAATTATTTCCAGTGATCCTGACTGATTGCACAGTGAAGTGGCGATCTGACCAGGAGGTTTGAGCTGCTATTCTTTGTTTTACCGGTTTCTTGGATGCCAATCTGTACACATTGTCAGAAAAATATACAACTGGTATTACAGAGACAACAATTCCGGCAAGTATAAGGAATCTGATTACACCCTTCCGAAGTTTCTTAGTGTTTTGTCCATTAAGCCTGTTCTTTTTTTTAGCAGGCTTCTTTTTTGATTTATATTGAGAAAAGTGCATAGCGCCTTTATATTATAACTCCTGACTTCTGACTACTCATTGCTCATTGCTTCTCAATAAAGGCTGATGAGAGAATCATTTCCACAAGGTTATCATACCCGATACCAGCTTCTCCGGCAGCCTTCGGGAGGAGGCTGGTATCTGTCATTCCAGGAATGGTGTTAACCTCTAATACATATGCCTGTCCGGCAGGGTCAACCCTGAAATCCACACGGGATACATAACAGCAGCCCAGTGCCCTGTGTGCCCTGAGGGCGGTGTCCCGGATATCCTTTGTGACCCTGGATGAAAGCCTTGCCGGCACTATATAGTCAGCCATGCCACCTGTAGTCTTGGTCTTAAAATCATAGAAGCCTTCCCCTGGCACAATTTCAATCAGAGGAAGAGTCTTATCCCCGATGATGCCGGCTGTAACCTCCATTCCTGCTATATATTCTTCCAGTAGAACTGTATCACCGTATTGAAACGCATTGTCCAGCGCTGCACCAAGGTCTTTTTTATCTGATACTATACTGATACCTATGGTAGAACCCTCCCTGCATGGCTTGACTACAACCGGATAACGCATGGAAGGAGGCTCACCCGCTTCACTCTTTCTTAAAGCGGAAAATTTGGGAGTTGATATTCCGTGATGTTCAAGAATCTCCTTCGCCAGCAGCTTATCCATACAGACAGCGCTTGCTGAAACACCGGAACCGGTATAAGGGATACCCATCACTTCGAGGAGTCCCTGTACACAACCGTCTTCTCCATATTTACCGTGAAGTGCGATAAATGCAACTTCGATCCCTTCATTTATGAGCCTTCGGGGCAAGTCCCTGTCAATATCAATCGCAACGACGCTATACCCCTTCTTTATTAATGAGGCGGCAACAAGTCCCCCTGTCCTGAGAGATATATCGCGCTCCGATGATAATCCACCCATTAACACGCCGATTTTCTTATCAGTTATCATTTTCCTACTATCTTTACCTCAAGCTCAAGTGTTATTCCTGTATCTTTTTCAACCCTGCTCCCTATTTGTCTGATAAGAGAGATGACATCACCTGCCGTAGCTCTGCCGGTATTCACTATGAAATTTGCATGCACTGGAGATACACATGCGCCGCCGACAGATGCCCCTCTCATACCGACTGAATCAATTAATTCCCATGCCCTTGTGCTGCCCGGGTTCTTGAATATGGAACCTGCGCTTGGCTTGTTTAAAGGCTGGCTCTTTTTTTTCATGAGAAGATTTTCCTGTACTGTTTTTTCTATCTTCTCTTTATCGCCTTTCCTGAGCCTTAAAACTGCACCTGCTATTGCCTTTCCATGAATAGCTGTACCCCTGTATTTGAATGAAATATCTTTTGCAGGTATGTCTGCCGGACAACCATCCCTGTCAATAATCCGGACTGAATCGAGAACGTCTTTAATCTCCTTTCCATATGAACCTGCATTCATTATTACAGCGCCGCCAAAAGAGCCCGGGATGCCGGCTGTAAATTCGAGACCTGAAAGCCCGTTTTGTATTGTGAACCGCAGTAGCCTTGTCAAGGCTACTCCTGCGCCGGCATAAAGGTAAACCCTGTTGTTTAATTCTTTTGTCTGAACTATTTGCCTGAAGCACTCTCCGGATAAATTAGAAGATAATGATGCGACGATCCCATGTAATCCCTTATCACTGACTAAAAGGTTTGACCCTTTTCCTAAAATAAAAAGCGGTATTTTTTCAACCCTGGCAATATGAATAATTTTTGACATATCTCTCTCGTCACGTGGGAATACCATAGCTTCCGCAGGTCCGCCAATACTGAAAGATGTGTATTTATTCATAGGCTCATCAAAAAGCACTGTACTATTTAATTCAGACAGCAGACCTCTGAGTTGATTGCGTTTCTTAATCACCACCTGCAAGTCCCTATAATCTTTTCATGTTTTACTTCTTACTTCTTGCTTCTAACTTTCTTTATTCCCGATTATTTCCCTGCCCACCTTCCATATATCACCGGCTCCGAGCGTGATAACCATGTCTCCTGGTCTCATAAGTTCCTTTACCTTCTCAGGGATGTTTTTTTTGTCCGGTACAAACAATACATTCTTATGACCATGCTCAATAATCGTGTTAAAGAGCTTCTCAGCGCTAACACCTTCAACAGGTTTTTCTCCTGCAGGATATATGTCAGTGACCACAAGGAGATCAGCATTGCCGAAAGCCAATGCAAATTCATTCATAAGATCCCTTGTCCTTGTATAGCGGTGCGGCTGGAAGAGAACTACTGTCCTGCGTCCCCATCCTGCCTTTGCCGCAGAGAGGGTAGCTTTAATCTCTGTGGGGTGGTGTCCATAGTCATCAACAACAAGAATATCCTGAGGATCTATCTTTCCAACTATCTGGAACCTGCGCTCAACACCGCTGAAATCTCTGAGTGCCTTCTTTACCTCATCTATGTTGATATCAAGCTCTACAGCCACACCTATGCCGGACAGGGCATTGCTGATATTGTGTATGCCTGGAAGTGACAGCTCGAATTTACCCATGTCCATCCCATTATACAGCACCCTGAACTTTGAACGTCCGGACATCATCTCGATATCAGCGACCGTGATGTCAGCCCTGTTATTTATGCCATACGTAATATACCTCTTTTCAACGGCATGCAGAATGCTCCTGATGTTGGCATCATCAGCGCACAATATAGAGACCCCGTAGAACGGCACCTTATTTATGAAGTTGAGAAATGTCTTCCTGATGGTCTCAATGTCATGATAGTAATCAAGATGTTCTGCATCAATGTTGGTTACAATGGCAATTGTAGGAGAGAGTTTAAGAAAAGATCCGTCACTCTCATCAGCCTCTGCTACGAGGAATTCGCTTTGACCCAGTTTTGCATTGCTGCCCAGGCTGTTAAGCTTTCCTCCTATAACTACAGTCGGATCAAGTCCTGCAGATGCCAATATGCTTGAGATCATGGAAGTAGTGGTAGTCTTTCCGTGTGCCCCGGCAATGGCTATGCCGTATTTCAACCGCATCAGTTCCGCGAGCATCTCGGCCCGCTGTATGACAGGTATGGAAGCGCTTCTTGCAGCTACAACCTCAATATTATGCGCAGAGACTGCTGAGGATATGACAACTACCTGCGCCCCTTTTATATTGGACGAACTGTGCCCTATGGTTATATGACCGCCTGCATTCCTTAATCTTTGTATTACATCTGTTTCATTCATATCCGAGCCGCTTACCTTGTATCCTAAATTGAGCAGCACCTCTGCGATCCCGTTCATGCCCGAGCCGCCTATTCCCACTAAATGTATGTGTTGTATTTTTCTGAACATGTTATTTCCTCTTCATTATTTCAATATCAGAAATTTGCACAACTTAACAATATTATGTGCTGAATCCTGTCTGTACAATCGTGAACTTTTTTCTGCCATCTCTTTCAGCCTCTCCCTGTTATACATAAAATATTTAATCTTGTCAGCAAGTATTTTACCGCTCAGCTCATTCTCCAGTATCACCTCTGCACTTCCCATTGATTTGAGATGTTCTGCGTTGGTCCTCTGATGGTCATGCGCAGCATGAGGATAAGGAATCAGTATTGCAGGACGTCCGCTTGCGGTTATTTCAGCTATGGTTGTAGCGCCGGCCCTGCATATAACGATGTCTGATTTTCCATACATGTCAACAATATTGTATACATAAGGTGCCACCTCAGCGCTAATACCGGCCTTTTCATATGATTCATTTACCCACTCATAATCCTTTTCTCCGGTCTGGTGCAGAAATCTTATTTGGCCGGCTTCCTTCTGCAGAAACTCAAGTGATTCCATAATGCCTTTATTTATTGCATGCGATCCCTGACTGCCGCCAAAAATGAAGACTGTAAATGTCTTTCCCGGATTGTATTTGCAATCTGTTATTCCCTTTCTCACTGGATTACCAAGTACATCCACCTTTCTGTTGAAGAACTTTTCTGATCCTTCGAATGCGACAACAACCCTGTCAACTATACGGGAAAGATACCTGTTTGTTGTGCCGGGGAAAAGGTTTTGTTCCATTATCATCGCAGGGAATCTCATTATGGCAGCGGCAGAAAGCATTGGCGCCGATGCATAACCTCCAACCCCGATAACAATGTCCGGCTTAAAACGTCTAAGAACAAAGAATGATTTGATAAATCCACTGAGCATTTTCATGATTGACCTCAATTGTGAAAACATATTTTTGTTGATAATTCCACCGGCAGATATTATCTCCAGATTGTATCCTTCCTTTGGCAATATCTTTGATTCTATGCCGGTTTTTGTACCGACAAAGAGTACTTCAGATTCAGGCTCCTGTCTGTAAATCTCTTCAGCCACTGCTATTCCAGGATACAAATGTCCTCCGGTGCCGCCTCCTGCTATTATTACGCGCATGATAGTTATCGAAAATTAAAATTCAAAATGGCAAATGTAAAATTACAATTTAAAGTGTAATATTTTTAATTTTGAATTTATATTTTGCGTTTTGCTTTTTAAATTTTGTATATTAGTATACGCATTCACCTGATTAGTTACCGGTGATCTGCCTGATATCGCATATAAAATACCCACCATGACCATGTTGGTCAGTAAAGATGTGCCGCCAAAGCTGAGAAACGGCAGTGCGAGTCCCTTAGTAGGAAAGAGTCCGGTTACCACATAAAGGTTAATAATGATCTGAATACCCATAAATATGGTGATTCCTGATGCCAGATAACCCTCAAACGAACCCCAGTGACTCCTGATTATTATAAAACATCTCCATAGAAAAAACATAAAAAGGAGTGTTACTATTGTACATCCTGCAAAACCGAGCTCTTCACCTACAACAGAAAATATGAAATCAGTATGTGCTTCAGGCAGGAAGAACAGTTTTTGCCTCCCTCCTCCGACTCCTCTCCCCAATACGCCGCCATTTCCAAATGCCAGAAAGGATTGTACAATCTGATAACCGGCGCCGCCTGGATCATCCCATGGATTCAGAAAAGCCGTAACCCTTCTTATCCTGTAACCCACATTTATGATGAGAAGAATTACAACCGGCAGAAAGGAGAAGAACAGTCCTGAGATATGTAATATCCTTGCACCTCCTATAAACAGCATGATGCCGGAACCTGCGCCAATGACAAGGACAGTACCGAGATCAGGTTCTACTACAATAAGGAGAGACATTATCCCTACTACAACAAGGGGAGGTATAAATCCGTTGAAGAGATCTTTTATCTTTTCACCCTTCTTTATCAGATATGTTGACAGGTAAATAATCACCGATACTTTTGCCATCTCTGAAGGTTGGAAGGATAAAGGTCCCAACCTGAACCATCTCCGTGAGTTATTTATCTCAGTGCCTACACCAGGTATTAATACCAGAAGGAGGAATATAACAGACACGATAATCAGGGGAATATGAAGTCTCTTCCATAAATCTATATCAATCCTGGAGATCAACAACATTGCTGTTACGGATATTATCATCCAGACAGACTGTCTCTTTAAGAAATAAAAAGAGTCGCCATATTTCTGCAGGGCTGTCATAGCGCTGGCGCTGTATATCATAATGAGGCCCAAACCTGCGAGGCACATAACTGCTACAATCAGCAGGTTATCCTTTTTGCTGAAATTTAACCGGAGCTGGTTAGTTTCCATACTATCTCCTTGAATTTTCTTCCACGGTCTTCAAAGTTCTTAAACATGTCAAAACTTGCACAGGCAGGTGATAGAAGTACGATGTCTCCTTTCACCGCTTCTCTGTGTGCGATGCTGACAGCCTCTTCAAGAGTTGAAGCAAAAGATGTGTTAGTCATTCCTCCGACTGCTTCTGCTATCTTATCCCTTGCCTCGCCTATCAGAATCAGTTTTTTTAATTTTTCTTTTATCAACGGTCTTAAAGGAGAGAAATCACTACCCTTGTCTCTCCCGCCGGCTATTAAAAGCAAAGGCTCATTAAAACTCTCAAGGGACTTTAGTACAGCCCCGACATTTGTGCCCTTTGAATCATTTATATATCTTACGCCGTCGAGGTTCCTTACTGATTCCAGTCTGTGTTCAAGGCCTGTAAACTTCTTCAATGCAGACTCGATAACAGATGGATCACAGCCATAGAGGAGTGCGGCAGCAGCAGCGGCCATGGCATTTTCAAGATTATGTACGCCTTTGATACCGATCTGAGATATTTCACAGACCCTGCACTTGTGACCATCCATATCAGAGACGATCCACCCGTTTTCCGCATAAATGCCGTTTATAATCTTCTTCTTCCTGCTGAACATTACAGCAGTACATTTGAGCCTGTTTAATAATTCATGACTCCACGGCTCATCTCCGTTTATAATTGCAAAATCACCTTTTCTCTGATTCTCAAAGATCCTGAATTTTGCTTCTGCATAATCAGATACATTATGGTACCTGTCCAGATGATCAGGAGATATATTCAACAGTATGGATATTTTTGGCCTGAATTCTTCTATTGTCTCAAGCTGAAAACTGCTGATCTCAGCAACAACGCACTCTGCAGTATCATCTGACAGTAAATAGTCGCATAGCGGGGTGCCAATATTTCCTCCCACAAAAACCTTATCCCCCTTTGCCTTGAGGATCTCACCTATAAGTGTAGTCGTGGTAGATTTTCCGTTAGAACCTGTAATTGCAATTACAGGTGCATCAATAAACCGGCAGGCAAGCTCGATCTCACCTATTATCCTGACACCGCGTTCTTTTGCCATAGTCATAGGTTTAATCTCTTTTGGGACGCCGGGACTTAACACGATCAGATCAGATGATATGAAAGACTCTGTCCGGTGTCCGCCGGCCTCTATCTTTATCCCAAGTGACTGAAGGTCCTTTGCATCATCTGATAGTGTCTCCACAGGATTGCTGTCAGTGGCAGTGACTATTGCACCATGGCGATGGAGCAGTTGTGATGCAGCTATGCCGCTTTTGCCAAGGCCTACTACGAGTGCTTTTTTATCCCTTAGGTCCAATGTGTTCATCTGAGAATCCTGCTATCTTAGCTTTAATGTACTCAGCGCTAACAATCCCAGTATAATCGCTATTATCCAGAACCTGACTATGATTTTAGGTTCCTGCCAGCCTTTAAGTTCATAATGATGATGAAGAGGCGCCATCAGAAAGACCCTCTTCCCGTGTAATTTGTATGATGCCACCTGGAATATGACAGAAACAGTCTCAACAACGAAGATGCCGCCGACTATAACCAGGAGCAGTTCATGTTTTGCGATAACAGCAACAGTCCCAAGGAGCGCACCGAGGGGGAGTGATCCGACATCACCCATGAATACCGAGGCAGGATATGTATTGAACCAGAGGAAACCAAGTCCGGCGCCAAATACAGCGCCGCATAGTATTGCCAGTTCACCGGATCCATTGATAAAAGGTATTAACAGGTAATCCGCTAATTTTGCATGTCCGGCTACATACGTTATTATTGTGTATACCAGTGTAACTACTATCACAGGACCAATGGCAAGACCGTCCAGACCATCCGTAAGGTTTACAGCATTTGATGCGCCTACTATAATGATGATTACAAATGGTATATAAAACCATCCGAGATCCGGATTAAAATTCTTAAAGAATGGGACACTGAGTGTTGTCGAATATGCGGGGAGATAGTAGAGGGCAATTGCAACCAAGGTGGCTACTGCGATCTGCAGGGTGAATTTATATTTTCCCCGCAAACCGGCTGATTTTTTCCTCACAACCTTTAAGTAATCGTCAGTAAAACCTATAAGACCAAAACCTATTAATACAGCCAGAACAAGCCATACATATATATTTGACAGGTCTGCCCATGACAGGGTAGCCAGAACAACGATTATTATAATCAGCACACCACCCATGGTTGGAGTCCCTGTCTTTGTGAGGTGACTGGCTGGACCGTCATTTCTTACAAACTGCCCGATCTGATATTTTTTAAGCAATTCTATCATATAAGGGCCTATCAGCAGGCAAAGCACCATGGCTGTTATAACCGCGTAGACGGTCCTGAGGGTAATATACCTGAAGACGTTGAAGAACGAATAGTAATCATGTAGTGAATATAACAAATGGTATATCATCTCAGATGCTTTCTTTCAGCCCCTCCACTATTCTCTCCATCCTCATACCTCTTGATCCTTTAACTAAAATTATGTCACCTTCTGCTATCCATTCTTTTATCTGTTCAAGTGTCTGCGGGTAGTCATTAAATGCCCTCACCATATTCTCATTCATTCCAGCTTCTGCCGCGCCTTCTGCAACATAGCCTGCAAATTCTCCGACTGCAATCAGTCCGTCTACACCGGCGCCGGCTATATAAATCCCGAGGTCACGATGGGCTATTATTGTATTTTCACCGAGTTCCAGCATATCGCCAATGACTGCAAACTTCCTTTTCCCTTTCCTGAAAGTCTTTAGTGCATCAATTGCAGCAACCATAGAAGCCGGATTAGCATTATAGGTATCATTGATTACATAGGTGTATCCCACCTTTTCAACAACACTTCTCATCTTAACAGGCGTGAATTTCTCCAGACCTGATTTAATGTCAGCCAGTGAGATTCCCTGCGCATGTGCTGCGGCAGCAGCACAGACAGCATTATAAAGATTGTGGAGTCCTATAACATGCATATTGATATTTATCTTACCTGCCGGACATATCAGCTTGAAATCAATGCTGCCGGGAGATTTATCCTCAACATCAGTTTCATCATATTCAACATAAACATCTGCGACTGAGGACATTCCAAAACTTATTATCCTGCCGGAAGACATTGCCTTGAATACATCAAAGAATTTATCATCCCTGTTTAAGATACAGGATCCCTCAGATGTGATGAACTTCAGTATTTCACCTTTTGCCTCTGCGACATTTTCTATTCTTCCCAATTTTTCAAGATGAGTTGGACCGATATTGGTAATGATAGCCGCATCAGGGGCAGCGATTTGACACAATCTCGTTAGTTCACCACGCTCACTTATACCCATCTCAATGATAGCCATTTGATGAGATGAATTGAGCCTGAACAGGGTGAGAGGAACTCCTATGTGATTGTTTAAATTTCCATCAGTCTTCAAGACCTGAAATTTCTGACTCAATATGGACCAGAGCATTTCCTTTGTTGTTGTCTTTCCATTACTGCCTGTTATACCTATTACCGGGAGCGTGAACTTGCTGCGATGGTACTTTGCGATCTCCTGCAGGGCGGGCAGGGTGTCATGAACACTTATTACAAGCCCATTCTGAAACATGGAACCGGAGACAGGATGACCCTCCTGTACTATTACACCGCAAGCGCCTTTCTTTACAGCCTCATCTGTAAAATTATGCCCGTCAAATACATCTCCTTTGATTGCAACAAAGAGTTCACCATCCTTAATGGTGCGGGAGTCTATTGAGATACCGGATACAGGAAGGACATAACTTCCATGAAGTATCTTCCCGCCCGTAGCCTTTATTATTTCTTCTATAGTTAACATTTCAGCGTTTTCATTCTCCCTTCTCATTGCTCATTTCTACCTGAACTCATCCTTTTGTATACAGCCTTCTTCGCCTCTTCCCTGTCGTCAAAGTGAATTTTATCCTCACCGATTATCTGATAATCTTCATGTCCCTTTCCTGCTATTAAAACAATATCACCCTTTTCCGCTATTCCGACGGCCTCTTCTATAGCGGCCCATCTGTCAGATATGGCCGTAAATCCGGCAGCCCTTGCGTTACCTTTATCCATAGCCTCTTTTATACCCAATACTACTTCTTCAATAATCTTCTCCGGGTCTTCAGACCTGGGGTTATCTGAGGTAACAATTACATAATCACTTAATTCCACTGCAGCCCTCCCCATCAGCGGCCTTTTTCCCCTGTCCCTGTCCCCGCCGCAGCCAAAGACAGTGATAATCCTGTTTGGAGAAAACTTTGTGGCTGCCTCAAGCAATAATCTAAGGGCATTCTCTGTGTGTGCGTAATCAATCACGATACTGAATCCGAGCCCGCTGTCAAACCTTTCAAACCTTCCGGGAACTGATGTGACAGACGAAATGCCTGATGCTATCTTTTCCAGCGGTATATTGCTGGAGAGTGCCGCGCCGGCAGCTGCAAGTATATTGTAGACATTATGTATGCCGACCATGTTCGATTTGATATGTATTTGACCTGCCGGTGTTATAACATCAAGCTCTATGCCCCCTATAGTGAGTTTAATATTTTCTCCGTGCACATCTGCTTTGCTGTCAAGTCCGTAAGAGTATTTGCGGCAACTGTTCACTTCCAGAAGACGCCTTCCGTATAGGTCATCTGAGTTTATTACAGAAGTATGCTGTGAAGACATACCGGAGAAAAGTAAGGATTTAGCCTGAAAGTAACCTTCCATATCATAGTGAAAGTCCAGGTGATCCTGCGTAAGATTTGTAAACACCGCAGTCGTGAAATCAGTCCCGTACACCCTTTTAAGTGCAAGCGAATGGGATGAAACCTCAGCTACTGCGTAGGTACAACCATTGTCTGCCATTTCCCTCAGCAGGCACTGAAAATCTATCGCCTCAGGTGTGGTATGTTCTGCCGGTAAAATCCTGTTGCCATCAGACCAGAAGATAGTGCCTGTAAGACCTGTTTTATTGCCCGCATTTTCCAGTATGGACCGGATAAGATATGATGTTGTAGTCTTACCGTTTGTCCCTGTAATTCCGATCACACTGAGTTCACCGGATGGGTTTCTGAAATAATTGACAGCTGCACGGGCGACAGCCTCTCTCGTATCTGCTGAAATAAGGAAGGGGATATCAGCAGGGATTGTTAAACCTGCCGGCTGATCTTCAGCAAGAATAGCCGATGCCCCTTTTTCTACAGCATTCTTTATGTACAGATGTCCGTCTGTCTTGAGCCCCTTAATTGCAACAAAGAGAGTGCCGCGATTTACATTACGGGAGTCATAGGCTAAACCAGTTATATCTGCCTCCATGTTACCTGCAGCCTTTTGTAGTTCGATACCTCTTACTATGTCTGAAAGTTTCATCTCTCCGCCGTAATCGTTATCTTCTGCTGTTCCTCTGATTCCACGTGCATATACCGTAGTGCCTGTTCTGCAACCCTATGAAATACCGGTGCTGCAACACTTCCTCCCCATGCAAGTCCCTTTGGTTCATCCACCACAACAAGCATTACAATCTCCGGAGAATCTGCCGGTACAAATCCAATAAATGAACTGATGAACTTGTTTTTAGAATATCTGCCTGTCTCAGGATCTATCTTCTGAGCAGTCCCGGTCTTTCCGGCAACAGAAAAACCATCTACAGCAGCAAGCTTGCCGGTGCCCTCATTGCTTACGACCCATTTCAGAATATCCACCATCTTCTTGCTCGTATTCTCAGAAATAACCCGCTTTACAATCTCAGGATTTATCTTTTTCACATTTCCGTTCAGGTCAACTGTCTCTGATACTACGTGAGGCTTGACAAGCAGGCCGCCGTTGGCAATAGCAGACATGGCAGTAACAAGTTGTATCGGGGTTATACCGACTTCCTGGCCTATCGCAATAGTAGCAAGGGATCGTCCTGACCAGCCGGCCGGGTCCCTGACAATCCCCCTGACCTCTCCAGGCAGGTCTATCCCGCTCTTATCACCAAATCCAAACGCCTTGATATACTTATAAAGCCGTTTATCCCCAAGCTTTATACCGATCTTTGCAGATCCTATATTGCTTGAGTGGGAAATTACCTCCCTGAACGTCATCGGTTTGCCTTTAGGGTGAGGATCATGTAAGACACCCCCTCCAAAATTAAAACTACCGCTGCCGTCATGCACTATCTCGTTAGGAGAAAACAGCTTTTCTTCAACAGCCGCTGATGCGGTCACAATCTTAAAGGTAGAACCTGGTTCATATACGTCAGTAATGGCCCTGTTGCGCCATGCACCGGATCCGTACTTGTCAGGTGTATTGGGGTTAAATCTCGGACTCACAGCCATGGCAAGTATTTCTCCTGTGTGAGGGTTCATAACAATACTTACACCACCGGCAGCATGATGTTCGTTAACTGCATTATCGAGCTCTTTTTCTGTCATATACTGGATTACTTCGTCTATGGTCAGTACAATGTCATTACCTTTTAATGCATCAAGATGGGTACTGGTAAGAACAGCCTGGCCCCGTGCATCCATCTCCAATACAAGGGCGCCCTTTTTACCCTTCATGGATTCCTCATAATACTTCTCTATGCCTTCAAGACCATGACTATCCGTGTTGGTAAATCCCAGGATATGGCCTATAAGCTCCCTCTTGGGATAGAACCTCTTCCTCTCAGGGGCAAAGCCTATCCCTTTAATATTCATGGCCTCAATCTTTCCTGCTATATCCGGTGAAAGCCGTCTCTTAATCCATGTGAAATGTTTCTTACTATCTAATCTGTCCTTTACTGTTGCAGTATCAAAGTCAACTACATAGGAAAGCTTCTTTACTACATAGGCAGGATTATCAATCGAAGATGGTATACCGTAGAGTGATGGCATATCCAGATTTACTGCAAGCTCTCTCCTGTTCCTGTCATAAATAATTCCCCTCTCACCTTCTATATCTATCAAGCGGCGGTGCTGTCTGTCCGCCTTCATCGCAAGCGCCTCTCCCTGCAGGAGCTGCAAATATGCAAGCTTTATTATAACAGCAATGAATCCTACTGTCATGAATATCAATATGAAATTGAGTCGCCTCCATCTCAGTCTGTTAAACTGGTCTTTTCTTGTAACAGGTTCTTTGTCTTTATTAAGAAAGTTCATTACTACATTTTTTGATTGATATATTTTACTATTTTGACAGCGGAATCAGAATTATTTTCTGCTGCGTTTGACCTTGCATACGTGACCCTTTTGTCTGTTTCGTTGTAATCTTTAACCAGCACTATCTGGTTGTTGCCAGGGTTTTTCAAACCGAGGAAAGATGTGGCGATTTTTTCTATGCGTTCAGTTGACGTTAAAGCTGCCCTCTCTATGAGGAGGCTGTTATGTATCTGCTCTAAATTCCTTTTTTCTTTATTGAGCCTTTCTATTTCATAGCCCAATTTCATGACATACGCACGCTGTACTACATAACCGAGCATGACTATAAACAAAATAACGAGTATTTTGGGGACTAAACGCACTGTGAACCTCCTGTTTTAGAATTAACCTGATAATTTACTGCTGCTTGCCCGCAGGTTTTTTCATTAGTTGATGCTCAAAAATGCACAGTTGCAAGGAAGGACAATGGATTTGAGCCGAGGCGTACTTCCCGTACGTTGAGGCTCAAATCCATTGTCCTGACGCCGCACGACCCATTGCATTTACTTCGTAGCAATGGGTACCCCCATTTTTCAGCATCAACTGTTAAACTCTCTCGGCTACTCTCAGCCTGGCACTTCTCGACCGCGGATTGCTGATGATCTCTGTTGCAGAAGGCCTGATGGGTTTTCTTGTAAGGACAGTTATTTCTTTCTTCAGTCCGCATATGCAATATGGGATACGGGGTGGACATATGCACCCTTTCTCTATTGTACGAAACGTCTGTTTGACAATCCTGTCCTCTAAGGAATGAAATGAAATTACACAGATGCGGCATCCCCTTTTAAGATGACTTATGGCATCTTTTATAGCTTTATCTATAAGATCCAGTTCTCTGTTAACTGTAATCCTGAGTGCCTGGAACGTCCTGGTTGCAGGGTGGATACGATCCGGCCTGTAAGTGTGCGGGATTGCGGAGCAAACTATGTCTGCAAGCCGCAGGGTAGTAGTTATTGCCTCTTTATTTCTTTCCCTCACTATTGCAGATACGATCCTTTTGGCCCATTTTTCTTCTCCATACTCACGGAGTATCCTTACAAGTTCACCGGCTTCGAGATTATTTACAAGATCAGCAGCGGTTGCCTCTTTTCTCATGTCCATCCGCATGTCAAGAGGGCTGTCCTGCCGGAAGCTGAAACCGCGCTCCTCTGAATCCACCTGCATGGACGAGAGCCCGAGATCAAATAAAAAACCATCTGCTTCGCTTATTTTCATATCATTAAGTATTGAGTCAATGGAGGAGTAATCCTCACGAATAAAAGTTACCCTCTCTCCGAATGCCTTAAGGTTTTCTCTTGCCGTGTCAATAGCCTCATTATCCCAGTCAATACCAATTACCCTGTTCTCAGGGGAGGATGCCAGTATGTGGGAGGTATGCCCTCCGGCGCCCACTGTGCAGTCAACATAAATACCAGGACGATCACATCTCAATGCCTTCAGGACTTCCTCCAGTAAGACCGGAATATGTTGTTTCACTTACTCATATACCCAGTTCCGCCATCTTCCTCGCAATATCCCTTGGATCGTAAGCGGACATTGCCTCTTCCCATATCTGCGGGTTCCAGAACTCTATCTTGTTATTTTCAACACCAGCTACGAGTACATCTTTTTCCAGCGAGGCATATTCTCTCAACCTTGGCGGGATGAGTATTCTTCCCTGTTTGTCAATAATGCAATCTTCTGCTTCAGAAAACATGAGACGGCGGAATGCCTTGACCTCTTCTGCAAGTGAGGATGCCTTCTGGATTTTTGCTGTCAACTCGTCCCATCCATCGGGAGTATATGCAGCGATACACCGGTCAACGAGATCTTTGATCAAAATAAACTGACCTCCGTAGCTGCGTAGAACTATATCCCTGAACTTTGCTGGAATACTAAGACGGCCTTTTGCGTCTATTGTATGGAGATACCTGCCGCGAAACATGTCCGGTCGTGGTCTCCTTTACCAAAATTTACCTTATCACGCCATTACATCCCACTTCATCCCACCGACAGTGAAAGTATATACTATGAAATTATATTGTCAAGAGAAAAATGAGGAAATTTAATAGGTTAGGAAAAAAATCTTATTGTGGAAAACTACACATTATATTGTGGATAAATTAATCAGATATGCTATATATTGAATTAAGGTAGAGTATATACACTCACTAATACATTACCTCAGACAAATACAGACCCTGCGGCGGAGCTATCGGGCCGGCAGAACGGCGGTCTCTCTTTTCCAGGATATTTCCTATATCTGAAGGAGCTATTTTCCCCCTGCCAACCTCGACAAGCGTCCCAACAATGTTCCTGACCATGTGCTGGAGGAACGACCTCGCTTCAAAGGTGAAGAGGAAAATTCCCTCTCCTGAAACCTCCTCAATCTCAAGCCTGTCCAGTGTCCTAACCGGCGACTTTGCACTGCAATCCGATGCCCGAAACGACGAGAAATCATGATGACCAATCAAATATTGTGACCCCTCTCTCATCAAAGCGATATCGAGAGGTCTTTTCATATGCCATACATAATTTCTAAGAAATGGTGATGGGCAACCGGAGTTTATTATCACATACCTGTAAACCTTGCTCTTTGCATCAAACCTTGCATGAAATTCTTCCGGGACATATTCTGCCTTCTTTACGACTATATCAGCCGGTAGTAAAGAGTTTAT
>Ga0209211_10002191_pt1 | contig 34297 bp, 32 predicted proteins | sample RifGroA2_FD_183992 | JGI IMG/M metagenome (GOLD analysis project Ga0209211, IMG submission 183992) | Groundwater microbial communities from Rifle, Colorado, USA - Groundwater A2 (SPAdes) (version 2) | ecosystem: Environmental > Aquatic > Deep subsurface > Groundwater | place: Rifle, Colorado... | reverse complement strand
TGAAAGGCTAAAGGCAATGAAAGAGGCAGGATGCTATTTCATCCAGTTTGGCGTAGAGTCTGGGAGCCCAAGGGTTTTGAAGGAAGTGATGAACAAGGGAATTACAGTAGAGCAAACAAGGAAGGCTTTTGCATTGTGCAAAAAGCACGGAATTATCACCGGAGCAAACATCATGCTTGGTTCGCCAACTGAATCAAGAAGAGAGATTGAAATGAGCATTCGATTGATTAAGGAAATAAGCCCTGACATGACCTCTGGCTATATTACAAACCCATTGCCCGGAACATATCTTTATGACCAGGCCTTGGAGAAAAGCCTTATCACAGAATGCGACTTGGAACTTATAGACAGGCACGGCCTTGGAACGATGAAGCGCGACATTACAGATGAGGAATTGCTGCTTTACTTGAGAAAGCTATGGCTTGTTTCAAAAAGCGAGAAAGTCTTGAACTATCTTCTTCCTTGGAGAAAGCCTTACTATCTTTCGGTTGCCTTAAAGAGAAGCTTGAATCTTTTACAGCACGACAGGAAAACCTTGCTCAGCGATTTCAAAACCCATGCCTTGACGCCTTTTGCCCTCTTAAAGGCAAGCATTCAAGTCTCAAGAATCCCAAAAAACCCTAGCGCCTGAAAAATATTGATTTCAGGAATGTTTCCTTAAACTTTGAATAGAAAAAAACAAGGTCTTTTTTTCCAGGAATAATGCTTACGCTGACCTTAACTCTTTTGAGGAAATAGTAGAGCAGGATTCCGTTGCTTGCAAGATAGGCTGTTTCTGCAAGCACTGCGCCGTAAATTCCAAATGATGAAATTAGGAAATATCCTGCCATTAGCATTATTGCGAGCGAAACTCCTGCAGAGATTGCGGAATACTCCAAGCGGTTTAGTGAGGTATAAACAACGTAAAGTATTGAAAAAGAGCTTAAGATGAGAGCAAGCGCGAAGAAAGGCAATAGCCAGTATGCTTCTATAAACTTTGGGAAAAGGAGGTAAAGCACTGGCCAGCCCAAAGCAAGCAAGGCTATTGAAAGCAGGATTGAAACAACCAGCGCCAGCTTTACGTTAAGCGAGGCATAATTCCCAATCACTTTCAAATCACTGGATTTTTCTAGCGAGTAAGGCAACAAAACATCCCTTAGGCTGTTTATTGGAGTTGCGATTGCAATAGAAGCAAGCTTTTGCGCCATATAATACAGGCCAAGCTGGAAGTTTCCAACAAACAATCCAATCAAAACAGTCAATGCCTGGCCCTCCCAGCCTCTAACAAGGCTGAAAGGCGCAAAAGTTATGAGATAACGCTTCAGGTCTTTCCTGTCTATTGGCTTTTTTGAAAAAACAAGCTTTTTTGAGAGAAAAGCAAACAATGCAACAGCTATGATAAGCGATGCAATCTTGGCATAGATTACTCCATAAACGTCAAGGTTGAGGAACAAGACTGCAACAACTGCAAAAGCAAGGTTGAGAATGCTTTCTGCCCCAACAACCTTTAAGACAGAGCCAAAACGTTTGAAGCCTTGAAAAAGCGCTGTGAAAAGAGTGAATGAAGGGGCTAGAAGAATTAGGATTGAGGTTAGTTGAAAGAGAGAAACTCCAGATTTTCCCAAAAAAGCAAGGATTGGAATTGCAGAAATCAACAATGCTAAAAAAGTGAGGAAAGACAGGCCTAAAATCCCATAAAGCAAAAGCTTGAACAGCCTTTTTGGCTTGCCTTTGGGAAAATAGTTTGAGACCGTGCCTATTAAGAAATTAAAGCCCAACGCGCCAGCAAGGCCTGTCACGAATGAAATAAAGTAGGTTATGGCGCCGTATTTTTCAGGCCCAAGATAGTTCGCAATTAGAAAGGTGTAAAGAAAGCTGACAACTAAGGTGAGGACTTTGTTAGAGTAAGAGAAAAGGACGTTTTTTGCAAAACCTTTGGATGTTCTCTCGGTCATTCAAAACAGCTTCAATCTTTTATAGCGCTGAAGAAAAGGTAAGGCAGGTGTTTTTTTGGAAAGAACGCGTCAAGCATTTGAAAGGCATAATGGCTAGGGTAGTAAAACCATTTGCTGTGCGCTTTCAAGCCTGAAAAACCGCGTTTTTCAATCTCTCTCTTCAACTCGTGAAAGTCAAATTCCTTGAAATGCACTGTGTCTATCACATCATGGGTTTCCTGGTATTTTTCAGACTTCCTGAAAACAGAATGGTTTGGCGTTTCCACTATTAGAGAGCCGCCTTTTTTCAAAACCCTGTGCATTTCACCCAATGCATTCCCCCAGCCTGGAATGTGCTCTATGCTTCCGAAGCTCAAAACAAGGTCGAAAAATCCTGAAGGATAGGGGAATTTTTTGCTAGCGTCATGGAATTTAACGCCAAGACCTTTGCGCTTGCATTCTTGGACTTCATACCTGCTTGCTACTGTTCCGTAGCATTCAAAACCAAACTCTCTCAAGGCTCCAAGCAGTTCTCCAAAGCCGCAGCCAACATCCAATACTTTTCCTTTCCTGTACTGGTTAACCACAAAATTAACATACCCAATGTCCAAAGGCCTTTGCATTTTAGGCCAAACTTTCTTGTAAACTGCCTCAATGTCATAATTCAATGTTTTCACCTCGAAATTTCAGGATTTTCCTTTAAGCATTTTTTTCAAAACCTTAGGACCGTATTTTAGAATGTGCGATGGGGTTCTTAAAACTCGCAGGATTGTCTGCAGGTTTAGCAGTTCTTTCAGGCTTCCAACCTCTAAGGAAGCGCGGTTGTTTTCCGTAGCAAATCTTGACATTTCATCGTACAATTCAAGCAAGCGCGGTATTGGAATAGCATCAGCTATCAAAAGGTTGTTTTCTGCGGTACTCATCTGGAATTTTTTCCAGTCAATGTTTTTCTCGTCAACAATTCCGCGCTTGACAGCAAGCTCCCAATAGTCAGAGCCTGGAAAAGGAGTTGCAAGATGAGGGTGAACGAAATCCATCTTGTGCTTTTTCATGAACTCGAAAGTTTCCAGGACTTCAACCTCTGTCTCTCCTGGATTTCCTACAACAAAATTTCCCAAAACCCTCAAGCCATGCTTTTTGCAAAGCTCAATCGCCCTGGCATTTTGTTCAACAGTCACGTTGCCGTCTTTAATGTCAGAAAGCACTCTCTGGCATCCGCTTTCAAACCCAAACTCTACCTGCACGCAGCCTGCTTTTTTTATCGCCTCCAAGGTTTCCTCATCCACAAGGTTTGCGCGCATCTGGCAGCTCCAGGAAATTTTTTTGTTCAATCCTTTTTCAACAAGCATGCTGCTGATTTTTTTCAGCCTTTCCTTATTCACTACTAAAGTGTCGTCAACAAAGTAGAGCGCGGTAACTCCGTAATCATTCACCAAGCGCTCTATCTCTTTCACAACGTATTCTGCGCTGAAAAACCTCACCCTCCTTTTCCACATCATCTTGCTGGCGCAAAACTTGCAGTCGTAAGGGCAGCCTCTAGAACTCATGATTTGCGTGGTTTTCTTCAACAAGCCCCTGATCACAGCCCTTGGCTGGATGTAAAACTCTTTCATTGGAAACAAATCCCTTGCAGGAAACGGGATTTCGTCAAGGTTTTCAATGAAAAGGCAGGAAGATGTTTGAATTATCCTGCCGGATTTGGAGCGGAAGGCAATGCCTTTGATTTTTTTCAAGTCCTCCTCGGTAAAGGATTTTTTCCTTTCAAGAAGGTTTAACAATTCAAGGAATGTTTTCTCTCCCTCTCCAGCAATCACAATGCCTATTTCGGGATTCTGCTCTAAAACAAGTCTTGGAAGAGAGGTGGCGTGAATTCCGCCAATCACTATCGGGATTTTTTCCCCGAAAACTTCCTTTGCTTCTTTGATGGCTTGCTTGGCTTCCGGAAAGTTTGGAGTGCTTGAGGTCAAGCCAATCAATCCAGGCTTCAAATGCTTGAAGTCTTTGATTTTCTGGCCTGAATTCTCGTCAATCACGGAAGGCCTGTGGTTTCCATACTTCCTAGCGTAAGAAGCAAGGTATGCAAGGCCTAAAGGAAACTGGAGGTTTTGGTTAAAGCCCGGATTTATGAGCAAGAATTCCATCTTATCGCACTTTCCTGAAATAGTTTAGAGAGTTTAATTCTTTAAAAATAGCCTTTGAAACAGCCTTTGCGGAAAAAACTCTTTCATAAAGGATTGCGGAATTTTTCTCCAAACGCTTTATAAGCGAGGGAGCATTTTTCAGTTTTAGGATTGCTTTTGCCAGCGCTTGCGGGCTGTTTTTTTCCACAAGCAACGCATGCTTTGAGTTTGAAAGCAGTTTCCTGACTGCCTTTGAATCACTGGTAATTAAGGCTTTTCCGCAAGCCAGTGGTTCTACAACCTTTAACGGAATCACTCTTTCAAGCTTTGGCGTGCTCCCGAAAACTCCTAGGCAGGCGTCAGCCAGGAATACCCTTTCCGAAAGCTCTTTCAGGCTGCAGGTTGGAAGAAAGCTCATGCTTTTGAAGCCTGAATATTTTTCCCTTTGCAGCCTGTAGTATTTGCTGTCTCCAACAAACTCAAACATTATCCCCTTGTGTTCTGAAAGAAGTTCTGCTGCCTGGCAGATTGTTTCAAAGCCGTGAAAAGGAGTCGAGATTCCATAATACAAAACGGTAAATCCTTTTCTTTTGCGCTTGGCTTTTTTCAAAAAAGCGCGCTTTTTTTCCAGTGAGAAAAAATCCTCGTTAGCGCCTACAAAAAACCAAGAGACTTTTGATTTTTCCATCTTAAAAGTTTTGGAAAAGAATTCAGCATGCTGTGGAGTGTCCAGGAAAACCTTGTCAGCGCATTTCGCGCCAAGCCAGTCAATGAAAAAATGCCACCTCGCTATCATAGAGCCTGGCTCTATGTTGCCGTATTCGATTTCAGAATCCATTTGCGAGACAAACTTGTCAAAAACCAAAGGCTTGCGCTTTAGCCAGCAAACAGCCCTTGCTGTAAAAACATCCAAATGTCCGGGGTATAGAACAAACAACACGTCAAAGTCTTCCTTTAAAGCCTGGAAAAAAAGCAAGATGCTGCGCTGTAGGAATGGCTTTCTGGAATTCAACACCTCAACTTTTGCGAAAGATTTAACGCCTTGGATAATGCCCCAGTTCCTGTCATAAGCTGGGTTAAAGCTGCCGTAGAAGCAAACCTTCATTGAATCACAAGCACTTTTAAAAAAACAAACGCTTCAAGTGTTAAAAATAGGCTTCGAGAGTTAATAAAGGTGTTTTGGTACATTATGCGATTGAGCGAGTTTATTGCAAAATTGCCCTTCGGAAAAAAAGTCACTGTATTCTACCCTTACTATAGAGAGGCCAAGTTTTTTGAAAGCATTAAAGGATTTCCGAAAGACAAGGCAACGCTTGCTGCCGCAATAAGAAAGGCAGCGCATTCATTGGACAAGGATTTGAACGCTTTTGAACAGTTCAGGCTTTCAGGCTCTGAAGCTTACCTGGAGGGAATGCTGCAGGAATGGCATAAGAGCAATTACGCAAAGGATGAAACAATAACATGGGCAGAGCAGGTTTTGAAAAAGCACAAGGCTGAAAGAGCAAGGAAAAAGGTGGAATGATTGGAGCTTCAAGAAGCAATCAGAGAAAGAAGAAGCGTTCGCAAGTGGCTTGAAAAAAAAATTCCTGAAAAAACAATCAATCAATTGATAGACGCAGCCTCCTGGGCGCCAAGCTCTTGCAACAGGCAGGCAGTAAAAATTCTTGCAGTGCAGGAAAAAGAAGGACGGGAATTCCTAGGCAGGATTACTAACGGAGGCGTGGGTTTTGCGCATAAGGCTCCATTGCTCTTGCTTTTCATGGCAGACTCTAGAGTTTACTCGCTTCCTGTTGAAAGGCACACGCCATACCTGGATTGTGCTGCAGCGATCCAAAATCTTCTGCTTAAAGCACACGAGCTTGGCTTGGGGGCTGTATGGCTTAACTGGTGCCTAAACCAAAAAAGCGAGGCAGAAACCTACAAGCGCTTTAAAATTCCAGCATATTTTACAATCTGCTCTCTAGTGGCAGCAGGCTATCCTGCGATAAAGGCTGAAGACATTCCTAGAAAGCCATTAGAACAGTTTTTCGTGAGGGAAAAATTCTGAAACTCAAGCCCTGACTTGGCAGATTGTCTTTTTTTCCATTCTTAAAGAATTGACGCTCTTGAAGGTTTTTTCCAAAAGCTTCAGATGGCTTGGGGTGGAAGCGTTAAAGCCATGGCACCACATGTGAAATAGCGCGTTTTGTGAATTGGCAAGGCGCAAGAGTAATGGAAGCTTGAAGAATTCCGAAAACTTTGCAGTATAGAAAAAATACGCTCTTGGAACTTCTATCAAGCCTTTTGCGCGCTTGGCTTTCGGAAACCCAAGCCCGAAAGTCTTGAAGTCAATGAGAAAATTTTTCGGCCTTGGGTTTGACGCGTAATGGGAAAAGCCGTGCTTTTCCAAAAGATTCAAATGGCTTATCTCATTCCTTGGGAAAACAAAAGTCTTTGGCTTTATCCCCAAAGGCTTCATTGCCTTCAGGCTTTCGCGCAGTTCAAAATCTGCAACTTTTTCAGAGCAGTGAGAAAACGGGATATGAGAGAAAGAATGGCAGGCAATCTCATGCAGTCCTTCAGCCAGTATTTTTTCCACCAAGTCTGGAGCGTACCATTCTGGGTTTTTCTTCCAGCTGGATTTTGGGTCTTTTTCAAACCAGGGCTTTGGATACCATGGCACTTTAGGCTCTTCAGGAATTTTGTGGCCTTTGCAGGATTTCAAAAACAAGTGCCCGAGAATGGCAAAGGTTAAAGGGATTTCATGCTTTCCTGCAAGCTCCAGGATTTTTGGAATGACCTCTCTCTCCTGAAGCACTGGAGGCTTTGACCTTGCGACAAAATGCTCTATTCCAACAGCAAGCTCGAAATCTATTGAAAAAACAAACTCGCTCATTCAATCACTGCTAGAGAAAGGGTTTTGGGATTTTAAATCACTAGGCTTTGGAGGCCGCTTTTGCGCGCGGAGGTTTTTCGCAAACAGGAAAACCTTAATCCTTCCAAGAGCCCAGAAAAAGTCATCCAATGATTTGATTTCCTTCAAAAACAACAGGAAACGCTTTGGAGTCATTATGTGCTTTCTCCTGAAATAATCAATGACCTGCACTGCTTCCTCGAAAGCTTTTTCCCTGTCCTTTTTTGGAAACTCAGGGGTTTCAAAAATCACGCCACTGTTCAATTGCTTGAATGCTGAAAAATCAAAGCCGTCAGTCTCATGCAGTAAAGTTCCGTGCTTTAGCGCGTAATCCCACAAGCGAGTGCCTGGGAGAACGTTGGCATGGTTAAAGCCAACCTCGTCCAAAGGCAAAGACCTGGCGAAAGCAATTGTTTCCCTGGCTGCTTCAAGCGTTTCCCCGCTCAATCCTATGATGAAATGCGCGCCGACTGTTGGAATGCCTGCTTTTTTTGCAAGCTTTACTGCATTGCGCACCATTTCTAAAGTAATTCCTTTTCCCAGATTCTTCAGAACGCGTTCAGAACCGGAATCTACGCCAAACCATAAAACCTCCAGGCCTGCTTTTTTCAAAAGCTGGAAAAGTTCAAAATCAACAGTCCTTACGTGAAAACCGTTAACTGAAACAAGCCTTATTTTCAATCCCACATTAATTATAGCGCGCGCAATTGCCTTTGAGCGTTCAAGGTCAAAGTTGAAAATGTCGTCAGCAAATACTATAGTCCTGCCTGCTTTTTCAAATTCTTGAGGAAATTCCTGAATTATCCATTTGATTTCTTCAAGGACGCTTTTCGGAGAGCGCGCCCTGAAAATATTTCCGTGCACTGGCTTGAAGCAGAATTCGCAATTGTAAGGGCATCCTCTAGAAGTCATTATGGAGAAAGCGCCATGGTATGTTGGAAAATCCAATAGGCCAAAGTCAGGGAATGGAAGCGAGTTCAAGTCTTGGATTAAAGGGTTTTTTTCATTCTCTACTATCTTGGCATTCTTGCGCCAAACCACTCCGGGAATTCCTTCAAATCCTTTCTTTGCAGCAGCTGCTTTTGCAACCTTTCCTATAACAAGCTCTCCCTCGCCAATGACCGCTGCATCGATAAATGGATATCTTTCCAAAACCTGCTTTCCAAAAATACTTGGTGCAGGGCCTCCAACGACTATGGTACAGCCTTTTTCCTTGGCAATTTTTGCAAGTTCGAAAGCGTTTTTCCAGACAGGCGTTGTTGAAGTCACCAAAACCAGGGGCTTTTCTGAAAGCTGCTGCAGAAAAAACTCGCGGCTTCTCTTGAAAGAGCCTGCAGACTCGTTTATAGAGCAGAGCGTAATGTCTTGAAAGCCTGCTTTCTTCAGGCAAGCGCTCAAGTACAAGAGGCCTAATGGGGGAATTCCAGTGCCTACTGGTTCTAGCAATACAATCTTCATGTTTACAGAAAACAGGAAAGAAACTAATAAAAAAGCAAAACTTTCAGGATTGTCCTAAAAAAAGCCAGCAAAAAACAAGAGAAAGCGTTTTTTAAGAAAATCCACAAATAGAATAATACATGAGACAAAAAGACAGCCTTTTACAGTCATTGAGCAACCTTGACGCCTGGCTTGATTCCTGGAAGGACAAAAATTCAGGAATCCACGGCTTTGTAGTACACCATCACCTTGACGCTTTAGAATTCATACAGCCGGACTCTTGGACGCAAAGCGCTGCGGTTTTGGCGCACTTGAAAATTTTTGAAAAAGGCAGTGAGAAAAAATTCTTGCAAAAGGCAGTGAAAGAGGCTGGATACCTTGCAAAAAACTATGATTGGAAAAACCACTATTTCCAGAATTCAAACTTTGAGCAAAAAAGCAAGAATGCGGAAATAAAAGCAAGCCTGATACACAACGCCTATCCTGCAATCGCACTCTTGAAGACAGCGCTAGCGTTGGAGAAAGGAAAACAGGCAGCAAGATTCCACAAGGCTGCAAAAGACTGCTGCGAAAACTACATTATTGCAAAATGCTGGAACGAGCGGAAAAAAGCCTTCACTAGAGGCATTGCGGAAAAAAACCCAGAATTTGTCCTGAACATGGCAGCCAATGCGGTAAGCGCACTTTTGCTTTTGGACAAGATTGAAGAAAAAGACGAGAATTTGGAAAAATACTGCAAGCCTTGCATAATGCAGATTTTGAGGCTGCAAAAAAATGACGGCGCTTTTCCATACTCTGACCGTTCAAGGCTTGAAATAAGCCTTTACCAAAGCCTTACAATGCAGGGATTGCTGGAATATTACAATAAGACAAAAGATAAGAGAGTGGAAAAAGCCTTGGAAAAAGCAAAAGCATGGCTTGAGAAAATGCTGGACACTGAAACAATGCTGTTCTACCACCGCATGGAGAAAGGAAGGGCTTTCAAATACCCTGAATTTTTTGCAGGCTCTTTAGTGATAGCGCAGCAAGTAAAAGAAGTTGAGGGAATTACCCAAGGCCTTAGGCATTCTGGAATAATCGCAAGAGAGATTGCAAAAAGCCAGTATTCAACAGGCGCTTTCCCAAGTTTTCATGGCTTTAGTGATGTGTTCATGCCACTATTCTATCCTGCAGAGCCTGGAGTGAAAAAATGGAGAGATGTGATTCCAGTGCCAGGATGGAACGCACTAGCACTAAATGCGCTAGCAAATTTTATCCCGGAAAACTCAAAAATTCCAAAGGCTAAAATCAAGTTTCCTGGAGTTTACAAGAGCGCAGAATATACTGTGATAGAAGGCAAAAAAGAAGTGGTTTTCAAGGGAAAGAACGGAAAGATTGCTGCAAAGTGGAGAAAGAGCGCTGACTATTGTGAATTCTGCACAGTACCTTTAAGGACTGGCTCTGGGGAAAGGAAAAAACATGCCATAGAAGCGCTGAAGAGAAAAAGCATTGGAGAAAGGGCAGTGTCTAAAATAATTTCCGCTTTTTTGCAGCACTAGCGTGCAATGCTTTTGTATAAGGAAGCGTACTTTTTTGCAATGACTTCCCACGGGAATTCTTTCAAGGCATGCCTTGCAGCCTGCTTTGACATTTTTTCACGCAGCTTGCTGTCAGAGAGCAGGAGCTCGAGCTTTTCAGCAATTGCCTCGGGATTCTTTTTTGGAACTATAAAGCCTGTTTTTCCGTCAAGAGTAATGCCTTGATTGCCTATGATGTCTGAAACAATGCAAGGCACTCCGCAAGCCATCGCCTCTAGAGTAACTTTAGGCGCTGATTCTGAAATCGAAGGCAGGACAAAGACTTTTGCGCTTCTGTAAACATCACCAAGCCTTTCCTGGCTTGTCGGAGGCAAGAAGGAAATGAATTCCAAAACCCCAAGTTTTAAGGCAAGATGTTTTATTTTCTGGAACTCCAAGTTTTTTTCAAAACCATATTCCCCAATAAAGCCAGCCTTGAATGAAATTCCTTTCCTTTTCAGGATTCCCAAAGCCCCAATCAGGTCAGCATAGCGCTTTCCAGGGCTAAACCTGCTCACGTTTAAAATGTCGAATTTTTTTACTGCCTTTTTGTAAAAGAAATGCTTGGGATTTATTCCAGGGGTTATTGCAAAAACTTTTTTTGGAGAAAGCTTTAGCTTTTCAATCAGGTCCTCGCGCACGCCTGGAGAAACGCAGACAAAAGCGTCAGCCTTTCTTGCAGAAAAAAGCGTGAAAAGGCAGTAGTATAGAGATTCTTTAGCGCGCGTAAAATCAAGCCAGTCAATATTTGCAAAGACATCAGAAGGGCTTCCGTGAGTGGTTTGGATTATTGGAATTCCTCCAAGCTCTTGCTTGAAATCGTGGATTTTGAAAAAGATAGGCTGGTGGTAGTGGATGATGTCAAATTTTTCCCCGGACTTTTGCAATTCCTTGATTTTTTTGAAGGCCGCTTTTCCAGAATTCAGCATTTCAAAAGGCGTTATTTTAGGGTACTTGAAAACCCTGATTCCTTCAATCACTCCTCCGCTCTTGACGTCAGAATCGCCGCACACTATGGTCTGCCTTACGCCTTGCTTTTTCAAAGTCATGGCCAAGTTGTAAAAGTGGGTTGCAAGTCCGACTTTCATGTTTTTTGCGGAGTAAAAATGGTGGCAAACTCTTGCTACGTGCATTCTCTTCACTTTTTCCCTGCTTGAACCATAAGGTGAGTGCACAACCCCTGCAAAAGGGGAATGTTCTTTATTTTTTCCTCGACTTTTTCCATTATCGGAAAAAGCTTTGGGAAAAGCGTGAAGATGTGATGAGGGGAGGGAAGAGTTACTCCAACATGCTCTTTTGTAATCCAGGGAAGCACGAGAATGACGCCAATCTGCTTTTTCACTTTCAAGCCATGCTCTTGAATCCTGTGCTTAATGCTTTCAGTAGTGTAAAACTGCCTGTAAACCCCCAAGGGTTTTTTCCCGAAAGCCTTCCTAGCCTTGTCCCAAAAAAGCGCGAGGTTGTGCCCTAGCCTTAATTCTGTAAGGCTTATTGCATCAATGACTGCATTACCCCCATTCTTTAAAACCCTGTTGATTTCAGCCAAAAACTTCCTGTCATTAGGAATGTATTGCAAGGTGTTCATAGTGAGAACTTCATCAAACGCTCCTTGCTTGAAAGGTAAATGCTCTCCGTCTCCCTTTACTAAAAAAACAAAACCTTCAAGCTTGTGCTTTTTGATGTTTTTTCTAATTTGTGAAAGCATGCTGTCGGAAAAATCCAAAGCTACAACGATTCCCTTTTTTTGCATCAGGCGCGAATACAAAATCTCATACTTTCCGGTGCCTGCTCCAATATCCAAGACCTTCATTCCGGGCTTTGCTTTTGAAAGCTCCAAAAAGCCCTTGTTCTGCCTTCTCTCTACAAAAGCAGTGAAAGGGTCTTCAACCCACCTGTCATAATCTCTGGAGTATTTTTTCCCAAAAAACTTTTTTTTCAAAAAATCTTTGTATTCGCTAGACATTTTTTCACCGTTTTATATTTCTTTAAAGTGCGCAAAGCGCAAATTGCCGAAGTCCTTCTCTAAGGAAGCAAGAACATTTTTTAAATTCAACAAGTTCTCGGGAGTAATCGCATTCTCCACTCCTTCTTCCGCAGCGTGAGCCTGCACCCCTAAAATTCCGCCTGCTTGCAGAATCTGCGTTGCCTTCTCTAATTTTCCGAAGCGCAAGTCCCAATTTCTAGGAATGTTCAATAATCCATTTGCCTCTTGCGGGAACAATGCAGAAACGCATTGCAGGCCTGAGCCTTTGCTGAATGAGTCTTTAGAAACGCTTGAAGAATTGTCAACGCTGCCTGCAATCCTTGGAATTCCGTTGTTTCGCAAGGCTTCAAGAAGGTTTCCACTCAAGCCCCAGCCTGGAGGCGCAAAAACCTTCGGCTTTTGAAAGCCTGCTTTTCTGAAAAGCGCTACTGCCTTCTCTATCCTTTCATTGCATTTTTCAAGAGAAAGTTCAGTGAATTCTTGCGGGTAGTAAAGCCATGGATTGAAGTGGTCAAAGCCATGCAATTCCAGGGAAAAAATTCCCTTTTTTTCTTGCATTTTCAAAAAATTGCAGAATTCAGGATGCTTGCCGAGCTGAAAATTTCCATCAGGCAATTTTTTAGCAATGGAAGCAGCAAATCTTTTCCCAAAAGGCTTTTTCAGGATTTTCTGGAATGTTGAAAAATACCTTGGCTGTGCTTTGTAGGAATAGTTTGGCGTGATGAAAAGAGTTACCTTAATCCTTGGAAAATCCTGCCTTAAATCCAGCAACTGCCCCAAAATTCCAGCTTGCAAATCTCCGCCAAAATCCTTTCCTGCATCAGCAGATTTTTGCGGGCAGATGTCATCAATGCCAAAAATAACCCTTGACCTCATTTTAACTCCTCTCTGAAAAGGCCGTAGAGCCTTGCAAGCTTACTCACAATCATTGTTGAAAACAAATAAAAAAGCAAGTGCGGCCAGTATTTTTTTCTGATTTTTCCAAAATACGAAATCCGCATTAAAACTTGAACTAGCGCAAAAGCAGCGAAAACAAGCCATAAGGGACTGTAAAAAAAGCCCAAAGGGACTGTAGCAAAAGCCGCGGCATCCAGGAAAAGGACTTTTTTCGGAAAGCCGTTCTTTTTGTAATATTTGGGCATTTCTCTCCCTCTAAGCCAGAATCTTTTCCAAACTTTCAGAATTGCCGGAGGCTCAAAATGCTTCCACACCGCCTTTCTCGCGTAAGCGATTTTCCAGTCTTTTCCCAAAACACGCTTTCCCAAGTCAGCATCTTCCCCAATTTCCAAACCAACATCAAACCCCCCAAGCTCTTGCAAAACTTTCTTTCTAAACATCCAGGCAGTAAAAGGCTTGTAGCTTCCTTCAAACCTTGAATTCAATTCAGCAGCCCTGCATTTAACCCATGCAGACTCTAAATTCCAAGCTTCTAATTTCCCAATAACCCCACCAACGTTCCAGTCTTTGAAGAAAGAAAGGCATTCTTTCAAAAAGTTTTCTGAGTACACTGCGTCAGACTCTGCAAAAAAAACAATTCCTGCCCTTGCAGCTTTCCAGCCCCTGTTTCTGTTAGCGCTTCTTCCAAAATGCCTTGAAGCCAGAATCCTCAAGTGCTTGAATTTTCTTGCAATTCCTAAAGTAGAGTCAGTGCTTCCATCGTCTGCAACAATGATCTCATACTCTTTACGCGTCAGGGTTTGCTTCTGTAATGATTCAAGGCACGGCTTGATGGTTTTTTCATCATTGTAGCAAGGCAGTACAACGCTTAGCTTCATTAGTTTCCCTTCAATAAATTTTTTGCTTTGAAGCGCAAAAACTGCAGCGTTCTTAAAGAATAGTTAACAATCGAGGGCCTGAAAATGCGGAAAAGGGCGGAATATTTTGCTTCAATGCCAAAGCGGTTTTTCAAGAAAGCCCGCGAGAGGATTGCATAAACCAAGGCCATTTGGACTCTTTTGATTTGCTCTTTTGTAAAGTTTTCCAATTTCAAATGCGATTGTTCTCCATAAGCAAAGTCAGACCACTTCTCAACCTTGCCAATTTTCTTCTCGTCCACAAACTGTGCAAGGTATGTTTCAGGCAAAGGGCTTGTGATAGTCACTTGGGTAAAGTCTGGAATGATTTCGTCCAGAACATTCAGGGTTGCCTGAATGCTTTGCTCGCTTTCTTCAGGGCTTCCAACCATCAGGTATGCTTCGGTCTTAATGCCGGCTTGTTTGCAGAGCTTGAACGCACTCAACAGTTTTTCCTGCGAAAGGCCTTTTCTTAAGATTTCATTCCTGATGTAAGGGTCGCCTGATTCAACGCCTATTGAAAAAGACTTCAAGCCTGTCTTTTTCAAAAGTTTCAAAAGCTCAAGGCCTGGCATTGTGTCTGCTCTGGTGTTAGCGCTCCATGAAATGCCAAGCTTTTCCTTTAACATCAGCTTGGCAAGCTTTTCAAGCCACTGCTTGTTGTAAGTTAAGCCATCGTCAGTAAAGTGCAGTTCTTTCAATTCAGCGCCTTTTTCCTTGAACACTCTTTTAATTTCTTTAATTTCCTTAATCACATTCTCCGGGCTCCTAATGCGGAAGTCTTTTCCAAAGATTTTGTTCAAGGTTGGCTGGCAGAAAGCGCAGTTGAATGGACAGCCACGGCTTGTTACTATTGAAGAACTCCCGTTCTTGAAATAAGCATCATCAAGCACTGTCCTATCTGGAAATTCAAGCTTGTCCAGTTCGCAAATAGGGCTTGCGGGAGCGTTCAAGAAAGGCCTTCCTTTCTTTTTAAAGCCGATGCCCTTGACTTTTTCAGGATGGCTAATGTTTTTCAAAAGCTCAATGATTGACTCTTCCCCCTCTCCGAAGCTCACAAAATCCACGCTCTCATGCTTTAATGTTTTTTCAGGCATGATTGAAGCATGAGGGCCTCCAATAACCACTTTATTTTCAGGAAAGTTTTTCTTGAAAAAGCCAGAAATTTCAAACCCGTAATCAGCAAAGACAGTGTGCATTGAAACCAAAAGCACGTCAGGCCTTTCCTTCAAAAGCCTTTCTTTAGCCTCGGCGCAGGAAGTTACGGTGCCGTCAATGAAAACAACCTCAAACCCTGCTTTCTTCAAAGCGTTTACAATGTACAATGCCCCCAAAGGCATGCCAAAATTCCTGACTATAAATCTTGGAAACAGAACGCAAACTTTCATAACACAAATAGTTGGCAAAAACTGATTTAAATAAGTAATCAGTCTAATTGTTACAAAGCAGGTAATGCAATGAAAGACTATAAGGGAATTGAAGGAGACTATTACGAGAAAGCCCACTTTGAAGGCCATAAAGCGCAAAAATTCCACTATGAGAGCAGGGAAGAATTCCTGCTTGAACTGCTGGATTTGGAAAAGAAAGATAACTGCCTGGAAATAGGCTGCGGCTCTGGAGTGCTTTCAAGGAAGATTCAGGAAAAATTTAGGTGCTGGGTTACTGGAACTGACATTTCACGCTCGGCAATAAGGCACGCGAGAAAGTTTCAGAACAAAAACCTGGAATTCAAGGTTGCAGGCATAAGCAAACTGCCATTCAAGGATGAAGAGTTCGATGCTGTGGTGATTTCCCATCTGATAGAACACGTGGAAAATCCGGGAAAGGCATTGCTTGAAGCCAAAAGAGTGCTGAAAAAGAATGGGAAGATATTGATTGCAACCCCAAATTATTTTTCTCCCTGGCCAATAGCAGAATGGGTTTTTGACAAGGTTCTGGCAAAAAAAGGATATTCATTGCAGGACCAGCACATTTCGAAATTCGATGCCTGGAGCACGGAAAAGGCATTAAGAGTGGCAGGGTTTGAAGTAAATTATCTAAGGACTTTGTACATTTTATCAATGCCAGCATCGTTGTTTTCAACAAGGATTTCAAAAGCGCTGTTTAAAATAGACAAGCTGCTGTCAAAGCTCCCATTAGGCATGGTAACCTATGCTGTTGCATTCAAGAAGTGAAAAAATGGAAGCCAGCTTTTGGAAAATAACATTGTGGTTTTTCGTTCTTGCCTCAATATTTTCAGTCACGAGCCTTCTTGTAGGATATTACTGGCTGAATACTATAGTAATTCTTGCATTCTCAATAATCCTCGCCACCTTAATCACGCTAAAATTCGGGTTTGGAGAAAAAGTCGGCAAAAAAGCCTTGATTCTTTGCGCCTTGCTTGCTTTCCTGCTGGCATTTCCGCTGCTGTTCCAGCATCCTTTCTTTGACGCAAGCTCTGATGCAGCAACGATAATAAACCTTAGGATTCTGGGAGAAAAAATACCTCTAGATTATGAGCCTTATTCAGGAATAAGCTTTTCCTACCAGTCTGCTTTCAGCATTTTCGTGAAAAGCTTTGCAAGCATATTTTACTTTATTCCAGACTACCTCGTGTATTGGATTCTTGGATTGATTGTTGGAGGCTTGGAACTTATCGTGTTTTATGTTTTCTCAAAAAGGTTTTTCAAAAGCGAAGCTGTTGCAGAATATTCAGTAATACTGCTGTTCGGAACAAAGATGCTATTCCTAAACGCTTACTTTGGAGACCACGCATTGAATCTTGGGGTTTCATTACTGCTCTTGGCAGTCCTTGCGGTCCATGAAGACTCCAAGCTAAAATTCCTGTTTTTTCCTGCCTTGCTTGTAATTCATCCCGGGGCCGCAATGCTGTTCTTCATTGTATTAATCTCTTATGCCCTTGCATTCAGGCAGAAGGCAAGGCAAGCTTTGGAAATTCTGCCGTTCGCGATTTTAGCAGTTCCTGCATTCATTGCAACTTACCTCCCTCTTGCAAGCCAGGTTTTTTCACCGAGTGGTAATGCTGGCTTTGCCTCATTGAATGATTTGGCAAGGCAGGCAATCTTATTGCCGCAGGCTTTGGGGCTTCCGGTCTTTGCACTGCTGCTCTTGTTTCTTTTCGCCTCTCGGAAAAAAATTCCGAAAAGCAGGGAATTCTGTTTCCTAAAATACGCTGCCGTACTATCCTTAATCGCATATTTTGCCCTTTCTATAAAGCAGGCACCATTCACTGGAAAGTTTTTCGAGCTTATAACAGTAGTTGGAATCATTGCAACAGCAGTTTTCATAGCAGAAAACAAAACCAGCAAAAAGTTTGGGATAAAGCTTCAAGTTTTGGTGCTTGCGTTTTGCTTGCTGGGATTTTTTGCCTCGGCGCAGCTTAATGACTTGCGCAAGGGCACAAAAATGAACTCTGAAGAGTACTGGTTTGCTTTAGAGTTCAAAAAATTCGACCCGGAATTGAAGGAAACCCTTTTTCTGACTTCAAGGAATTCAAAAATTGCAGAATACTCCAACAAGATTCCTTTTGACGTTTTAGGGGAATATTTCATTGCTGCAAACCAGAAGCAGGTCAGGAACGATAAAGCTTGGGCGGAAGCGGTTTCAAGGCGCGAGCTCAGGAAAAAAATCATTGCTGAAAAATGCGTGGAATGCGTTGAAGGCATAAACGTTGATTATGCCGTTGTAGAAAGAGGGGTTTTTCCAGAACTTTCCTGGCCAAAAGTGCTTGACTATGGAAAGTTTGCGGTTTTTGAAAAAACCTAGCCTTTTAGCTTAAGCCGGATTACTGTCAGGAAAAAGTTGAGTATTTCCTTCCTACCGAGCTTGGACTGGCCTTCGGTCCTGTTCTTGAAAAAGATCGGAATTTCGCCAATCCTGAAGCCTTTCTTATAGCACAGGTACAATACTTCCTCAAGGAATGAATACCCATTTGACCTTACTGAATCCAAGCCTATTTTTCCAAGAACCTCTCTTTTGTAGCAGCGGAATCCTGTAGTCAGGTCATTCGCTGGAATTCCTAAAAGAGTTTTGGCAAGGGTATTGGCCCCTTTGCTCAAAGCAAGCCTTGTTCCAGTCCAGCTCACTCCGCCGCCTTTAATGTACCTGGAGCCTAAAACAACATCAAAGCCTTGAGAAATTTTTTCAGCAAACTCTGGAAGGACTTTTGGATCGTGTGAAAAGTCAGCGTCCATTGAAAAGACAAGTTTTGCATTAAGTTCAAGGGCTTTCTTGAAGCCTGCAATGTAAGCTCCGCCAAGGCCTCGCTTTTTCTTCCTGTGGATTACAAAAACCCTTTTTGGGCTTTTTCGCCTAAGTTCTTCGGCAATCTTGCCGGTTCCGTCCCCAGAGTCGTCATCAACTATTATTACTGAGAACTCTTTCCCAACTGACAGCACTTCTTTTGCCAAAAGCCTGATGTTAGAGGCCTCATTATAGGTTGGAATTACAACAGCAAACATTGTACAATTCTAATTTCCAGAAAGCATTAAATAATCCCTGCATAAAAAAGCACGTTTTTTTAAGCAAGCGCAACAAATATTTTTTGAATGAAAAAGATAATACTGCCTGTTTTGGGAATTATCGTGCTTGGCATATTGCTAACGCAAGTCAATCTGCAGGAGGTTTTAAACCAGCTGCAGAAGGCCAGACCTGAATTCCTGCTTGCAGCCGCTATCCTGTCTTTTGTGACTGCTTTTGTAAAATCACTTAAGTGGAAACAAATTGTGGAGGCTACCGGGCATAAAATTTCCAATGTTAAAGCATTCAAGGCTTTCTCAATCGGATTTGCACTAAGCCTGGCAAGCCCGGGAAGAATTGGGGACTTTGCAAGGGCATTATTCATAAAAGACAGGAAAAGGGGGCTTGCTTCGGGACTGGCGACAGTAGTAATAGACAGGATTATAGACATTATACTCCTGTTCTGCCTTGCCGCAATAGGACTATTAGTCATTGCTGAAAAATTCCAAAACCAAGGCTTTGAGATTGCAATACTTGCAGCCATATTGTTAAGCATTGCATTGAGTGTGATGCTTTTCAGCAGGGAAAAAGCCAGGATAGTCCTAAAGCCTTTTTTCAGGCTGATAATTCCTGAAAGATTTAAAGGAAGAGCAAAATCATTCTTTAACGAATTTTACAAGGCGTTGAAAAGTTTTGCAAAAAACAAGGAAAAAGTTGCAAAAAGCATTATTCTCGGCCTACTGTCTTGGGCTTTAACCATTGCTTTCGCGCTTTTGATAGCACAGGGAGTTCAATTGAATGCCGACCTTATATTCATTGCAGCCTGCATTCCAATATTGCTGATAGTTGAAACAATCCCAATATCAATTGCAGGAATTGGCACAAGGGATGCCACAGCTGTTTTTCTTTTCTCCTTTGCGGGAATCAGCCCGGAAAAGAGCATTTCATTCTCGCTGCTTTTTCTTTTCTTTGGATACTTAATTCTGGGTTTTTTTGGAGCAGTGCTTTCATTCAAAGAAAAAATCAGGGCTTAAAAAATCACTTTATTTCAAAAAGATTAAGGCAGTCTCTTGAAAAAACACTGGCAAGCTTTCCCTGCCTTTCAAGTTCCTGCAAGACGGCAGGGTTCCAATCATCATTATAGCAAGTAACTGCAAGGTGGGAAAAGCCTTGGCCTTCCAGGGCGGCATAAACTTGAAAACCTGCAGAGTTTGAACCTATCCCAGCCAGCCCCGAAGATTCTTTTCCAGAATAGAAAGAAACCTGCCTGTACTTGTTTAATGAAGCAATTTTCGAATCTTCAGGGAGATGGCTTATTGCATCATACAAGGGCATTTCACTTTCAGCAATGCTTTTGTACTGCAATGCTGAAAAGCTTGAAAGGGCAGCAGAATAGAAAGCAAACAACAGCAAGGCAGCAAAAGCGGCTGTTTTAAGCCTGCCAGGCTTTTCTGTTTCAATCCCCTTGGCAAAGAAGAATCCTACAAGAGAGATGACTGGAATCAGGTAACGAACGTAAAACACGCCATTATTATCAATGCTGTTGTACGCTGCGAGGGCGAGCAAGAGCAGAAAGCACGAAAGCATTGAAAGCAATATCTTGCTTTTTTCCCTCAAAGCGCTCCAAGCGCCTTTCAAGGCGAAAAAAGCCAAAGGCAAGGCCAAAAGTGCAAAAGCCAATGCTGCAGGAAGCCATTGAATTTGCTTCAGCAACGGAAAGTTTGAAAAAGCGCTGTCCGGAGGAAAGTCAAAGAACGAAATGAAAGATTTGAAAAGATTCTGCGGCAGAAGAGCATGCCAAGGCAGTGCCCTGGAAACAGTTTCAGCAGCAGGGGCTGCGCTTGAAGGGTTTGAAAAATAAGAAAAAGCAAACCAGGCTATTGAAAGCACAAAGGCAACTGAAACAACCCCAACAAGCAGCTGCTTTGATGTTTTTTTGGAAAGCAAAACCCAGCAGGAAACAAGAAGGATAGGCAAAAGAATTGCAACAGTTATTTTCGACAGGACGACAAGCGGAATGCTCAAGCAAAGAAATGCAAGGCTGGTTTTTGAAGGCTTTTCTAAAGAACGCAAGAGCAAGAAGTAAAAAAGCAGGAGCATTACAGAAGCAAAAGAGTCAATGTAATTGACTGGCGAATACCTTACAAGCCACGGGAAAACTGCCACAAAAGCAGTTCCGCCAAGAATTGCCGCCCTTGACTTGAAAAGCCTTGAAATTATCAGAAAAGAAAGAATAATCTGCGCCAGCATCACAAAAAAAGGGATTATGCGGATGAAAGGCATCTGCACCGGAAGCCTGGTGATGGAGTAAAAAGCAAAATTCAAGTAATGATACAGCGGTGTTGTAAGCATGTCCGGAGTTTGAATAATTCCTGTCTTGAGCGCTTCAGAGATTATCCTCAAATGAAACAATGAATCAGCGTAAGCGCTTTCGGGCAGTACGGCAAATCCAAAAAGCCTTGCAAATACCCCTAAAGCCAGCGCCAAGGCCGCCAGCGTAATTGCGGTTTTTTCCGAAAGAGCCACGGTATTGAAAAAGCCCAAAAGTGTTTAATAAGCTGGACAAAAAAATGGTTCAAAAGTGATAAGGCAATTGATAAAAAGCTTTCACTAGCCAAACCAGTAAAGCTTTATTAAAAACAAAGCCTAATCGTTCCGGAGAGTCTTTTGAATTGCAGAAAAAACTTGTAGTAATGATTCCTGCATTCAACGAGCAGGAAACAATAGAAGAAGTAGTGAAGGGAATTCCAAAAAAAGTTATTGGATTCTCCAAGGTTGAAGTTTTAGTAGTGGATGACGGCTCTACGGACAAGACTCTTGAAAATGCAAGAAAAGCTAAAGCAGACAAGATTGTAAAGCACGTTAAAAACAAGGGCTTGGGGAATGCATTCAGGACTGGCTTGGACAATGCTCTAAGAATGGGGGCTGACATTATTGTAAACATTGACGCTGACGGCCAGTTCAACCCTAAAGACATCGAAAGGCTTTGCGCGCCAGTGCTGGAAGGAAAAGCCGACATGGCAACTTGCTCGCGGTTTGCTTTGAAAGAATTCCAGCCAAAAATGCCTTTGTCCAAGAAAATCGGCAACTGGCTCTTCACTAAAGCGATAAGCGTTGCGGCAGGAAAAAAATTCACTGACACCCAATGCGGCTTTAGGGCTTACAGCAGGGAAACAGCGCTAAGAATGACTCTTTTTGGAAAATTCACTTACACACAAGAGGTTTTCATGGACCTGGCAAACAAGGGCTTTGACATTGTTGAAGTGCCCTGCAAGCTGGCGAGGGAGCAAAGGAAAGGAAAGTCAAAGATCGTGAAAAACTGGTTTGATTACGGCTTGAAGGCAATGCTGATAATAGCAAGAAGCCTTCGGGACTACAAGCCGCTGGCTTTTTTCGGCAGCATTGGGGTAATAATATTCGCAATCGGGACATTGGCTATTGCAACAGCCTTTGGAAACTGGCTTTTTACTGGAGAAACAACGCCGTTCACATCTCTAATCCCTGCTGGCGGAGCAATGCTTGTTTTAGGCTTTGCATTGGTGATGCTTGCGCTGATTGCGGACATGCTTGGAAGGCAGAGGAAAATACAGGAAGAAATTCTTTACAGGCTGAAAAAACAAGAGATTGAGAAAGAGGAAAAAAAATGATTAACGTGATTATCGGAACAAAGGCGGAACTTATCAAAATGTCGCCTGTAATGCGCGAGCTGCAAAAGCGCAAGGTAGAGTACAATTACATTGACACTAGCCAGCACTCGCAAACCACCTCAAAATTCAGGAAAGACTTTCAAGTGAAAGAGCCCGACGCGCAGATTGGGGGAGAAAAAAACATTACAACGCTAATGCAAGGCGCTGGCTGGGCTGTGAAGACTGCCGCAAGGCTTTTTGACCTAAAGGTTTTGAAGGAAAAAAAAGGCTTAAGCCTTGTGATTGGAGACACTGCAACAACATTCCTTGGCGCTTACTGCTCTAAAGCGCAAGGATTGAAAGTAGGGCACATAGAGGCGGGATTGAGAAGCTTCAACTATCTCCACCCCTTCCCTGAAGAGCTGATAAGGCTTTGGGTTTCAAAAGTCAGCGATTACATGTTCGCGCCTTACGCTTGGGCTTTCAACAATCTTGAAAAATATCCAGGGAAAAGATTCAACACGCGCTATAATACAATCCTTGACACTATCCGCTATTCATTGAAAAAAAACCGCAAGCCTAAAGGGTTGCCGAAAAAATACTGCATGATAACAACACATAGGTTTGAGACCATCTTTAACAGGAAGCGCCTTGAAAAGATTTTAGGTTTTGTTGAACAAGCAGCAGAGCAAGTGCCTGCGGTTTTTGTAATGCACGAGCCTACAAGAAAGCGATTGATAAAATACAAGCTCTTGAGCAGGGTTGAAAAAAACGACAACATTTCCATAGCTCCTTTAATGCACTATTTTGAATGGATCCAGGCAGAAAAGAACGCAGAGTTCATGATGATTGACGGGGGCAGCATCCAGGAAGAAAGCTATTACATCAACACTCCCTGCTGCCTGCTGCGCAATGCTACAGAAAGAAGGGAAGGGCTCGGAGAAAACGTGCTTATTTCCGGGCTTGACGGAAAAAAAATTTCCGGGTTTCTGGAAAATTACAAAAGTTTAAAGCGAAAGCCGATAAAGGCAAAGTTTTCGCCATCATCTTTCATAGTTGGCAAGATTCTTGAAATGGAAAAAGAATGGTCATGAAATCAAAAGGCTTCAAGGTTAGAGACACTTTCTGCGTCAGGGCTGACGTGGATTCTCTCACAGGTTTAAGGAAGGGAATTCCCAAACTTTTAGGCCTTGCTGAAAGAATGCAGGTAAAGGCAAGCGTTTATTCCATAGTAGGATGGGAAGGAGATTTTTACAGCGTCCTAAAGCACAGGCTTTTGGGAAAGAAAAGATTTTCAATGCCTCACGCTAATGGAATTTTCAAGCCTTCAAGCCCGGAAATTGCCAGAATGCTTTTCTTTCCGACACCATTCTACAAGCAGAAAGAGTTCAAGGAGATTGCGGAAAGAGGCCACGAGCTCGGAGTGCACGGCTTTGTACATGCAAGATGGAACAATCTTTCAGGAATTGACGCCGAGAGAGAGTTTGGGCAAATGATTGCAGGCTTTGAGGGAGTTTTTGGAAAACGGCCTGAAAGCTTCAGCGCTCCTTTGGAGGCTGAAAGCAGGGAGATTGCAAGGCTTGTGGAAAAAAGCGGTTTTGAATGCAGGAGCTATGCTGGAGAGAAAGTGTTTTTGCAAAAGCTGGAAAATAAAGGAAAAGGCGTTGTAATGGTTCCAATAACCATTAGTGAAAGCAAAACCTGCCAGCCAATAATTGAGCAGTTATTGTCTGAAGGAAGAACAAAAAGGCAGGCTGCAGAATTTTTGAAGAAAAAAATAGAGGAAAAGATTGAAAAAAAACAGCTTGCGAGCTTTTACATCCATCCTGAAGTTGAAGCCTTGCACGCTTTTGAGGTTTTGGAAGATGTTTTCAGGCATGTGAAAGAGTTAGGCCTGAAAACCAAAACAAGCCTGGAAATTGCCAGAAAGTTCAAGAAAAAAAGTAATTAATTCTTTAGCGAATCAAGGGTTTGCCTCAAGCCTTCGTCAAGAGATGTTTCTGCGTTCCAGCCAAACGCCTTCAGCTTTTCCGCGCGGACTATTGAAGAAGCACTGGATTTTTCCACGGGAACAATTTCAGACTTTGAATTGCAAGTGCTGATGACTTTTTCGGCAACTTCCCGGAGCGTAAAGCTTCCTTCAGGAGCAATGTGATAGGTTCCGGAAGAAAGCCTTTCTTGAAGTGCCAGCGCAAAAGCGTTTAGAACGTCGTGCACGAAGATTAATTGGACGCGCGTTGAGTTTCCAAAAACTTCCAAAGACTGGTTCTTCAAAGCCTTTTGCAAAAAAACAGGAATCAATGCTTTTTCAGGCTGGAAAGGGCCGTAAATGTTGACTGAACGGAACACTATGATTTTTTTTCCAGGATGCTTTTGGGAAAACTGACGGCAGAACAATTCCCCAACAAGCTTGGAAATTGAATAATCGTCAGCAGGCTTGGGAATTGCAGAATCTTCTTCCAAGACATCCTGCCTTCCGTAAACTTTAGTGCTGGACAGAAAGACAAAAGAGCCGAAATCAAGGCTTGAAAGCAGGTTGTGCGTTCCTAAACCGTTGACTTGCACTAGTTTTTCAACACTCGTGCTTCCAACGTTCGTAAGATTCAAGGCTGCCAGGTGGAAGACAACGTCAAACTTTTGCTTTTTCAACGATGCTGGAAGAGGCTTAGTAATATCTGCCTTTAGCCATTTTCCAAAACTCGAACGTTTGGTTTTTTTTGCAGAGAGAAAAACACATTCCGATTTCGGATAGCATATGTGAAGGAACTCTTGGAAGTTTTTCCCAACAAAGCCAGAGGCGCCGCTAACGAGAATTCTCATTCTTCAACAGCCCTTTCAATTCAAGCTCGTGCATCAGGACAGTGGCTTCGTACAACGCGTCAAAAGAGCCAGCATCAGTCCATGCTTCCTGCAAAATGTCAAAACCTAAAGCTCCTTGCTTGAGGTAAGAGATTAGAATGTCCGTAAGCTCTAGCTCTCCCCTTGGGGAAGGCTTTAGCCTTGAAAACTCGTTGAAAACATCAGGCGTGAACATATACACTCCAGTAATTGCAAGGTTTGATTTTGGGTTTTTGGGCTTTTCCTCAATCGAGGTGATTTTCTTTCCGTCAACTGTTGCAACTCCATAACGCTCCGGGTTTTTTACTTTGGAAAGAAGGATTTTAGCCTTGATGCTGTCGCGGTTTTTTTCAAAATCTTGGGCAAAGGCCTTTATGTTTGAAAGCAGAACGTTATCTCCCAAGACAGTGATAAAATCCTCATTGTCTGCAAAGTCTTTGGCCAAGAGCAACGCACCAGCAGTTCCTGAAGCGTTTTCCTGGATTTCATAAGTGAATTTGACCCCCCATTCTTTCCCCGACCCCAACAGTTTCAAAAAATCTCCAGGGTGTTCAGGGCCTGTGACAATGAGAATGTCCTTCATTCCTGCGTCAACCAATGTCTGCAAAGGATAGTAAATCATCGGTTTTTTGTAGACCGGAAGCAGGTGTTTGTTTGTTACTTTAGTGAGAGGAAGCAGCCTTGAACCAATGCCTCCTGCAAGGATTACGCCTTTCATTTTTTTCCCTCCTTGCCCCAAAAGCCTTTGGAAAACTGTTCAAGCTTTGCCTTTAAAGGCTTCCAGTATTCCGGGTGCTCTACATACCATTTAATGGTTTCCCTTGCGCCTTTTTCAAAATCAATAACAGGCTTCCACCCTAAAGAGTTGATTTTTGAAGTGTCTACTGCATAACGCTTGTCGTGCCCTGGCCTGTCCGTAACAAAAGCAATAACATTCCTTGACGCCTTTAACTCGGAAATTATCAAATCTGCCATTTCAAGGATTGTTTTTTCAACGCCAGAGCCAACGTTATAGGCTTCCCCATTCCTTCCCTTCCCTATCAGTAATTCAATAGCCTTGCAGTGGTCTGTAACATGAACGTATTCGCGGGAGTTTTTTCCGCTCCCGTAAACTGGAATATTCTTGCCTTCAAGGATGTTTGTCACAAACAAAGGGAGCATTTTTTCAGGAAACGCAAAAGGCCCGTAATTGTTGCAGCTGCGCGTTATGATAGTACGCATTCCATAAGTGGTGAAATAACTGTAAGCCAGCCTGTCAGCGCCTGCCTTGCTTGCAGCGTAAGGGCTTCGCGGCATTAAAGAATCGCCTTCCTTAAACGCGCCTTCAATTATCTCCCCATAAACTTCATCAGTGGAAATTTGCACGAAGGTTTTAATGTCAGACTTTCTTGCAGCCTCCAATAGGGTGAAAGCGCCGAAAATGTCGGTCTTGATGAAATCGTCAGGGCTTTGAATGGAGCGGTCGACAGCAGACTCTGCGGCAAAATTAATTATCACATCAACTTTTGGCACTACTCTTGAAACAATCTTTGAATCGCAAATGTCCCCCTTGACGAATTCAAAATTCTTGTTGGAGCGCAAGTCCTTGATATTATCCAAATTGCCGGCATAGGTCAGCTTATCCAATACAATGACTTTAGCGCCTGGGTTTTTTTCCAGAACCATTCTTGCAAAATGGCTCCCTATAAAACCGCAGCCGCCAGTAACGAGAAAATTCTCACTCATCAGTAATAGCGCCTTCCCATAATGCTGTATCTAAAACGCCAGGGGGTTATTAAAAAACTTAATGGTTCAACTTTCACGCCATTTATCCAGCGATTATTAAAAAACCTTGCCAATCTTCAAACTATTGGCATGGAATTGAAAAAAAGCGCGCAGAGAGCAAGAATTTCGGTAGTCATTCCAATGTACAACGCTGCAGGGACTATTGAAGAATGCCTTGAGTCTCTTTCAAGAATGAATTTTCCAAAAAAAGGCTTTGAAGCAATAGTGGTTAATGATGGGAGCAAGGACAATTCTTTAGGATTGGCAAGGCGCATCGTAAAAAGGAATTTTAACTTTCGCCTTCTGGATTTGGGGAAAAATTTCGGCAAGATTACTGCAAGAGAGCAGGGCGTGAAGGCAGCAAAATACAGCCTTATTGCATTCATTGACGCTGACTGCAAAGCGGACAAAAACTGGCTGAAAGAACTTGCAAATTCTGGAAGCAGGCAGGTTATTGGGATAACCTTCAACAATCCCAAAAGAAGCAAGGTTGACTTGTTCTTTCATCTTGTGCGGAAAAAATACTATTACTGGCCTTCAAGAATTGAGGAAGTTTCTTGGGGGAATTTCCACAAAGCGCCTAAAGGCACTGAAAACTTCCTCTGCGACAAGAAGCTGTTTTTGGAATGCTCCCCAAAAATCAAGGGCAGGACAGTGAATGACGACACGCTAATAATGGCCAATATTTTGAAAAAAAAGGCAGGGATTGTAATGAATCCTTCTGCAAACGTCACCCATCTTGAAAGAGATTCCCTGGAAGGAGTGTTTAAGCAATGGCAGCTTCGCGCCTTGACTTTCTGGAACTATTTCATTCAAGAGCAAAAAAAGCAAAACCAAGCGTTTGGAATTTTTGCGCTCGCGTGGGTTTTCCTTGCAGCGCTAACCTGGCTAAACCCTTTATTCCTAGTATACCTTGCAGCAATTATCGCAATCACGGACTTTTTCTCAAGCCTTTACTTCATTGAAAAACCCGGTCAGTGGATTCAATTCTGGAGAGTTGGCATTGTAATGAAGGCAGGGTTTGCGAGCGGAATCATAAAAAGCAGGAAAAAATTCTGGAAGTTATGGACCGCAAGCCTTCTGGCAATCCTGATATTAAGGCTGGTTTCCTAAAAGCCTCAAGGCATGCTTCCAGTCATTGATTGAAAAAACCTTCAACAAGTGAAGCAGCAAGGCAAACAAGCAAGCAGCAATCAAGAATTCAAAAAACAAGCCAATGCCTTCAAAAGCTAAGGCTTTAGAAACAGCAAAAACAAGCAATCCGCACGCTAAAGTCTTGAAGGCTTTCCCAAAATCAGGCAGAAAGCCCGCGGTTTTTTGGAAAACAAGCAACGCTAAGAAAAAGCCAGCCAGCAGGGATATTGAAAGCGCTGCGGCAATTCCAAAAAGCCCCAAAGGCGCCAGGAAAAAAGTCAGCAAAAACTGCAGCGCCAAAACCGCAAGCGCTATTGAAAAAGCCCTGAAAGGCTTTCCGACAGCCATCATTGAAACAACAAGCAGGAAAAATAGGGAGTAAATGCTAGCGCCAAAAAGCAAAGCCTCTAAAGCAGGAACAGCAGGAAGGAATTCTGGAGAAAAAGCCAGGAGCAAGACCTCGCCAGGATTTGCCAAGAAAAAAGCAGCAAAAAACGCAAGAGCCATAAGCGCATACTGGAACGCATTCCTTGCTTGCCTTAAAGCGAAATCCCGCCTTTTAGAAAAAGACTTTACAACCAAAGGGAACAAAACCCCTGCAAGCGCTATCCCAAAAACCTGCGGCATTCTGGCAATGGTAGAGGCAGCAATGTAATATCCTGCAAGAATCCCGGAAGATCCTGAAGGAGACAGGGCTTTTGCAAAAAACAAGTCCAGATTATTCAGCAAGTGCAGCGCAAGCGTTGTGAGAAAAACCCCAATGCTAAAATGCAGAAAATTTTTAGCCTTAAGCCTTGAAGCGCTTTTCCCTTTGGAAAACAAGGACTTAAAGCATGCCAAAAATCCCAAGGCCAAAGCAGCAAGCACCGCAATTATAAAGCCGCCAATAGCCCCAAACAATCCAAAACCTAACAACGGAAGCGCTAGCACAAAGGCAAGCTTTAACACATAATAAGAAGATTCCAAAAAAGCCTGCCTCTTGAAAGAATGCAAGCCATTAAGGAAACCAACCAGCACTGAAAACTCAAGCTGAAGCAGTATAAGGATTGAAGAAAATTGGATTAACGGCGTTAATGAAGAATCATTCAAAAGCAGCGCAAGCAATCCTGAAGCAAGAAAAAAAATTACTGAAAGCACTAGTCCAGCAATGAAAAAAACCCGCAAAGAATGCAGTGCAAGAGAGCGCAAGTGCGCCTTGGGTGCTTGGGAAGCAAATTTTGAAACAATCTGCCTTGCAGAATCCCCAAATACTACAGTAACCACTGAAACCAACGCTATAATCACTCCATAGGTTCCGAAATCCTCAAGCGTTAGGATGCGTGCAAGGCCGAAATAAATCCCATAGCCTGTGATAAAAAAGATTGCGTAAGAGAACAGCAAAAGCAAGGCTCCCTTTCCTAAAGAAGTCATTCAACCAGTGCTCCAATTCAGGCTTTTTTCTGCCTCAAAAAAGTGGAAGCGTTATGCAAAGAGTCAAAAGTGCCGGCATCGCTCCAAAATCCTTCCAGAACCCTTGCCTTCAGGCTTCCGCTCTTCAGGTATGCATTGTTAACGTCTGTAATTTCTAACTCTCCGCGAGCGCTAGGCTTTAAGGCGCGAATTATTTCAAACACGTTCTCGTCATAAAGGTAAAAGCCTGTTACAGCAAAGTCAGACTTTGGCGATTTGGGCTTTTCTTCAATTGAAACAACACTATCGCCTTTCAGTTCGGCAACGCCAAAACGCTCCGGGTCTGGAACTTTTTTCAAAAAAACGCATGCTCCGCGCTCTTGCTTTTCAAACCAGCCCACAGTTTCCTTGAAAGAGTCTTCAAAAACATTATCCCCTAAAACAACAGCAAGCTTGTCTCCGCAGCAAAAGCCTTCAGCCAATCTCAAGGCTGCTGCAATCCCCAATCCCTGGATTTCATCCTGAACCCTGTAGGAAATGTTGGCGCCGTACTTTGCGCCACTGCCAATTAGAATGAGAAAATCTCCTGCGCTTTGCGGGTCTATCACCACCATAATGTCCTTGATGCCTGCATCAAGCATTGTTTTCAAAGGGTAAAAAATCATTGGCTTGTCATAAACAGGCAGCAAGTGCTTGTTTGTAACCAATGTCAAATCCTTAAGCCTTGTTCCCTTCCCGCCAGCCAAAATCACGCCTTTCACAAAAACCGCCCTTTCACAGCATTCAACAGCCTATCCCCTTGAAAGCAATGCCTGCCTTTTTGAAAGCAACCTTGTCAAAAGCGTTCCTGCAGTCCAGGAAAAAACCAATCTTTTTCTTTCTCACAAATTCTGGAGTCAAGGCCTGTAAGAATTCCTTATGGCTTGTTGCAACAATAATCGCGTCAGCGCCTTCCAAAGCAGCCTCCAGACTTTCAACATTGCTCAAAGCCTCAATGTGAGGGTCAAAAATCCTCAAAACAGCGCCCTTCTTTCGCAAAAGCGGTATTATGTACAGCGCAGGGCTTTCCCTAGTATCATCCACGTCAGGCTTGTAAGCAATTCCTAAAAAAGCAATCTTCGCGTCCTTGAGGCTTTTCCCCAAAGCATTCAATCCTTCAACAGCCAATTCCACGACATACTCGCGCATGCTATCATTAATCTCCCGGGCAAGGCGCAAAAACTTGTGGTCAAAGCCGCTCTGCTTTGCCTTTGCAATCAAATAGTAAGGATCAACAGCAATGCAATGGCCTCCAACTCCAGGGCCTGGATAAAAAGGCATAAAGCCGAAAGGCTTCGTGGAAGCAGCTTCTATCACTTCCTTAACATCAATGTTCAAGACATCAAAAGACTTTGCAAGCTCGTTCACAAAAGCAATGTTAATATCGCGAAAAGTGTTTTCTACAATCTTTGCAGCCTCTGCAGACCTTACAGAACGCAATTCCTTTATTGGAGCATCAATGATTTGCCCATAAAAGATCCCCGCCAGCCTGACGCTTTCCTTATTTACTCCCCCAACAACTCTCGGAATTTGAGGCAAACGCCACTTCCTGTTTCCAGGGTCAATTCGCTCAGGACAGTGTGCAAGAAAAAAATCCACCCCAGCTTTCAGCCCGCTCTTTTCCAAAATTGGCTGGGCTATTTCTTCAGTAGTTCCTGGATAGATTGTGGATTCAATAATCACAAGCATGCCTTTACGCAAGTTTTCAGCAATCGAAACACAGGCAGACTTTAAAGCCTCAAGGTCAGGAAGGAACTGCTTGTCCACTGGCGTTGGAACACAAACTGCAACAACATCAGCATTCTTTAATGCTTCAGCAGCATTTGTGGTAGCCTTTAATTTTCCCTTAACTTCTCTAACCTCTTTTGCCAAGAACTCGTCTTCAATGTGGCTAATGCCCGCGTTTGTTTTTTCCACAATTTCATCGCTTACTTCCAGGCCTGAAACCTCAAAGCCCTTCCTTGCAAGAAGGCAAGCCAGCGGCAAGCCAACATAACCCAACCCAATAACGCAGGCTTTCTTCAAAAAAACACCAAAAGTCCAGAAGAAAGTATTCTCTGAGAGAATTTAAAACAAGCATAGTTCAATTCCGAGAAAACAGTTTGAAAAAAACAGGAATTAATTAATAACACAAGAGCAAAAAAGAAACGCGCTATTTCCAAACCTTCCAGAAAGCCTTTCCCTCATCCCACAACTCGTTCAATTCCATGTTTTGCCTTAAAGTGTTCATGTTGATCCAGCTTCCAGAATGGTTGAAAACAGCAAGCTGCCTTCTTTTCACGAGCTCTTGGAAAACCTCGTGCTCCAAATCCCCAAAGCTCAAATAGTCAAAAATTTTCTCGCTCACAGCCATGAAGCCAATGTTCACTAAGTGCTCCAAGATTGGCTTTTCCCTAAAGCGAATTACCTCGCCTTTCCTGTTCACATCAATTATTCCAAAAGGCGAAACCTCCTGCAAGCCTGTAGTTGTCAAAACCTTGCCTTTCTTTTTGTGGAATTTCAAAAGCGCTTTCAAGTCAATGTCTGACAAGTCATCAGCATAGGCAAGGAAAAAATCGCCTTTCAAAAAAGGCTTAGCTTTCATCAATCTTTCAGACTTTGAAGAATGAACTCCAGTGTTCAAGAATTTAATACTCCATCCAGGCTCTGGGCATTGCTGAAAATAGTCCCTGATTTTGTTGCCTTTAAACCCCAAGCACAGGATAAAATCATCAAATCCTTGCGCTGCGTAAAATTTCATCAAATGCCACAAGACTGGCTTTTTCCCAACAAGTGCCAAAGGCTTTGGCAAATGCTCCGAAAGCCTTCCCATCCTGCTTCCTTTTCCGCCGCAAAAAACAACAGTCTTCACTCTCTGCACTTTCATGACTGAAAAACTGCAGCATTAAAGCCTTAATACTATTGCTTAAAGGAAAAAAGCCTTTGAAAAGCAAAAAACATTTAACCATTAATGCAGGCAATTCTTGCATGAAATCAAAAAACCAAGGCTCTTTGGAGTACTTGCTCTTGATTGGCGGAGCGGTCATAGTTGCTGCAATAGTGATTTCCTTGATAATTTCAGCAAGTCAGGAAGCAGCAAAAAACGTGAAAGACAATTTGCCGGTTTCAGCATCTGACGAGATTAAAATCTTGAAAACCCAAGACTTGAAAGACTTCCTTCACCTCGCAGTCGGAAACTCGCTAATCAGAGATGACGGAATTTCCTCGAAAAATTATCCAGAATTCTGGGCTGTTTCAGAGCAAAGAGTTGCGGCAAACATGGTGATGAGAGGAATTGCAGAGAATGAGGAGACAGTTGTAGAGAGAGGCTGGAAAGGAATAGAGTTTGGGTTTTCAAAGCAAGAGCCTGACGGTAACTTTTACTATAATCCAAAACTTGACGATTTGGGAATTACTGAAGAGGACAAGCTTGAGGACGCTTCATTCTTTCTGGAAGCTGCAGGCCATTCAATAGCCTTATTGCAAAACAGCGGCTTCAAAAATGATTACGCGGAAAAAATTCAATTATTAGAGCCAAAAATCGAGCTTTCCCTAGACTGGCTTGAAGCAAACAAGGAAGCCTTGAAGCTAAAGGCTGCAAACGCTCCGAACAGGCTAGTGTTTGACGCTTTGGCATTCAGCCTTAATGGAAGAAAAGCAGTTGGTGAAGAATTCATCCAAGAAGCCTTGAGCAAACAGCACTCGCAAGGCTATTTTATAGAGCATGGCGGTTTTGATTCAAGCTATAACGCTGTTTCAATACTAAAGTTAGAGCTTTACCAACTGTATTTTCCAAGCTCTCAAATAGAGAATGCAATCAAGGAAAGCATGGCTTGGGAAAAAACTCGGATTCTTCCAAGCGGAGAGGTGAATGTTGAAGGCAACACTCGCACTGGCTCTTGCCAGGAGCAGGTTTTGGGAGAGTGCAAACAAGTGGATTATCCTTCAGTTGCCTTGAGCTTTCACTATTACGCAAAAATGTTCAATGATCCAGAAAGCCTTGAGTTTGCGGAAAAGATTACAGATTACGCTGTGAATAATTTAAGGTAAAAGTTGAAAATAATGACAGAACTATTGTATTTGCGTGATTCTTACCTTAAAGAGTTTGACGCTTGCGTTCTGGAAATTTTGGAAAACTCTGTAGTTTTAGACAAGACCGCTTTTTACTTTCAAAGCGGAGGCCAGCCCTGCGATTTTGGAATTTTGAAAACTGAAAGCGGAGTTGAAAGAAAGGTTTTGGAGGTCGTGAAAAAGCAGGGAAAGGTATTGCACAAGTTTGAAAGCGCTGAAGGATTGAAGGTCGGAGAAAAAGTGCATGGAGTGATTGACTGGGAGAGAAGATACTGGTTCATGAGAATGCATTCAACAGCGCACATTATTGCAGGCGTGATTTTCAAGGAGACTGGAAACATGATTACTGGAAACCAGCTGGGGAATCCGGAGTCTCGCGTGGACTTTGATACTGAAAATTACTCTCCAGAGTTTTTCAAAAGCATTGAATCAAAAACAAATGAAGTGATAGCGCAAAATCTGAAGCAGGCGATTTCTTTCAAGAGCAGAGAGGAAGCATTGAAAATTCCAGAGCTTTTCCGCTTGAAGGACGTTCTTCCTAAAGAAATCCCGGAATTCAGGATTGTGAGCATTGGAAACTTTGACGTCCAGGCTGACGGCGGAACTCTAGTGCAGAACACGCGAGAGATTGGAAGAGTGAAAATAACCCGCACGGAAAACAAGGGCGCAAAGAACAGGAGGCTTTACTGGACTATTGAGTGAAAAAATTACTTTTCACCCCTATCCAAATTTATTACTGCTTTGCTGCTTTTAAAAAGCATTGGAAAAGCTATTTAATCACTACATAACGTTATTTTGTCATGGGCTTTGTAAGCGATTTTATTGAAGGAACAAAAAAGGCGATTCCAGGCATTGCAGCAAAAGTAGGCTCTTTCCTGCTTTTCATATTCGCGCTTGGAATGCTCTTCGGATATTTCATAGTGGCGCAAAAAGGCGCAATCTTTCTCTTAGTTCCAATAATTTCAATGGCAGTAATGTATTACAAATTGGATGAAGGAACTTTAGTGTTTATCCTGCTGATGGCGATTGCAATATTTTTGTAAAAACAGGCGTTTTCAGCTTGGCTGCATTTCCCTTTCCACTTGCTCTACCTTAATGTTTCTCAAAGCAGCGACTCTTTCAGCAATTGGGGGATGCGTCATGAACAATCCTGAAAAAAACCCTTTCTTTAAAGGATTTGCAAAATACATGTGCGCTGTGTTGGAAGTGGCATTAGCCACTGGCCTGTTGTCTGCCTCTATCTTCAGCAAGGCGTTAGCCAAGCCGTTGGGATAGCGGGCGAGCAATGCGCCGTCAGCATCAG
>Ga0209211_10002189_pt1 | contig 34306 bp, 27 predicted proteins | sample RifGroA2_FD_183992 | JGI IMG/M metagenome (GOLD analysis project Ga0209211, IMG submission 183992) | Groundwater microbial communities from Rifle, Colorado, USA - Groundwater A2 (SPAdes) (version 2) | ecosystem: Environmental > Aquatic > Deep subsurface > Groundwater | place: Rifle, Colorado... | reverse complement strand
ATTGGTTTGTCAACATGATGAGTAAAGAGTATGCGCCAAGCCGGTACAGCCAGGGAATTGGCTAAGCCGCTGATGATCTGCAATAAATATATATGCCATGGTTCGCTGGAGATAATGTAGAATAGGGGAATAGAAGAAACTATCATGGTGCCTAGAATCATGAAAAAATATTCGTCCATTTCTCCTGTCATTTTGTCCATCAAGCGGCTGAAGGGGACAACGGATATTACCCTGGCCGCCCAATAAGCGGCCACGGCATAGCCGATAACTTCTATTTTATTGGCAATATTGTTTAAAATAAAAACCGCGAAAATAGGCGCCAGTAATCCTATGGAAAAGAACAGAAAAAAATCAGAAACGATCAGCGCGCGGATGATTTTATTGACATTATTTTTGCTCATAGCTTTTGGCCATTATTTAAAAATTGGCGAATTTTATCGCCTAAAGCAATTATGCCAGATCCCCTCGGTTATTTCAATGACGCGTCAATAGCTTTCCGCAGCTGTTCGCGGCGGTTTTCAGCGGTTTCTTTCATGGTTTGAAAAAAGTAAATAGTCTTTGGATTTATTAGATACGGCAAAAAGTGGATTAACAGATGCGCCAGCAAGCTAGTTAAAAACAAGAAGATCAAGATAGGCAGCTGGCGGTAAAGACCGGTGGTGAAGATAGCGATGCCAAAAAACAGATGCATGGCGGTTAAAATTGAAAAAGACAGAATGTCGAAATTTTTCAAGAAGCTCCGGCGATAGCGGATGAGCGACCAGACGACGATATGAACTAATTCTGTCATGACGATTACCAGGACAATCAGCTTCCACAGCGCCACTTGCGGATCAAACAGTAAGCTCAAGTCTGGCGTGTAGCGAAATTGCAGCAGATTCGCCCAGTTGTTGATTTGATAAGGCAAGATGGCGACGAGACTGAAAATAGTCAGCCCGATCATTAGACCCAGATAAGCCAAGAGCGGAGAGCCAATCATCAAGAGTCTAGTTAAAGTTCGACGAGAGTTTAGAGTTCTGATAAAACGGATTAAGAAAGAGAACGACAAAGTCACGAGGATCCAGCCGACTAAGTTTTCAAAAGGCACGCCATACCATTCCCGATCTAAAGGAATGGTCCAGGACCAGAAACCCAGGCGAATAGCCACCGCGTCCATTGACAGATCAAGAATGACAGCCGTTAAAGCATCCATAAAAGGCCTTAGGGTCCAAGGTATATTATATTGGTCGCTTAAGAGCATGGCGCAGTAAATAATTACCGCCCAGCCCAAGCCGATGGCTACCGGCACCTGCGCCAGATTAATCGCGAAATTTTGGCTGTAAGAATAGGTGTGAGCCAGGTAAGTGTTGCCGATTTCCAGTATTATGCCAAAAATCGCGCAGCTCAATATTTCAAACAGGCGCGGCCAGCGCCGCAAAAATATTTCGCGCGCGACAATTAAACCGAAAGCAATGAAACCCAATGTTTCAAAGATTAGAAAATAATTAGCATGGGGCATAGATGCGGAGAGGGAGGGATTCGAACCCTCGAGACTCGTTAAAGCCTAACACCTTAGCAGGGTGCTGCTATCAGCCGCTCAGCCACCTCTCCATTAAATTACCTGCCTACCTTGTCTACCGGCAGGCAGGCGAATTATCAATTAAAAATTACGAATCTAAACGCTGAATTCGTAATTTATAATTCGTAATTGATGATTGATTTCGTTCGTGCTATAATAAATATATATAATTTATCTTATTTTGTCAATTTAAAAATATGGCGGAATCAGTTAAAATAGCCGATTATGGCAAGAAGATTGTGAGTTGGAAAGTGCCGGAATATGATAAGCATGAACGCGGCCGCGGCTGGTATGTAATTTCGGCTATCTGCGGCCTGCTGTTTCTAGCTTACGCGTTTTTTAGCGGCAATTTTTTGTTCGCCGCTATCATCATTATCGCCGCTCTGGTCATTATCATGCATGACGGTCGCGAACCCATAAAGGTTGATTTCGGCATCACCGACGAAGGCCTGCTGGTGGGTAAGAGATTTTATGATTATGATGAAATCAAAGATTTTGCCATAGTTTATAAGCCGCATCAAGAGGTAAAAAATTTGTATTTTGAATTTAAGAGCCTGCTTAAACCGCGGCTGTCTATTCCCTTAAATAATTTGAATCCCTTGCCAATTCGGGAGAATCTGTTAAGATACCTGCCGGAAGATTTAGAGCGCACCGATCAGCCGGTTTCCGAGGCCTTAGCTAAAATGTTTAAATTGTAATTAGCGGTGATTACCAGATTATTCGGCACAGGATAATATCCTGTGCCGTATTAATATAAAAGCTGTATTTGGAATAAGCGTTCGTCGTTCCCGCCTGCGTTGATACTTCGGCGGACAAGTTACATGGAATAGTCATTTTGACACTAGACTTGTCCCGCGAAGCATGAACATTATTTGGCACTCGTCGTTCAACGGATAGGACGCAAGATTGCGGATCTTGTAATCGAGGTTCGATTCCTCGCGAGTGCACCAGACAGGAAAAGTCAAAGAGTTTTGGTTCGCCTCGCCTCGCTCGGCGACTAATTGGTATTCAATTTTGGGGGTAAAAACGAATTCACGATTTCGCAAAATATGGTTCGAGCCGATGTTTTTCAGAAATGTTGTCATTGCAGTCGGATTGGACACACACAATAATAGTCATATTTCTACAATTTGCCGCACTCTACACACCATTTCTGCAGAAAATCTTACACACCACACCGCTCTCGCTTTCGGAATGGCTTATAATTATTCCAATGGCCGGGTCAATTATTCTAGTCGAGGAGATACGCAAATTCTTTTACCGAAGAAGGTTGATTTAAAATGTTCATGAAATCACTCAAAACCATTAAAGAATATATCCATAATAGACCGAGAATTAAAAAGGCGGTTTGATAAATTTAAATTTTGGAAGAAAAAATAATTATTATGACTCTCACCTACATTTTATTTTTTGTCGGTTTCGGCGCCCTGATTAAGGGCGCGGATTTGCTGGTTGACGGCGCTTCTTCTATGGCGAGACGGTTCGGCGTCTCCGCGCTCGTGATCGGGTTAACAATCGTTGCCTTTGGCACTTCAACCCCGGAATTGATTGTTAATATTCTTGCCAGCATCAAAGGAAATACGGACATTGCGATTGGTAACATTTTGGGAAGCAACATCGCTAACATTTTGCTTATTTTAGGAATTTCTGCCGTGATCTATCCCTTGGTGGTCAAAAAAGGAACAGTGTGGAAAGAAATTCCCTTAGCTCTTTTAGCGGTGATTGTACTCGCGTTCATGGCCAACGACGCCTTGATTGATAGTGGCTCATTTTCAGCGCTCACGCGCATTGATGGCCTTATCTTAATTTCTTTCTTCGCTATTTTTCTTTATTATGTTTTTGGCATCAGCAAAGTCGAACCTGCTGATACGGTTGAAACAATGCCGCATATACATTCATTGCCGCGATCATGTCTTATGATTAGCGGCGGTTTTATGGGATTAGTTATCGGCGGCAAGTGGATTGTGGATGGCGCGGTGGCTTTCGCAACCGGCTTAGGGGTTAGCGAAGCCTTGATTGGTTTGACTGTTGTCGCTGTGGGCACCTCTCTCCCGGAACTCGCGACCTCGGCAGTGGCCGCCTGCAAAAAAGATGTTGATATTGCCGTGGGGAATATTATCGGTTCAAATATTTTTAATATTTTCTGGATTTTAGGAGTGAGCGCGGTAATACGGCCATTGCCTTTTTCGCCAATGTTCACAAGTGATATTTTCATGACTGTTCTTGCCACCTTGCTTTTATTCGTCTTCCTGTTTATCGGTAAGCGGCATATTCTTGAGCGGTGGCAAGGGATTTGTTTTATCGCTCTCTATGTCGGTTATGTCGCGTATTTAATAATTCGCGCGTAAATATAATAAGTTTGATTCCAGAATCTAACGTAACATATTTGGCGCGAACCGCCAAAAATCAGATTTATCACTGTTATTGCCTTTATTTTCTTGGCTTTTGTTTTGCCCCTAGCGGTTGATTATTAAAAATAAGGATAAAAGTTGTATAGGAAACCGTCGGCGCGACTTTTTGGCCTAGCGAAGAAATTATGCTATAATTGACGAATACTATGACCACTATTCCAAAGTATCTTGCAAGAATTTTTTTTATTGGAATTTTTGCCGTCTTTTTCCTTTTTTCAAATATTGTCGGCTTGGTTACTGATTGGTGGTGGTTTTCCGAAGTTGGCCACACGCAAATCTTTATTAAATCTCTGATCGCTAAAATAGCGTTATTTTCGTCAGCGGGAATTTTTGCCGCGATTTTTTTGCTCGCCAACTTCTCTTTGGCGATCCGCTCTAAAATTTCTTGGACGGCAGTTTTACCGACGGCCTTAATCGGCCAGCCGGTGAATGTGGACAGCCGCGTTGTTAAAAAATTAGCCGTTGCGTTGAGCGTGGTAATCGCGATTTTTTTCGGACTTGTGACAGCGGCCAATTGGCAGGAGGTCTTAAAATTTATTTCAGGCGCGCCATTTAACATAGTTGATCCTATTTTCGGTAAAGATATCGGCTTTTATCTATTTACCCTGCCTGTTTTTCAGACGGGATTGGGGTTGATAAAATTTCTCGTTCTATTATCGCTGGTCGGCTCCGCAATTATATATTTTTTGCGAGGCAATCTTCATATCGCCAGCCCGCGATTACTCAAGCAAATACAAATAGACCGCGCGGCGCGAGTTCATCTTGGTATCCTGCTCGCTATTTTTCTTTCAACCATTGCCGCCGGGGTCTATCTTTCCCGCTTCGCGCTCTTGACGAGCCAGAGCGGTTTAGTGTTTGGCGCGACTTACACAGACGCCACCGTAAGAATATTCATGCTTTGGACTTCAATGGCTACGGCGGCGCTCGCGGCAGTTTCGGCTGCCTTTTGGGCAGGGAAAGGAAAGTTAGCGCCGCTTATCGGAGCAGTTTTTTTGTATATTGTCGTGGGATTCGCCGGAGCGATGATTCCCTCCTTTGTCCAAAAACTAGTGGTTGCCCCTAATGAACTTGTAAAAGAAACACCGTTTATTAAGTATAATATCGCCGCTACCAGGCAGGGGTTTGCGCTTGATAAAATTGAGGAACGGGAAATCTCCGGAGATAAGCCACTCACCGCGCCTGATATCGCGAACAATAATCTCACGGTCAAAAATGTACGGCTGTGGGATAGGAAACCTCTTTTATCAACTTTTTCCCAGGTACAAGAAATCAGAACCTATTACGAGTTTGCTGAAGTTGATAATGATCGCTATATTATAGACGGAGAAATTCGCCAGATTATGCTTTCTCCCAGGGAGTTGTCTTCGGCAAGTTTGCCAAACAGAAATTGGATCAATGAACGATTAACCTTCACGCACGGATATGGTGTAGCGGCTGGACCGGTAAATCAAGTTACCCCGGAAGGACTGCCGGTTTTGTTTGTGAAAGATTTGCCACCAAAGACAGAAGTAAAAGAGCTTGAAATTTCGCGCCCGGAAATTTATTTCGGCGAACTGGCAAACGATTATGTCATCACCAAAACAAAATCCCGTGAGTTTGACTACCCTAAGGGCGAAGAAAATGTCTACGCGACATACGAGGGTACGGGCGGGGTGGAGATAAACTCGTTTTTAAGGCGCGTATTTTACGCGGTGAAATTTCAGTCGCTAAAACTGCTTTTGTCTAATGACATAACCAGAGAGAGCCGCATTCTGTACTATCGCGCTATCGCTGAAAGGGTCGCCAAGATCGCGCCGTTTTTGACCTTTGACCAAGACCCCTATATTGTCATTGCCGACGGCAAGATATATTGGATTGCCGACGCGTATACCACGAGCGACCGTTATCCTTACTCGGAACCTCTACGGTTAAACGGCGGAAATATAAACTATATCAGAAACTCGGTCAAGGTAGTGGTTGATGCGTATAGTGGCGCGGTTGTCTTCTATCAGGCGGATACAGAGGATCCCATCATAAAAACATACGTCAAGATTTTCCCCGGAACATTCCGGCCGATATCGGAAATCCCAGAGAGTCTGGTTTCTCATTTGCGCTATCCTGAAGATATCTTTACCCTACAGACCGCCGCGTATTCGGTCTACCATATGGATGATCCGCAGATTTTTTACAACAAAGAAGACCAATGGGAGATTCCGGCCATTGCGTCGGAAGGAGAGGGGGTAGCGTCAGGCGCAATCCCGCCGATGCAACCACGGCACATCATTATGAAATTGCCGGGCGACCCGCCTGCCGGCGAGGCAGGGAAGAAAGAAGAATATGTTTTGATGCTGCCCTTTACTCCTCGAGCAAAAGACAACCTATCTGCCTGGATGGTCGCCCGCAATGATGGAGAAAATTACGGTAAGTTGTCAACCTATCGTTTTCCAAAAGACAAGCTCATATTCGGACCCAAACAAATTATCGGCAGGATTAATCAGGATCCCGAGATTAGTCAGCAGATTTCGCTTTGGAGTCAGGGCGGATCGCAAGTAATCCAAGGCTCGCTTTTAGTTATTCCGCTTGAAGAATCACTCTTGTATGTGCGCCCTCTCTATCTTAAGGCCGAAGCCGGAAAAATTCCGGAGTTAAAACGGGTGGTGGTAGCGTATGAAAATAAAATCGCCATGGAAGAGACATTAGAGGAGGGGTTAGTGAGAATCTTTGGTGGCGCCCTGCCTGCCGGCAGGCAGGGAACAGGAGCAAGGCCGCAAGGGACCGCGACGGTAAGACCGCAAGTCGCGCCTGCTCAAGATATTCAGGAACGGATACAAAGAGCATTGGGGGCGTATGAGGAAGCGCTCCGAGCGCAAAGGGATGGCGATTGGGCGCGTTACGGCGAAGCCATAAGGCGGCTGGGAGATATTCTTAAGCAATAATATTATGAACAATATTCAAAAAAGGTTCGCGCAAAGTGTATAATTACAGCGCAATATGTCATTATCAATCAAATCAACTGAATTAGGTTTTAAAGAACTGGGCGTCAGCGCGGATATTTTAAATGTGCTTCAGAGTCTAAAGCTGGAGACGCCGACGCCGATCCAACATAAATCAATTCCAGTTGGTTTAGCTGGCCAGGATTTAATCGGCGTGGCCCAAACCGGCACAGGCAAAACTTTTGCTTTCGGCATTCCCATGATAGAACGTTTAAGGCATAACCGCGGTCGGGGATTGGTTCTTTTGCCCACGCGCGAATTAGCTTTGCAAGTTGACGAAAACCTGCGACAGCTGGGCGGCCGGTTGGGCCTTAAAACCGCGGCCTTAATCGGCGGACAAGCCATTGGCAGTCAATTACAGAGTTTAAGAAAAAATCCCCATATTTATATCGCCACGCCCGGTCGCTTGATTGATCATCTAAAACGGGGTTCGGTTAGATTGGATCAGGTTAAGGTTTTGGTTTTGGATGAGGCCGACCGGATGTTTGATATGGGTTTTGCTCCGCAAATTGAAGCAATACTTAAATGGGTGCCCAAGGAGCGTCAGACCATGCTTTTTTCCGCTACCATGCCGCGGGCGATTTTAAAACTGGCCGCCGTTCACATGACCATGCCGATTCATATTGAAGTCGCGCCGCCCGGCACCACGGTGGAGCGCGTTGACCAGGAAATTTATGTCATGAGAAAAGAGGATAAATATAATCAGCTGGAAAAAATTCTTCATGAATATAAGGGTTCTGTTTTAGTTTTTACCCGCACTAAGCATGGCGCTAAGAATTTAGCCAGAAATCTTGAGCGAGCCAGGCATGAAGTAGCCGAGATTCATTCCAATTTATCCTTCAATCAGCGCAAAGAATCCATGGCCGGATTTAAGTCCAGAAAGTATCGCATTCTCATTGCCACTGATATTGCCGCGCGCGGCATTGACGTTTCGGATATTGAACTGGTGGTGAACTATGATTTGCCGGACGATTCGGAGGATTATGTCCATCGCATCGGCCGCACCGCCCGGGCCGGTAAGATTGGCAAAGCCATTTCTTTCGCCACGCCGGATCAGGGCAAGGATATCCGGAGCATTGAGAGATTGATCAATAAAAAAATAACCTTAAAGAAATTTGCCGAATTGGAGCAAGCTAATATGCGGCCGGTGGTCCGGCGGTATGGCCGGACCATGAGCTTCGGTAGAGTGGCCAGGCGTCCGGGCGCCGGTAATTTCGGCAGAAGAAGAGGCAGATAATATGACGCACCCGTAGCTCAGCTGGATAGAGCGTCAGCCTCCGGAGCTGAAGGTCAGAGGTTCAAACCCTCTCGGGTGCACATTTTAGCACGCCCCTGTTCTCTTTTTCTGCGCCGAGGTCAGCACCGAGGCGCTTCGATTCCTCATGGGCGCACCCATAAATCCAGGTTGATTGAAAACCTGGCTTTTTTTGTGTAGAATAAATCCAGCACTATCCTGTCAGGTTTTTGCCCCCGTAATAATTTTTATTAGGCATAGTGCTGGATAAAGTCATGTTAATGCTAGAAACTGACATCACCAATATCAATCGCGTGGGCGCGGCCACGGCCAAGAAGCTGAAGAAATTAGGCATCCTGACGGTGCGTGATTTATTATTCTATTTTCCTTTTCGCTACGATGATTTCAGTAAAATGACGCCTATAGCCGAACTGCAGGCTGAAACCAGCGCTAATGTGGTGGGTCAGGTTGAACTGATTCAGAATAAGCGGAGTTGGAAAAGAAGAATGAATATAACCGAAGCCCTGGTTTCGGACGGTAAGGAAACCTTAAAGGTGATTTGGTTTAATCAGCCGTTTATAACTCGCCTTTTGCAGGTCGGGAGCAGGGTGTCTCTTTCCGGTAGAGTGGAAGACGGCTCCGGCGGCTTAGCTATGATTTCGCCGGTTTATGAAAGGATCGGTTTTGGCCAAGCCGTACATACTCAGGGCTTGGTGCCAAATTATCATCTGACCGCCAATCTGACGCAAAAACAAATTAGATTTTTAATTAAACAGGTTATTGGCTTAGCTAACCTGGTTGCCGATTGGCTGCCGTCGGAGATTAGAAAGCCCGGCCGGCTGATTGGCCTAGCCGAAGCCATTAAGAAAATTAATTTCCCTAAAAATAGTCTAGATATAAAAAAAGCTCGCGAACGCCTGGCCTTTCAAGAGCTTTTTTTAATTCAGTTGCAGTCGCAATTAGTGAAAAAAAATTTAAGCTTAAGCCGAGCGCCGGCTATAGAGTTCTGTCAAACGGAAACCAAGAGATTTGTTGATAGTTTACCTTTTAAACTGACTGATGCCCAAAGAAAGGCGGCTTGGGAGATTTTGCGCGGTTTGGCGAAAGACCGGCCTATGTCTCGGCTCTTGGAAGGCGATGTCGGTTCGGGTAAGACCATCGTAGCTATTATCGCCATGCTCAATGTGGCGTTAAACAACAAGCAGGCGGCGCTGATGGTACCGACGGAAATATTGGCTAGACAGCATTATGAAACGGTCAGCAGATTATTGTCCGGACTGGGCATAAAAGTGGGATTGGTGACCAGAACTAATAAGTTAATGTCAAATGACAAATTTCCAATGTCAAATCAATGTCAAAATCCAAATGACAAAAAATTGAACGCGACTGAGATTGTGGAAAAAGCCGATATCATTATTGGCACTCATGCTCTAATTCAAGAAGATGTTAAATTTAAAAATTTGGCTCTGGCTATCATTGACGAACAGCATCGCTTTGGCGTGGAGCAGAGGCAGAAGTTAATGGAGAAAAGCGGTTCTGAATTGGTGCCGCATTTATTATCTATGACCGCTACGCCGATTCCGCGGAGTCTGGCCCTGGCCCTGTATGGCGATTTGGATTTATCGGTGATTGACGAAATGCCCAAAGACAGAAAGAAAATAATTACTAAAATTGTGGCCGAGAATAAGCGCCACCAGGCCTATAAGTTTATTTATGATCAGGTTAGAGAGGGTCGGCAGATTTTTGTTATCTGCCCCTTAATTGACCTGTCGGATAAATTAGGCGTTAAATCGGTTGAAGCAGAATACCAAAAGCTGGCTAAAATAGTTTTTCCCGGCTTAACCGTTGGTAAACTGCATGGCCGATTGAAAGCCACGGAAAAAGAAAAGATTATGCGGGAATTTTTAGATAATAAAATAAAGATTTTGGTTTCCACATCGGTCGTGGAAGTCGGCGTGGACGCGCCTAACGCTGCCGTCATGATGATTGAGGGCGCTGATCGTTTCGGTTTGGCGCAGATCCATCAATTCAGGGGCCGGGTGGGGCGGAGCGTCCATCAATCTTACTGTTTTCTTTTTACTGATAATCAGTCAGAAATAACTTCTCGGCGTTTAAGAGCTTTGGTGGATAATCATAACGGCTTCGCTCTGGCTAAACTGGATTTAAAATTCCGCGGACCCGGCGAAGTTTACGGCCTGGAGCAAAAAGGTTTTCCGGAATTGAAAATGGCCACGCTGTTTGATTACGGTTTAATGAAAAAAGCCAGAACCGAGGCCATAAAACTTATTGCCCTGGACTCGTCTTTAAATAGCTGGCCGGATCTGAAAGAAAAGTTGGGCGAATGGGAAAGGGGAGCGCATTTAGAATAATTTTTGAAGCGAGGTCGCCTGACCAGGGTTTTAGTTTTTCGCTTAAGATGAAATCTGGGCGATTTTTTTTTAAAAAATCACTACGATTTCATATGCGCTCAAAACTAAAACCCTAGTCAGGCACCTACTAATTCCAGCCAGCCGCTATTCAATTGCGTAAATTTTAACTGGGTAAAAAAATAATACTTTTTAAGAGTGTTTTTTTGTAAATTATTTACCCAGAGATGCTAAAGAGCCAAAAAATAATTTGACAAAATTTTAATTTATGCTTAATATAAATCCCGAGAGCTGAAGTTCTTTTCTCCTTTCAGTATCAGACGGAAAAGGGAGAATCGATCCCTAACTTTAGCTTTCAAAAAAACCAAAAAGCAAAAACCAAACAGTAGATATGTCAGCAAGAAAAGCAGAACCAATGCAGTGTCTTGTCATCAGCCACAATGGTGATGGCGATCAACTTCCAGCTATGTTGATCGAGCTGGGCTTAATTCCGGTTACCTCGGGCACAGGTCGAGAAGGGGTGGAGGCGATTGAACACTACAAACCCGATGTCATGATTCTTCTCTATCATTCTGGGAGTAGTCAGGATGTCGTCGCTTTGAGGGCGATACAGGTTTTGTGCAGGCAAGCGCAATCTTCCCCGTTGGCGGTGGTCATCAGTGACAAGGGACAAATCCCGGTTGTGAGGAACCTGCTGGGGCCGAAGAAGCATTATGCCGGGAAAGTCAACCTTTTGGCTTGTCCTCCCGTCGGTCATCGGACGAAGCCCCTGGCAGAGCAACTGCAAGTACTGAGCGGTAAACTCAAACCAGTGCTCCATGCACTTTTGAATCAACATCAACGGCAGCCAGTGATGACTGCCTAGGCCGTTCCGGCCTAAAAGGAGGGAATTTTCAAACAGGCACCCTGCTCCAGTAGCGGCGGTGCCTTTCTTTTTTATTGAGTGCATATTTGAGAGATTGATATTTATTTCTAGCCGCCTAAGAGCGCGATGATGTCTCTGAGGTTTTTTATTTTAACCAGCTGTATTTTATTTGAAGTTAGGTTTGAAGCCGGGATCAACGCTCTGGTAAAGCCCAACCTCTCGGCTTCTTTTAATTTTTGTTCTAGTTTGGCCACGGGCCGGATTTCTCCGCCCAGGCCGACTTCGCCTAGGACAATCGTTTTGTTCGGCACAACCTGGTTTAAAAGAGAAGAGGTAATAGCCAGGCAAACGGCCAAATCCAGGCCTGGATCGCTGATTTTTAAGCCGCCGACCACATTTAAAATCACATCCTGGTTGGTTAAGTTTAAATTAGCGCGTTTGGTCAGCACGGCCGCGAGCACTTGCAGGCGGTTTAGGTCAAAGCCGGACGCTTTTCTTTGCGGGTAGCCGAAGACGGTCTTAGTAGCCAAGGCCTGAACTTCGGTTAAAAAAGCGCGCGTGCCCTGGGTTATGGAGCTAATGACCGAGCCGGTAATATTTTGTCTTTCTTCCAGAAAAATTAAGGTCGGGTTAGGGACTTCTGTAAAGCCCGTGGCCGTCATAGTAAAAATTCCAATCTCATTTATTGAGCCAAAACGGTTTTTCGTGGCGCGCAAAATCCTATAATCATGGTTGGTTTCGGTCTCTAGATAGAGCACGGTGTCCACAATATGCTCTAAGGTCTTTGGGCCGGCTAAAGCGCCGTCCTTAGTAATATGGCCGATGAGGATAATCGCGGTATTATTTTTTTTGGCTGCTTCCAGAAAGCCGACGGTTGAGCCGCGGATCTGGTTTATACCGCCCGGCTCGCCAGCGACCGCGGCTGAATAGATAGTTTGGATAGAGTCGATAATTACTAAGCCGGGTTTTAGTTGATTGATGGTGGCAATAATTTTTTCCGCGTTGGTCTCGCTTAAGAATTTAATTTTTTCCGGCTTAATCCCTAGCCGGTTGAATCTGGCTTTAATCTGTCCGGCCGATTCTTCGCCGCTAACATAAATTACTTCGCCTTCTGCTTGGACAGTGGCCTGCCTACCGGTCAGGCAGGCGGCGATTTGCGCCACCAGAGTTGATTTACCGATGCCAGGTTCGCCGCCCAGTAAGATTAGCGAGCCGGCAGTCAAGCCGCCGCCTAAGACTCGGTCTAACTCCTGGATATTGGTTTGCCGTCGATTAAAGCCAACCCCTGGCTCTAATTCTCCCAAATCAACAGTTTGCGCCGGGCTGACGGCCACCTCGTCAGTCGATTTAAGGTCCACGGTCCTTAGCGCTAGAGTTCCCCAGCCGCCACATTCTAAACAACGCCCACTCCATTTTGGAGACTGGGCGTCGCAGGCGGAGCAAACATACATGGTTTGAGCTTTATTCGGCACAAGAGTATTTTAAATATGTGAAACTTTATTTATTTTAATTGCTCGCCACAAAAAATTTAAGGAGTCGGCCTAAAATTTCTAACAAAATTTCTATGTGAACAGGCTCTAAAAAATTTAGTAACGAAATTTTAGGCCGACTCCTTAAATTTTTTTATGCTCGTACTTAAAATAAATAAAGTTTCAGATAATTTATTTCAACTTGATTTTATTTATCCGGCCCGTCTGGGCGTCAGTAAAGTAGAGATAGTAGCCATTGTCCGAGACGATTAAGTCAAACATGGTAAATTGGCCGTCCGGTATGGCCACCAATCTCTTAAAACCGGTTTGCGTATCAATTTTATATAAATTGTCTTTAGTATTTTGGGCTAACTCACGGAATAGGCCGGCGCCTTCGGGAAGTTCCTCGGGCACGGCGCAATAAACTTCAGTTTTAGAAGTAAAGACGCATTTATCCGCCCAGGTCTGGATGTTCAATTTTGCCCGTCCGGCGCCGATACTTTCGCCCTGGGCTAGGGCTACCCAAAGTTCGGGTTTAAGGCCGTTCCCGCTTGAATAAACGCTATAGAGCAGGCGATCGCCCTGGGGCGACCATTTTGGCGTAAAGCCGCGGCCTTCAATGGTTAGAGCTTTAAAATTTTCATCGTTTAGACCGACGAAAAAAACCGATTGCTGGTCTAGCCCGACGCCTTCAGTGAACATGGCGATAGTTTGGTTGTTAGGCGACCAGGCAGGATAGACCGTGGCTTCATTCTCACCTAGGGCGGCGACTCGGCGCGCTTCGGTGCCTTGGTCGTTGATAACCGCCAGCCAGCGATTGTCGGCCGATTCAGCCAAACTCTTCATGACAATTTTTGAACCATCGGGCGAGAAATCAAAGTCCTGCCAATGCTTAGGCAAGCTGACCTGGGAGTTATTTTTAAAATTGTAGATGATTTTCGCCTGATCCGGGTATTCTAAAATGGCTTTATTTCTATCCGGCGACCAGGTAATCTTTTCTACTTCATGAAAGACAGTGTCCGAAAGCAAGGCGGTTTTACCGTCTTTAGTTAGACGGTAGAATTTGCCGTCTTGTTTGTCATAATAAAATAAATCGTTGCCATTAGTCGATAAGGCCGCGCCTAAGCTTTGAGTTTGGTTTAGTTCGGTTGTTTGAGTTAGTCCGCCTTGGGCGACTTCACTGACCGGAGCCGTCTCCACCGATTCTGGCACGAGAACCCCGCCCGGTTCGGGTTCAACGATTTGACCCGTACCGGTTTGGGCGACTGGCAATCCGCCTTGGCTGATTGGGATTTCTGATCCAGGCGTTATCGCCGGTGGCTGGCCTGATTTAAAGAACAGGGCATAGAGAAGATAACCCAAGATAAATACCGCTAAAATAAAGCCGCCAGCGATGAAAATTTTTTTATATTTGGTTAGAAAATTCATAGAATTTACTAAAAAAGCAAAAGTTTTTGTGAAAGCGGAAATTTATGGTATAATAGTAATACAAAATTATTTAGCCATGGTTTTATTCTTTAGGGCTATTATTGTATAATTATATAATATGACAGCCACTAATGTCAAAAGCGCGGCAGTTTATTATTTAATTTAATTCTTATGGGTTTATTTTTTTCTAAAGAGAGCTGTTTAGGCATAGATATCGGCTCTTCCAGCATAAAAATAGTTGAGTTGAAAAATGAAGGCGGCAAAGTAAAACTTTTGACCTATGGTTTTAGCGAAGGGCTGCATGATTTAGACCAGGCCAGCCCTAAAGAGATTGCGGCCATTATCAATAAGATTTGCCAGGAAGCCGGCGCTACCAGCCGTAAAGCGATTTCGGCTTTGCCCACTTTTTCGGTTTTTTCCTCGATTATCAATCTCTCCGGCGTGAGTAAGAAGGATTTGCCCTCGGCTATCAATTGGGAGGCAAAAAAGGTCATACCCTTGCCGCTTGAGGAAATGATTTTGGATTGGAAAAAAATTTCTAATGCCGGCGAGCGAGAAGCCGACTTATCTAACGGACAGGCCGGCGGCAAAGATAATGTTAAAATTCTCCTAACCGGCGCGCCACGGACTCTAGTCAAAAAATACATTGAAATTTTTAGAAATGCCCAAATAAATTTATCAAGTTTGGAAACCGAAACTTTCGCGCTAATTCGGTCGCTTTTAGGCAATGATAAGTCAACGGTTATGATTGTGGAAATCGGGGCAAAAACCTCTAGCTTCAATATTATTGATCAAAATATGCCGATTTTAAATAGAAGCATTGATATTGGCGGCTGGACTATTACTAAAACTATCGGCGATAATCTTAATATCGGTTTGGAGCGGGCTGAACAATTTAAGTATGATTTAGGCATCAGTTCGCTTGATTCGGCGGATAATACTATTCCGCAAACCATCGCGGAAAGCATTTCCCCGATTATCAATGAGATTAAATATGCTTTGAATTTGTTTCAAAATAAAAGCGATAGGAAGGTTGATAAAATTATTTTAAGCGGCGGCTCGGCTTTGCTGATAAATTTTACCAGCTATTTGTCAAAAATATTGGATATCAATGTTTTGGCCGGTGATCCTTGGGCAAAAGTTTCTTGCCCGGTTGATTTAAAGCCGCTGTTAGATGAAATCGCGCCGCGCCTGGCTATAGCCATCGGGTTGGCGCTGAGGGGCATGGAATAGAAAATGTAAAATTTAAAAATCAAAAATCAAAATTACGAAGTCCCGCTTTGCGGGCTGAAATAATTTTTGCCTTAATTTTACATTTTGATTTTTAAATTTTAATTTATTTATGTCTGACATTGATTTTTTAGCCAATCAGCCAGGCGATGACCAGAAGCGCAAAAATCAGAATGATAAAAAAGAAAAAATAATTTGGTCAAAGCCGGATGAAGACAAGCCCCTAGTTAAGGAGGCGCCTTTTTCCGTGCTGTCCTTTTTTGGCAAGAAGAAAGACCACGGGCCGGACGCGGAGCAAAAGCCAATAATTGATAAAAATAAAATTAGAAAGTCGCGCCGAGAGATTTTAAAATTGATAAAGCGTCATAAAGATTCAGGACCAGAGGAAACCAAGCAGCCGCGCCCAGGCCTCTTAGCCGGTTTGCTTGAGAGATTAAAGAAATCGCCAAGCCATAAAGAGGTTTTAATTGATTATCAGCAGGTTTTCAATCAGGAAAAAATTAAGAGAAGCCCCCTAGCCGATCGACTAAGCGCGTCAAAATTTTTTTCGCCAACTCATTTTGCCGGTAAAGCGGCCGCAGAGGACAAGCCGGCCCAACAGGCAGTTCGGCCATCTTTAGCCCAGCAGCCGGTTGCTAAAGAGGTCTCGGCTAAGTCTGACGGCCGAACCTGGGACGCTCTAAAAAAACCAACCCCGGCTGTTCGTCCGACGGTAGAAAATAAGCCGGTAGCGGCGCTAGGATTTAAAGACAGTTTTTTTAGCAGATTGCTTAAAATGATAAAAGCAGCGCTTGCCAATCGGCCGAAACCAAGGCCGCCTAAAATAAATCTGGTTGAAATTCCTAACCGGGTTAAACCGGCCATTGTCCAACCGCCGCTAATAAAATCAGCTTTAAAAGAAGAGAAAGCCATTAAGAAAAAACCTTTAGAGCCAGAAAAACCGGCCCAGATCGGCGAGGAGCCCAGGGAAGTTTTAGAGACAAATTTAATTAAAGGCGAAATAATAACTTTTTTTGATTGGCCGAGAAAAATTATTATTTTAATTAATGCTATTTTCATCCCAGTACTTGTTATTGCCGCGAGTTACCTTGGGCTCATGTATTATCAAAAACAAAACCAGGCCAAAGTTCAGGAACAAATTAAAAGATCCAATGAGTTAACGGCAGAAATAAAACAAGCGGAGATTGGTTTAAAAGAGATTAGTGAATTCCAGGCCAAGCTAAAGACAGTTTCTCAAATATTTGCTCGACATATATACTGGACCAACCTTTTCAAATTCTTAGAAGATAATACGATTAAAGACGTTTATTATACCGGTTTTAGCGGCGATACCAGCGGCATTTACTCGCTGGATGCCGTTGGCGCAAAGTTTGGCAATATTTCCGAGCAGGTTGGCGTTTTTAGAAACAATGAGAAGATAGCCGAGGTTTTGACTCTGGGCGGCGAAGCTGCTGCGGGCGATGCGGCCGATAAAAATGGAGTGAAATTTAATATAAATCTTTCAATTTTAAAGAGTATTTTTACCGAGTGAACAGACCATGGCGTTTTGAATATGTCTAGTTGAATATGGCTGATATTTTGAACGCCGGGGAGAGACATAGTATGGAAATTAAAGATAAGCCGTTCCACCATCCGCCGGCTGGCGGAGGAGTGGATGGCGAAAAAGACAAACCGTTCCGCTTCTCGCCAACCGATGGAGAAGCGGCTGGCGGAACGGAAAAAACGGCCCAGAGTTTGCTAAAACAGCGAATAAATAATTTTTTAATTATTTATTTTAATTATTTAACCCTGGCGCTAGCCCTGGCGATTCTGGCGGCCGGTTTGTTTTTATTTATCTATCCTCAATATCAAGAGATAGCTAAAGGCAATGAAACGGCGGAAAAAAATTTGCAAGCCGAGCATGAAATTAAGCGTATTTATTTGAACGGCATCCGCGATTTAAAAAATTTGTATCAGTTAATAAGCGCGGCGGATAGAGAAAAAATTGCCAAGATGGTGCCGGCCGGCAACCAAGCGGTTAGCTTGATTCCTGAAATTGAATCAATCGTTTTAAAAAATGGCGCTGTTTTGAATTCTATTAAAATCGCGGAAGATCCAAAAAGCCAGTCCAAAACAAAATCTAAAATTGCTTTGGGTGAAAAGTTAGAAATGCCGGCGGGAATTTTTGAACAATTGCCCGAGGGAGTTGGCTTGACGAAAATAGAAATTAACTTAAGTTCAGTTAATTATCCGGTTTTAAAAAATCTGCTTAAGAATTTTGAAAATAATCTGTGGCTTTTAGATATAGCTCAAGTAGATTACGACGCTAAAGAAAATAAGGTTATTTTAATTATCTATTCCTATTATTTGCTCCGTTAAATCGTCGAAAAAAATTAATTTATGTTGGTACTAAAAAAAATCTCAATAAAAAAATTAACGATTTATGTTTTGATTATTATTTTGGCGATCAGCGGCGCCGGTTTGATGCTGTACCAGAATCAAAAGCTAACCAGCGGGCAGCCGGCGGTAGCCGATGATCCGGCGCGATACGATAAATTTATAACGGGAGCCGCTCTGCCCGGGAGTGAAATAATGTCAAATCAGCTCCTGGCCGATCCGCTCAAGACGGAGGCAACGTCAAGCCAGCCGCTCGGGGCAAATAAAATTAAGAATAATCAGGGGATTGATTTAACTATCTTTTCCCAGGAAAAATTTAAAGCTTTAGAAGCCAATATAATTATTCCCCAAGCAGATTCAGGCCTGGGCAAAAGAGATCTTTTTAAGCCCAATTAGACTATTATATGGATTAGGATAGAGGTCTTGGCTAAATTTATTTATTTTTTCGCTGCGGATGTTATTTCTTTATGTGCCAGCCGGTCAGTCCTCGCTGCGAAAATAAATAAATTTAGCCAAGACTCCGGCAGTTAACTAGCATAATTCAGACTATTATGACTAAAGCGGAAGAACTAATGGATTTATTAGTTCAAAATAAATTAATAACTTTGAGCGCGCTAGAAGAAATAAGGAAACAGCCGGCTTTCAGCGCCGATCCGGCAGGAGCTATCATTGCCAATGGCTTGGTTGATATTGAGGAATTAACCAAACTTAAAGCCAAGGTTTATAATTTTAAATATCAGAGTCTCTTGGATGTCAAGATTCCCGATCAGGTTTTAAATTCAATTCCCCTGGAAGTGGCGGAGAATTATAAGATTATCTGTTTTGAAATAGTTAAAAAAAAGATGAGAGTCGGTATCTTAGATCCGGAAAATTTTAAAGCGATTGAAGCCATAGATTTTTTAGCCAAAGAGCAAAATCTTAGGCCGGAATATTTTTTGATTTCAACTTTAAGCTTGGCCGAGGCCTTGAGGTATTATAAAACTTTAGGCAAAGAAGTTTCCGGAGCGTTACAATCTAAAGTTGAAGAAGACGCCGCGGAACAGGCCAAAAAAAGTTTAAAAGAAGCGGAGGTCGAAGAAATTACCAAAACGGCTCCGGTGTCCAAGATTGTTTCTGTAATTATCAAGCACGCGGTTGAAGGTCGGGCCTCGGATATCCACATTGAACCGCTGCAGAAAGAGAGCCGAGTGAGATATAGAATAGACGGCATCTTGCATACCTCGCTCATTTTGCCTAAGAATGTCCATAGCGCCATTGTCGGCAGAATTAAAGTTCTGGCCGATTTGAAGCTTGATGAAACCAGAATGCCCCAGGACGGCAGAATCAGGATTAACATAAATAATCAGGAGATTGATTTAAGAATTTCGGTTCTGCCTTTGCTGGAAGAAGAAAAAATCGTCATGAGAATTCTGGATGTCGCTAAAGGCGCCCCCTCCTTAGAGGATTTAGGTTTCATGGGCCCTGGCTTAAAAGTTATTCTAAAAAATTTAGAGAAGAACGACGGCCTGTTTTTAGTTACTGGTCCGACCGGTTCGGGCAAATCAACCACCTTATTTTCCGTCCTAACCTCGCTTAATGAAGAAGGCATAAATATTTCTACCCTGGAAGATCCGGTAGAATATTATGTTAAAGGCATTAATCAATCGCAAGTCAAGCCGGAAATCGGTTTTACTTTTGCCTCCGGGTTGCGTTCGCTCTTGCGGCAAGATCCGGACGTCATTATGGTGGGCGAGATTAGAGACAATGAAACCGCCGAATTGGGCATTCATGCCAGTTTGACCGGCCACTTCGTTTTGTCCACTTTGCATACTAATGATGCTTTAGGCGCCATACCTCGGCTTTTAGACATGAAAGTTGAACCCTTTCTTTTGGGTTCAACCTTAAATGTTATTTTGGCGCAAAGGTTGGCGAGAAAAATTTGCGGGCATTGCCAGGCGGAGCAGAAATTACCGCAGGAGATAGTTGAAGACATAAAAAAAGAATTAGAGATTACTCCGCTGGCGGTGATTAAACAAATGTTGCCGGATTTTGACATCAAGAAAATTAAGTTTTATAAAGGCCAGGGCTGCGCCCGCTGCGGCTCGACCGGTTATATGGGCCGGGTGGCTTTAGCCGAAGTGCTTGATGTCAATGATGCCATTAAAGCTATTATTATGGACAACAAAAGAAACATCACGCTTGACGATTTGGTAAAAAATCAAAATTTTATCACTATGAAGCAAGATGGCATAATAAAAGTTTTATTGGGTTTAACCACCATGGAAGAGATTTTGCGGACGGTTAATGTTTAATTTATGTATACAAATTACAAATTTGTTACGAATTTACGAATATTATATTAAGCATTTGTATTTTATTCGTAAATTTGTATAGGATTTGTAATTTGTATACTTTATAATAATATGCCAAAAGAGAAAATAAAAATCCTCTTGGTTGAGGATGACACATTTTTACTGGGCATGTACGCCACTAAGTTTGAATTAGATGGTTTTAAAGTGATGACGGCGGAAGACGGAGAAAAAGCCGTTCGCTCTGCTTTAAAGGAGCTGCCGGATGTTATCCTCTTGGATATAATTTTGCCTAAATTGAACGGTTTTGAAGTCCTAAAGCAGCTTAAGCAAGAGCCGACGACCGCTAAGATCCCTATTATTCTTTTAACTAATCTAAGCCAGAAAGACGAGATTGAACAAGGCCTGAAGATCGGAGCGGTGGATTATTTGATTAAGGCCCATTTTATGCCGTCCGAGGTGGTGGAGAAGATAAAGAAAGTTCTGCGTAAATAATTTTTATTGTCATTGCGAGGAGGAGCGATAGCGACGACGAAGCAATCCCAGGAACATTGAACTGGTAAATAATAGACTCTTTAGACAAAACACCAAATACATGAGATTGCTTCGCTCCTTTTAGTCGCTCGCAATGACAGATAATATTTTAATATGGAAGTGCCGTCAATTTTATTAAACAGAATCTTATCCGAAATGGCCAAAAAGAATGGTTCTGATTTGCATTTGGCCGTGGGCAGTCCGCCGATGATCAGAGTTGACGGAGAATTTTCCGCTTTGGCTGGCCAGGAGATGATGACTAGCGAAATGTTGAGTAAAATTTCGGAAACTTTTTTAAGCCCAGAAGAGATTGTTAAATTAAAAGAAAGCAAGAGTCTAATTTTAGTTAAAAATATTTCTAATTTTCGCTTTAGAATCAATATTTTTTACCAGAAGGGTTTGCTGTCTTTATCTTTTCACTATGTACCCAGCGTTATAAAAGATTTTCGAGAATTGGGTTTGCCTGAAGTCACCGGCAATTTTTTAAAAATCAATTCCGGCCTCTTAGTGATTGCCGGCGCCTATAATTCCGGTAAAACCACTACGGCCGTCTCTTTGCTTGAGGAAATCAATAAAACCAGCGTTAAAAATATTATTACCATTGAAGACCCGATTGAATGCCTATTTGTGAGTAAAAAGAGTTTAATAACCCAAAGGCAGGTAGCGAGCGACATCAAGACGGCGGTAGACGGTTTGGATTATTGCTTGAACGAAGATGTGGACATTGTTTATTTGAATGAAATTAAGGACGAAGAAATTTTCAATCGGGCCATGCTGAAGATTTTTGAATTAGCTTCGGGCAATTGTTTGGTGATTTTAGAGATCAATACCGACAGTTCAGTGCGGGTTCTAGAGAAAGTCTTAGCCGGCGTCAGCCAAAAAATGACGGTGGAAGCCGCCCGGTATAATTTAGCCGATATTTTGGTGGGCGTGGTCGTGCAAAAATTAAATCGGCGGCGCGGCGGCGGCTTAATTTTGGCCAATGAAATATTATTAAATAATGCCGCGATTAAGGCGCTTATCAGAGAAGGGAAAATATATCAGTTGGAAAGCATCATGCAGATGTCTAAAAAGGAAGGCATGATCACTTTGGAAAAATCATTAGCCGGCTTGATTGAAGCGGGCGAGATTAGGAGGGAAGATATTTAATAAATTTTCAATTTATAATTATCAATTTTCAATGAATTTTCAATGACTTAATTTTCAATACTTTTAGTGTTATGCCGAACTTAATTCAACAGCTATTATTGGCAGTTTGAAAATTAAATCATTAATCCATTGGTCATTGATTGAAAATTAGTAAATTGAAAATTATTATATTATGTCGATTTTTAAATATAAAGCTTTTGCTCAAGATAAGACATTGCAGAGCGGCCTGGTGGAAGCCAATAATCGAGATTATGTCGAGGAGATATTGAAAGAAAAGGGCCTGGCTATCGTGACGATTTCGGAAATGGCCGCTGCCAAAAAATTCAATTTAAGTTTCTTAAATCGGGTAAAAGGCAAAGATATTGTAATCTTTTCGCGCCAATTTTCCGTCTTGGTTTCAGCCAATGTCGCCATGGTCCAGTCGCTGAAGATTTTAGTTGATCAAACCAGCAATCTCACTTTGAAAATGATAGTTTCCGAAATTGCCGACGAGGTTGACGCCGGCTCGCCTTTGTCCGAGGCATTAAGCAAGCGGCCCAAGGTTTTCAGCAATTTCTATGTCAGCGTTATAAAATCGGGCGAGACTTCGGGCAAATTAGATGAAGTCCTCGGTTATTTGGCCGATGAGATGGAAAAAGACTATGACATGATGAGCAAGATTAAGGGCGCGATGATCTACCCGGCCTTTGTGCTTTGCGCTTTAGCCGCGGTTGGCGCGGTGATGATGATATTCGTGGTGCCAAAGCTTACCTCTATTTTAACCGAAAGCGGCACTGAATTGCCTCTGACTACTAAGATGCTAATCGGCACTTCCGAGTTTATGACAAATTACTGGTGGCTTTTGATAATTATCAGTGTTGGATTATTTCTGGCCGTTAGATTTTATATCAGCCGGCCCCGAGGCAGAAGGCAGTTTGATCTTATAAAATTGAAATTGCCGATTTTCGGCCATTTGTTCCAGCTGATTTATTTAGTCCGTTTTACCCGTTCCATGAATACCTTAATCGTCGGCGGCGTCACCATTTCTAACAGCTTGAAAGTCGCCGCCGAAGTGGTGAGCAATGAGATCTATCGGGAGCTGATTGAGAAAACCATTAAAGAAGTTGAAGACGGCAATTCCATCTCCAGCGTCTTCATGGATAGTAAAACCATACCTAAGATGGTTTCTCAGATGTTAAGCATTGGGGAGAAAACCGGCAAGATGGATATTATTTTAGCTAGAATTACTGATTTTTACAGCCGCGAGATAGCCACCATGGTGGCTAATTTAATGACTTTAATGGAGCCGATAATTATGGTAATTATGGGCGTGGCCGTGGGGATTATGGTGGCGGCCATAATTTTACCCATGTATAATTTGGCTAGTAATTTTTGACATATACTGTTTTATACCAATTTATGGTATAATTGTGGATAAGTGATAAATGTATAAATAATTAATTTCACGATTTAATTCCCATGCTTGTTAATTGGGTTAATCTTCGTGTAAACGAGAGGGGAGGTGAAACATGAGAAAACAAAAGGGCTTTACTTTAATTGAGTTATTGGTAGTTATCGCGATTATCGGTCTATTATCAACTTTGGCGGTAGTAGCTTTGAATAATGCCAGATCCAAGTCTAGGGACGCTAAGCGTGTTTCGGATATTAAGCAGATTCAGACGGCCTTAGAGCTGTATTATAATGATCAGAATAGTTATCCTGTAGTGGGTACTGCGGTGGTTTTGGGTGATACAAACCAAAAGTGCCTTGATACTGAAGGCTGGGATGTGGTAGGTTGCGCGGGAGCTACAAAATATATGGGCCTTGTGCCCTCTAATCCATTGCCAGATGGTGCGGATTATTCCTATACCGGCACGGCATCCACTTATTCTATTACATTTAGTTTAGAGGGCTCAACTGGAGGGCTACTTGCAGGTAGTCGAACCGCCTCTGAAGCTGGAATCAAATAAATCCTTAAAAGGATCCTGTTAAGCATTTATACGAAAACAGTCCTATTCAGGACTGTTTTTGTTTGGTATAATAAAGTTGAATTATGGATAAAATTTTTTTAAAAATAAGAAATTTCAAGGAATTAATTTTAATTGTTATAATTTTGGCGGCGCTTATAATACCGGCTTTTTTTTCCGGCGGCAATAATTCGCAAATTAAAGAAATTATCCAGGCGCTGCTGGTTATTGCCGGCCTGATTGGCTTTTTTTATTCCGGTTGCGGCCATAACCGTTTAAATAATAAGATTTTTTTTCTCTTAGCCGCTTGGCTGCTGGCCTTGTTTTTGTCCAGCCGGTTATCTTTGTCAATCTATCAGAGCATGTCTTATTGGCTGGAATTATTTTGCTCTGGGCTGATATTTTATGTCATTGCGACAGCGAAATTCCCAGAGCAAAAAGTTGAGCTGATGGTTAAAATATTTTTAGGTTCATCAGTAATTTTGAGTTTTATCGGCTTATATTTCTATCTTACCGGGAATTATGTTAGACTTACCTCGACTTTTTACTGGCCCAATCCGTTTGCCGGCTATCTTTTATTCGCCCTGCCCTTAACCCTGCATTTTTTACTAAAAGAAAAAAATATCGTCTGGCTTCTTGCTCTGGTCGTTTTGCTAGCCGCTTTTATTTTAACCGGCTCAAGAGGAGCGTTGATCAGTCTGGTTGTCGTTTTAGCGGTTTATTCGATTTTTTTTAGAAAAAAAATAATAGAAAATCGTTACCGGCTTATGGCCGCGCTGTTAATTTCTTTTGGCGCGGTATTGATATTCTCTTTTGTCAAGCCGGCGAATTTTTTTGACCGGTCAAAGCTTAGCCAAGCCAATGTTTTAGACGCTTCCAGCAGTATTAAGCTTGATTATTGGCAAGCGTCTTTAAAAATATTTAAAGATAATTTTTTACTGGGAACCGGTCCGGCTACCTTCCAAACCGTTTATCCTTTATATCAGGATAATCCGGTAAGCTCGGGGAAATATCCGCACAACTGGCTTTTGGAATTTTTAGCCGAAGACGGCATTATAGCCGCCGCTTTATTCACGGTTTTTATTTTTTTCGTTTTATTTAATGCCATAAAGAACGATAGAAACAATTCTTTTAAAATGGCGTTATTTGGCGGAATATTAGGATCAACTATCCATAATTTGGTTGACATTGATTGGCATTTTAGGGCTAATTTTATAGTATTTTGGATTTTTGCCGGTTTTTTAATCAATTCTTCAAAGAATAATTCCGAAATTAAATCAGAAGAAAGAGCTTCGGGAGTCGTGCGAATTTTTTTTATAATTTTTTTACTGGCGTTGCTTTTAAGAAGCGCGGTTGTTGTTCGTTCAAATTATTATTATGGCAAAGGCCAGGCGGCGCAAAGCCAAAACGATTTTAAGGCGGCCGCTTCAGATTATCAAAAAAGTCTATTTTTAAATCCCAACCCGGATTATTCAAGAAAATATGGGATTATCCTTTTTACCATGGGCGCTAACGCGGAAAACGTTCAAGTGAAAAAAAGCTATCTAGAACAAGCCGAAGCAGTATCTAAAAAACTCAATAAATTTGATCGAAACAATTCTTTAAATTATGAATTGGCGGGCAAGATTTTTTCGGTAGAAGGCAATCTAACAGAAGCGGAAGCTAATTTTAAGCAGGCCATTCGCTTGGACCGTTTTAATTATCCCAGGTTTTACGGCGAGCTGGCTGCCTTGTTGATCGGCAGCGGCAGAAGCGAAGAGGCGAAGAGTTTATTATTAAGCATCCTTACTTCATTCCCGGCCAATGTCATAGAGAATAGAAAAATAATTATCATGAATAATCAAAAATTTACCTCCGGCATTGCCAATGATATTTCTTACTGGTATTATTTGTTGGGCTTGATTAGTTTAAAAGAAAATAATGCCAAGGAGGCGAGACAGTATTTCTCTTTGGCCTTAAATTTAAATCCGGAGAATAAACAAGCCAAAGATTTATTAAACTCGTTAAAATAATGAGAAGAGCAATGAAAAATGAAAGAAAAAGTTAAAAAAATAATCAGCCATGAATTATTTATTTTGGGGCTCATTTTGTTATTAGCTTTGATATTAAGGCTAATTAATTTAGGCGCGGAACCATATTGGGGGGACGAAGTTTTAAGTTTGGATATCGTTAGGCATTACCATAATAATTTAGCGGAGATGATAAGGTATATTAGAGAAATTGAAATTCATCCGCCTTTATATTATATTTTGCTTAATTTTTGGTCCGCTTGGTTCGGCTTTTCGGAATTGGCGATTAGGTCATTGTCGCTCGTTTTCGGCTTAGCCACCGTCTGGCTAGTTTATTATACTGGTAAGAAATTTTATCCCGCAACTAAGTTCGGCCTGGTAGCGGCTTTTCTGACCGCCATTTTGCCTCTGCAAATTGAATATAGCCAGGAAGCCAGGCCTTATGTTATTATTTGTTTTTTCGGGCTGTTAAATATTTTTGGCCTGTGGCAGTTTTTAGAAACAAAAAATAAAAAATATCTGGCCATATTTATCGTTTCAGCGGTCATAGGAATTTATCTTCATTACTCTTTTGCCTTGGCTTTGGCCGGCACATTTTCCTGGTGGCTATTAAATTTATTTAGAAAAAATAAAAGCCGGGAAATAATCTATTGGCTATCATCGATTTTTATTGTTTTTTTAAGCTTCTATTATTGGTTCACCGCTTTTTTATATAAAATTATTTTAAGCAAAGTTGAATTATACGGGCTTTTTAGAACCGGGACGAGTTTAAGGAGCTTTGATTTTTTTGAAAGAACAGTTTATAATTTACTTTGGCTAACCAAAGAAAAAATAATTTCGCCGCCGGAAATCTTCACGGTCGGCTTATTTAAAGTTATTTTTGTTGGTTTATTATTTGTTTGGCTTTATAGGCACAAAGATAATATTAAAGAGCTTATTGCTAAAGGGGGCGGGAAAATATTTTACTTTTTATGGCTTATTATTATTCCTTTAATCTTATTTTTATTTTCTCCCCAGTCATATCCTTACGCACCCATTATTGAAAAACACATTATAACCGCGTCGCTGGCGCTAATTTTTATAATTTCAGCCCTGATTATTAATCTTAAGCCAAAGGAAAAATTATTAATTTTAATACTTTTCTGTTTAAGCGTAGTTAATTTTGACGTCAGAATTATCGGTGACGATTCAATCTGGGATCCGTTGCATAGGGATAAAATCGCGGCCGATTATATTAATGAAAGTTACCGGATCGGAGACCTGGTTACCATCTATTATGGTTGTGGCCGCACTGATTTTAATCATTTTTTAAAACCGGAAATTTCCGCGGTCTCTTTTTATCCTATTTTTCCCTTGGCCTGGCAGGACGATTATCTGGCTTCCAGAGAGACCATTGGTTTTATGGAAAATGAGTCCCAGCTTAGGGTTAAAACGCCTACCGAGCAGGAGTTTAATTTAAAAATGGATTATTTACTTAAAAAATATAAGCCGAAGAGAATTTGGCTTTACGGCGATGATAAATTGCCGAATGAATGGCTGCGGGCTCATAATTGGCGTTACGCGATTAAGTCGTCCGGCCATTTATTTCCCGTTGATCTTTATGATGTGAAGAATTAATATGCCGTATAAAGGAAAAAAAATATTCGTCGTCATGCCGGCTTTTAACGCGGAAAAAACCTTAGAGAAAACATATTTGGATTTGCCCAAAGGAATGTTTGATGGCGTAATTTTGGTTGATGACGCTAGCGCGGACAAGACGGTTCAGGTCGCGGACAGATTGGGGCTGATTGTAGTCAAACATGATAAAAACAGGGGATACGGCGGTAATCAAAAAACTTGTTATAAGACAGCGCTTGGAATAGGCGCCGATATTATAGTTATGGTTCATCCCGATCACCAGTATGATCCTAAATTCATTCCGGAGATGATTGAAGCGATAATCAGCGGCGGTTATTCGGCGGTATTCGGATCGCGCCTGGCTGTAAGAAAAAACGCCTTAGCCGGCGGCATGCCGAAATGGAAATTCGTTTTTAATATAATCCTGACATTTATCGGAAATTTTTTTCTAGGCACGAAATTAGCTGAATTTCATTCCGGCTTCCGCGCCTACGGCAAAGAAATTTTTAAACAGATTGACATAGAAAGAAATTCGGATAATTTTGTTTTTGATACGCAGATTATAATACAATTAGTAGAAAAAAATATAGCCATAAAAGAAATACCGATAACCACCCGTTATTTTAAAGGAGCTTCGCAAATCGGCATATGGCCTTCTGTAATTTACGGTTTTGGCATTTTATATAATATTTTTTTATATAAGTTTAAATTAAAAAAATTTTAATATGACTCTTTTGTTAATTTTAATCTTTGTTTTCATCTTCGGCTTAACCATCGGTTCTTTTTTGAACTGCTTAATTTGGCGGCTTCATGAAAAAATCCCCTTAACCATCTTTGTCCGTAGGGGCAACAAAAGGAATCGTTCATATTGTCCTAAATGCGGTCGGCAAATTAATTGGTATGATAATATTCCGCTGGTTAGCTTTATAATGCTTAAAGGAAAGTGTCGGCAGTGCGGACAGTCGATCGCCTGGCAGTATCCGGTGGTGGAGATAATAACGGGCATTTTGTTTGTCATGGCCTTTTTATATAATTTTGAATTTAGAATTTTGAATTTAGAATCAATGTTTAATTATTTAATTTTTAATAATTCAATCAAAATTCAAAATTTAAAATTCATAATTCAATTACTGCGAGATTGGTTCTTAATTTCCGTGATGATAGTGATTTTTATCTATGATTTGCGCTGGTCTGAAATTTTAGACATAGTCACCTTACCCGCTTGTTTAGCGGTTTTTATTATTAATTTAGTATTAGGTTTTAATTTGTTGAATCTGTTGATTTCTGGTATAATAGGAGGTAGTTTTTTCCTAATTCAATTTCTGATTTCTAACGGCAGATGGATCGGCGGCGGAGATATACGGCTGGGCTTGCTTATGGGTTTAGCCCTGGGCTGGCCGGCGGTATTGCTCGCGATTATCATTTCCTATTTTATCGGTTCAATCGTTGGCGTGGGTTTAATTTTGGCCGGCAAGAAGAAATGGGGTTCGGAAGTGCCTTTAGGCGTTTTTCTGGCCACGGGCACGATTATCAGCTTGTTTTGGCAGGCGCCGATTTTAGATTGGTATTTAGGTATGTTTTAATTAATTTACTGCGTATGTCATTGCGAGCGACCGAAGGGAGCGTGGCAATCTCACGAACAGTTAAAAATAATCATAATGCGATGGTAGCAATGTTTTATGAAATATAGACATATGTGAGATTGCCTGCCTACCGGTAGGCAGGCTTCGTCGCTAAGCGCTCCTCGCAATGACAATTACAGCTATGAAAGATTATTTTAAGCCGAAAACTTGGCTAATCGCGATTTTAATGTTTGTGGTTGCTCTTGGTTTGAGTTCAGCCCTGGTTTATTATGAGTTTGGCTTGGAAAAAAATATAAAAATTACTCGCGCCAGCGCCAATGATAATGTTAGCGGCTGGGCCTGGAACGCGAATACCGGCTGGATTAGTTTTAATTGTACTAGTGATCCCGACTGCGACACTTACGACTATGGCGTAAAAATAGATTTAGCTACCGGATATTTTAGCGGCTATGCCTGGAGCGCTAATGTGGGTTGGATAAGTTTTAATCGAAGCGATGCCGGCGATCCACCAGCTAATCCTTATAAAAATGGTAGTGGCAATGATCCTATTGCCAGGTATAATAGCTCTACTGGTGAAGTCGATGGCTGGGCGAAAATCAGGTCTCTGAATGGTTCATGTATTGGTGGAACTAATGCTGGTGCGCCGTGTCCGGCAGGGAATGAATGCATCGGAGGCGGTAGTTGTCAGAATAACGGTTGGATTAAATTAAGGAAATCAATTGGTAGCGAGCCCGATTATGGCGTATCAATTAACCCGGCTACGGGCAATTTTAGCGGTTGGGCCTGGAATGCTAATACTGATACTTCTGGCATCGGTTGGATAAGCTTTAATTGTGATCACACAAATGACGGTACTTTGCCTCCTAATAATATTGACACATGCGGCACTTCAAATTATAAAGTGGTTGGCAACATTAACCGTCCGCCCACCATTACCAACATGACTGCGCCAAACTGGAGTTTTCAGCAGGCCGGCGAATCAGGCGCTCTTAATGCCTATCTTGGCTGGACTTTCAGCGATCAGGATACCGGTTCAAGCGAATCCGCTTATCAGATAATAGTTAATACTCAAAATAATAGAAATAATCCATTTTTTGATACCGGCAAATGTGTAGCTTTTACCCCTGGTGGCAGGTGCACAGTTGCCCCGGGGGCAAGTGATCAGTTCCCGCTGCAGTTGGCCTTGGCCAACATTTCTAGTACGCTAGATTATGGCGAGTCTTATTATTGGTGGATTCAAGTTTGGGATAATTATGATGTGGCCTCGGGCTGGCTGCAATATAATAGCAGCCAAGACACTCCTTATCCGGAAGCGGATGATGGCGCGCCTCTGACCTTTACTACTTATAAGCACGAGTTTCCTCGGCCGATCGCTACGCCGTTTCCGGCTAATCCAAGTCGAGGAGAAGAAGTTCAATTTACCGATGCCAGCCAAACTTATCTAAGCGCGGCGCCAGCCACGGCCGTGTCTTGCGATGATGTTAATTGCGCTTGGCTCTGGACCGTACCGCCTGACGCTACAATAGATAATGCGACGATTTCAGCGCCGATTGTAATTTTCAACACGGCCGGATCGAATAGCGTAACCTTAAGAATAACCGACAAGAATGACGGCTACTGGGCAGAAATTACCATTCAGGTTGGAGTAAATGCCAATTTACCGGGCTGGAAAGAGGTCAAGCCGGAATGATAATTGATAACCCCTTTAATAAAGGGGTCGCCCGCAAGGGCGCCTGCCTGCCGGTAGGCAGGGTGGATTTTATGATTTTATAGAATGAATTAACATAAATCCCCCTAACCCCCTTTGTTAAAGGGGGTAAATGAAAATCCCCCTAACCCCCAATGTTCGCGGGGGTAAATTCACTTTGGCGTGGCTTAAACCGCGCTAATTTAAAATCACCATGTTAGATAAGAATAAAAATAAAATATCAAGCAATAACGCCGGCTTTACTTTAGTTGAGTTATTAGTCAGTATTTTCATTATTGCTCTAATCAGCGCTGTTTTTATGGTTAATTATCATAATACCAATAAACGGTCAGAACTTAAGATGGCCGCGCAGAAATTGGCCTCGGATATTCGGCTGGCGCAGAATTACAGTCTGGGTTCAAAAACCTATGACGGCGCTACCACGCCTTCAGGCGGCTGGGGCGTACACTTTAGTTTGGCCGACTCGACTCATTATATAATTTTTGCTGATAAAGATGCGCCCAATGGTAATCAGGTTTATAACTCCGGCGAGGCCATAGAAACTAAAAATTTGCCAGCCGGTGTGACTATTAGCTCCTTAGAGGTAGCCGGAGCGCCGGTTAATTCGGTTGATATTGTTTTTTTCCCGCCCGACCCAACGACTTATGTTAACACCTCTATCTTTACTAGCGCGCAAATTAATTTAAGGGAAAATATAAATAATTCGACAACCGCGGTGACCGTGAATTTTTTTGGCTTAATTGACGCGGAGTAAAATGTTCACTGTCATTGCGAGCGACTGTAAGGGGCGAAGTAATCTCTGGTAAGAAAGAAAGACAAAAAAAGAAAATGCTTTATTTAATAAGTTGAATTAGGATTGGAGAGATTTATCCTTAGACTTGTAAAGAGTTTCTAACCAGAGATTGCTTCGTCGCTACGCTCCTCGCAATGACAAAAATATGTCTTTAAATTTCTTATTAGATAAATTTGATGAAGACTAAAATTATTAAAAATAATTCCGGCATCAGCATCCTGGAAGTCATCGTGGCGATTTTGATAATCACTATAGGCATGGTGGGCGTTTTGTCCTTGGTAATTCAAAACATACAAGCGCAATATATTAATAGAAATATTTTAATTGCTTCCGGTTTGGCGCAGGAGGGCTTGGAGTTAGTTAGAAATATTAGGGATTTAAATTGGCTGACGCCGGGCAATGCCTGGGATAAAGATTTGGCTCCAGTCAGTGGCCAGCACAAGTTTGTTATTGATTATAGGGGCCGTAGCAGTCTGCGGATATAGCCGGAATAGACGCTATCGCCGCTATTTTAAATATTGACAATAGCAGTGGTTTTTATTGGCATGGCGCGGGAACGGACAGCATGTTTAAGCGCATGCTGACAGTGGAAAAGATAACGATCGCTGGGGCCGAATATTTATTAGATGTTAAATGCACGATCCGCTGGCGAGATGGCGCAGAGAATCACGATTATACGGCGGAAACTTATTTATATAATTGGCGGTAATATAATGTTAATGTCACGAATAAAAAAAGAGAAAGGCACAAGCTTAATTGAGTTATTGGTGGCCATAACCTTGTTTTCTTTTATGATTTTAGCCGCGACCCAGATATTTAAGATGGTTATCGACGGCCAAAGGAATGCCGTTAGTGCCCAGAATGTGCAGGAAAACATCAGATACGCCATGGAAAAAATCAGCAAAGAAGTCAGGATGGCGAAAAAAAGCGATCATGAATGCGAGGCAATGTTTAGCGCGCCCAGACCGATCGCTGTTTATACAGTTTTTAATACTACGGCTGGCGGTAGCAAACTTTATTTTAAAAATCAATATGACTATTGCGTGGTTTATTATCTGGAAAATAATCGCCTTAAGGCAATGGCTGACTCGGCTACTGGCATTCATGACGGTTTTGTCACACCCGCTAAAATTGACATCAGCAATTTGCAATTTTATGTTGTCGACGATCTAATCGACGCTTTTCATAGCACCCAGCCGTACGTTACCATGGTTATGGACGCTAAGGCGGTTGGCTTGGCAATCCATGAGCAGAAAATGAAGATTCAAATGACCGTTTCTTCAAGATATTATGAATAAAATAATATTTGGACAAGAAGCGAAATTTCTGGATTCCCGCCTGCGCGGGAATGACAATAATATAATATGCAAATAGCGCGAATAAAAAACGATCAAAAGGGCGTGATTTTAATTTTAACGCTCTTAATTTTAAGCAGTATTTTAGTGGTGACCTTGGCCGCGGCTGATTTGGTTTTGGCCGGCCTAAGAATGAATCGGCTAACCGGCTATTCCAGTATCGCCTTTTTCGCCGCCGAGGCCGGTCTGGAGCGAGCTTTATGGGAAGCCAGAAAAAACAATCTTGATTTATCTGGCGGCAATTCAAATGATATTTTACAATGTTCTGTTCCGGGGTCATGTGTTTTAGCAAACGGCAGTTCTTATATAGTTAGCTACACTAGTTTTCCTCCTAATGTTATTTTTAAATCAATCGGCAGTTTTAGTGGTGTTAAAAGATCGGTTGAGGGTACATACGAAGTGGAATAGATCATATGGAAAAACAGCAGGTCAAAAAGAGAATAGAAAAACTAAGACAGGAGATTGAAAAATATCGCCATGCTTATCATGTCTTGGATAAATCCTTGATTTCCGACGCGGCGCTAGACAGCTTAAAAAATGAATTGCAAAAGCTGGAAAATGACTATCCGGAATTTATTACGCCCGATTCGCCAACGCAGAGAGTGGCCGGCGAGCCCTTAGAGCAATTTAAAAAGACCAAGCATGCGGCGCTCATGACATCGCTCTATGACGCTTTTTCTCCGAACGATATGACGGATTGGGAGAAAAGAATGGCTAGAATCTTACCGGGTGAAAAATTTAATTATTACGCTGAATTAAAAATGGATGGTTTAGCCGTGGCGCTTACTTATGAAAGAGGAAAATTTGTTTTAGGCGCGACTCGCGGCGATGGAGTTACCGGCGAAGAGGTAACGCAGAATTTAAAAACCATTGAAGCCATACCATTGAGTTTATATCGGCCGGATCGTGGGGAGTTGAAAAAGATTGGTTTAAGTAACGAGTCAATAAAAAAATTGTATGAGGCGTTGGACAAGGGTAGGTTTGAAGCGCGCGGCGAAGCCATCATGACTAATCAGGTTTTTGCCGATCTGAATAAGCAATATAAAAAGCAAGGCCTAGCGCCTCTGGCTAATCCGCGGAATGCCGCGGCCGGCTCAATCAGGCAATTGGACGCGAAATTAATGGCCGAGCGCAAACTGGATTGCCATATTTATTCTTTGGCCACCGACTTGGGCTTGGCTTATCATGAACAAGAGCATGAAGTGGCTCGGGCTCTAGGGTTTAAAGTTTTAAAGCAAAATAAATATTGCCGGAATTTGGACGAGGCCATTAAATATCATGACTACTGGGAAAAGCGGCGCGGCCAGGTGCCGTTTGATTGCGATGGCGTGGTGATAGTGGTTAATGATTTAGATTTATGGCCGAAACTGGGGATTGTCGGCAAGGGCCCGAGATATATTATGGCCTACAAATTC